>Ga0070738_10008085_pt1 | contig 10231 bp, 7 predicted proteins | sample Coa_R2_2_FD_66446 | JGI IMG/M metagenome (GOLD analysis project Ga0070738, IMG submission 66446) | Surface soil microbial communities from Centralia Pennsylvania, which are recovering from an underground coalmine fire - Coalmine... | ecosystem: Environmental > Terrestrial > Soil > Unclassified ... | reverse complement strand
CGACCCTCGAGACCGGACGGGCGACGTTCTGGAGCCGCTCTCGCGGGGAGCTCTGGCAGAAGGGGCGGACGAGCGGCAACGAGGTCCACGTCGCGCGCGTGCTCGTCGACTGCGACGCCGACTGCCTCGTCTACTCGGGCGACCCGCACGGAAACACGTGTCACACGGGCGCGACGAGCTGCTTCTTCCAGGCGCTCGAGGGCGGCGGCTCGAACGGCCCCGAGGTGCTCGCGCAAGCGAGCGACAGGCCGCAGACGCTCCTCGCCACGCTGGAGGCGGTGCTCGAGGCGCGAAAGACCTCGACGTCCGAGCGGAGCTACACGAAGGCGCTTTACGAAAAGGGCCCGGCCGCGATCGCGGGCAAGCTCCGCGAGGAGGCCGGCGAGCTCGCGCAGGCGGTCGAGGGCGAGAGCGATAACCGCGTCGTCAGCGAGGCGGCCGACACGCTTTATCACCTGCTCGTCGCGCTGCGCTCGCGGTCCATCCCGCTGCGGCGAGTCCTCGCGGAGCTCGCGCGCCGGCTCGGAACGAGCGGCCACGAAGAAAAGGCGTCGCGCCGGCCGGGCCCGACCTGAGGAGTCGTTCCCCGCGGCCCATCTCTCGCGCTCGCTCGCTCGCCGCGCTCGCGTACGTTGACACCCTTTCTTTCGCGCGCCTATGCTTGGGATCTGCCCGGAATATCGGCCTTTTGCGCCGGGCGCTCAGCCGAACCGCACCTCCCTCCAGGACGCCTTCCCCTCCAGGACGCCTTCCATGGTCACCAAAGTCCTCGTTTTCGAGAGCGATCCCGCTTTCGCCGGCGAGCTCCGGAGCGAGCTGGACAAGCTCGGATGCGCCACCACCGTGGTGGAGGACGGCAACCTGGGCCTGCAGCAAGCCGCGTCCGATCGGCCGGACCTCATCCTGCTCTCGATCGAGCTCCCGCGGATGAACGGGTTCTCGGTCTGCAACAAGCTGAAGAAGGACCCGAACCTCAAAGACGTCCCGCTCATCATCATGTCGAGCGAATCGAGCGACGAGACGTTCGAGCAGCACAAGAAGCTACGAACGCGCGCCGAGGACTACGTCCACAAGCCGATCGCGTTCGGTGAGCTCCTGCAACACGTCCAGGCGTTCGTCCCGATCGTGCCGCCCGCGCTCGACTCCGACGGAGCCATCGTCATCGACGACGAGATCGAGATCGGCAGCACCGACGACCTGGGCGACGAGCCGCTGATCGGATCGATGCCCGACATCCCGCCGGCGGCGTCCACCGTCCGGCACGTCGAGCCGGTCGACGCCGACGTCAACGCGTTCGCCGAGTCGGCGTTCGGGCGGCTCACGGCCCCCGACGCGCCGTTCGCCGACTTGCATCCGATCCGCAACGGCGCTTCCCCGATCGAGACGGCCGCCGCCGGCGGCGGCCTGGTCGTGAGCGCGCCGGCGCCCGCTCGCCCGACGAGCATCACCCCCCCTCCCGTCCTCGCGGGGATCGATCCGGCCGAGCACGAACGCGTGCGAGACGAGCTCGCGCGCGCCACCGCGCGCTCGGAGCAGCTCGGCCAGGCGCTCGACGAGCTGCACGGTGAGCTCGAGAGGCTCCGCGCCGACGCCGCCGAGGCCGACCGGCGCGGGCGGGAGATCGAGGAGCTGCGCGCGAGGCTCGCGTCGAGCCCGAAGAGCGGCGCCGTGTCGAGCCGCGAGTTTCTCGACCTGCGCGAGGCGCTCAACAAGAAGGACAAGGAGATCCTCGGGCTCAAGGAGCTCCTCTCCAAGAAGGACAAGCAGATCGTCGAGGCGCAGGACCGCGCGCTCGCGTCCGAACGCACGCGGGCCGACATCGAAGATCGCCTGCTCGCGCTCGAGCGCGAGCTCGACGAGACCAAGGAGAAGAACGAGTCGCTGGCGGCGGACCGGGAGCTCGCGAAGAAGGCGAGCGACGACTTTCGATCGCGGCTCGACAAGGCGCGGGCGGACGTCGACGCCAAGGAGCGGCTGCTCGCCGAGCTCCGCGCGCGCCACGAAGAGGAGCTCGCGGGCGCCGAGTCGCGGCTCGCCGCGACGCGCGCGGAGGTCGATCAGGTCCTGGCCAACGAACGCGCCGAGCACGCCCGGGCGCTCGATCAAGCCGAGGAGCGCCGCAAGAACGAGCTGGACCAAGCGCGTCGCGAGCACGAGGCGCACTTCGCCGCGGCGCGCGGCGACTGGGAGCAGGAGCTGGCGCAGGCGCGGGCCGAGGCCGAGCGCCGCGGACAGGAGGCGCTCGAAGGCTTGCGCGCCGAGCTTCTGGCCCGGGCCGATCGCGAGCTCGCCGGGGAGCGGGAGAGAGCCGCGCAGCTCGGCGCGGAGCTCGCGGCGGCGCGCGAGGAGGGCGCGTCATTGCGGGGCGAGAGAGAGCAGCTGGAGAGCAAGGCGGCGGCCGCCGAAGCGCGCGCCGCGTCGCTCGACGCGGAGCTCGGCGGCGCGCGCCGGGATCTCGCGGCGGCCGAGCAGAGGCTCTCGACCGAGACCGCGCGCGCCGAAAAGGCCAGCGCCAAGTGGCAGGCCGACCGCCAGTCGCTCGAGCGAGCCAAGGACGCGCTCGCGGTGGCGCTGGCGCAGATCGAAGAGGCGGAGGAGCGCGCGCCCTGAGCGCCCGGGAGCCGTCGAGCCCGGAGCCTGCCTGGTGAAGCGCGAGCGCCGCGACCGACTCACAGGCCGGCGCGCGACGCGAGCCGGCGCGCCGCGTCGCGCGCCCGCGCCTTGACGCGCTCGACGTCGAGCCGCTGGTGCTCGCCGGCCCGCACGACGATCTCCCCGTCGACGAGAACGTGGACCACGTCGCGCGCGCCGCACGCGTAGACCAGCCGGGAGAACACGTCGCCGGCCGGCTCGACGTGCGGCCCGTCGACGCGCACGACGACGAGGTCGGCGCGCTTGCCCGGCTCGATCGAGCCGAGCCGCGCGTCGAGGCCGAGCGCGCGCGCGCCGTCGATCGTGCCGAGCCGCAGCGCGCGCCGGGCGGGCAGCGCCCCCGGGCCGGAGCGAGTCTTGGCGAGCAGCGCGGCGTGACGGAGCTCGGTCCACGCGTCGAGGTTGTTGTTGCACGGGGCCCCGTCCGCGCCGAGCGCCAGCTGGACGCCGAGCCGGTCCAGCCGCGCGACGCGCGCGATGCCCGAGCCGAGCTTGAGGTTCGCGCTGGGGCAGTGGACGACGCGCGTGCGCTCGCGGGCGATGGCGCGCGCCTCGTCGTCGCGCAGCTGCACGCCGTGCGCCAGGACGGCCCGGGGACCAGACACGCCCCAGCGCCGCAGGACCGCGACGTCGTCGTCGCCCAGCGCGGCGCGCACGGCCGCGCGCTCGCTCGGGTGCTCGGCGGCGTGCGTGTGCACGAGCTCCGACCGATCCCGCGCTCGCTCGACGGCGCCCCGCACGAGCGCTTCGCTGCACGAGAGGACGAACCGCGGCGACCACGCGTAGCCGATGCGGCCGCCGCCCGCTCCGCTCCAGCGCGCGGCCAGGCGCTCGCTCTCGCGCAGGCTGGCCCGGGTCGACTCGCGCAGGCGCGCCGGCACGCCGTCGCCGCGGTCCATCATCGCCTTGCCCGAGACGGCGCGGATGCCGGCGCGTACGCACGCGTCCATCACGGCGTCGTGCGCGTGCACGCTGCCCATGTCGAGCACGGTCGTCGTGCCGCCGAGCATGGCCTCGACGAGCCCGAGCTCGGCGCTCGCGGCCGCCGTGCGCTCGTCGTGCGCCGCTTCGAGGGGCCAGATGCGCTCGCGCAGCCAGGCGAGGAGCGGCAGGTCGTCGGCCATCCCCCGCATCGCGACCTGGCACAGGTGCACGTGCGCCTGCACGAGGCCGGGGATGACCGCGCATCCGCGCGCGTCGAGCAGGCGCGCCGCGGCGCCGTCCGGGGCGACCGCGCGCCCGATCGCGGCGATTCGGCCGTCCGGCCCGATTAGCACATCGCCTGACACGACGCGGTCGTGGTCGTCGCAGGTGACCACCGTGCCGCCGCGGATGACCGTGTGCATGGCGCGAAGTGCTATCGTGCGCGGGAGCGGCCGATCCATGACCACCCGCGTGCTCGTCGTCGACGATAGCCCAACCATCCGCAAGGTGGTGAGCGCCGTCCTCGAACGGCACGGGTTTCACGCGGTCCAGGCCGGCGACGGGCAGAGCGCGCTCGACGCGCTCACCCGCGCCGCAGAGAGCGAGAACGCCGGCGGCGCCGACAAGATCGACATCGTGCTGGTCGACTTCGTCATGCCCAAGATGAACGGCTTCCAGCTCTGTCGCGCGCTCCGGCAGGACTCGCGCCTGCGCGCGACGCCCGTCGTGCTGATGAGCGCGAAGTCCGACCGCATCGCGGCGCACTTCGTCCAGCAGACCGGCGCCATCGACGCCATCGCCAAGCCGTTCGACGCGCGGGCGCTCATCGCGGTCATCGAGAACGCGATGCGCCGCTCGGAGAAATGGCGCTCGCGCGGCGCCTCCGCTCCGCCGGCCGAGGAGCCGGTCGAGGCGCCCGAGCGCGCGTCCGACCCCGGCGCCGAGCGATCCGCCCTTTCGGGCGACATCGGGGTCATCCCGATCGGCGCGGTGCTCCAGCTGCTGCAGGTCGAGGCCAAGAGCGGCGTGCTCGTCGTGTCCGACAGCAGCACCGACGTCACCATCGCGCTGCGCGACGGCCTCATCGACCTCGTGCTCGCGCGCGGCGCCGGGCGCGAGTTCCGGCTGGGCCGGTACTTCGTCGAGCACGGCCTGGTCACCGAGGAGGACATCGATCGGCTCCTGCGCGAGTCGCAGCCTCCGGAGAGCGCGGAGGACAAGACGGCGCGGCGGCTGCTCGGCGATCTGCTGGTCGGCTCGGGCCACGTCACCCCCGAGCAGCTGAGAGACGCCCTCGCCCGCCAGTCGAGCGAGCTTGTCTACGAGGTGCTTCGCTGGCCGAAGGGGCGCTTCGAGTTCCGGCGCGAGCCGCCTCCGTCGCTCGCGGAGAGCGCCAAGCTAGGGCTGCCGGTCGCCTCGGTCGTGATGGAGGGCTTCCGGCGCGTCGACGAGTGGCGGCTGGTCGAATCGGGGCTCGGCAGCTTCGACGCCGTCCTGGCGCAGGACGCGGCCGCGGTCGAGTCGATCGACGTCGACCGGCTCGCGACCGCCGAGCAGCGGCTCCTCGTGATGGTCGACGGCGAGCGCACGGTGCGCGAGATCATCGACCAGAGCCACATGTCGAGCTTCGACGCGTGCAAGATCCTCTTCCAGCTGCTCGAGGCGCGGCTCGTTCGCCGGCGCCCGTCCTGACCTGTCCATGAGCGGCCCGAGCGCCCCGAGGAAGATCGCCGGCGTCGTGCTGCAAGCCGAGGGGGCGCTGCGCTTTCTGCCCGCCGACGTCGCGCTTCGCGTCGCGCCGGCGCCGCGCGTGACGCGCGTGCCCGGGGCGCCGCCCGAGCTCGTCGGGATCGCGCTCTACGAGGGCGCGATCGTGCCCGTCGTCGCGATCGGCCCGACGCGCGGTGAGATGATCGTCTGCCAGCAGGCCGGCGAGCTGCTCGGGGTCGTGGGCGGCGAGATCGTGCGCACCGGTTCGTTCGCCGCGGCCGCCGGCGCCGTCGATCACGAGGGCAAGCGGGTCGAGGCGCTCGACCTGGCGGCCGTGTACGCCCGCATCCAGTCTCGCGCGCGGCCCGGGCGCTGGGGCGGCTGACGTGGCGCGCGCGCGGCGCGCCGGCTCACTGCCCGCCGGCGTCGCTCGAGCCGGGTACTGCGACGGTCCGGGGCGCCCCCCACGAGTCTCCGAGGAACGTCCGCCACTGCAGCACGTACCGCCCGCGAAGGAGCGACGGCAGCCATTCGCGGCCGCCTGGCGCGACCCACGCGACGGCCACGCCGTCGAGCCAGCCGACGCGCAGCTCGTCGCTCGAGTTGAGCAGCAGCAGCCCCGCCTCGACGGGCGACTCCTGCGCGTCGTGAACGACGGGCGGCGGAACGTCGATCGGCGCCGAACGGAACGCGGCCAGGTCCGCCCTCGAGAGCAGCGACTCGCCGGTCGCGGGCGGCGGAGGGGCCGCGGTGAACGCGAACGCGGCGGGCGGCGCGGCGAGATCCGCCGGCTGCAGGTCGACCCGGCGGCCGATCGACAGCACGTCGAAGAGGAGCGACCCCTGGGTCGTCCAGCGAAGCTCGGCGTGCACGGGCACGTCGTCCGGCCCGCACGCCCGCGTCGACGGCGGCGCGCTCATCAGATCGAGCAGCATGCGGCAAATGAGCACCCCGCCGTCGCCGGCGTCGCGCACCGTCGCGAGCTCCAGCGTCGCCCGGGCGGCGCGCGTCGAGACCTCGACCCGCCGGGTGCGCAGGTTCACGCGGCGGCCGCCCTCGCCGGCGGACGTCACCGTCGCGGGCGAGAGCGGCGCCACGTCGAGCCGTCGCTCGCCGAGGAGCGACCGCAGCGCGCCCGGCTCGGCGACCCGGTAGCTCGCCTCTCCCGGCCAGACGACCACGTGACCGTAGCGGTCCGTGCGCGCGCGAAGCTCGGTGCCCTGAGGCAGGACGAAGCCGCCCGACAGCACGAACCGCGCGCGCGTCTGCGACGTCTCGATGGCGACCCGCGCTTCGGTCTTGCGCCGGGCCGCCTCGATCCCGGCGGCGTTCACCTCGGCGCCCTTGGGCGCGGGCGGGCCCTCGCCGGTCCGCACCACCGCCTGGAACGCGTACCCGGCGAGCTCCTTCGCTTCGCGCGCCGCGTCCTTGCCGCCGACCTCGCGGGCGCTCTCGCGCGGCAGGTCCGGCTCGAGGGCGCGGTCGGTGCGCAGCGGCTCCGGCGGCGGCCCGGCGTCGACGGCGTTCGTCGCCGTGGCGGGCACGTTGGCGAGAGGCGCCGGCTCTGCGCTGGCTTGCGGGCTCGGCGCGGCGTCGAGCGGGTCGACCGCGACCGTCTTGCACGAGGCCAGGAGCAGCCCGACGACGCAGGCGCGGCAAGCGCGGCGAGCGCGGCGAGACCAGCCGGCCGGGCGCGCGGCGGCAGCGCGACGCGGCGGCGCGGCGGCCACCCGGCCCACCGTGGGTATGCTACTGGCTAAAGCGGCATGCCGCAGAGGGACCACTACGAGATCCTCGGAGTCAGGCGCAGCGCGACGCCCGAAGAGATCAAGAGTGCGTTCAAGAAACTCGCGGCGCAGTACCACCCGGACCGCAACCAGGACGACCCCGGCGCGCACGAGCGCTTCAAGGAGATCAACCTCGCGTACCAGGTCCTGTCCGATCCCGATCGTCGGACGATGTACGACCGCTTCGGGCACCGCGCGGAAGAGCCGGGCTCGCCGTTCGCGGCCGGCGGGCCGTTCCCGGGCGGATTCGTGGACATCAGCGACATCGCGATCGACGGCATCCTGGGCGACCTCCTCGGCGTATTCGGGGTGGGCCGCGGAGACAAGGGCGACCTCAAGCAGGAGCTCGAGATCTCGTTCGAGGAGGCCGCGTTCGGGTGCGACAAGCCCATGCGTTACGAGCGCGTCGTGGCGTGCGTCGGCTGCCGCGGATCCGGAGCGGCGCAGGGCACCATCCCCGAGCCGTGCAGCGCGTGCAACGGCCGCGGGCGCGTGCGGTTCCAGCAAGGGATCTTCCCCATCGCCGTCGAGCGCACGTGCTCGCGCTGCCGCGGAAGCGGACGCACCGTCCGGCACGCGTGCGCGACGTGTCGCGGCAGCGGCCTGGTGACGACGACCGACACGCTGCGGGTGACCATCCCCGCGGGCATCGAGCACGGGGCGACGCGCCTCGTCGGCGGCGCGGGCAACAAGCCACGCGCCGACAAGCCCGCGGGCGACCTGGAGATCACCGTCACCGTCCGGCCGCACCCGTTCTTCAGGCGCGTCGGCGACGACGTCGTGTGCGCCGTCCCGCTGACGTTCACGCAGGCGGCGCTGGGCGGCGAGGTGGACGTGCCGACGCTCGACGGCAGGGGCAAGCTGCGCGTGCCGGCCGGGACGCAGCCGGGCGCGGTGCTGCGCATCAAGAGCAAGGGCATCCCGCACCGCGCGGGCATGGGCCGCGGCGACCAGCGGGTCGAGGTCACCGTCGAGGTGCCCACGCGCTTGACCCTGCGCCAGCGCGAGCTGCTCGAGGAGCTGGCCAAGGAGCTGGGCGAGGACGTCCAGCCCGAGCGCAAGTCGTTCATGGGCAAGCTGCGCGACCTTTTCGGTTGAGTCGCGCAGCGCGGGGCGTGCGCGCCGTTTGGCGGACGGACGCGCCGGCGGGGTACACCCCGTGCAGCCTGAGGGGCCATGTTCGCAATGGCCGAGCCCCACGCCTCCGAGTTCCAGCGGCTCATCCGCCTCGGCGCCGGCGCTCGAGACATCCACGACGAGGAAGCGAGAGAGCAGGGCTTCGCGCGCCGCACGCCGCCTTCGGACGCGTTCGTGGCGCGCGAGCAAGGGCGCGTCGACACGCACCGGCGGAGCTCCTGCGCGGTGCTCGAGGCGTTCGCCGGCCGCGCCGAGCGCATTCTTGACGTGGGCTGCTCGACCGGGGGCAGCACGGTCGCGATGGCCCTGTCGCCGGTGCTCGCGCCCACGGTCATCGTCGGGGTCGACCCCGACCCGCTCAGCCTGCGCGCGGCCGAGGTTCGCGCCAAGGCCTACGGGCTCGATCCGAGGCGCATCGCCTTCGTGCGCAGCCGCCCCGGCGAAGCCCTGCCGTTCGCGAGCGATCTGTTCGACCTGGTCGTGTGCGTCTCGGTGCTGGAGTTCTTGCCCACGGCAGACGCGCGGGCGGCGATCCTCTCCGACATGAAGCGGGTGACGCGCCCGGGGGGCCACCTGTTCGTGTCCACGCCCAACCCGCTGAGGCTACGCGACGTGCACGCCCGCCGCTGGCTGGGCGACCTGCGCCGGCGCCGAGGCTACCCGTGGGCGACCCCGCCGTGGGAGCTCTGCAAGCTCCTCTCGGACATGCAGCGCGTGCCCATCGACGGCTGGGTGCTGCGCCAGCAGCTGAGGCGCGCCGGCATTCGCCTCGCCCCCGCCGTTCCGGACACGCTCGCGCGCGCGCTCGGCTGGGCGCACGCCTGGCAGAAGGTCCTGGTGCGCAAGCCGGGGCGGAGCGCCGCGACCTACGCCGCCCCGATCATCGCGTAGAGCTCGCTCTCGCCGATGACCTTCGTGCCGTACTTGCGGGCCTGATCGAGCTTCGCCTTGCCCGTCTTGTCGCCGGCGACCAGGTGCGTCGTGTCCTTCTTGACGCCGTCGTGGACGACGCCGCCGGCGGCGCGGATGTCGGCGTGGACGTCCTCGCGCTTCTTCGAGAGCACCCCCGTCACGCAGAAGGTCATGCCCTTGAGCGGTCCGTCCGCGGCCACCTCGGGCAGCGGCTGAGGGCGGCCGACGCCGAGGTCCACGAGCTTGCGCATGAGCGCGCGCTGCTCGGGATCGGCCAGGAAGGCCACGACGCTCTCGACCATCTTCGGCCCGAAGCCCCGGATCGCGCCGACGTGCTCGCGGGCCTCGTCGGGCGACCATCGCAGCATCTGCTCGAGCGTCCCGGCGCTCTCGGCGAGCTGGCGGGCGGCCACCTGGCCGATCTGCGGGATGCCCAGACCGCAGAGCAGTCGATCGAGCGTGCGCTCCCTGGAGCGGGCGATCGACGCGACGACGTTGTGCGCGCTCTTGTCGCCCATGCGTTCGAGCTCGGCGACGCGCTCCTCGTCCAGACGGTAGAGATCGGCCACGTCCTTGACGACGCCGCGGTCGACGAGCTGGTCGACGAGCGCCGCGCCCAGGTGGTCGACGTCCATCGCGAACCGCCGCGCGAAATAGAAGATGCGCTGCTTGACCTGCTCGGGGCACAGGCGGTTCGGACAGCGCGTCGCGGCCTCGGTGCCGAGCTCGGGCCGCTCGGCGTCGCGAAGCTCGCGCACGACGGGGGTTCCGCACGAAGGGCACTGCGCGGGCATCTCGAACCTGCGCTCGTCGCCCGTGCGCGCGGCGGCGTCGACGCCGACCACCTGCGGGATGACCTCGCCCGCCTTCTGGATGAACACGCGATCGCCGACGCGCACGCCGAGCGCCTCGATCATGCCCGCGTTGTGCAGCGACGCGCGGGCCACCGTCGTCCCCGCGAGCTCCACCGGATCGAGCACGGCGACGGGGGTCAGCGCCCCGGTGCGCCCCACCTGCACGAGGATGTCTCGCACCCGCGTCGCCGCCTTCTCGGCCGCGAACTTGAACGCGATCGCCCACTTCGGGAACTTCGACGTCATCCCGAGCAT
>Ga0070738_10008084_pt1 | contig 10231 bp, 12 predicted proteins | sample Coa_R2_2_FD_66446 | JGI IMG/M metagenome (GOLD analysis project Ga0070738, IMG submission 66446) | Surface soil microbial communities from Centralia Pennsylvania, which are recovering from an underground coalmine fire - Coalmine... | ecosystem: Environmental > Terrestrial > Soil > Unclassified ... | reverse complement strand
ATTGAAGTGTTTTACAATCGGCAACGCAAGCATTCGTTTCTTGGCTATCAATCGCCTGAGCAATATGAACTGACTTGCGGATTTTAGAATTTAGTGTCTACAAAACGCGGGGCAGATCATAGCTTTGCATCTTCTGTGAGATACTTTCTTACTTTACCGAATACAGCAATAGCTTTAGCCAAATGGAGGTTTTGATCCTGCTTGTTATGAGCAGCATTCGAAGCTGCAAGCAGCTCTTCCACTAAAGGTCGCCAAATAGTTTTTGCTTTAGACTTTTGGAGATGCCTTATTATCTGGGATGGATCTATGTTAGATCGTTTCGGCATGAGCGTGCCCCACTCTCAAATTATTTTAATATTTTAAACTATTACACCTAAGCATAGCTGATTTAGCTTAAGGAGATGTTAAAGAGCAGCAGGGGGAGGAAAGTCTAATGTATCAATAAGTTATTCTAATTATTCTTGCAGCCTCTCATATGCAATCCTCTCCGCAATCTCATTAGTTGGCTTATTTTCCCGTGCCGACTGCTCGAAAATGGCATAAGCCGTATGATAAATATCCATAATTTGCGCAGTGGACTTACCAATGTCCCCATGGCCATAAATAACGGCCACATGGATTAACCCCCCGGCGTTAATAAGGAAATCCGGGGCATATAAGATCCCGCGTTCGTGTAAAAGGGCGCCATAGCGCTGATGGGCCAATTGGTTATTAGCTGAGCCGGCGACAATAGGTGCTCTTAGCCGTTGAATATGTTCTAAATTTAGCACAGCGCCTAAGGCACAAGGAGAAAAAACATCCACCTCTTGGCTATAAATTTCTTCCGCGGGGCAAGCAGTAATGCCAAATTCATCAATACAATGCTGTAGCGCTTGCAGGTTAACATCTGAGGCAACAATCTGGGCACCTTTTGCCGTTAACTCTTTTATCAAATGATAGCCAACATGCCCTGCCCCCTGAATGGCTACTCGCACGCCTTCCAGAGAATCCTTGCCCAATTTAAATTTCACCGCCGCTTCAATTCCCCGGCGAACCCCTAACGCTGTCAGCGGTGAAGGATCATCATCCCCCCCGCGTTTGGTTGTACACGTCACATACGATGTTCGGCGGGCAATGAGATCCATTTCTTGGGGACTCGTCCCACAATCTACCGCTGTGATGTAACGGCCACCCAATTCATTAACAAATTCCCCAAATTTTTCAAAATAAGCTTGCCGATCTTTAATTTCCTTAGGCTTAATCAATACAGCTTTCGCCCCGCCATGCGGAAGATTATTGATGGCAGCTTTGTAGCTCATCATATAACCTAGACGCAAAGCATCTTCATACGCTTGATCGACAGAAGAATAAGACACCATACGACAGCCACCAATGGCAGGCCCGCGCTTGAGATTGTGAATGGCGATAATGGCTTTTAGCCCGGTTTTTTCGTCTACTTTCGTGTGGATCTCACCATAACCTAAGAATTCTGCATAACGCATCAGGCTATCATAAGAATGGACTGAATGATTCTTGGTCATGGAACACCTCTTTCATATAGTTTGTATGCATTCACGAACTACGTATTAGAATATATTTATCTTCTGGATGCCAGCTTTCGCTGGCATGACCCAAAATATAAGCTAATACAAAGGATAGCCGCTGCAATTCTTCTTGTAGTGTAGCATTCTTTTATGCCCGCTCGCCCTTTGCTCGCTTTTTCAAACGTTGAATGGCTCGAATCTGGGCAGTGACCTCAGCGAGTTCAGCGGTGGCTTTAGCGAGATCAATAGCAGAAACCTTACCTTGTAATGCTTTCTTGGCCTGCTCTTCTGCAGCCAATGCAGCAGCTTCATCTAAATCAGCTGCTCGCATGGCGGTATCTGCTAGCACTGACACAATATAAGGCTGCACTTCCAGCATCCCACCAGAAATATAAAAGACTTCTTCCTCTTGATTAGCGGCGACAGCACGGACCCAGCCCGGTTTGAGCGTGGTAAGCAGTTGCGCATGGCCAGGTGCAATACCTAGCTCGCCCAACTCTCCGGTGACAAACACCATATTGACTTCCCCGGAGAAGATTTCTTTCTCAGCGCTAACAATGTCTAATCGAAGCGTGGATGGGGTCATAATGTTTTAGCCTTTTCCACTGCTTCATCAATCGTGCCAACCATGTAGAAGGCTTGTTCGGGTAAATGATCATAATCACCACTTAAAATTCCCTTAAAGCCACGTAAGGTTTCCTTAATGGAAACATAGCGACCAGGTGTACCGGTGAACACTTCTGCTACGAAGAAGGGTTGAGACAGAAAACGTTGGATACGGCGTGCACGTCCCACCGTTTGCTTGTCTTCTTCAGATAATTCATCCATACCCAGAATGGCGATAATGTCTTTTAATTCTTTGTAGCGTTGTAAGGTTTTCTGCACAGCCAGGGCAATCTCATAATGCTCTTGCCCAACGACTAACGGATCTAGCTGGCGACTAGTAGAATCCAGCGGATCAATAGCAGGATAAATACCGAGCTCAGCAATCTGACGTGATAACACCACGGTTGCATCTAAGTGAGCAAAGGTGGTAGCAGGTGAAGGGTCAGTGAGGTCGTCAGCAGGAACGTAGACAGCTTGAACAGAAGTGATAGAACCTGTTTTGGTAGAAGTGATGCGTTCCTGTAAGACACCCATTTCTTCCGCCAAGGTTGGTTGATATCCGACGGCAGAAGGAATACGACCTAAGAGTGCCGATACTTCCACACCCGACAAGGTGTAACGGAAAATGTTATCGATGAATAACAAGACGTCTTTGCCTTCATCCCGGAAGCTTTCTGCAATCGTCAAGCCTGTCAGTGCGACACGTAAACGGTTACCAGGTGGTTCATTCATCTGACCATATACCAGTGCCACTTTGTCTAATACTTGTGATTCTTTCATTTCTAAATAGAAATCATTACCTTCTCGAGTACGCTCACCTACACCCGTAAACACGGATAAACCAGCATGTTCTTTGGCGATATTGTTGATGAGTTCCATCATATTGACGGTTTTACCGACACCTGCGCCACCGAATAAACCGACTTTACCGCCTTTCGCAAAAGGACAAATTAAATCGATCACTTTGATGCCTGTCTCTAATAATTCTTGCGTCGGTGCTTGTTCTGCAAAAGTAGGGGCGGGGCGATGAATAGGCATGCGTTGGGCGTCTATTGGGCCTTTTTCATCAATATCTTCACCCAACACGTTCATAATCCGGCCAAGTGTTTTGGGGCCGACGGGTACCATAATCGGGTGACCGGTATTGGTAACAGCTAATCCGCGACGCAACCCATCAGTGGACCCTAACGCAATGGTACGGACGACACGGTCGCCAAGTTGCTGCTGCACTTCAAGAATGAGATTCACGTCATCAACGCGCAATGCATCATAGATGCGAGGCACATCCATGTCATCAAGGAATTCAACGTCGATCACTGCACCGATAATTTGAACAATTTTGCCTTTCTTACTTTGACTCATGTGTTTCACCTCTTTTAAAGTACCGACGCTCCCGCCACAATTTCTGACAATTCCCGTGTAATCGCTGCTTGCCTTGCTTTGTTGTAAGCTAATTGCAAGCTGGAAATTAATTCTGCTGCATTATCTGTCGCATTTCTCATTGCCAACATACGTGCGGCTTGCTCGGAAGCGATGTTTTCAATCACAGCTCGATACACTTGAGATTCAACATAACGTGTCAGTAATTTATCTAATAACGCTGGAGCATTATCAGGTTCGTAAATGTAATCCCAGTGATGCTGTAATTCCGTATTCTCTGCTGGAACCAAGGGCAAGACTTGCTGGATTCGTGGTTCCTGGCGCATGGTGTTAATGAATTCATTGGAACAAAGGTAAAGCGCATCAATCTTATGCTCGAGATAAGCCGTTAACATGACTTTGATGACGCCTATTAAATCTGTCACACTCGGCATATCCCCTAAATTATTTTTATGCGCAATGACATGGCCGCCAATACGTTTGAAGAAAGCCATTCCTTTATTGCCAATAATACATAAATCGACTTCTACGCCCGCATCCACATGCTGTTTGATGGACTTAATCGTGGCTTTCAATAAATTACTATTTAAGCCCCCGCAAAGACCACGATCAGTTGTGATGACGATATAGCCAGCCCGTTTGATCTCGCGCTTTTCCATGAAAGGATGAACATATTCTGCACGGGCTCTGGCAATATGGCTGATGACTTGCAAGATCTTTTTCGCATAAGGAATGGCACGATGCATGCGGTCTTGTGTTTTACGCATTTTACTAGCAGCTACCATTTCCATCGCTTTCGTGATTTTCTTGGTATTTTGAACGCTGCGAATTTTTGTCCGTATTTCTTTAGCAATTGCCATGCCCTATCCCCTTACTCCCAAGATTGGTTTGCTTTGAATGATTCGAGGATACTACGCAAGGTCTGGACAACTTCGTCATTGTAATCGCCGGTTTTGTTGATACGTTCAACAAATTCACGGTAATTAGCATTCATATAGCTAATCAATTCTTGCTCGAACATTGCAATGCGATTTAATGGCACATCATCGAGATAACCTTGGTCAACGGCAAAGAAGATGACGCTTTGATCAGCAACAGACAGTGGCATGTATTGTTTCTGCTTCATCACTTCTGTGATGCGTTGGCCACGTTCTAATTGCTTACGCGTTGCTTCATCTAAATCAGATAAGAATTGAGAGAAAGCAGCCAGTTCACGGTATTGAGCTTGGCCAATACGAATACCACCGACTAGCTTTTTCATGATCTTAGTTTGGGCTGCGCCACCTACACGCGAAACGGAAAGACCCGCATTGATAGCAGGACGGATACCGGCATTAAATAAGTCTGTTTCTAAGAAGATCTGACCGTCAGTGATAGAAATGACGTTGGTCGGAACAAAAGCCGACACGTCGCCTGCTTGGGTTTCAATGATAGGCAGCGCTGTCAATGAACCTGTTTTGCCTTTGACTTTGCCATCCGTCATTTTTTCGACGTAAATAGCATTCACACGGGAAGCACGTTCCAATAAACGTGAATGTAAATAGAAAATATCGCCTGGATAAGCTTCACGGCCAGGTGGGCGGCGTAATAATAAGGAAATTTGGCGATATGCCCAAGCGTGTTTGGTGAGATCATCATAAATAATCAGCGCGTCTTCACCTTTATCACGGAAATATTCACCCATTGCACAGCCTGCGTAAGCAGCAATGTATTGCATAGCGGCAGGATCAGAAGCAGTCGCTGCCACAATGATGGTATGTTTCATCGCATCATGTTCTTCTAACTTGCGAACAACCGCTGCGATCGAGGAAGCTTTTTGTCCAATGGCAACATAAATACATTTCACGCCAGTATGACGTTGATTAATGATCGTATCGATACCAATCGCTGTTTTGCCCGTTTGACGGTCACCAATAATCAATTCACGTTGGCCACGGCCAATAGGAACCATCGCGTCAATTGCTTTCAAGCCCGTTTGCAAAGGTTGAGAAACTGGCTGACGGAAAATAACACCGGGTGCTACTTTTTCGACCGGGGAGGTTTTTTCTGCTTTGAGGGTACCTTTGCCATCAATAGGATTGCCTAAGGCATCGACTACCCGACCTAATAAGGCTTCACCCACGGGGACTTCCAGAATGCGGCCCGTGCATTTGGCTGTTTGGCCTTCGGATAACGTATCGGTGCGACCTAATACAACGGCTCCCACGGAATCGCGCTCTAAGTTGAGAGCGAGACCATAAATGTTATCGGAGAAGGCAATCATTTCACCTTGCATGACATCGTTCAAACCATACAGGCTGACGATACCGTCTTTAACACTAACGATTTGGCCTTCTGTTCGCACTTCAGGTTTTAAATCGAAATGGACAATACGTTCTTTAATCAGGTCACTGATTTCTGTGGGACTTAATTGCTTCACTTGCGTAGCCATAGTCATTACCTTAAAGAAAATTCAAGTAAGCGAGTTAATTTTCCGCGGATCGATGCATCGACGACTTTGCCATCGTCTAAGTAAAAAATCGCTCCGCCTAAAATAGAAGGGTCGACTTCATAGCGGAGTTTAACCTCGCGTTGAAGACGATGTTTCCATAATTGAGCTAGTTTTTCCCGATAATCTTCACTGGTATCGATTGCCGTAATCACGCGTACCATGCTGATTTTTTCTAACGCCGCTTCATAAGCGTTAAACAAGGTAGCGATTTCTGGCAGGATCGCGAAGCGCTTGTGCTCAGCAAGCAATCGCAGGAAATTTTTTTTCTCAGGGTCGAGCAGCGAGGCTAAAACACTTTCAAAGAATTCACCTAATTTCGCTGAGGAAATATCAGGATTTTGCAACAGCTTGCTGACATCCGGGTGCTGAACGACATTGGCAGCAGAAGCCAGAAATGCTTTCCATTCCGATAAGGCTTGCTTGTCGCGTGCATACTCGAAGGCACCCCATGCATAAGGTCGTGCAATGTTTGCGTATTTTAAGCCGGAGAGATTTTCCATGATTAGATCTCAGCTGCTAATGTGTTCAACAAGTCTTGCTGCAAAGCAGGATCGAGTTTTTGTTGAACAACTTTTTCCACGCCTGCAATCACCAATGTAGCTAATTGTGTCTTTAACGCTTCTTTGGCCTTGGTGACTTCCTTATCAATTTCCTCTTGTGCCATATCCACAATACGCTGGCTTTCCTTCTTCGCTTGTACTTTCGCTTCTTCAACTAATTGAGCGGAATGCAAGTTAGCTTGTTCAATGATTTGCGTTGCTTGCTGCTTAGCGTCTCGGATAATGGATAGCGATTTATGTTCTGCCACTTCAAGCTCACGCTTGCTTCGTTCGGCGGCTTCTAAGCCCGCAGCAATTTTTTTCTCGCGATCATGTATGGCCTTCAAGATAGGTGGCCAGACATACTTCATGGTGAACCACACCAAGATAGCGAAAGTAATAAATTGACCGATGATGGTGGCATTAATATTCATGAGTTTTTCCTTACGCTTATCATTAACCGCCTACTGCTGGTTTAGCTGCATTGATGACAGCAGACAGGAAGGGGTTGGTGGCAAAGAAAAGAATTAAACCCATCACAATGGAGATGGCCGCAAACGCGTCGACCAAGCCTGCCATGATGAACATACGCATCATTAACATAGGCCCTAATTCTGGTTGACGGGCAACGCCTTCCAAGAATTTACCGCCTAATAGACCGAAACCAATGCCGGTGCCGAGCGCTGCCAAGCTAATTAATAACCCAGCGGCTAACACGCTTAAGCTCTGTACTTGACCGATAATGCTTACTATTTCCATGGTGTCTCCTCTTAAATTAAAAAGTGGTTAATTAGTGCCCTTCATGTGCCATACTGAGGTAGATAATCGTTAGCATCATGAATAAGAAAGCTTGCAGTGTGATCACCAAAATATGAAAAATGGCCCAAATCGCACCGGGCGGCCATTGTATCCACCAAGGCATGATGGCGATCAGAATAAAAATTAACTCGCCGGCAAACATGTTGCCGAAAAGTCGCAAGGCAAGAGAAATTGGCTTAATGCATTCTTCAATAATACGGAAGAGGAAATTGATTGGGAAAAGATAGGGGCCAAAGGGGAACGTCAGCATTTCTTTTAATAAGCGATGCTTTTTGGCACGAATATTGAAGACGATAATTAAGACAAAAACGGAGAGCGACATAGCAAAGGTGGCATTGGGGTCTGCTGTCGGAACCGTTTTGAAATAAGGTACACCAACAAAGCTGAGTATGCGCGGTAAGAAATCGACAGGGAGGAGGTCCATGGCATTCATGAAAAAGACCCATAGGAAGATGGTCAAGGCCAATGATGGAATAAATGTTGTTTTATGATGAAAAATCTCATGAACGGCATCGTTGACAAATTCAAGGACAATTTCCACTATGCTTTGCAATTTACCAGGGACTTCAGTCATACGGGCAGCGACATAATGTAAGCCACCGAAAATTAAAACACCAAGAAGAATAGAGACAATCAGCGTGTCGAGATTAAGCGACCAAAAGCCATCGGCTTCACCAATAGTGAACGTCTTGAGGTTGAGTGTTAAATGCTCAAGATGATGTTGTATATATTGACCAGGGGTAATATTGCTGGCGTCGCTCATTTTTAACCCTATCTCCATATTTATTCCCTAGCTGTGTTTGGTCTAGAAAAATGCCACATGCATACTATCCAGAACGACACAATCGCTCCTATGAACCCAACGAGCGTGGATAATAAACTAACTGGCAAGTATTTAACAACAACTAAAAACAAAACGGCACTTATTATTAGCTTGCCTATTTCGCCGAAAAAAAAGGCTGCTACAAACCGGGTCATTTGCTGGGCACCGACAAACCGGAAGACGCGCCAGACGAAAACGAGGTTGGGAAGCCCGTAGGCTATTCCACCCATCAAGACAGAGAAGCCGCTCGTTTTGCTGCGTACTAACAATGCCACGCTGGCTAAAATCAGAACGCCTGCTAACTGCAAAAAGACGATCCGATAAGCTTCGTGTTGTACGCGATGTCGTAAGGAGACGGTCATGATACCTATCTCTAGCCCGGCGAATGGGCGGAGTATAATGAAGGCTCGCGCATTAATCAATCAATTGATGGGGTTTTTTCTTGAGGGGGAGGCTCCTTACTTTATAAAATTAAGAACAATAGAAAAAGTAAGGAATATCTCATGACTATTGCCACTTTAACGAGTAAGGGGCAAGCTACCATCCCGGAAGAAATTCGTACCTATCTTGGCTTACACGCTGGAGATAAAATAGAGTTTATCATCGATGAGCATGGTCGAGTCGTTTTAGTCCCCTGACAGTCGATGTTCGAGAATTAAAAGGGCTGCTGCCTAAATCAAAAAAATAGTCAGCATTTTTTGTTATTGACATGCCTCTTCTTATCGATGATCGTAAGTTATTGATTACAGAAAATAAATAAACATCATCGTGCCGACAATATTTTTATAAACCACTTGCTTTTTTGTTAAAATAGTGTTCATATACCACTTCATAAGTTAAATAAATATCATTCCCAATGCATTTTATTCCCTCATTGAGGCGATTCTAGGTTTACGTTGGCAATGATGTATAACGACTGCCAGCTACCTTGGGTCGATTCATTCCCTGAATGTTGCCCTGTGTGATCTGTGCAAAACATTTTTTTATAATTTTTTTGAGGAAATAGAATGTCATTCTCACAAATGAACTTAAATCCACTGATTTCTAAAGCAATTACGATTTGCGGTTACGATAAACCAACACCTGTTCAAGCGCGTTGTATCCCTGAGATTTTGGAAGGCAAAGATTTAATTGCATCCGCTCGTACGGGTACGGGTAAAACAGCGACGTTTGTTCTACCGGCACTACAGCGTTTAAGCGCGAAAAAATCCATCTCTAAACCCCGCATTTTAATTTTGACGCCGACACGGGAATTAGCCAGTCAAATTTGTGTGGCTGCGGCGAAATATGGCAAATTTTTGCGGTTTAATATTGTAAATATCGTTGGTGGCATGTCTTATCGCCAACAAATTAAAGCCTTACCACGAGCTGATATTATTGTAGCAACACCAGGCCGTTTATTAGATCACATGGAAAACGATAGAGTCGATTTATCTGATATCGAAATGCTGATTTTTGATGAAGCGGACCGTATGTTTGATATGGGATTTATTGAAGATGTGCAAACGATCGCAAAGGAAACACCTAAGCATCGTCAAACATTATTGTTTAGTGCAACGCTTGATGAGAAATTAGGACACCTTGTGCGTCATATGTTGAAAAATCCAGTGCGTATTGATTTGTCACAAGAAAGGATTGCGCCAATACAAATCGCACAAAAAATTTATATGGCGGATCATTCTCAACATAAAAAACGATTGTTCCATCACTTTTTGCAGAATGAAAATATTTTTAAAGCGATTATTTTCTCTGCTACGAAAAAAGATGCAGATCGCTTGGCCTATGAGCTTTGTGATATGGGTTATCGCGCAGCAGCACTGCATGGCGATTTAAAACAAAGTCAACGGAATCGTACCGTGGATCAATTACGTCATGGCAAAATTCAATTTTTAGTGGCAACTGATGTGGCTGCCCGGGGTATTGATATTGCTGATATTACGCATGTGATTAATTATGATTTGCCACGCTTTTGCGAAGATTACGTTCATCGTATTGGTCGTACCGGCCGTGCTGGAAAATCAGGGGTGGCGATTTCATTTGCTTTGCCGGC
>Ga0070738_10008083_pt1 | contig 10232 bp, 6 predicted proteins | sample Coa_R2_2_FD_66446 | JGI IMG/M metagenome (GOLD analysis project Ga0070738, IMG submission 66446) | Surface soil microbial communities from Centralia Pennsylvania, which are recovering from an underground coalmine fire - Coalmine... | ecosystem: Environmental > Terrestrial > Soil > Unclassified ... | reverse complement strand
GCAGCGGATTGACGCCGACGCCCTCGCGGCCGATGTTGCCGGTGACCATCGCCAGGTGCGCGATCGCCATGACCGCGGTCGAGCCCTGCGCGTGTTCGCTGACGCCGAGCCCGTAGTAGATCGCGGCGTTGCCGCCGGTGGCGTACAACCGCGCCGCCGCGCGCACCTGCGCGGCCGGCACGCCGGTCTCGGCCTGCATCGCCTCCGGCGAATTGCGCGGTTCGCAGATGAACTTCTTCCACTTCGCGAACGAATCGGCCTCGCAGCGCGCGGCGACGAAGGCGGCGTCGTACAGGTTCTCGGTGACGATCACGTGCGCCAGACTGTTGAGCAGGGCGACATTGGTGCCGGGGCGGAGCGGCAAATGGAAATCCGCCTGCACGTGCGGGCAGCGCACGAGATCGATGCGCCGCGGATCGGCGACGATCAGGCGTGCGCCCTGGCGCAGGCGCTGCTTGAGCTGCGAGGCGAACACCGGATGGGCGTCGGTCGGATTGGCGCCGATCAGGAACACTACGTCGCAGTGGCGGATCGAGTCGAACCGCTGCGTGCCGGCGGATTCGCCGAGCGTCTGTTTCAGGCCGTAGCCGGTCGGCGAGTGGCACACCCGCGCACAGGTGTCGACGTTGTTGTTGCCGAACGCGGCGCGCACCAGCTTCTGCACCAGGTACGTCTCCTCGTTGGTGCAGCGCGACGAGGTGATGCCGCCGACCGCGTCGCGCCCGTAGCGCGCCTGGATGCGCTTGAACTCCGCCGCGGCGTGGGCGATCGCCTCGTCCCAGCTCACCTCGCGCCAGCGGTCGGTGATCTTCGCGCGGATCATCGGCGTGAGCACGCGATCGGGGTGCGTGGCATAACCGATCGCGAAACGGCCCTTGACGCAGGCGTGGCCGTGGTTGGCGTGGCCCTCCTTGTTCGGCACCATGCGCACCAGCTCCTCGCCGCGCATCTCGGCGCGGAACGAGCAGCCGACGCCGCAATAGGCGCAGGTGGTGACCACGCTGCGCGTGGCCTGACCCGTTTCGAGCAGCGACTTTTCCATCAGCGCGCCGGTCGGGCAGGCCTGCACGCAGGCGCCGCAGGAGACGCACTCCGAGGCGAGGAACGGCTCGTCTGCGCTCGCCACCACCATCGAATCGAAACCGCGGCCCCGGATGGTCAGCGCGAACGTGCCCTGGATCTCGTCGCAGGCGCGCACGCAGCGCGAACAGACGACGCACTGCGCCGGATCGAAGCGGAAATACGGGTTGCTCGCGTCGATCGCGGCGTCGAGATGATGCCTGCCATCGAAACCGTAACGCACCTGCGTCACGCCGAGCGCCGCGGCCACGCGTTCCATCTCGGTGCCGAAGCCCGCCGCGAGCGCCTGCGGCGGATGATCCGACAGATACAGCTCCATGACCCCGCGCCGCAACTGCTCGAGCTTCGCGCTGCGCGTCGCGACGCGCATGCCGGCGGCGACCGGCGTGGTGCACGAGGCGGGATACCCCTTCACGCCTTCGACCTCGACCAGACACAGGCGGCAGGAGCCGAACGGTTCGAGCAGCTCGGTCGCGCACAGCTTCGGGATCTCGATGCCGGCGAGCGCCGCGGCGCGCAGCACGGAGGTTCCTTCGGGCACGACGACCTCGCGGCCGTCGATGGTCAGGGTCACGGTCTGTGCCGCCGGCGAGGACGGCGTGCCGAGATCGGTTTCCTTGATTGACAGCATGTGACGTGACTCCTCCACTGGCCCTCAGCCCTCCGGCCAAGTTGCCCCCTCACCCAACCCTCTCCCCCACCGCAATCGATGAGGGAGAGGGCTTGATGAAATCCTCGGGGAAATGCTCGAGCGCGCTCAACACCGGATACGGCGTGAGGCCGCCCAGGCCGCACAGCGAAGCCTGCCGCAGGGTCTCGCACAGATCGCGCAGCAACACCTGGTCCGCCGCGCGTTCGCGACCGGCGCGGATGCGATCGATGATTTCCATCCCGCGCGTCGAACCGATGCGACAGGGCGTGCACTTGCCGCAGGATTCGAGCGCGCAGAATTCCATGGCGAAGCGCGCCTGCTCGGCCAGGTCCACGCGGTCGTCGAACACGACGATGCCGCCGTGGCCGAGCATGCCGCCGATCGCGGCAAATGCCTCGTAGTCGATCGGCGTGTCGAATTGCGATTCGGGCAGGTAGGCGCCGAGCGGCCCGCCGACCTGCACGGCGCGGATCGGCCGGCCAGACGCCGAGCCGCCGCCGTAGTCGTAGAGCAGTTCGCGCAGGCTGATGCCGAAGGCCTGCTCGATCAAGCCGCCGCGCCGGATGTTGCCGGCGAGCTGCAGCGGCAGCGTGCCGCGCGAGCGGCCGTGACCGAACTCGCGGTAGTACGTCGCGCCGCGCTCGAGGATGATCGGCACGCTCGCCAGGGTGATCACGTTGTTGACCACCGTGGGTCGACCGAACAGCCCCTTCACCGCCGGCAGCGGCGGCCGCGGCCGCACCTGCCCGCGCTTGCCTTCGAGGCTGTCGAGCAGCGACGTCTCCTCGCCGCAGATGTAGGCGCCGGCGCCGAGCCGCAGTTCGAGATCGAAGCGCCGGCCGCTGCCGAGCACGTCGGCGCCGAGCAGACCGTGCGCATACGCGGTCGCGATCGCCGCCTCCAGCGCCGCCTGCGCGTGCGGATACTCGCAGCGCAGATAGATGTACCCCCAGGTCGCGCCGACGGCGAGCCCGGCGATGATCATGCCCTCGATCAGCAGAAACGGATCGCCCTCCATCAACATGCGATCGGAAAACGTGCCGGAATCGCCTTCATCGGCGTTGCAGACGATGTATTTGGAGGGCTGAGGGCCGAGGGCGGAGGGCTGGACGGGCGCATCGAGCACGGTCTGCCACTTGATGCCGGTCGGGAACGCGGCGCCGCCGCGGCCGCGCAGACCCGATTCGGTCACGATCCGGACGATCTCCGCAGGCGCGAGCGCCAGCGCGCGCTCGAGCCCCTTGAGGCCGCCATGCGCGCGATAGTCGTCCAGACTCCGCGGATCGACCAGGCCGACGCGCGCGAAGGTCAATCGTTCCTGGCGGCGGAAATAGGCGATGTCCTCCACCCGGCCGAGCCGCAACGGATGCGCACCGCCGTCGAGGAATCCCCCCGCGAATAGTCCGACGACATCGTCCGGCGTCACCGGGCCGTAGGCGATGCGGCCGGCCGGCGTGGCCACCTCGACCAGCGGTTCGAGCCAGCACAGGCCGCGCGAGCCGGTGCGGACGATGCGCACGCCGGTGCCGCGCCGCGCCGCTTCGGCCGCGATCGCGCCGGCGACGCGCTCGGCGCCGACCGCCAGCGCGGAAGCGTCGCGCGACACGTACACCGTCGCGCTCACGGTTCCCCTCCGACTTCGTCGAGCAGCGCCGCGAACCGCGCCGCGTCGACGCGGCCGTGCAGCGTCCGGTCGATCATCAGCGACGGCGCGCAGGCGCAATTGCCGAGACAGTACACCGGCTCCAGCGTGAACGCGCCGTCCGCGGTGGTCTCGTGAAAATCGATGCCGAGCCGCCGCTTCACTTCCGCCTCGAGCACGCGCGCGCCCATCGCCTGACACGCCTCGGCGCGGCAGAGATACAGCACGTGACGGCCGCAGGGTCGGCTGCGGAAATGCGGGTAGAAGCTGATCACGCCGTGCACTTCGGCACGGCTGAGATTGAGCGCGTGCGCGATCACCGGCACGGCCGCGGCGGGAACGAAGCCGAGCGCCTCCTGGATGGCGTGCAGCACCGGCAGCAGCGCCCCGGCGCGCGCGTGGTGCGCCTCCAGCGCCGTCTGCACCGCGCGCCGTTGTTCCGGCGTCAGCGTCGGCGCCTGCTCGGCGGACGCCGGCACGACTGGCTCTGGCGCTTGGCGCATCGCGATCCGTCTCCTCCCCCGCGCCCAGCATACGCCGACGCCCGGCCCGCTTCACCTGGCGACGACGTCGTCCTTGGTTCGGTTCTCCTTACAACAGCCCGAAGCGCCGGATCATCCAGCCCTTGACGAGCTGGGTGAGACCGAGATACGCGGCCAGGATCGCGACGAGACAGACCCAATACAGCGGCGGCAGCGGCACGAACCCGAACCACGCGCCGATCGGCAGGAACGGCAGGACCACGCCGATCAGGCAGATCGCCACCCCGGTGATGGTCAGCGCCAGACTGGCCCTGCTCTGCACCAGCGGGATGCGCCCGGTGCGGATGATGTGCACCACCAGCGTCTGCGACAGCAGCGATTCCACGAACCAGCCGGTCTGGAACAGCGTCTGGTGCTCGACGCGATCGGCGCCGAGCAGGAACCACAGCAGCGCGAACGTCGCGTAATCGAAGATCGAACTGATCGGGCCGATGCAGAGCATGAAGCGGGTGATCGCCTTCAGGTCCCATTGCCGCGGCCTGGCCAGGTATTCGGCATCGACCTCGTCGGACGCCACCGCGGTCTGCGAGAAGTCGTACAGCAGATTGTTGAGCAGCACCTGCACCGGCCGCATCGGCAGGAACGGCAGCAGCGCGCTCGCACCGATCATGCTGAACATGTTGCCGAAGTTGGAACTGGCGGTCATCTTGATGTACTTCAAGATGTTGCCGAACACCTTGCGGCCCTCGAGCACGCCCTCCTCCAGCACCAGCAGGCTCTTCTCCAGCAAAATGATGTCGGCCGACTCCTTGGCGATGTCGACCGCGGTGTCCACCGAGATGCCGACGTCGGCGGCGCGCAGCGCCGGGCCGTCGTTGATGCCGTCGCCGAGAAAGCCGACGACGTGACCGTCGCGGTGCAGCGCCTGGATCACGCGCACCTTCTGCTGCGGGTTCAGGCGCGCGAACACCTGGGTGGTGCGCGCGGCGACGGTGAGCTCGTCGTCGCTCATCGCCTCGACCTGCGGGCCGACCAGGTATTTCTCCACTTTTATACCGACCTGGCGGCAGACGTTGCGCGTGACGATGTCGTTGTCGCCGGTCAGGATCTTCACCGCCACGCCGTTGGCGTGCAGCGCCTGGATCGCCTCGGCCGCGCTGTCCTTCGGCGGATCGAGGAAGGCGATGAAGCCCATCAGGGTGAGATCGCGCTCGTCGTCGCGCGAATAGCTCGGCTTGGCCTCGATCTCGCGCAGACCGAGCGCGAGCGCGCGGAAGCCGTCGTCGTTCATGTCGCGCGCCACGCCGCGCACCTCGGCGAGCTTGTCCGGCGTCAGCGGCGCCGCGTCGTCGCCGAGCTGCACCCGCGAGCACACGCCGAGCGTCTCCGCCACCGCACCCTTGGAAATCAGGAAATGCCGGCCGGACGCATCGCGCACGATCACCGACATGCGCCGCCGGGTGAAGTCGAACGGCACCTCATCGACCAGCGTGTAGTTCGCCTTCAGGCGCTCCGCGGTCGGCGCATCCGCGCGCTCGAGCACGGCGATGTCGAGCAGGTTCCTCAGGCCGGTCTGGTGGTAGCTGTTGAGCCAGGCGTATTCCAGCACGCGCTCGTCCTCGTCGCCGGCGACGTTGGTGTGGCGCTCGAGGATGACCCGGTCCTGGGTGAGCGTGCCGGTCTTGTCGGTGCACAGCACATCGATCGCGCCGAAGTTCTGGATCGCGTTCAGGCGTTTGACGATCACGTCCTTGCGCGCCATCTTGAGCGCGCCCTTGGCGAGGTTGATCGCGACGATCATCGGCAGCATCTCGGGCGTGAGACCGACGGCGACCGCGACCGCGAACAGGAAGGCGTCGAAGAAGCTGCCCTTGGTCGCCCAGTTGATCGCGAGCACCAGCGGCGCCATCACCGCCATGAAGCGCAGCATCAACCAGGCGAAACGCGCCACGCCGCGCTCGAAACTGGTCTGCACGCGCTGGCCGACGAGCGAGCCGGCGAGCGCGCCGAAATAGGTGCGCGCGCCGGTCGCGGCGATCACGCCGGTGGCGCTGCCGCTGACCACGTTCGAGCCCATGAAGCAGAGATTGCGCGCCTCGAGCGCGGTCTTCGCCTCGCCGTCCGCGGCCGGGAATTTCTCGACCGGCATCGATTCGCCGGTCAGCGCCGACTGGTTGACGAACAGATCCTTGGCCGCAAGCAGGCGCAGGTCGGCCGGCACCATGTCGCCCGCCGACAGATGCACGATGTCGCCCGGCACGAGCCCGTCGATCGGCACCTCGAGCTTCTTCACCACGCGCCTCGGCGGGGCCTCCTCGTCCTCGCCCGGAGCGCGCTCGTCCACCTCGCGTCGCACGCTCGCGGTGTTGCTCACCATGCGCCGCAGTTGCTCCACCGCGCGACTGGAGCGCGCCTCCTGGAAGTGCGCGACGAACACCGCCATCACCACCATCGCGAACATGATGAGCGCGCCGATCTTGTCGCTCGTCTCCTCGCCGGTGACCCAGGTGATGATGGCGAGCGCGGTCAGCAGGATATTGATCGGATTGGTGACGAAGCGTTCGAGAATCTGCAGCAGGAACGGCCGCTTCTGCTCCTGGGCGACCACGTTCGGACCGAATTCGGCGAGCCGTGCCTCGACCTGCTCGGGATTGAGGCCATCCGCCGGGGTGCCGAGCGCGGCCAGCGCATCCGCGGCGTCCTGACGCGCCAACGCCAGCAATTCAGCGGCCGAGCGCGCGGCCGCGCCGTTCTTCGCGCGATCGCGGCCGCCGGCCGTGATCAGCATCGAGACCTTCAACAAATCCAGCATCACAAACTCCCGGTCGATCGGGCAGCTTGCCGGACACGGATGACGATGCGACGACGCTCGGTGTGGCGTGAGCCCGAGGATCGGGCCGGGGTCGGGCGCGTCATTCGCTCACGCGAAGACGCCCCGCGAGAGGGGTCCGCGTGATCAGAACCTATCTCAAAATCGTCGCGAGCGAGGACGGTTTGCGCGTCGTCGAGCGCAGCAGATTTTGAGATAGGTTCTGGGTTGGCGAAGCTGCAGGTGGTGGTTGACTGCAACTGTCCACGCGGGACAATCCTCTGTTGGAGAGTTGCGCGCAAGGTAGTCGGGCGCGCGCGGCTTGTCAATCCGCTGCGGCGATTTTCCTTGCCCGATCGCGCAGCCGCGCGGCGACCGCATCGAAGAACGCCGGCGCAAGTTCCGCACGCACCGGCACGCACCACCACCCGGGTGCGGCGAAGGCGCGGCATTTGACCGCGTCCTTCTCCGTCATCAGCACCGGTCGATCGTCGCCGAACGCGAGATCGCCGACGCGGAAGGCGTGGTGATCCGGAAACGGATGCTCGATCACCTCGATCCCGAATGCGCGCAGGTGCGCGAAGAAGCGCGCCGGGTGGCCGATGCCGGCGACCGCGTGGACACGCTGGCCGGCGAACCGTGTCAGCGCGCGGCGCGCCCCGGCGGCATCGAGCGCCACTGCCTCGTCGCCGCGCAGGGTCATCGCCGTCTCGCCAGCCTGCGGCACGCCGCCGTTGCACACGAGGAAATCCACCCGCGCCAGCCGCGCCGTCGGTTCGCGCAGCGGACCCGCCGGCAGCAGCCGGCCGTTGCCGAAGCGCCGCACGCCGTCGATCACGCAAATTTCCACATCGCGGCAAAGTCTATAATGCTGCAAACCGTCGTCTGCGATCAGCACGTCCGCCGGCGCCGCGGCGAGCAGCGCGTGCCCCGCGGCGGCGCGGTCGCGCCCGACCACCACCGGCGCCCCGGTCGCATCGAAGATCAGCCGCGCCTCGTCGCCGACCACCGCGGGATCGGAATCGGCCGCGACGCGGAGCGCATGGCGCGCCGCGCCGGCATGGCCGCGACTGATCACGCCGGGTGTAAAGCCGCGCGCACGCAGCGCCTCGACCAGCGCGATCACGAGCGGCGTCTTGCCAGTGCCGCCGACGCTGAGATTGCCGACCACGATCACCGGCACCGGCAGGCGCACGCGCGGCAGCCAGCCGGCGGCGTACAGGCCGCGGCGCAACGCGCTCAGCGCCGCGAACGCGCCCGCCAGGAGGCGCAACGTCCAGCTCGGCTCCCGCCCGCCGTACCAGATCGATTCGAGTTCGTGTGCGTCAAATATCACCGCGAAGTACTGCATCCGCCATGCTGTACCGGCTTCCAAGCCCCGCACCTGGATTGCTCGACCGGCGCGTGCCGAGCTGATCGGTCCTGAAGTAGTACAGTGTGCCGCCAGCGACGCAGGCGATGGACGGGGCATCGCCGGACATGCGCCGGATTCTACGCGACGGCGGCGGCGAAGTGGCAAGCGGGCGGGGCTGCGATGCCGCCGCTCCGACTAGCGCGGTCGCCGTCTTCGATACGCCCATCAGATCCCGGTTGGATGCCCTCGTCTCCCGCGCCGACGCGCGCGTGGCGGGATAGCGCCAACAACGCTCGCGCCGGTGGTGGAGCACGAGCACCCGACAGCACAGCCCCCTTGACCCATCGTAGGAGCAGGCGATGAAGCGCGTCACCGGCATCGGCGGCATATTCTTCAAATCGGCGGACCCCAAACGCCTCGGCGCCTGGTATCGGGATCACCTCGGCCTGGAGGTGAGCGACTGGGGCGGAGCCATCTTCGAGTGGGGCGGCCCGGACAGCCCGCCGGGCATGACCCTCTGGACGCCGTTCGCGCAGGACACGAAGAAAATGGAGCCGAGCTCCGCGCCGTTCATGATCAACTTCCGCGTGGCGGATCTGGACGCGCTGCTCGCCGCGTTGCGCAGCGAAGGGTGCCACGTCATCGACCGGACCGAGCGCTCGAAATTCGGCAAGTTCGGCTGGGTGATCGACCCCGAGGGCAACAAGGTGGAGTTGTGGGAACCGCCGCCGGGTGAGTAGCACCAAGCAACGTCTGATGCCCCCCCACGTTCCTGTCTGTGGCATGATTCCGCCTCGCGCGTCGAGCCAAACGGAGACGAAGCATGCTCTACCAAGGAAGCTGTCATTGCGGCCGCATCGCGTTCCAGGTCGAAGGCACGCTCGCCGGCGCGATGTCGTGCAATTGCTCGCTTTGCCAGCGCAAGGGCGCTCTGCTGTGGTTCGTTCCGCGCGAACACGTGCGGTTCCTCACGCCCGAGCACGAGGCGAGCACCTACACGTTCAACAAGCACGTCATCAAGCATCGGTTTTGTCCCGAGTGCGGCATCCACCCGTACAGCGAGGGCACGGACCGCAACGGCAATGCCATGATCGCCATCAACATCCGTTGTCTCGAAGGTATCGAACCGGAGACGATTCCGGTCTCGAAATTCGACGGCCGCTCGCTCTGAAGACGGCCATGCCCGGCTCGCCATCGAGCGGACGCCTCCCGGCGGTTCGCGCACGGCGCCGCGGCGTGACGAGACACGATTTGCGGCGAGGCATCCGCAAGCATCAAGCCCGCCCCGCCGGCAGGATCAGCATCGCATCGCCGTAGGAGAAGAAGCGATAACGCTGCGCCACCGCGTGCCGGTAGGCGGCGAGCATCAGCTCGCGCCCGGCGAAGGCCGAGACCAGCATCAGCAGCGTCGATTCGGGCAGGTGGAAATTCGTGATCAGCGCATCGATGCTGGCGATGCGGTAGCCGGGGAAGATGAAGATCTGGGTCTCGCCCGCGAACGGCCGCACCTCGCCGTCCTGCAACGCCGACTCGAGCGCGCGCACGACGGTGGTGCCGACTGCGACGACCCGTCCGCCGCGCGCACGGGCGGCGCGGATCTTCTCGACCAGTTCGGCGCCGACATTCAGCCACTCGCGGTGCATGACGTGGTCTTCCACACGCTCGCTGCGCAGCGGCTGGAACGTGCCGGCGCCGACGTGCAGGGTGACATAGCCGAACTCGATGCCCCGCGCGCGCAGCGCTTCCAGCAGCGGCGCGTCGAAGTGCAGTCCGGCGGTCGGCGCCGCCACCGCGCCGGGCGCGCGTGCGTAGATCGTCTGGTAACGCTCCGCATCGGCCACCTCGGCCGGGCGCGTGATGTAGGGCGGCAGCGGCATGTGGCCGAGGCGCAGCAGCAGCTTCTCCAGCGGCTCCGGGCCGTCGTACTGCAAAGTATAAAATTCCCCTTCGCGCCCGGTGACGCGGAGTGCGCTGCCGTCCTCCAGGCGGATCGCGCTGCCCGGCTTCGGCGGCTTGCTCACGCCGAGCTGCGCGCGTGCGGTGTGCGTGCCGGTCAGGCGTTCGATCAGGATCTCGACCGCGCCGCCGGTTTGCTTGCGCCCGTAGAGCCGCGCCGGCAGGACGCGCGTGTCGTTGAACACGAGCAAGTCGCCCGGCCGCAGGTAGTCGCCGAGATCGCGGAACCAGCGATCGACGAACGTCTGCGCCGGCAC
>Ga0070738_10008077_pt1 | contig 10239 bp, 8 predicted proteins | sample Coa_R2_2_FD_66446 | JGI IMG/M metagenome (GOLD analysis project Ga0070738, IMG submission 66446) | Surface soil microbial communities from Centralia Pennsylvania, which are recovering from an underground coalmine fire - Coalmine... | ecosystem: Environmental > Terrestrial > Soil > Unclassified ... | reverse complement strand
TATTGCGCCCGGTCACACCATCCCCGAAATGACCCGCAAATTTCAGTTCTACGAGCGCTATGGCGTCGAGGAATACTATATCTATGACCCCGATCGCGCTAGCCTGGGTGGTTTTTTGCGCCAGGATGGTTATTTAGAAGCCATTGAATCGATGGAAGGCTGGGTTAGCCCCCGTTTGAACGTCTGCTTTGGCTTAACGCCAGACGGCGATCTGGTGCTGATTCGCCCCAATGGGCAACCCTTTGAAACCTACGAGCAAATTGCCGAGCGAGCAGAACAAGAGCGATCGCGAGCCGACCACGAACGCCAGCGGGCAGACAAAGAACGTCAACGCGCCGACGCCGCCGAGCGGCGTGCCCAACAAGCAGAAGATGAAATTAAGCGACTCAAAGCGCAACTGCACGCGCTTGGACAAACCCCTGATAATGCGACACCTTGAGGACTGATGACGATGCAAATGTTAGATCGACCGCTAGACCGGACTGCCGATGATGTGCTGACGATCGCCGGACGCACCTTCAAATCGCGCTTGATGACGGGCACCGGCAAATATCGCAACTTCGACGAAATGCGCCAGAGTATTGCCGCCAGCGAGTGCGAAATTGTCACCGTTGCCGTGCGACGGGTGCAGACCAACGCTCCTGGACACGAAGGGCTGGCAGACGCGCTGGACTGGACAAAAATCTGGATGTTGCCCAACACGGCTGGATGCCAAACGGCTGATGAAGCGGTGCGTGTGGCTCGACTGGGGCGCGAAATGGCAAAGCTGCTGGGGCAAGAAGACAACAACTTCGTCAAGCTCGAAGTGATTCCCGACTCCAAATATCTGCTGCCCGACCCGATCGGCACGTTGGAAGCGGCGGAAAAGCTCGTTAAAGAAGGGTTTGCTGTGTTGCCCTATATCAACGCCGATCCATTATTAGCAAAGCGACTGGAAGCGGTGGGCTGTGTAACGGTAATGCCGTTAGGTTCGCCGATCGGCTCTGGGCAAGGGCTCAACAACGCCGCCAACATTCGCATCATTATCGAAAATGCGACCGTGCCCGTGGTCGTGGATGCCGGGATTGGAGTCCCCAGTGAAGCCGCGCAGGCCATGGAACTGGGAGCCGATGCGCTCTTGATTAACACGGCGATCGCCCAGGCGCAAAATCCAGCGGCAATGGCCCGCGCTATGAAGTTAGCAACCGAGGCGGGTTGGTTGGCTTACCAGGCCGGACGGATTCCCGTCAAAACCTATGCCAGCCCCAGTTCACCGACAACGGGTATCATCACGCCCTAGGTTTGTAACAATTCGTTGTATTCTGCATCAATTCAACACAATTTGCGGATCTTCTTTAAGGTAGGGGTGAGTATTATGCAATTCTTTGTTACAATCGGCGAAATATGAAGAGGATAATCTATGCGCTATACCACTGAAGATGGCGGTCGTTTGAACAACTTTGCAATTGAGCCAAAGATGTACAAAGCTGAACCCCCGACCCAGGCGCAAAAGCGTAATTACATCATTTTAGGCATTGGCGCTGTGGCTCTACTGGGTGGTCTGCTCGTTGTGGCCGCCTCTGTGTCGTAGCGATCACGTTTGTCTAAACGGTTTCAACATCTGCAACTTAACCGGGCTACTTAACAGCATGAGTGCCCGGTTTTCACGTTCTAGCCTGTGTGCATGGTGCGTCTGTCAACCCCGCGATCGCCGCCGTCGATCGGTGGGTTTGTCCAAGCAATGTCAACCTTTGATCCTGAAACGGATAGCCATCGCCTGAAGAGGGATTATATCCGCGTCACCCATACGGTTGCTTCGCGCGACTCGGCATACTACCTAGCAATGCAACTCGCTGATCGTTCTCCTACTGCTCCTCCCTCTGTGGTCGCCGGTGCGGCCCAGACTCTTTCAGGCTCCAATCAGAAGGCCTATCTGCGCCTTAAATTAGCGCTGAGTTTGAATCTCCGCCGTCAAATTTTTCTGGCCGTGTGCGATGATTTGGCGTTGCGTAATCGGGTGGCCGCACGTTTGTATGCGGAACTGGCCTACCCGTCCTCCAAATCGGCGATCGCCGAGCCTCAACTCAACGTTATCCCCCATGACGATGCGGGCAGCAGAACAGCCGTGGCTCCAGCGGATCACTTGCTATTGGGCCGGGACGATCCGGGCACGCCCACGACGACGGAACCCATCTCGCGCTTACTCTATCCTCGCCTGGTCAGCCTGAACTTAAACCTGAACGATCCTAACCCCATGGTGCAAATTGGGGAATGGCTGGCGCAGTACCCTCCACCCAAAGGCCCCTCCCAGCGACCGCGGACGCCAGGGTTTCAAATTCTCGGCACAGAACGCCTGACCCGCCAGCCCGCGCCTATTCAAAAGCGCTTTCTCACCTCTCTGCAGCAGATCGAGCATTATCTATCGTGTCTGGATTCGGCGTTACTGCTGTGGTTACCCCGCCCCTGGTTCCATGCGGTGCAGCAGTCTGCTCCCGACTTCTGGAACTGGCACACAGCACTGTTTGAGTTTGAGGGGGATCCAACCCCGCCACCAGCCTTGTCTGTGCGGCCAGAGGCTGCCGCTTCCCATCAGCTTACCCATTCGGCTCCGCCCGTTGCCGCGATCGCGACCGATCCGGTTGACCCGACCCCGGCGGCAGTCGTGCATTCACTGTCGTCTCCTGCCGCGACACCGTCCGTAGCGGTTGATCGCGATCGAATGACCATCCCGGCGTCTGAGGTGACCGATGGCGATCTGCCCATGCCCACAGCGAGCCTCAGTGAAGGACAGCGACACGGATCAGCACTGGCCAAAGACAATCTCTGGGCGATTCTTACCCATGACCTGGCGCAGCTACAGGACGGCAACTCGCCCGAACCGCCTGCAAGTCGGTTGGAATTGCCTCCGGTGGCGCTGGATGCGTCTGATGGCAACGCTGATGCCAGTGCTGACTATAGTACTGTTTCCGCACTATCCACTGCTGCGGCTCCCGAGGAGCGGTTGCCCGACGCGGCGGCCAGTGTGCCTGTTGACGAGAGCGATCGTGCAGTCGAAGTCGATCAAGCGGACGTTGTGGCAGCACCCGTTGACAGTGAGGTTCCTCAGAACCACGCCATTCTGGAACTGGCTGATCTAATGCTGGCGATGGCCGCATCCGAATCGAATCAGCGCCCATCGAGTGAAGATGCTCAAATCATTCAGGCATTGCAGCAGATTGAACAACTGCATCTGCAAGAAGCCCCTACCGCTACGCTGCTGGCGGCTTATCAAAACCTGGGAAACATCTGCCGCGATCGCGTCGAGCAGGGGAATGCTTCACCGCAGCAGTTGCTATTGACCATCCGTGTCCACGAGCAAATGCTGCAATGGCTGGACGAGGATTCGTCCCTGTGGTCGGATCTATTGAACGATATTGGTAACCTCTACTGGATGCTGTCGCGGCATGGGCTGGCGCTAGACGAAAGCCTGTCGTATCTGGAGCAGGCGATCGCGGTCTACCAGCAAGCGCTGCAGAAAACCAACCCCCAGACGCGCCCCAACAATTACGCCATGATCCAGAACAATCTTGGTTCTGCCTACGGCGATCGGGCGCGGTTTCAAGACCCAGCCGAAAATTTAGAGCGATCGGTACAGGCCTACGAATTGGCCCTGCGCTACCGCAAGCTCGCTGACGATCCGGCACGGTATGCGGCGACTCAAAACAACCTTGGCACGGCCTATTGGAATCTGGCCCAGCATCAGCAGCCCATTCGTCGATTGAAGCAATCGATCGCGGCCTACTTTGAGGCGCTGCGCTACTACAGCCCAGACTGTGAGCCGATCCATTACGCCATGATCCAGAACAATCTCGGTACGGCCTACTGGAATCTGGCGCAACAGCCCCAGGCCAACCTCGGCGTGGCCACAGCGACGGGCAAAGAGATCTCGCCCACAGAACTGCTGCAGCGCGCGATCACTGCCTATCGAGCTGCTCTCGTGTATCGCACGCTGGAAGTGGCTCCCGCCGCCTACGCCGCCACACAAAACAACCTGGGGACCGCTTACTGGCAACTTGCCAGCCTGATGGATCGCCAACCTGAGCAGCGCCAACCGCTCCTACAGCAAGCGATCGCGGCCTATCGCTCGGCGATCGCAGCCGTACAATACCTGGCGGCTGCCAGCACTGTACATGCACCCGCGCTGTCGTTTGACCCTGCGGCCACGCATAACAATTTAGGGCTGGCCTACTATCAGTTAGCAACAGACAAGCACCACCAGGACGATAGCAAGCAGCGCTTTGCCCACCTGGAATCGGCATTGCGGCACCATCTTCAGGCTCTTCAGGGCTGGGAACCGCAATCGGAACTATACCAGACTGTGTTTAGCTACGTCGTTCAAACGGTGCGGGCTTTTCACAATGAGTTTGGCTCTAAAGGTCAAACGCAGGCGCTCTCACAAGTGCCCGCGAATCTGCTGCCTGCGGTGCTGAAACAGCTCTAAATTCTGCTGTTGGCTGGCCGATAGGGGCCTGTGGCCGTTGATCGATCGCTGACGTGATTTTGACAATGGTGAGAATCGGTTGGCACGGGCGGAGAGGCCGTCGTCACTGGAGATTGTCGATCGCCACCGGTTCCACAGGGTCGGCCATCTCAAAGCCAAACACTTTGGCATAGAAATAAAACTCGCCATCAAGCGTCCGTTTGATATTTTCAGCCTTGCGAAACCCATGCTGTTCACCTTCGAACAGGACATACGCTACGGGCAGTTTCTTGGCGCGGAGGGCATCCACCATCATTTCGGCCTGATTGGGTGGCACGATCTTGTCTTCATCCCCTTGAAAGAAAATCACGGGACAGGCGAGGCGATCAGTGGCATAGATGGGCGATCGCTCGCGGTAGAGCGCCGCTGCTTCGGGATAAGGCCCAATCAACCCATCCAGATAGCGGGATTCAAACTTGTGGGTATCTTCTGCCAGGGCCGCCAGGTCACTCACGCCGTAGAAGCTGGCACCAGCCTTAAACACGTTGCGAAAGGTGAGTGCGGCCAGGGTCGTGTAGCCGCCAGCACTGCCGCCATCAATCACGAGGCGATCGCCATCCACCGCGCCTGTTTCTGCCAGATATGTGGCACCGTTAGCGCAGTCGTCTACGTCCACAATGCCCCACTGCCCTTTGAGGCGTTCGCGGTACTCGCGTCCGTAGCCCGTACTGCCGCCGTAATTAACGTCCAGCACGGCAAACCCGCGACTGGTCCAGTACTGAATCTTGAGATTAAACACGGTTGAGGTTGAACCTGTGGGGCCACCGTGACTCTTGACCAGCAGGGGCGGACGCTCACTGGCAGGCGCGGTGTAGTCCTGGTTTTTGGGTGGGTAAAAGAAGCCATACGCGGTCAACCCATTCTCGGTCGGAAAGGCGATCGACTGCGGTATGGACAGGTAGCCTGGGTCGATTGTCAGGGTGCTGGAGCGGCGCAGGACTTCAAGGTGATGCGTGGTCAGGTCGAGTTGGGCGATGACACCGGGTTCTGTCGCGGATCCGGCGTTAAACAATACGCGTCCCGGTGCCGCATGAATGCCCCCAATTTCGGTGTAGGGCGTGTCCAGAACGGTCAGGGCTTTGGTTTGTGTATCCAAACTGGCGAGATAGGAAATGCCTTCTTTGCTGTAGGTGCAGATGAGGCGATTGGCTGACTCGAAGGCGTAGTTGGAAACGCCAAAGACCCAGTGGGGCGAACCAAATTCGGCATCCATTGGATAAAGCGGCTCAATGGCTCCCTGCCAGCGGTAGAGATTCCACCAGCCGGAGCGATCGCTCACAAAGTACAGCACGCCATCGGGTGACCACTGCGGCTCCAGAACCGACTCTGCATCGCCACCGGCAATTTGCTGCTGGTCTGAGAGCGATCCGTCTGGCGCGATCGCGGCCATCCACAGTTCTGTACTGTCCCAGGGCATATTGGGATGGTTCCAGCTGATCCAGGCCAGGTGAGTCCCATCCGGGCTGAGGCGGGGCGATGAGTAGAAGTCATGGCCAGACACCAGCACCTGTTGATCCGTGCTGCCGTTAAGGGGAATGCTGGCGATCGTGTTGACGGCTTCGCCTGCGCCCGTGTGGTCTTCACGCACGCAAATTAGCCGCTGGCGGTGGGCGTCCATGACTCCGTCCGCGTAACGCAGGGCCACGGCGGGCGTGATGGCCACCGGCTCCGATCCCTCCGCCTGACGATACAGACGCTGGTCAGCAAAGTTGGAAAAATAGACGGTTCCTTGATGGACCAGGTAGGCACCCCCGCCATACTCATGGACGCGAGTTCGCACGTTAAAGGGGGCGGGCGTGATGTCGATCGCCGGTTCATCGGGCGTCTGCTTTACCAACACATTACGGCCAGCTTCGGTGGGGCGCAGTTCTGTCCAGTACACATCGTTGCCATCCAGGCGGACGCCGCCCAGTCCGATCGTGCCAGCGACGATGAGATCAGCGGTAATGGGCGATTTCCAGGAGCCGTAGGATGCCACACGGGGTTCAGCCATATTGCATGAGGTTGAGTGAGGTGCGATTGCATCCTAGCGCGATCGCGTCGAGCATCGCGATCATCCGCTATGGGCAGGCTGAAAAATTTCGGTATTCTGGATGCAGACGTATGCTCGGACACCTGACGCTTGCATTCTGCCTTCTTATGAAGCTCTACTACATCACTCTCAACACGCCAGATGAAGCCCGTCAGATTGGTCGCGATCTGCTGGAAAAACGGCTGGCGGTCTGCGTTAACTGGTTTCCCATCACCTGCCTGTACCGTTGGGACGATGCCATTACCGAAGAGCCAGAAATTGTGCTGATTGTAAAGACGCAGGCAGGCTATCGCGACGACATCGAACGGACGGTTCGCGCACACATCACCTACACCAATTTCATCGCAGAGCTATCGCCGACGACAATCAATGCAGGCTTTGCCGATTGGTTGAATGCTGTGGTGCCCGATCGCCCGTCGCTGGTACAACACACGGAGTAAGGGGCGATCGCGATGCGGGACGCGTGGGTAATCCGGTTGGGACACCGCACTGGACTGTGTCAGCCAGGGGATTCTGGGCGGTCATGGCCGAAGTAAGTTTGGCAGCCATTTTAGTTAGTAGTGCTGGGTGCTGAGTAGAAAGGGTGGGTCAATTTCTGCCTTAAACTACTCGCTGAAATATTCAACTAAATATTCAACAATTTACCCAGCAGTGTGGGCATTGGCAGAATGATCAGCAGCAGCAGGCCCAGGGCCAAAATACCCCACATATCGCGGCGATTGTCGAGTTCGGTGACATCATTGAGCGCGGGTTCATCGGTTGCTGGCATCAGAAACAGCAGAATGGCCCAAACGAGCAAGTGCGGCTCTGCCAGCGACAGCATCAGCAACAGCAGGCGAGACACCTGCCCGATCGCGGTTCCGGCTCGCTGCCCAAACATCGCATGGACAATATGCCCCCCATCTAACTGACCGACGGGCATCAGGTTAAATGCGGTCACCACAATTCCCAGACAGCTGGCGACGGCGACTGGATGTAAGTGCACCCCCATTTCTGCCGTAATCGCCCCACCCAGGGCCAGCTTACTTGCCAGCGCCAGCAGCATCGAAAAGCTAGGATCAAGCGCCTGAAAATTGAACGCGGCAGCCTTCTCTGGCAGCCGTACCACTTCTGAATGGGCTAACCCCCACAGCAGCAGCGGCAGCGCCACCACAAACCCTGCCAGTGGCCCCGCAATACCCACGTCAAACAGGGCGCGACGATTCGGCATGGGCGATCGAATTTGAATAAATGCGCCAAAGGTGCCGAATGGGAACAGTGGAATTGGGATGACTGGAATAAAATACGGCAGCGTGGCTTGAATCCGATAGCGACGGGCCGTAAGGTAGTGCCCCAGTTCATGCACGCTTAAAATGGCCATCAGCGTCAGCGCGTAGGGCAGACCCGTGGCCAGCGTCGATGGCGAGAGCTGGACTGACTTTTTCTCCAGCTCCAGCCAGGCCAGGGTTGTCGTGAATAAGGTTGCAATCAGCAGCCCCAGCGCCAGAACCGGACGGGTCACCGATTCTTGATCGCGGTTAGCGTTGGGCAGTGCCCCAGCATCGGCCAGGGTTTGCGATCGCGGGTTGGGCACGAGCACAAAAAATGGTTTATTGTTTGGCCCATCTTGAAACACCACGTAGAAGCGATCGCCAAACTTTTCGGCAATGTTTTCCTGGATGGTCTGGTAGGCCACCTCTGGCTTGCTGCGAAGCTGCCCGCGACAAATGACGGCCTGTGGACGGTATTCTACGTTCTGCAAGTAATAAATTGACCAGGGAAAGCAGGTTTGCAGGCTCGTTTCTTCGGCTTTGTCGATCGGGCGCGGACTGGCAGGAGCATTGGCCGCTTCTTTTGGCGGCGGTGCGCTCGGGTCTTGCCCATCGGCAGCCGCGGAGTTAACAGGCGGCGGCGGTGAAATGCGGTTGCGCTGGATCAGAAACCAGTACACCAGCAGACAAATAGCGGACAGGAGTAACACCATCTGCGAAGGCATTGGTTTTCCCTTCGCGATGACCCAGACACTCGAGACGATCGCCGGAGCCATTGCCACCAGCCAGAGTAACCAAACGGGCGATCGGGTAACACCCGCCACCCGCTGCACGATAAAGTATGTAATCAGTCCCAATAGGAACAGCAGAATTAACGGATTCATGCGCCTCGTCTTGTCAGCCTGGAAGCAGATCCAGAACTCACCTAGTTTAAAAGCCAACTGACAAAAATGCGAATTTTATCGAGAATTCGACACGTTTCTTGCCAAATTCCCCACGTAAAATTGCCTGTCTTAAGTCGTTATTAAGTTTTCTGATGGAAATTGTACGGGTCAGGCTCCATGCCGATCCAGGGCCGTCTCACGTAGATTGAGCCCGTCGATCGCTCACCCTAGTCTCCGCGCTCAATCAGTTTCTCATCTCAATCAGTTTCTCATCTCAATCAGTTTCCCATCTCAATCAGTTTTCCCAAGCCGTTTCGTTTTGCCCCCCTGTATACCCAGTGTCATCTAATTCACCCAGCGATCGCAATTCTGCACCCCTCTCGTCACCGCAACCTGCCCTTAGTGAGCCAGCAACCGCCAGACCACCGCGACTGTTGCTGCAGGTAGACGGCAGCGCGTCGATCGCGGCATTTCCACCCAACCGCGACACCTTCGGTGGCACCGCATACCTTATTGTAGAGGCGGCGAATATTCTCGTGGACTGCCCCGCCTGGAATGAAGCGACCCAGACCGAACTCCAGGCCCGCGGTGGCGTTGATTGGCTCTTTCTCACCCATCGCGGTGCGATTGGAAAAGTCCGCGAGATCCAGCAAGCCTTCGGCTGCCAGGTTGTCATCCAGGAGCAGGAAGCTTACCTTCTGCCAGAGTTGACCGTGACCACATTTCAGCAGACATTCACTCTGACCCCCCAAACGCGGGCAATCTGGACTTCGGGGCACTCTCCCGGTGCTGCTTGCCTGTACCACAGTCAGTTTGGTGGCGTTTTGTTCTCTGGACGGCATCTGCTGCCCGACCCCCAGGGACGGCTACGCCCCCTGAAAACACCCAAGACGTTCCACTGGCGCAGGCAGCTCCAGAATGTGCAAACGCTGCTGGATCAATTTGCGCCCGAAACGTTGCGCTTCATCTGTCCCGGCGCTAATACGGGCTTTTTGCGGGGGCGCTATTTAGTCGAGGATGGGTATGCGCGGTTGAAGGACGCGCACGAGAGAGCAGGTGAGCAGGGGACAGGCTGACAAATTAGCGGTTGTCTTTCGATAGCATGTCGATCGCGTCTCCCAGCGCTGTAGTCAGACCTTTACGCGTTTGGGCGTGGTTGCTTTGTTCGATTTTGAGCGCCTGGATCAGCCGATCGCGATCCGTCAGGGCCTCTACCAATTTGGCCTGGAGTTCGGCAACCGTTTGCAGTTTATCCACCTCAGCGCGAATCATCGCCGGTTCCGTGGTGGCACTGCCTTCAATGGTGGCCATCCCCTTCAGCTGCTGAATTTCTTGCTTCAGGTCAGCGATCGCCTGACGCGACAGGTTGGCCTCCGTTCGGCGCTGCTGGGCTTCTGTTTCATACAGCCGTTGCCAGTTTGCTGCGGTGGTGTACGCCTGCTCACGCTCCTGCTGGGCATCAGCCAACTGTTGCCGCAGCGTCTTGATTTCAGCCAACCACTGGCTCACGTCGTGGGTCATCAGAAATGACTCCTTATGCAATGCTAGAGAGTTTAACGGACTGGGGCCAGAGGG
>Ga0070738_10008076_pt1 | contig 10239 bp, 10 predicted proteins | sample Coa_R2_2_FD_66446 | JGI IMG/M metagenome (GOLD analysis project Ga0070738, IMG submission 66446) | Surface soil microbial communities from Centralia Pennsylvania, which are recovering from an underground coalmine fire - Coalmine... | ecosystem: Environmental > Terrestrial > Soil > Unclassified ... | reverse complement strand
GTCACGCTCTCGCCGCCGCGGAAATTGAAGCCGGCGAGATGCGGCATGTCGATCGTCACCGTCGCGCCCGAGACGAGAAAAGCCAGCGCCGGCGGCAGGACGACAAGCGCGATCATCGCCCATCCCAGCGGCGGCGCGTCGCCCGTCGCGGCGCGCCGGTGCCGCGCCCAGCGGGCGCAGAGCCACGCCGCGGCAATGCCGAGCAGGAGCGCCAGCGCCACCCAGCGATAGGCGGGATGCCAAAGCGGCACCGGAAAGGTCAGGCCGCGATTGGAGATGAAGGTGCCGGGCAAGGGTTGCCAAGCCTGACGCGGCCCGGGCGCGCTCACCCGCAACAGGTCCCACCACACGAAGAGCTGAAGCAGCAGCGGCGTGTTGCGCATGAGCTCGACATAGGCGAGCGCGATGCGGCCCAAGAGCCAATTGCTCGACAGACGCGCCACGCCGACGACGAAGCCGAGCAAGGTCGCAAAAAAGATTCCGAGGCCCGCGACGAGCAGCGTGTTGAGCAGGCCGACAAGGAACGCCCGGCCATAGGTATCCGCGGGGCTGTAGGGGATCAGCGAGACGCCGATCTCGAAGGACGCCTCGCGATCGAGGAAGCCGAAGCCGGTGGCGATGCCCTGGCGATGCAGATTGTCGATCGCGTTGTGCGCGAGATAGGCGGCGAGCGCCAGGACGAGGGCGGCGACGGCGAGCTGGAAGAGGATGGCGCGCTTGCGCTCGTCATTCCACCACGCGCCGCGGGACGTTGGGAAACGCCGCACCGACGCCACGGGCGAGGCTCAGCGGAACGGCATGGCATACATCAGCCCGCCCTTGGTCCAGAGATTGTTGAGCCCGCGATCGAGCTTCAAAGGGGAGCTCTTGCCGACATTGCGCTCGAAGATCTCGCCGTAATTGCCGACCTGCTTCACGATGTTGTAGGCCCATTTGTCATCGATGTGGAGCGCCTTGCCCATGCCGGCGCTGACACCGAGCATGCGCTTCACCTCGGGATCGTCGCTCTTCATCATCTGATCGACATTCTCCGAAGTGACGCCCTTCTCCTCGGCGCCGATCATCGCGAAGACCGTCCATTTGACGATGTCGAACCATTCGTCGTCGCCATGCCGCACCGCCGGCGCCAGGGGCTCCTTCGAGATCACCTCGGGCAGGATGACGTGGTCCTCGGGATTGGGCGCCTTCGAGGCGCGCGTCGCGGCAAGGCCGGAGCGGTCCGTCGTATAGGCGTCGCAGCGGCCGGAGAAATAGGCGTTCTCGACTTCATCCAGCTTCTCGATCACCAGCGGCTTGAAAGTCATGTGGTTGGTGCGGAAATAATCGGCCAGATTGAGCTCGGTGGTCGTGCCGGGCTGCACGCAGATCGTGGCGCCGTCGAGCTCCTTGGCGCTCTTCACGCCGAGCTTCTTCGGCACCATGAAGCCCTGGCCGTCGAAATAGGTCACCGGCGCGAAGGTGAAGCCCTGCTCGGTGTCGCGCAGCAAGGACCAGGTCGTGTTGCGCGTCAGGACGTCGATCTCGCCCGATTGCAGCAGGGTGAAGCGCTGCTGCGCCGTGGCGGCGACGAACTTCACCTTCTTGGCATCGCCCAGCACGGCGGCGGCGATCGCCCGGCAGGTATCGGCATCGAGGCCGCGATAATCGCCCTGACGGTCGGGCAGCGAGAAGCCGGCGAGCCCGGTGTTGACGCCGCAGGTCACGACGCCGCGGCTCCTCACCCCTTCGAGCGTCGGGCCGGCCCATGCCGCACCGCTCGCGAGTGCAAGCAGCAGCCCAAGCGTCCCGAGCCGGCGCAGCATCTTCATCGCCCTTCTCCCCGTTCCTTCAAAAGACCCTGAGGCGTTTGATTCATCGCTCTTATCGGCGACCGGCCGAAGGCACGGGCCGGCGCGGACGCTATCACAGCGCGGCGCCGAGCGGCAATGCGCCACGGAAGCCCTTCCGCATCGGCCCGCCGCCATGCAAGATGCGGCGCACCGAACCCGCCGAGGCGATCGCCCCGATGCGCAGCAAGTCCCGCAAGCCCGACACGCTTCTGACCCATGCCGGGCGCTCGCCCGAAGCCAATCATGGCGCGGTCAATCCGCCGGTCTATCACGCCTCGACCATCCTCCATCAGACGGTCGCCGATCTCGAAGCGGCGCAGAAGAACCGCTACAATCAGGTGACTTACGGCCGCTTCGGGACGCCGACCTCCTATGCCTTCGAGGAGGCGGTGGCCGCGGTCGAAGGCGGGCACCGCGCCGTCGCCTTCTGCTCGGGCTCGGCCGCCTGCTTTGCCGCCATCCTCGCCTTCGTCAAGGCGGGCGATCATGTGCTGATGGTCGATTCTGTCTATGGTCCCGTGCGCGCCTTCGCCCGCGGCTTTCTCCAGCGCTTCGGCGTCGCCACGACATTCTACGACCCGCTGACCGGCGCCGGCATCGCCGATCTCGTGCAGCCGAACACGCGCCTCATCTATCTCGAAAGTCCGGGCTCCCAGACTTTCGAGATCCAGGACGTGCCGGCGATCGTCGCCGTCGCCAAGCCGCGCGGCATCGCCACCGTCCTCGATAATACCTGGGCGGCGCCGATGTTCTTCAAGCCGCTGGCGCTCGGCGTCGATGTCTCGGCGATCTCGGCGACGAAATACATCGTCGGCCATTCCGACGCGATGATGGGCATCGCCGTCTGCACCGAGCAGAGCTTCATGCCGGTGCGCGAGGCCGCAACCTTGCTCGGCAACCACGCCGCCCCCGATGACTGCTATCTGGCACTCCGCGGCCTGCGCACCGCCGGCGTCCGCATGAAGCAGCACGAGGCGCAGGGCCTGGCACTCGCCGCATGGCTCAAGGCGCGGCCCGAAGTCGAGCGCGTGCTGCATCCGGCGCTTCCCGATTGCCCTGGCCACGCCTTGTGGAAACGCGACTTCTCCGGCGCGAGCGGGCTTTTCAGCATCGTGCTGCGGCGCGACTTCTCCAAGGCGGCGGTCGACGCCATGCTCGACGGCATGGAGCTTTTCGGCATGGGCGCGAGCTGGGGCGGGTTCGAGAGCCTGATCCTTCCCGTCCATCCCGAGCGATTGCGGACGGCGGTGCGCTGGGAGAGCGGACCGGTGATCCGCCTCCATGCCGGTCTCGAGGATCTCGACGACCTCATCGGCGATTTGGAGCGCGGCTTCGCCCGGCTCAACGCCGGCCGCGATCGCGCTTGACGGTGCTCACGCCTCTCGAGATCGAGGCGCTGGCGCTCAGCCTGCGCGTCGGCTTCGCCAGCGTCATCGTGAGCCTGCCCTTCGGACTCGGCATCGCCTGGCTGCTGGCGCGGCGCGAGTTTCCCGGCAAGATCCTCCTCGACGGCATCGTCCACCTGCCGCTCGTGCTGCCGCCCGTCGTCGTGGGATTCGCCCTGCTCGTGGCGTTCGGGCGTCAAGGCGTGATCGGCGCGTGGCTCTACGAGGTCTTCGGCATCACCTTTGCCTTCAATTGGAAGGGTGCGGCACTCGCCTCGGCGGTGATGGGCTTTCCCTTGATGGTGCGCGCGATGCGGCTCTCGCTCGAACTGGTCGATCGCCGCCTCGAAGCGGCGGCGCGCACGCTCGGCGCGGGCAGCGCCCGCGTCTATCTCACCGTCACCCTGCCGCTGATGGCGCCGGGCATCCTCACCGGCGTGATCCTCGCCTTCGCGCGGAGCATCAGCGAGTTCGGCGCCACCATCACCTTTGTCTCGAATATTCCGGGCGAGACCAGCACCCTGCCGCTGGCGCTCTATGCTCTGACCCAGGTCCCCGGCGGCGAGCCCGCGGCGTGGCGCTTGGCCCTCCTCTCCGTGCTGCTGGCGATGGCCGCTCTGATCGCTTCGGAGATCGTTGCGCGGCGGCTCGGCCGGCGCCTTCGGGGGATCGCGTGATCGAGGTCGATGTCGAAAAGCGCCTCGGCGCCTTTCGCCTCGCCGCTCGCTTCGCCGCGCCCGAGACCGGCATCACGGCGCTCTTCGGCCGCTCCGGCGCCGGCAAGACGACGCTCGTCAACATGCTCGCCGGCCTCACCCGCCCCGATCGCGGGCGGATCGCGCTCAACGGCGCGGTGCTGTTCTCGACCGAGCAGCGCATCGACCTGCCGCCCGAGCGCAGGCATCTCGGCTATGTCTTCCAGGAAGGACGCTTGTTCCCGCACTACTCCGTGCGCGGAAACCTGACCTATGGCACGCCGCGCAAAGGGGGAGCGGCGGCGATCCCGTTCGAGGCGGTGGTGGCGCTGCTCGGCCTCGCTGCCCTGCTCGACCGCCGGCCCGGCGATCTCTCCGGCGGCGAGAAGCAGCGCGTCGCCATCGGCCGCGCCCTCCTGGCGCAACCCCGCCTCCTGCTGATGGACGAACCCCTCGCCGCGCTCGACGCGCCGCGCAAGGCGGAGATCCTGCCCTTCATCGAGCGGCTGCGCGACGAGCTGCACATTCCGATCATCTATGTCACGCATGCGATGGAGGAGATCGTGCGCCTCGCCGACACGCTCGTCCTCCTGTCGGAAGGACAGGTCGCCGCGGTGGGCACGGTCGAGGAGCTGACGAGCCGACTCGATCTGCGCCCCCTCACCGGGCGCTACGAAGCGGGCGCGGTCATCCGCGCGACGATCGCCGGCCACGATGTGACCTATGGACTGAGCGAGCTCGCCTTTCCCGGCGGGCGGCTGCGCGTCTCGCATCTCGCCCTGCCGCTCGGCATGCCCGTCAGGGCGCGCATTCGCGCGCGCGACGTGGCGCTGGCGGCGACGCGCCCGACGGCCATCTCGATCCGCAACATCTTCCCCGCCCGCATCCTCGAGATCGCGCCCGATCGCGGCGCGCTCGTCGATGTCCGGCTCGATATCGGAACGGCCGAGCACCCCGTCGTGCTGTGGTCGCGCATCACCGCGCGGGCGGCGCGCGAGCTCGGCATCGAGGTCGGGCGCGATGTCTATGCGCTGGTCAAAACGGTGGCGCTCGACCGCCGCAGCCTCGGCCGCCACGATCCCGGCGACAGCGGTTCCGACGGCGAGGATTCGATTTAGCGGCAGGCGAACACCGCCTCCGTGATGTCGCGGTCCTCGAATTCTCTCTCCAGGACGGCCTGCTTGCCGAGCGGACGGCAATGCTCCCTGGCCCGCGCCGTCGCATCCTCGATCGATGCTTCCTTGGTGTACCAATGAAGGCGAATGCCCTCGGCATTGTCCTGGTCGACCCAGATCCGGCCGGCGCAGCCCGAAACGAGGAGGGCCAGCCCGCAGAGGAGAGCCGCTCTCACAGATCGCCCCATCCGAGCGGCTGCGGCGTCGCCGCGGCATCCTCCGCCACATATTGATGCCGCCGCGTCCAGGGCCGGGGCGCGACGCCGGCGGCATCCGGCTTCACCGCCAGCACCTGATGGATCGAGAGCCAGCCCTGGTCGAAGGCATGGGCGCATCCCGCCATATAGATGCGCCAGATGCGGTAGCGCTCCGCGCCGGCGAGCGCGATCGCCTCGTCGCGCCTCGCCTCGAGCCGGGCGACCCAGCGGATGAGTGTCTCGGCATAATGGGGCCTGAGGCTTTCGACGTCATAGGCCTCGAGCCCCTGGCGCGTCATGTGGCGCAGAACGGCGGAGATATGCGGCAGCTCGCCGCCGGGAAAGACATAGCGGTCAATGAAGCCCGCGCCGGGCGGGCCGCTCTCCCCCTCCTCGGGATCGGCGGTAGTGATGCCATGGTTGAGCACCACGCCACCCGGTTTGAGCAGGCGCTGGATCGTCGCGAAATAGAGCGGCAGGTTGGCGCGGCCGACATGCTCGTACATGCCGACGGAGACGATCTTGTCGAAGCACGCCTCGCCGGCGATGTCACGATAATCCTGCAAGCGGATATCGAGCTGACGCCCGAGCCCCGCCTCTTCAATGCGGCGGCGCGCGTAATCATATTGCCGCTCGCTCAAGGTCACGCCGACGCCGGAGATCCCGTGATGCTTGGCCGCCCAGCGCAGGAGACCGCCCCAGCCGCAGCCGATATCGAGCAGTTGCTCGCCCGGCCGCAGCCGCAGCTTGCGGCAGATATGCGCGAATTTCTGCTCCTGCGCCGTGTCGATGTCCTCCGCGCCCGTCGTGAAATAGGCGCAGGAATAGGTCATGTGACGGTCGAGCCACAGCGCATAGAAGTCATTCGAGACGTCGTAATGGTGACGGATCGCTTGCGCGTCGCCGTGCCGCGTGTGGTGAAAGCGGCGGCGGAAGAGCGGCTTCAAGGCGCTGGCAAGCCGTGCGGCGCGCCCGACGCGCTCGGCAAGCGCGATGCCGACCGCGAGGATGTCCTGCAACCGGCCATCGACGCGGAGCCGGCCATCGACATAAGCGGCGGCGAGCCCGTCGATATCGCCGCCGAGCAGCGAGCGCAGGATCGATCGTGTCGTGAGCGTGAGGGTGACGCGCGGCGCGGTTCCGAGGTCGAAAGAGGTGCCGTCCCAGAAGGCGAGCCGGAGCGGCAATCCCTCAGGCCCGAGGCGGTTCCGCAAGAACCGCAAGCTGCGCTCGCGCAAGCTCATCGCCATCCTCCCGACAGGGCAAACGGGATGGCCCCCGAGCTCGGTTCCGTAGCGAGATCGGGCGCTCTATGGTGCGGCCGGAAGACAAGAGGGAACAAGCACCATGGCACCGCTTCTCGCCGGAATTCGCGTCATCGATGCGACGGCGGTCATTCTCGGCCCTTATGCGACGCAGATCCTCGGCGATATGGGCGCCGATGTGATCAAGCTCGAGCCGCCCCAGGGCGATATGACGCGCCACGGCCATCCCCAGCGCTCGCCCGGCATGGGTGCCATCTTCCTGACGCCCAACCGCAGCAAGCGCAGCCTGGCGCTCGATCTGAAGGCGCCCGGCGCGCATGCCGCGCTCCTGCGCCTCGTCGCCACCGCCGATGTCTTCGTCCACAATATGCGGCAGGCCGCGATCAAGGCGCTGGGCCTTGATTACGAGACGCTGCGTGGCGTCAATGAGCGCCTCATCTATTGCGCCGCCTGGGGGTTCGGCGAGACCGGGCCCTATGCCGGCCGTCCCGCCTTCGACGACATCATCCAGGCGCTCTCCGGCATGGCGGATTTCCAGGCGAAATTGCATGGCGAGCCGAGCTTCGTCCCGACGGTCGTCGCCGACAAGGTGACCGGCCTCACGGTGGCATATTCGATCGCCATGGCGCTCTTCAACCGCGAGCGCACGGGACGCGGCTGCGCCATCGAAGTGCCGATGCTGGAGACGATGACGAGCTTTCTCCTGACCGAGCATTTCGCCAATGGCGTCTATGCCGATCAGCAGGGCGGCATCGGCTACAAGCGACAGCTCGTCCGCCGCGGCCCCTATCGCACCGCTGACGGCCACATGGCGGCCTTGCCCTATTCGCGCCAGAACTGGACCAGCTTCTTCGGAGCGGTCGGCCGGCCCGATCTCGCCGCCGATCCCCGCGTCACCGACGACGCCAAGAGGAGCGAGTCGATCGCCGAGCTCTACGAGATCCTGACCGAGATCCTGCCGACGCGCACGACAGCGCAATGGATGGCGCTCTTCGAGAAACTCGACATTCCCGCGGCGCGGATGAACCGGGTCGATGATCTCCTCACCGACCCGCATCTCGCCGCCGTCGATTTCTTCCAGGAGATGCGCCATCCGAGCGAAGGTCCGATCCGCGTCCCTGGCATTCCCGTACGCATCGACGGCGAAGCAGGCGCGGTCAAGCGCCTCGCGCCGCGGCTCGGCGAGCACACGCGCGAGATTCTCGCCGAAGCCGGGCTCAATCCCGACGAGATCGACGCGCTCTGCCGCTCGGGCGCGGCGATGGATGGACGGTAGAGGCGATTGAATGACCGCCCCACCTCACCCCAACCCTCTCCGCCCCTGAGGGGCGGAGAGGGAGGGACCCGCGAAGCGGGAGGGTGAGGTGGGGCCGCAGTTGCTAGGCGGAATCCGACAGAGACGCGCCCACCGCCGTCTCGACCATGCGGCGGGCGTCGAATTCCTCGGCGATGCGGCCGTCTTCCTCGAGCACGGCGGCGGCGTCGACCGTGGCGAAGTCGAGGACGCCCATCTCCTCATAGGCCTTGCGCACGCGCGGACCCCAGAGGCCGATATCCTTGACCGTCGGCACGATGCGGCTGAAGAGCCGCGAGCGGAACTTGCCCATGGGCACGGACCGGTCGTGGAATTCCCAGCACGCCTTGAGATCGAGCCCGACGGCCTCCCAGACATCGGCCGGCGTCATGCGGTCGCGCATGAGATAGCAGGCCTCGACGAGAAACTCCTCGCGCCGGTCGCGCTCGGCCTCGGTGAGCTCAGGATAATAGTCGCGCAGCGCGAGGCGGCCGAACGCGACATGCCGCGCTTCGTCCTGCATCACATAGGCGTTGACCTGGGCGGCGAGCGGGTTCTGCGCCTTGTCGCGGATGCCCTGGAAGACGGCGAGCGCCAGGCCTTCGATCACCACCTGCATGCCGAGATAGGTGAAGTCCCATTCCTTGCTGGTGATGACGTCGTCGAGCAGCCCTTTGAGCTGCTTGTTGACGGGATAGGCCAACGCGAATTTCTCGTGCAGCAGGCGCGAATAGGCCTCGACATGGCGGGCTTCGTCGATCACCTGCGTCGCAGCGTAGAATTTGGCGTCGATATTCTGCACCTGCTGCACGATCTTCGCGGCGCAGATGAGCGCCCCCTGCTCGCCATGGAGGAATTGCGAGATCTGCCAGGACTGCATGTGCCGGCGCAGATTGGCGAGCTCGGCCGCGTTGAGCTTGTTCCAGATGTCGGAGCCGTGAAGCGAGATCGTGTCGTCCGGGAGCAGCATGGGGTTGTCGGGATCGAGCTCGCTCGACCAGTCGATGCGTTCCCGCGCATCCCATTGCTGGCGCTTGCCCTTGTCGTAGAGCGCGAGCAGCGCGTCGCGGCCGTCATCATATTCCCAGGTGAAGGCGGTCTGCTGGACCCCATCGATCGTCCAGGACGGCGCGTCCAGGGGCAAGGTGTAATGCGAAGCCGTCGTCATGCGCGTCTCCCTTCCCGCCCTGATCATAGCGGAAACGGCGGCCGAAGGTTATCGGCAACGGGAAACGGCGAGGATGCGGATCGCTATTTCTCGGCGGCGGTGTCGGGCGGCGGCGCCGGCGGCGCGGCGAGCGCATGGCGGACGCGCGCCACGGTGTTGTAGCATTCGATCTCGTCCATATCGCGCGCGTCGCGCGAGGCCCGGTGCAATTCCTTGGCGGCGGCGGCGCTTTGCGCCGTCGGATTGCGCTTCTGCTGGCGCTCGACCTTGGCCGTCAGCTCGTTGAGCTCGTCGGCGCATCGCGCCGCGGCGAACCCGGTCCCGCCCAGCAGCAAAACCAGCACGAGAATGACCAACCGCATGACCAACCTCCCGGCAGAGCCGCTGTCGGTAAACACCTGAAATCGCCGGTGGTTGCCGGCGCTTGCAGGCTCGCGCGAGTGCAACCCCATGGCGAGGCCGGAACATCGAGCGGGCGATGGCAGTTGATGGGTCAGGTAGACAATGATGGGAAAGCATCCATGAGTGGAAGCAGCGGCACGACCGACAAGATCAAGGGCAGCATCAAGGAAGCCGCCGGCAAGGTGACCGGCGACAAACGCACCGAGGCCGAGGGCAAGACAGACCAGGCCAAGGGCCATGTGAAGGAAGCCGCCCACGAGATGAGCGAAAGCGCCAAGGGCGTGCGCGACAGCCTGAAGAAGTAAGGGCTTGTAGAGTTAGAGTGGAGCGCCCCGCCCCGCGGCGGGGCGCTTCCCGAATTCAACGATCTGTTAGCGCGACCGCACTACGCTATAGCTTGCGAGCGACACGTAGGCCCATAATCACCCCAGGATAGTGCGATACCTTCTGGCTTTCTTTGTAGTTCATGCTCCGCGCTACAAGGGGGAACGACCACGCCCATAGGTGCATGCGTTTACCTGATAAGATTTAATTTCCCTGATGATATCCTCAGCATCGACGCCATCCGCTGCGTTTCGGCAAGAAAATTGTGGAACGTAGAACACGCACCCTACACGCGCCTCTCCTTCGTGTACTGATTTAACGTTATCCACAGCCCGATCGATACTCGCCTTTATCCTCTGATTACGTACCTTAGCCAGCATATTAGCGTAAGCGTCCGGTTTCGGCCGTTTCGTTTCTTGGGATGGCTCCCAGTCGAAGGTTGACAAGGCTGAGGTCAGGACTCAGCGCCGACGTCTGAACGGAGATGAGCTACGACGTGGCGCCG
>Ga0070738_10008075_pt1 | contig 10240 bp, 5 predicted proteins | sample Coa_R2_2_FD_66446 | JGI IMG/M metagenome (GOLD analysis project Ga0070738, IMG submission 66446) | Surface soil microbial communities from Centralia Pennsylvania, which are recovering from an underground coalmine fire - Coalmine... | ecosystem: Environmental > Terrestrial > Soil > Unclassified ... | reverse complement strand
GGCCGGCCGAGAGCACCAGCGCGTCGCGAGCGCGCGTGGCGGCCACATAGAACAATCGGAGCGACTCCCGCTCGTCGTCGGCCCGCTCCAGCGTCAGGTAGGCCTGCCAGGCGAAGCCGCGGGATGCTGCCGGGTCGACCGGCGCATCGCCGGCCGCCGGCGCCGGCTGCGGCGGGCGAACCACCAGGCCAAGCTCCGGATGGCACGCCACCAGCGGGCTCCGATGGCTCGGCGCGCGGGCCAGGTCCGGGAGGACGACGATCGGGAACTCCAGGCCCTTGGCCTGGTGGATCGACATCAAGCGGACGCTCGTGCCGGCCTCGTCGGTCGTCGCCGCCTGCTCCTCGCGCGGCTCGTTCTCCAGGTCGGCCCGCAGCCGCGCCACGAAGTCGGCCAGGGTGAACCCGCCCTGGCGGTCGAAGTCCCGCGCCAGCCGGACGATCTTCCGCGTGTTGGCCAGCTTCCGCTCGCCGAGGAACTCGCAGACCAGGGCCCCTTCGAAGCCGGACTCGTCCAGCGCCTGCGCGACCAGGTGCGCCATCGGCACGCGATCCTTGGCGGCCCGCCATCGCGACAGCAGGTCGAGCGCCCGCGTGATGCGCTGCCGGTCCAGGGGCGAAAGCTGGGTGATCTCGCCGAGCCGGTGGATGCCGGCGGTCAGACCGCCGTCCTCGAACGTGGTGGCCAGCCAGAAGAGGCCCTCGTCGCTGACGCCAAAGAACGGGCTGCGCAAGGCTCCAGCCAGCGCGAGCTCGTCGAACGGGTCTTCCACGACCGAGAGCAGGTTGATGACGTCGTGGACTTCCTGCTGGGCATAAAACGCCGAGCCGCCGATGGTGTGGTAGTCGAAGCCCTCGTCGGCCAGTGCCGACTCGTACGGCCAGAGGTCGGTCATGGCGCGGAAGAGCAGCGCGACGTCGCCGGCGTGTGCCGGCCGCAGCGTGCCAGCCGTCCGGTCGAAGATCGGCCAGCCGGCATCGAGTCGTTCGCGGAGCCGGCGCGCCAGGCCGCGGGCCTCGACCATCCGCCGCTGGTGGGCCGTCAGTCGCGTCGCGGGCTCCTCTGGATCATCCTGGCCGGCCGGCCAGAGGAACTCGACCGCCGGCTGGCATGTGTCCGCGCGCCGGACCGGCAGGAGCCGGTGGCCGGCCCCCTGCCCTGCACCGGCCCCATCGACCGGATCGACGTCGAGGAACTGCTCGCCGAAGAGCGCGTTGACGAACTGGATGACGCCCGGGACGCTCCGGAAGTTCTCGGTCAAGTTGAGCCGGCCCGACTCCGGGAACTCGGAGCGCCACTGGCGGAAGATCGACGGTTCGGCCCCCCGGAACCGATAGATTGACTGCTTCACATCCCCCACCAGGAACAGCCGGCCGGAGAGGAACTCCGCGCCGCTCAGCAGCCGGAGGATCTCGCCCTGAACCCCGTCGGTATCCTGAAACTCGTCGACCAGGACGAACTCGATCAACGGCCGGCCGGGCGCGTCCCGATCGGCGAGGGCGGCCTCGGGGTGGTCGCGGAGCAGGTCGCGGGTCAGGACCAGGAGGTCGTCGAAGTCCAGCCCGCGGCGGCGCCGTTTGAGCTGCTCGTTCTCGCGACGGACCGCCAGGGCCAACCGCGCGAATTGCAGGCTCCGATCGGCCGCGGACCGGGCCTCCGTCTCGTCCCACCACAGGGCCGGCTTCACCTGGTCCTTGATGTGCTCCCGCAGCGCGGTGAACGCTTGCTTGACGTCCTCGTACACGCCCTCCGAAGGCCACGAGCCCTTGCGAGGGAGGTCGTTCACGCGCAGGAGCTCCACCATTTGATCCAGCCGATCGGTAGAACCGGGAGCCGCTCCAGGGTCCAGGACCTTCAATCCCTCGAGCAGCGCGGCGCGACGCTCGCGGATCTTGGCGTGGTCGCAGTCGATCGATTCGAGCAGGCGCCGGCAATGGCCGACCAGCGGGCCGGCTCGATCGCGCACGGCCGGCCAGAGCCGATCGTCGCGCAGGGCGCGCCAGCGATCCAGGATCGCCTCGGGATCGTGCTGGGTCCACGTGTCCAACCCGACGGCGCCGCGCGCGCCGGCCAGCCGGCCGAGCGCCTCGCGAACCTGCCTGAGTCCGTAATCGGTCGCCAGCTCGATCAGGTCGGGATCGCGCGCGGCCAGCAGGCGGCGCATCGCGGCGCGGACCGCCTCGTCGCGGAGCGCACCGGCGATCGATTCGTCGAAGATGGCAAACTCGGGGTCCACCCCGACGTCCAGGGCGTGCCGGCGCAGCAGCCGGGCGCAGAACTCGTGGAACGTCCCGATCGGCGCCGCGTCGAGGGCGCGGAGGACCGTCCACCACCGCGTTGTGTTTTCGCCCGCCACCAGCTTGGCCCGACAGCGGTCGCGGATTCGCCGGCGCAGCTCCCGCGCCGCCTTCTCGGTGAACGTCAAGGCCACCAGCGCCCGCAGCGGCCGGCCGCCCGCTTCCTCCAGCGCGGCCAGGAACCGCTCGGTCAACACCATCGTCTTGCCGCAACCGGCGCCGGCGCTCAAGGCCACACTGGCATCGGTCACGGCCAGCGCGCGGCGCTGCTGGTCGGTCAAGGGGAACGTCACGGGTGGAGGGACGGCATCATTCATGGCTCGATCCCGACCCCCGGCGCTTGCGGATCGCTCGTCCGACGGCCAGCTCCGGCGCAACGGCCCGATCGGCACGCTTGGCCGCCTGCCGTGCCTGGCGGACCCGGCAGATCGCGCGGTAGTCGCAAAAACCTTCGCAGCCGTCGACCTGCGAATCGACCACGAAGACCCCGCGCCGCAGGCGACTCACCAGCTCGGCGATGTACGACTCGAGCGCCTGTTGCACGGCGGTCCACTCGTCGAAGACGATCGGCCTGTAGCCGTCCGTGCGCAGCGCCCAGTAGCCAACGTCCCGGAGCTGGACCAGCTCGTCGGCCAGGATGATCTGTTCGACGGCCATGGCGTAAAGCGGGAGCTGGAGCAGCCGCGCCTTGCGGACCTCGGTCGCGGAGGGACCGGACCCGCTCTTGTAGTCGATCACGCGGAAACCCCGCCCCTCGGGGGTCTCGACCAGGTCGATGCGATCGATCTTCCCCTGGAGCCGGACCAACCCCGGGCCCCGGCCGAGCTCCAGGTAGGGATACGGCGAATCCGCCTTGCCAAACTCCACCTCGAACCGGTGCGGGATCGGCCGGTATTCCGGGTCGCGCTCATAGTCCCGGAGCTGGACCACGTAGCGCTCGATGGTCTGGATCAGCCGGCGGCGCTCGATCTCGACCAGACCCAGGTCGATCTCGGAGGCATCGGCCATGCCGACGTTGAGCTCGGCCCCGACGGCGATCCGCGCCAGCTCCTCGTCACTCTCCTGGTCCTGGGCCTGCTGCTTCAACTTCTCCAGCTCCTCGAGGATCTTGTGGATCCGGCTGCCGCGCTCCGTGTAATTCTCGTCGAGCTCGTCGCGCCGCTCGTCCGGCTCGAGCTTGAGCACATACTTGCAGAAGAACTGGAACGGGCAGGCGATGTAGGTCTCGAGCTGGCTGGCACTGAACCGGTAATCGGCCGCGAACGTCTCGGCGATGTCGAGCACGGCCTGGCCGTCGCCGATCAGGCCGTCGTATTCGCCGAACGGTGTCCCCCGCGCGCGGCGCCCGAGCACCTGGAGCGCCGCGGCGGAGCCGTCCAGAATTGGGCGATGCCCCGGGTGCCCGGCCAGCTCGGACAGCGGCGCGAGGTCGCCCCGGGTGCGGGCCAGGGCCACCGCGCGGACGCGCCGGTCCGCCGGGGAGCCGGCCAGCTCCGGCGCGTCGACCAGTGCGGGATCCAGCCGCGCGACCGCCTGGTGGCACGCGGTGGCGGCCTCGGGCGTGAGCAGCTCCATCAGCTCGTCGAGGAACCCCGCGCGGAGCAGTTCCTGGCCCCTGGCGTCGGTGGTGGGATAGATCAACACCACCCCCGACTCGGCCGAGCCCAGCACCCGGAGGAAGCGGAGCATCTCGCGGGAGAAGGCCAGCCGGCCGGCCTGGTCGGGTCGGGCCCCGGGGCGGAGAGCCAGGAAGGGCTCGACCGCCGTGCGCGCAGGAAACGTCCCTTCGGCCAGATCGGCGAGGATGACGAACCGAGCCCGGGCCCCCTCCACCTGGTCGACCGTTGTCATCCGGACCGAGCCCGGCCGGGGCGGCTCCGCCGGCGCCCGCAGCTCCAGTACGACCGATTCGACCTCGCGGACGAATGCCGGCCAGCTCCATAGGGTCTCGCCCCGGCCCAGTCGATCCAGGAGATCCGCCTGGTCCTCCAGCGCGTCGCGGAGCGCGTCGAGGCCGGCCGAATCGGATGGGCCCTCGGGCGGAGGCGCATCCTGGCCGCTCACATCCGAGGCGCCCAGGCGCAGCGCCTCGGCGACCCGGACGATCTCCTCGACCTGCTCGGCAAACGTCCGCGACCGAACCAGCGGGTCGAGCAGTGCGAAGAACTTCTCCACGATCTGCCGCGCCGACTCGGCCCGCTTCCCCTTGAGGGAGCGGCCCTTGTCCTCGTGGATGATGTGGTCGAGCTTGCGCCGGAGCGGGTCCCGGCCGCGGAAGACGTGGGACGCATTCAGGACCGAAGCCGCCGCCGCCAGCGAGAGGGGATCCGCGCCCGGCCAGACCGGACGGACCTGCCCGTGGCGCAGCAGGCGGATCAACCGCTCGGTCGCCCAGTCCTCGATCGGCAAGCCGATCGCCAGCAAGAGCGCCGCGACGGCCGGATCGGCACCGAGCGGCCGGATCGGCTCGGCCTGGACGGGGATTCCCCAGGCGCGCAGGGTCTCGAGGGCGACATCCGCCTGCTCGCTCCAGTCCCGAAACAGGATCAAGATCTCCTCGGGGTCGGTGCCCCGATCGAGGAGGGCGCGAACTTCCCGGGCCAGCAGCCGGCCGGCGCCCTCACCCTGCGGCGCGCCGCGGATGGTCAGGCCCTGGGAGACGGCCACGCGCGCCCCCTCGTCCCGTGGGCCGACCTGCCGGAACACGGATTGCTCCACGGCCCGCAGTCCGGCCGGCCGCCAGATCTCCGGCCGGACCGGCACCTCGTGGAAACCGAGCTTGAGGAGTCGGTCGCGGATCCCGACCGTGGCCTCGTAAACACCGCCCGCGGTTGCATCGGACTCGTACACCAGCGTCACGCGCACCGACCGCGCCCGCCGCAGGGTGTGCTCGAGGACCCGCCATTGCGCCCGGGAGGGAGCCTCCCAGTCGAGGAACGTCACCTGGTCGAGCTCAGCCAACGGCGCTGGGGGCGGGTTCAACCGCCGTGCTACCCAGGCGGCGAAGCCCGTGGAGTCCTCGGCGCCGAGCTGGCGCAGCAGACTCCGGTAGCGGACAAAGACGGACCACTCGGCAGCGGCGACCGGCTCAACGGGGACCGTGTCCCGCAGGCGGCGCTCCAGGGCAGTCCACTCAGCGATCCGCTCCCGGAGCCGGCGCCGATAGCCCGGCCAATCGAGCACGGTGTCGATCGCCCGGACCTCGCCCGCCTGGCGTGCCTGCCGGACCGCCTCGCTCAGGACCGCGCCGGCGGCCCCGGCCGACAGGCTGATCCGACCGCCCTCGAGACTGTCGCGCACCGACCGCCAGAGCTCGGCCCAGGACCACACCCGCGGGCCGGGTCCGAGCCCCCGGCAGCGCATCGCCAGCTCGCGCCGGACCTGGTCGCGCGCCAGCGGCGAGCCGACCAGCCACAGGCTCGCCGGATCAGTCGACGCGCCGGCGATCGCGTGCTCACGCAGCGCGGCTCCGTACGGGCCGGTCCAGAGCAGTCGCTCGCTCGCCATCTGCCGATCCCCCCCGGATCGCGACAACGGCCAGGACCAAGATCCCCACCACGATCAAGTATACAGAAAAATACCAGATGCGCCCGGACCGGACAATCCGGATCAGCCCGAGGATGGCATAATAGCCGACCACCCCGGCCAGGATCGTGGCGGCAAGAGCCTGGCCTACGGCAGCGGCAGTCAAGGTGTCCGGCTGGATGTCTTTGACCTCGAAAACGACCCCGCCGAGGACGGCCGGGACGGCGATCAGCAGGCTGAATCCCACGGCCCAGGTCCGCGACAGCCCCCGTGCCAGCGCCGTGGCGATGGTCACACCGCTGCGGCTGACGCCCGGCAGCGGAGCGAACATCTGCGCCAGGCCGATCCAGAGGGCATCCCACCAGGTCATCTCGGCCGGCCCCTTGACCCCTTCACGGCGGCTCAGCCAGGCGGTCAGCAGCAAGAGCGACGCGGTGATCAAGAACCCGACCCCGGCCATCGCGACCCCCTCGAACGCCCGCTCGATCCACTTCTTCAAGAACAGGGCCAGGGGGATCAGCGGCGAGGTCGCGACGGCCGCCAGCACACCGACCCGGATGACCTCCGGCCGCCGGAACCCGGCCGGGACATCCTCCGATCCCAGCAGCCCGCGCAGGCCGGTCGCGATGACCCGGCGGTAGAAGACCAGGATCGCGATCGTTGTCCCCAGGTGGAGGATCACGTCGAAGAGCAGGTTCTGCTTCCCTGTACTTTGCTCCCCCGTCAGCCAGTCGAAGAGGTTCTGCGTGACCAGCAAGTGGCCGTCGCTGGAGATGGGGAGGAATTCCGTGATGCCCTGCACCACACCGAGGACCAGTGCCTTCAGCCATGCCATGAGACTGCGTCGCCTGAAGTCGGTCAGGCTTTCAGCCTGACGGGTCGATTCCTGTCAGGCTGACAGCCTGACCTACGGGGGGCGGCCGACCGATCGCCGTCAAGGCTCCTTGCGGAGGCTCGGCATCGCGATCCAGACGTAGCTCAGACCGCTATAGAGCGTCAGCGCGACGGCCAGGTCGGTCAGGGCGTCGCGGGCCAGCAACAGGACGAACGGGGACGGCGACGGCATCGCCAGCAGCAGCAGCACGGCCGAGATCGAGGCGCACTGCACCACGGTCTTGAGCTTCCCCGCGGTCCGGGCGCCGAACGGCTGCCCCTGGCCCTCCAGGTGGCTGCGCAGGCCCTGGATCAACAGCTCGCGGACGACGATCGCCGTGACCATCCACGGCATCACCCCCGTATCGGGAATGGTCGCCAGGTAGATATAACACCCCGCGACGATCACCTTATCAACCAAGGGGTCGAGCTGGCGGCCCAGCGGCGTATCTTGCTTGAGCAGCCGGGCGAAGTAGCCGTCGAGGGCGTCCGTGACCGATGCGAGGAGGAACACTAGCAGGGCCGAGGCGTACCGCTCCTGAGCGATCAGGGCAAACACGGCCAGCGCGAGCGCGAGCCGGCTGACCGTCAAGGTGTTCGGGACGTTCCAGAACCTCCTCGTCGCCGGTGCGGCCATCACGGAGGCGTTCTCGACTCGGCTCATGGCCTGGGTTCCCTCGGCATGGCGCAGGACGCGGGGAGACTGGTCTGGTGGACGATCAGGTCGGCTGATCCTGGCTGGGCGGCTGATCGCCATTGCCCTGGGCTGCGGGCGGCGGGGTTGCTTGCAACTCCTCGGCCAGGACGAGTTCCTGGATGAGCCCCAGGTCGATCAGGTGCACGCCGGCCTCGCCGAAGAAGACGATCTCCCGCTTCTTGGGCGGAGGGGGCAGGGCAACGAAGTCCGGGTGCCTGATCGTGTAGGACGTCCCATCGACCATCTTGAGGAGGAAGGGCCGGAATGGTCGCTGATGTAAAGCCTCACGGACGCGGTCGAGTTGCATGGGGTCGCTCCGGGAAATCCTCCGCTGTTGGGGTCCGCTCGGGGGCTGACTTCTACTGCCTACTCGAGAATCACCAGCGACGAGCCAGCCGGTTTGCGGCGCGGGCTGGGCCGGGCCTTGCGCCGTCGAGGCGGTGTCGGGGACTCGACCCGAGCGATCAGGTCGTAGTCCTCGGCGGCCACAATTTCGCAGGGGACCAGGTCGCCGGGCCGAATATGGGTCCCGCGGACCCAGGTGACGCCGTCGACGTCCGGCGCATCGGCGTAGGTCCGCCCCAGCCAGAGGTGGCGACCCTCCGGGGCCGGCGCGTCGATCAGGACGTCGAGTGTCCGGCCCACGAGCGCGCGATTGAACGCAAAGGCGATCGGCTGCTGCGCGGCCATCAACCGGTTGCGCCGCTCCTCGGCGACTTCGGCCGGCAGGTGGCCGGGGAGCCTGGCGGCCGGGGTGTCGGGCTCGAACGAGTAGGTGAAGACGCCGACCCGCTCGAACCGCGTGGCCGTGACGAAGTCGAGCAGCTCGGCGAACTCGGCCTCGGTCTCGCCCGGGAAGCCCACGATGAACGTCGTGCGCAGGACCAGTCCCGGGATCGCCGTCCGCAGCCGCGCGAGGATCGCCTCGGTCTCCTGCCGCGTGTGCCGCCGATTCATCAGCTTCAACAACCGGTCGTTGATGTGCTGGAGCGGCATGTCCAGGTAGGGGATGACCTTCCGGCAATGGCCCAGGGTCTCGAACAGCTCCTCGGTGAAGAACTGGGGATAGCAGTAGAGGACGCGGATCCAGTCGATCCCCTCGACCTGGTCGAGCGCCTGGAGCAGCTCGGCCAGCCGCGGGCGGCCATACAGGTCGACGCCGTAATAGGTCATGTCCTGGGCGACCAGCACCAGCTCCCGGACGCCGTCGCCGGCCAGCTCCTCGGCCTCGGCGAGGACCATCTCGATCGGCTTGGTGACATGCCCGCCGCGCATCAAGGGGATGGCGCAAAAGGTGCAGCAGCGGTCGCAGCCTTCCGAGACCTTGAGATAGGCCAGGTGGCGCGGGGTGATCCGCAGCCGCGCGCGGTCGTCCTGGGCCTGGATCGGCGCCGGGCGGAACAACCCGCGCTGCTCGTACAATCCGCCCAGGAGCCGGGTCGCCACCTGGGCGATTTCTTCCCGCCCGAAGACGCCGACGACGTGATCGACCTCGGGAAACTGCTCGAGCAGGCTGTCTTTCTGACGCTCGGCCAGACAGCCGGCGACGATCACCCCCTTGACCTCGCCCGACCGCTTCCGCTGGAGCATCTCCTCGATCACGCCGACCGATTCCTGACGCGCCGCGTCGATGAAGCCGCAGGTATTGACGACCACCAGGTCGGCCGGCTCGGAGTCGGGCACGATCGCGTAGCCGTCCTGGGCCAGCAGCCCCAGCATCCGCTCCGAGTCGACCAGGTTCTTGGAACATCCCAGGCTGACAAACGAAATCGTCGGTGTTCTTGGCATCAGTGTTTCCGGCGACGTAGGTCAGGCTTCAGCCTGACGTGATCTGGCTCCGCGTCAGGCTGAAGCCTGACCTACGGGAGCGTCTCCCATGGTCCAACCACCATTCTGATCGATCGCCCGGTTTTCGGCCAGTGCCGGTCCGAACGCTCGGAGGCGATCGCGGGGTCGGTCGAGGCATTCTCGATCGATCGAAGAGCGGGGCACGCGTCGTCCCGGCGCCACCGCTGGGGCCTGAGCGCCCCAAAACCTTGTCCTGATCCCAGGTCTCGGCGCCCACCACCCCTGCGGGGACATCCAAGCTCGCACGGTCTCGGTGGCTTCGTTCTTCGAATGTCGATCCGTCCCTGGTACGCCTCGACGTCCTCGCCGGGCAGGACCGTCAGCCTTGCGGTTATACCATGCTTGAGTGCATTGAACCGAGCGCGGCTTTTGCCTTCCGGGGTCCAGTGCTCTTGGCCGGATCGCGGCGGTTGGCCTCGATCCGTTTGGACGAGGTCGTGGGTGGTTAGCCCTCATCTGATGGCCCGCTGGGCATCCCCGGGTGCTCCGGTTGGCTCGACGCACGCCGTCGAGGGATCGCAGCGAATCACGTCCTCATTGTTTTCGGATGCTGCGGGATGGGAGATGGTGTGCCCATTCGGAGAGGGGGCCAAGGGAGTGTACCGCCCCGGGTTGATGGGATATTTCGATCAGGGTCATGCTGCCGCCGGGATCAGGCGGACCCTTTTGGAAAAATCCTGTCACACTCCGCCGGATTGACTGTACCGTCCCAATCGAATCGATTCCAGATTCTGACTACCCGCACTTTTCGATTCCTTGATTGCGCACTCGCAACCTGGATCGGTCCTCACCGGCTCCCCGGATTCCTGGGGGCCGCGGCCCCGTCCGTCGACGTTCAGGGGACGTTGTCGACCCGCGGGGGGACATGGTCTCGGCCAGCGTGCGCGCCGGGTCGCCGCGGGTCCGCGGCCCGGCGCCTCGAAAAAAACTAGGATGGCAAACTTAGCTGAGGCCGGGAGCGTAGAAAGGGGGTAGCCACAAAAGGAGGCCCTCCATGCGT
>Ga0070738_10008071_pt1 | contig 10242 bp, 7 predicted proteins | sample Coa_R2_2_FD_66446 | JGI IMG/M metagenome (GOLD analysis project Ga0070738, IMG submission 66446) | Surface soil microbial communities from Centralia Pennsylvania, which are recovering from an underground coalmine fire - Coalmine... | ecosystem: Environmental > Terrestrial > Soil > Unclassified ... | reverse complement strand
GACCTGCGTTTGAATGCCAGCAATCCAGCGTTCCAGGATGATGGTCAGTGCGCCGCCATCGGGACGACTCTTGGTTGCCAGGTTATGCATTAGCTCCCGGTAGGTGGCAAGACTGGCCCCGTTGCTGCCAGCCAACCGCCGCTCTGGGGTGAGGTCTGCGTCCGCAACGACAAAGCCCTGCTCCATTGCATGGTTGCGGAGCAGTTGCAGCGTGAAGCTTTTGCCCGCGCCGTACCGTCCAACGACAAAGCGAAAGCTGGCTCCACCCCCAGCAATGGCCTCCAGGTCTTGCAGCAGTGCCTGCACTTCCCGTTCGCGCCCCACGGCGATATGTTCCAGCCCCACACGGGGCACTACGCCAGCGCTGAGCGCATTGATCAGCGCGGTCGAGACTCGTTTGGAAAGTTTTTGAGAAGACATGGGCGTTGAAATGCTAGGTTCATTTGTACCAGGGCGATCGCCTATTCACCATAGTAAGACCTGAAACGCCATAACCTTGCATTCCCGTGCAGGATTCATCATGATGGCGATACCGAAAGATTTAAACAATGCAGTCGATCAACACGGTAATTTCACGGAATAGTGTGCTCGATCATACGAAAAGCTTGCTAGGATTTGATCACGTTGGATAGCGCCGTGCCCCCTCTTAATTCGGTGCAAGGTTTCGATTACGTCTTTGTTGCTTATGCTCTCGGCAACGACGTAAAGGCCCTCGGCGATGACGTAAAGATGGCAAAGGATTGATTGCCAACTGGACGCTTAGAGTGCAAACGGCTCCGTTCCCTGTATCGTTCACCCGTTGAAATTTCTACTCATTGTGTAGATAATGTGCGACTGTCGATCGCTACAGGTCGGCCCGAATTCGTTTTTGAATACCTATGCTTCAGCACTCAGACTGGTCTACCCGGACGTGTACCGCCTCACCCTTCGATCAAAAGGTGGATGCAGCCTGCTGGACAGCGCCGATGGTTTCAGACGGGTTCAGACTGCGGCAGCTTGAAGCCGATCTGGACAGCGAACGCTGCCTGAATCAGTTGGGGCAGCGCTTGAATGCCTGTGTGTCGGCGGCTCTGACGGCAGAGCAGACCGTCACCGTACCCTATACTGCGCTGCTTTCGCAAATTTTAGTGGATGTGCTGAGTGCAGCGCAAGGTGTTGCATGGGCTGCTGTGCTGTTGGCAGATGATCGGCATGCTCCGATGGATGCCGATCGATCGGCGACGGTTGTGGTGCGTGCGGTTGCGTCTGCGCCTGCTGAGGCCGAACTGCCAGACGCCTTATTGGGTACGATCAGCCCCACTCCTCTCACGGTTGGGCAGCCGTTTACAGCCCGACAAATTGGTGACTGGCAGGCGCAATGCCCCAATTGCCTCTGGCCGATTGAGGTGGGTGCGGCGCTGGTTGGCTGGCTGTGGCTGGCTCCGGCAGTCGATCCATCCGAGCGACTGGACGCCGAATTAGCGGCCTACAGCGATTGTTTGCGATCGCGGTTGGTCGCACAGAGCCTCGATCGATACATCACAGCGCTGCATCAGATCGAACTCATCCAGCAGCAGATGCAGCAGCAGATGGCGTTAACCAACCGCAATCGGGAACTGGCGCAAACCAATCAGCTAAAAAGCGAATTTTTAGCCAACACCAGTCATGAGATCCGCACACCGCTGAGTTCGATTTTGGGCTTCACCCATTTAATGCGAGAGCAGGGCTTCAGCCCAAATAATTTGCGGCATCAGGAATACCTCAACATTATTCTGTCCAGTGGTCAGCATTTACTCGCGCTGATCAACGACATTTTGGATTTGTCTAAAATCGAGGCAAACCAACTCGACCTGCACTGGGAACCCGTGGCGGTCAAAGCGGTGTGTCAGACAGCAATGACGCTGGTACGTGAGAAGGCCAATGACAAGGGCCTCGCCCTCAAACTTGAGATTGCTCCCGATGTGGAGTCGTTTGTGGCCGATGCGCTCAGACTCAAGCAAATGCTGTTCAATCTGCTGTCCAATGCACTGAAGTTTACGCCAAAGGTCAGCGTGGGGCTTCAGGTTACAGCGATCGAAAATCATCTGCACTTTAGCGTCTGGGACACGGGAACCGGGATTTCGGATGAGCAACAGCAGTTGCTGTTCCGCCCGTATTCTCAGATCGCAAATGCGGCGGCGGGTCGTGATGAGGGGACGGGGTTGGGACTGGCGCTCACACAAAAACTTGCAGAGCTGCACGGTGGTTGGGTGGAAGTGAGTTCCAGCCTGGGTTGGGGGTCACGCTTTACGGTGGTATTGCCGCTGGTGCCGATCGCGCCGACCGATAGCAATAGTATCGCCGATCACCCAATGCAGACGCACCCCGCTCAATTGCCGCCGCGATCGTCAGCCGATTGCTCAGACGCAGTGGCCCCAGACGCGATCGCGCTCATCCACCCAGAGTCCACACCCCGCGGTGATCGTTACCCGTCGAACGCCAGCAAGGTGGTGGCTCGGTCAAACCATCTTTTGCTGGTTGAGGATAATATCTACAACGCAAAACTGATGCTGACGTACCTGGGTAAGCTGGGCTACGAGCTGACCTGGGTAAAAGATGGCGTCGCGATGCGACAGGCGTTGGCGCGATCGCTGCCCGCACTCATTCTCATGGATATCCACCTGCCTGGAGAAGATGGGTTAGCCTTAACGCAGCAGTTGAAGGCCGATAAGCGCTATCAATCCATCCCCATCATTGCGCAAACGGCAATGGCCATGACGGGCGATCGTGCCCTCTGTATCGAAGCGGGAACGGTGGAATACATCTCGAAACCCATTGATCTCAAAACTCTGGCCCAACTAATCGGTCGATATGTCGAGGGTTTGAAGGATTAAACGTTGCGCGATGTTTGGATGACTGAGCCGCACCTGCGAGTTGGGGGGTGGGGTGTAAGGATGCTGACGACGCTATTCGCAAAAGAATCGATCTAATCCCTGGGTTTTGCGTGGAGATGGGTGGCGCAATACCATACGTGTTACTGCAGGCGGGTTGCTGGTCAAGGTGCAAGATGGCATTATGGGGCAAAAGGTGATGCATTTGTATCACTTGAGCGATGATTGAAATCGCTGTTGCCATCCAACGTGTGGCAGCGGCGAGTCAAAACGTTGACCTGGCTCACCTGATGTTGCGGTTTGCGGTGTCCTCAGCGTTCTGGCCAAAGCTTATATTCTGTCCTCGTGTTTCTTTTCTATGCTTGATCTCATAAAGCTGGCTCAACAAATGCAGGGTATCAGCCAACAGCTTACGCTGGAAGCAACGGCGACTAGGCAGCGGCTCGATCGCGCGCAAACGCTCCTGGAGCAAGCCTATCAGCATCAGGAAACCCTGGTAGATCAGCAGCAGACCTGGCGCGATCGCCTCAGCTTTACAGCAGCCGAACCCGTTGAGCCGCTCAATCGTCGGATCGCGATTCCTGTCCCGCCCTTGGCGCACACAGTGATTGCTACCGATGGTTCCCAGATTGCGCCCAGCCACCACGAAATTGCCTACTGTTATTTAATTAACGTCGGGCGCATTGTGCTCCACTACGGGCAGAACCGCCTGCCATTGCTCGACAGCCTTCCCGAAGTGTTCTACCGTCCTGAAGATCTCTATGTCTCGCGCCAGTGGGGCATCCGCACGGAGGAATGGATGGGCTATCGGCGGACGGTGTCGGAGGCGATCGTGCTGGCGGAGTTAGGGGGGCAGGTAAAGGATCAAGGCGAAAGGATTAAGGCGAAATCAGAGTCTTCTGTTGATCCTGCATCCTTCATTCCTCATCCTGCGCTGGCGATGGTCGATGGCTCTCTCATCTACTGGTTCCTCGATTCGTTGCCGGGGGATGCGCGCGATCGCATTCTGCCCCCGATTCTCGAAGCCTGGGAACGTCTCCGTCTGGCGGGAATCCCTCTGGTTGGCTACGTCAGTGCGTCGCGGAGTGGGGAAGCGCTCAACTTCCTGCGGCTGCAAGCCTGCCCGTACGATACGCCGGACTGTGCCACGCATTGTGCTGGCCTGGGCGATCGCGAGGGGTTCCCGCTGGCCCATGCACCCTGTCAGGTGTTGGAGCCTCTCAAAGATGCGGCGCTCTGGTCGATCGCGCTACAGCCGGGACAGCGTAGCCCCCTCTGGCGCAGTTCGGCGCGGATTCTGGATCTCTACGGTGATCACCACATCTACTTCTGCTATGTCCATGTGGGCACCGAAATTGCCCGCGTTGAGTTTCCTGCCTGGGTTGCAGAGGACGTGAACTGGTTGGATACGGCCCTCAGCCTGACCCTGGCGCAGGTGCAGAAGGGCTACGGTTATCCGGTGGCGCTGGCAGAGGCGCATAACCAGGCCGTTGTGCGGGGGGGCGATCGCAGCCGCTTTTTTGCCCTGTTGGAGCAGCAAATGATCCGGGCGGGGCTCCGCAATGTCGGCACCTCTTACAAAGAGGCCAGGAAGCGGGGCAGCATCGCGTAGGGGAAAGGCTAAAGGCTGAAGGCTAAATGACCTTTTTTTATCCTTTATCCTTTAGCGCTTATACTTTCCACGTCCCAAGCCAGTCCAAAATCACTCGATTTACCTGCTCTGGGCACTCATCGTGCGGGCAGTGGCCAGCGTTTTCCAGCTCAACCAGCTGCAATTTGGGATTGTACTCTCCGTACTGGCTGGGGCGGGCAAACTGTTTGGGAATCATACGGTCTTGTTGGCCCCAGATGAGGAGCATCGGCACCGTGAGCGTGGGCAAGACTGTTTTGATGTGAGGGCTATGGCGTGGGTCAGTCACAGCGCTGAAAATTCTGGCGAACGCCTGCGCCGAACCGCGGTCTTGAGGCGGCTCGGCCAGAATGTCGATGAGTTCGTCGGTAATCGCGGTTGGTTGGGCATAGGCGATCGCGGCCCATGCCTTGACGAAGCCTGGTCGTCGCACCAGGGGGAACAGCACCCGCAGCAGGAGCGGTGAGAGCACCCAGCGTTTGATGGCAGCAACCACTGGGTAGAGCGCTTTGGGCATCATTTCGGCTTCCATTGCCAGGTCGGGGAGGCTGATCATGACAACGCCGGCCACCATTTCGGGATGGGCGGCGGCGATCGCCAGGCAGACCAGCGACCCGATTGAGTTGCCTACCAGCACGACAGGTGTTTGGATAAACGTTCGCCAAAAATCGTAAACTTGCTCTACCCACAGGTCGGTACGGTAGGACGCGATCGCTTTCTCAGAGGCCCCAAAGCCCAGCAGGTCGATGGCATAAACTGTGTGGTGCTCTGCCAGTGCATCCAGATTGTGACGCCAGTGCCCGATCGATGCGCCAAACCCATGCAGCAAAATCAACGGCGTTGTACTGCCCGGTTGCGCTGCCCGGAGATAGGTGTAGCGAGTCTGCCAACCGCGCCAGACCCAGTCGCGCTGATTACCGACGCGTTGCCGCCAATGCAAAGATGTGGTCACGATCGCTCACGCCCTAAACGGTTTCATCAACTTCATCCACTACTCCAATTCTAATGGCCGATTCGGGTTGAATGGCGTTCAGACCCGCGTTCTCTATGCGCCTCTGGTAGGAATCGGTGGCATCGTCGATCGCGCTACCCTTTGAGGCATTGTTTCTCTGTCTGGCGTGTGGGTACTCCTCGCGCTGGGGCGCTAGCGATGGCATGAATGAACTGATTCAAACAATTAACCGTAGCCTGCTGGTCTGGGTAAGTCGCGCGATCGACCTTTTGCCCGCGCTCCTGCTGGCGATACTCGTCCTGGTCATTACCCGATACGGCGTCAAATTTGTCAGGCGACTGATCAAAGCCAGCTCAGAGCGCCTGATTCATAACGTGTCCTTACAGTTGCTTCTGGTGCAGGTGAGTGCCGTGGCCGTTTGGGTAGTGGGCATTCTCTTTGCCTGCACGCTGGTCTTTCCCAGTCTGCGCTTAGGCGACCTGATCGGGCTATTGGGTCTGAGTTCTGTGGCGGTTGGGTTTGCTTTCCAGGACATTTTTAAGAACTTTCTGGCGGGCATTCTCCTGTTGCTCAATGAACCCTTCCGCGTGCGGGATCAAATCATCATTAACGGGTATGAAGGCACGGTGGAGTCCATTACCCTGCGATCGACCCAGATTCGTACCTACAAAGACGAACGCATTGTGATTCCCAACGCGATCGTGTTCACCAGTCCTGTGCACGTGCTGACGCACTACCCATCTCGTCGCACGGACATAGCGATTGGGCTGGATTACAACACGCCCTTCCCCAAAGCCCGACAGGTGCTGACCGACGCCTTGACGAATGTAGACGGTGTCCTTGCCAGTCCCGCGATCGAAGTTGATCTGGTTGAGTTTGGCGACAGTGCGATCAACCTGGTGGTGCGCTACTGGACGCTGCCCCAAAAAGCGCAGGTGCGCCGCGTTCAGAGTGAGGCGATCGTGGCGCTCAAGCACGCCTGTGATGCGGCTGGGTTGAATATTCCCTACCCTATCCGCACGATCTATTTACCCCAACCGCAGCCCACAGACAACCACCAGCCGGCTTCAACCCGCTAATTTGGGGCGTCGATGCTGGATGGGGATGGCGCGTCTCTCCTCCCCCTACCGTCGTCGCTTAACTCCGCTGAGTTTGAGGACATCGGTAAACGTCGCGCAGTAGGTCGGCAATCCAAAGCTTTCGGGGCTGACGACCTGGCGATGCGTGAAGTGTCGGTAGTTCATCGAAAAGCGATCCCAGGGAGCCATTTTGATGCGAAATATTGCAATCAGCAGATTCGCCAGACCAAGCGTCAGCGGAATCCGAAAGTAAATGCGCTGCTTGAAGTAAATACAGGCATCCTCGATCGCCTGGTTGACCGTCACCATCTGATTACCCAACACAAGCTGGCGCGATTCATTCTTCGCAGGTGGGTGGTCAACTAGATGGCGCACAATTTGGGCAATGTCCTTACCGTGGATAAAGTGAAAGCTGCCATCGGCCTTGAGAAACCGCAAAAGCCCAATCCAATTAACCACCTGAGCAATACCGGACGAGACATGTGATTGCGGCTTGCAGGCGTCGCCCCCCAATAGCAGCGTAGGAAAGAGGGTCGTGATTTTGGGTGCGATCTTGAGCCCCGCCAATTGCTGAAAGCAGAGGTACTTCGATCGAATATAGTCCGTACCGAGTATTTCTGCTTCTTTAAGCGGTTGGTTGTTGCGATTGAGAATGCTGGCTGTTGAAAAGTAAATTGCCTGCTCACAAACCTCGGGGTCGAGCAGGTTCAGCAGCCGCAACGTTTTAGTCACATTCGTGTCGTAGACTTCCTGCGCGCCGCCCCAGGCCGTTGCAATCAAAATGGCACAGTCGATCGTTTTGAGCAGATCACTAAACTGGTCAATTGAACGCAAGTCTGCCTGCAAAATTGTAATGCCGGGACGCGCACGATAGTCAAAATTCAGCTTGTCTGGATTCCGGACTAGCAGAAAAAGCTCGTGCTTAGTTTCTTGAATCAGAGCTTCGACTAAGTAGTGACCAATACAGCCACTCGCGCCAGTCACAAAAATCCGCTTGGACGTCATCGAGGTTAAGCATGAACGGCTAACAACTGATCAGCCTGTTTGCCGATCTCAAAGAAAAAGGCGGCATTTTCTTCAGGCGTGTTCGGTAGGATACCATGCCCTAAATTGAGAATGTGCTTTTTATTTCCGGCTTTACGAATGGTGTCCAGGATGCGATCGCGAATAAACTCCTTGGAGCCAAACAGCACACCGGGATCAAGGTTGCCCTGGACAATCATTTCCTTGCCCAACCGCGTGCGTGCATCCGCCATATCCACCGTCCAGTCAATGGTGAGAATGTCGGCTCCAGACTTCGCCATACGCTCCAACAGCCCGGCACTATCGCTCACCAATAAAATTAACGGTGTGTCTGGGTGCGTCTCTTTGATTTGGCGAAAGACACGCTGCTGGTATGGCAACGCAAAGGTTTCGTAGTCTTGGGGACTGAGCTGACCGGCCCAGGAGTCAAACATCTGCACCACCTGCGCACCCGAATCGATCTGATAGCGCGCATAAACCGCGATCGCGTCTGCAAGCTTCGTCAGGAGCTGATGCAGCAGCGAGGGGTTGGAGAAAGCCATGTGCTTGATGATGGAGTAAGTCTTAGACCCCTTGCCTTCAACCGCATAGGCGGCCAATGTCCACGGTGCACCGACAAAGCCCAGCACGGTCGATTGGTTGCCCACTTCGGCGCGCAGTGCCTGCAGGATGGTCTTGATAAAGGGCAGCGCCACTTCTGGCTCAAGCGGACGCAGCTGCTCAACCTGGGCTTCGGTGCGTATGGGATCAGCGATGATTGGGCCTTTGCCCTCCGCAATGTCCATCTCGATCCCCAGTCCGGGGAGCGGCGTCACAATATCTGAAAATAAAATTACTCCGTCTGGCTGAAAGGCTCGCCAGGGCTGCAGCGAGATCTCGATCGCCACTTCGGGAATTTCGGAGCGATCGCGAAAGGACGGATACTTTTCCCGGAGATCCCGATAGGCTTTCATGTAGCGACCGGCCTGTCGCATCATCCATACGGGCGGACGGTCTAACACTTCACCACGTGCCGCCCGCAACAGGTAGGGAGCCTGGGTTGTCCCGGTCATGTACGCTTCGTCCTAGTATCTTGCATTGCATTTGTTAGCTTATCACCCTGAGAACACCGTTTAGACAATCGTTCTGAGTTTTGCTATCGGCAATGGGCTGCAACCGTAAATTCTCCACTGCTACATGCGACAGAATTTGTTACTATTACTTACTGATGTCGTGCTGGTGTAGCTCAGTTGGTAGAGCAGCTGATTTGTAATCAGCCGGTCGCAAGTTCGAGTCTTGTCACCAGCTTGCACAGCAGAACCCTCGGAACGATTTTGTTCTGAGGGTTTCAAGTTTTTAGACCACCAGCAGAATTTGTCTGGCTTCCGATCCACTGGGCTACTTACTCCTGGCTGACCATGCGCCTGATATCAGCATCAAAAGCCCACCCGCCAGGATCGCGATCGCCACGCCGCCCAAGATCATGTCCATTCCATTCAACGTTTCCATCGGTTTGCTCCAGTTTGAGTTACGTGAACGGCCCGGATGGGCTGGGCGATCACCAGGTTTGTTGTTCACTGAGTGGGGTTAATCATAACAGAGTGGTCTAACGCCGGGTGCAACCGTTAAGACGGTCACTGCTCGTCATGACCGCACGACCTCCCCCTAAGCCGTGATCGCCGATCTTGCGGCTTGAGAAACCTTAAGGAAACTGTTAGCTTTCAGCGTTCGGTCAGTAGCCAGCGAAACAGTAGATTAAAGCTTTTGGATGATAGTCTCCCTTCGTAAAATCCCCGGCTACGATGACGTTGGAGTATTAGACGATCGCGGCATTCCGTTTTATGCCGATCGCTCTCTAGTTTGTTCGCTTCACCGCGATCGCTTCAACCTGACACCCTACATATTTGATTGGGAGACACCCATGGCGAAGAACCTGCTTGAGCAACTGCGTGAGATCACTGTTGTCGTCGCCGATACGGGAGACATTCAGGCGATCGAAACCTTCAAGCCGCGGGATGCGACCACCAATCCCTCACTGATTACGGCCGCAGCCCAAATGCCGCAGTATCAGGAGATTGTGGATGAAACCTTGAAGCAGGCGAAGATTGACGCGGGTGCGGGCGCACCCAAAGAAAAGATTTTGACCTTAGCCTTTGATCGCCTCGCCGTTGCATTTGGTCGCCGCATTCTCAAAATCATTCCTGGCCGTGTGTCAACGGAAGTGGATGCGCGGCTGTCTTACGACACGGAGGCGACGATCGCTAAAGGGCGTGACCTCATTGCCCAATATGAAGCGGCGGGTGTGACCCGCGATCGCGTTCTGATTAAGATTGCCTCGACCTGGGAAGGCATCAAAGCGGCTGAAATTCTGGAGCAGGAAGGGATTCACTGTAACTTGACGCTGCTGTTCGGTATCCATCAGGCGATCGCCTGTGCCGAAGCTGGCGTGACGCTCATCTCGCCTTTTGTTGGTCGCATCCTCGACTGGTACAAGACCAGCACCGGCAAAGAGTATGCACCGACTGAAGATCCGGGCGTCTTGTCCGTTACCCAGATCTATAACTACTACAAAAAATTTGGCTACAAGACCGAAGTGATGGGTGCCAGCTTCCGTAACATCGGTGAAATTGTTGAGCTGGCGGGCTGTGACCTGCTGACCATCTCACCTGTACTGCTGAAAGAGCTGCAAACCACTGAAGCTGACTTGCCCCGCAAGCTTGACCCGGCTAA
>Ga0070738_10008070_pt1 | contig 10242 bp, 8 predicted proteins | sample Coa_R2_2_FD_66446 | JGI IMG/M metagenome (GOLD analysis project Ga0070738, IMG submission 66446) | Surface soil microbial communities from Centralia Pennsylvania, which are recovering from an underground coalmine fire - Coalmine... | ecosystem: Environmental > Terrestrial > Soil > Unclassified ... | reverse complement strand
AGCGCCACATGAGCCTTTTCTACCAGCCGCCACGGTGGCGTGCCGGCCGCCATGAGGTGCGCATCGAGGTGTGGGACAGGTCCGGCGCCGTCGCTCAGTCTACCTGGCGCTTCCGGATCGATTCCGGCAGGCCATACGCGCTGCAATAGCGCAAGATCGTCACCACGGTTCACGTATGCGCGACATCATAGCCTGACGCGCTAGCAAGCGCGAATCTGCTCGGGCCGACCCCGCGGGATTCCCCTGAGATTAGAGAGCCTCACACTCGGTACGATCACCGCGGTGCGGGTGTTTTACACAGGATTGAAGGTAAGGAGGTGAGACACGCCCAACACCATGAGGAATCCGTTGGATCACCATCGTCACGAGAAAGGAATGAGCCATGAAACGCACTACCGTCGTCACTTGCGCCATCCTCGGCGCACTGCTCCTCGTCCTGCAATCCTACGCTCCCCTCGGGAGCGCGGCCAGGCGTCCGGCGCACGTGCAGAAGCAGTCTGGATCGATCACGATCGAATCCTGGCTGCACGCGACTCCCGATAAGAATGGGCTGTCCGGCACCGTCACTGCATGCTTCAAACTCACCGGCGCCTTCGACGACCACGGTGGCGCGCCCAACTGGAGCGAAAGCACCTACACGGACACGACGTCACTCGCGGACAAGTGCGGCGACTGGCAGCCCGTCGGCGGCTTCGTCTTCGTCCCGCCCGTCAAAGGAACGGACACCACCGTCTACGCCATACACACGATCACCGGCCAGAAGGGGCAGATGTTCATCACGTTCTCCGGCACGTATGATCTCGTCAAGACCTACCGGACCACCTCCTGCACCTGGGTCATTACCGGTGGGACCGGCTACTACAAAGGTATACAGGGTGCAGGCACCTGTGCGGCCGACGCCTCTACCTTCCCCTACATCCGCCACACCGAGACGGGGCAACTGTGGCGGAGCTGATAGCGGCGACTCCACCTACACTGTCACACCGCCACATGGGCGGCGTACAGTCAAAGCGGTCGCGGCTTGTCGGGCGGGCGCTGCAGCGCCCGCTCGGCCCGCCGCATGTCCCGGCGGGCTCCCAGCCGCCGAAAGATGGCCAGCGCCGCCTCCAGCCTGTCGCGCGCCTGCGGCCATGTCTCCCGGATGCTCCCCTGCGCCGCGCCCTTGCAGGCCAGCATCACACCCCACTCGTAGAGCGTCCGCCCTTCCTCGTACGGATAGCCCAGCGTCCTCGCCAGGTCGAGCGCCTGCTCAAAGGCCCACTGCGCCTCCGCCCAGCGCCCACAGCGTGCGGCGACCATGCCCCCGATCCGCTGCGCCTCGGCCTTCACGTCGCGGTAGTCGCTGGCCGTGGCCCGGCGCAGCGCCTCCCGCACGATCGCGCCGGCGCGTTCCGTATCGCCTCGCTCCAGCTCGGCCCAGGCCAGCATCGGCAGGAACTCGGTCACGACGCCCTCCTCCAGGCCGGGTCGATCCAGCAGTGGCTCCAGGCGCGCCCGCGCTCGCTCCGCCTGCCCCGCCAGCACGTCGCGCACGGCCAGCCGACGGTGCGCGAACCGCAGGGCCTGGATATCGCCGCTGCTCTCAGCCAGCGCGGCGCACCGCTCCAGGTGCCGCACCGCCTCCTCTTCGTCGTCTTCGGCCAGGCAGAGCACGCCCAGGACATGGTGGGCATAGGCCGCAGCCAGCACGGCGTCGGAGGAGCCCAGCACGGCCAGCGCGCGTTCGCACTCTTGGCGCGCCCCGGGCCAGTCGCCGCCCAAGAAAAGGTTCCAGCCCACGCTCGCGCGCATGAAGGCAATCTCCGCCGGGTCGCCCAGGCGCTCGGCGGCCGCTACGGCCCGCTCGCGGTAGTCCAGGGAGGTCGCCGCCTCCCCGCGCCCCAGATGGATGGCTCCCGCCGCGACCAGGGCGCGGCACAGGACGAACAGGTCGCCCACCGCCTCGGCCCGCACGATGGCACTCTCCAGCGCCGGCAGGGCCTCGTCCGGCCGGCCCAGCATCATCAAGGCCACGCCACGGCGCTGCTCGGCCTCGGCCAAAAGGCGCGCCTCGCCCGCTGCAGTGGCCAGCTCCGCCGCCCGCTCGGCGGCGGCCAGCTCGTCGGTGTAGCGGCCGGTGTAGAAGTACAGGCGGGCCAGCACGACGTACAGCTCGGCCAGGGCCGACGACGGACGATCCGCGGCCCGGGACTCCAGTGTGGGTAGCAGTCGGTCGATACCCTGTGCCGGCGTCCCGCGCCAGGCATGTGCTCGTCCGATCCGCGCGACGGTGCGTAGCTCTCCTTCCTCATCGCCGACTGCGCGATACGCGGTCGCAGCCTGCTCCAATAGAGCCAGCGCCTCATCGTAACGGGCCACGGTAGCGAGGACACCGCCCAACTTCTCCCGCGCTCGTGCGCTGTCTCTTGGGCGTCCCAGGCTTTCCAGGCGCTCCATCAGCTCGCGATAGTACTTCTCGGCGGCGGCGTTGGCTTGTTGCGCCCAGGCGTGATCTCCCGCTTTCTCCAGATAGTGTGCCGCTTTGTCGTCTTCCCCACCACGCCCGTAGTGAAAGGCCACGCGCTCGACGGGCAACGCACCCGGCGCGCGCTCCAGCGCCTCCGCGACGCGCCTGTGCAGCATGGCGCGTCGCGCGGCGCCCAGGTCTGCTTCGATCACCTCCCGGATCAGGTCGTGAGCAAACTGGTAAGTCGCGTGGTCCTCATCCGTCAGCAGGCGGGCCTGGCGGGCTGTCTCCAGCGCCGTTAGCACCTCGTCCTCCGCGCGGGCCGTCACCTGAATTAGTAGGGCATAAGGGATGCGGCGTCCGACTATCGCCGCCATGCTCAAGACCTGCCGCGCGTCCTCGGGCAAGGCGCTGAGCCGCTGCCGGATGCCCTGCGCCACGTCCCAGGGCACCGCCTCGGCGGTAGGGGCTTGCTCGCCCAGGCGCAGGACCTGCGCGCAACTTATCACGAAGAACGGAACCCCGCCGGTCCTCCGCGCCACTCGTTCCCGCAGCCCGTCCCGGTCGTCTGTCAGCTCCAGCACCGCGGCGAGGAGCTCGCCCGCCTCTGCCGCGGACAGCGGGGCGAGCGTCCGCTGGGTGGCTAATCCCGCGTGAGCCAGGTCGGCCAACATGATGGAGAGAGCGTCGCGCGGCGCCACCTCGCTGTCACGGAAGGCGCCTACCAGGCGCACGCTGGCTATCGTGGAGCGGGCCAACGTGGCCAGCAAGTCGAGGGCATCGGATCCCGCCCACTGCAGGTCGTCGAGCAGCAGCAGCGTGCCGGCCGGGCCGGCCACGTTGGCAAGGAAGCGCTCGACCGCCTCGAACATCAGGCGACGCTCCTGCTCGGGCGGCAATGTCCAGGCGGGCAGCGGCTCGATGGGCCCGCCGGCCAGCTCGGGGAGCAGGCGCACCAGCCAGGCACAGCCGTGCAGGTCCGCGCGCAATTGCGCCTGCGAACGGTGCCTGAGGTGCGCCTTGAGAGCGGCCAGGAGCGGGGCGTAGGGTTCCTGTCCGCCGCGGCGCTGGCAGCCACCACTGAGGGCATACCACCCATTGGTGTCAGCCCGCGCGGCGGCCTCGCGCAGCAGCCGGGACTTGCCGATGCCGGGCTCCCCGGCCAGCATCAACACCGGTGGACCATCCCCGGCCAGGTGCCGCTCCAGCAGCGTCAGTTCGGATAGGCGACCCACAAAGGGCGGAAGGCCCTCGCCGCGCCGGGCCGCGGTCGCCGCTGCGCCATCAGGTGTATTCGCCGAGAGAGCCGTGGGCGTACCCCGGCCGCGGGCGGCCTCGAAGGCAGCGCGCTCTGCCTCGTCCAGATCCAGGGCCTCGGCCAGCAGTCGCACGGTGTCGCGGTGGGGACGGCTCTTGATGCCGCGCTCTATGTCGCTGACCGCGCGTGTGCTCAACCCGGCCCGCTCGGCCAGTTCTTCTTGCGTCATACCCGCCGCCTTGCGATGGCGCCGCAGCAGGTCGCCAAAGCCGAGCGAGTGAGCGGTCGTCACGGCGCGTCTCCGTCCAGCGCCGGCCGGAACGCGGCCCCGTCGGCCGGGTCCGTGCCGCGCCTGGCCGTATCATAGCACAGCCCCGCCGAGTCCCGGACGCGATCGTGTGGCCAAACGTGTGGGCGCTCGTGTGTGTCGCACGTGGTCCAGATGCCGCGCCGAGTCCACAATGGGAACCATGAACGGTGCCGGCGAGAGGCGCCACGTGACTATCAGAAAGGGCAGCGCGATGTATCACCACATTGAGATAATGGGCCGCGAGCGGCAGGCTGAGCTTCAGGAGCAGGCCGCCGCGCTACGGCTAGCACGTGCATCTGAAACACCCTGCGGGGTATCGCACAGCCGGGCATGGCCGGTGCGGCTGGGCGGCGGCATGCGAAGCCTGATGCAGGTCTGGGCGCGGTGGATGCCGCGGTCGGTCAGCCACTGACATCAGCCGCGCCGTACGCCACGCAGCCTATCAGGAAGGCCTCGCTGTCGCCCTCGGGCCGGCCGCCGCTGTCGTCGCCATCTTATCCAGTATGCGCAACGGTGTGCTGCTGGATCTTGCGCACAGCCGCCACGATGTCGGCCATATCCTCCTCATCGCCGAGCAGCACGTATTGGGGCAGCCAGATTGCTTCCCGGCAGGCCCGCTCGGCATTGGGTATCACGACGGCGGGCGCCCGATCGCGGCGACCGAGCAGCGCGAGCAGGTGTTCGACCTCGCGCCGGATGGCCGGTGAGTCGCTCAGCGGCGTGTAGCCTGTCGAGCAGGGGATACCCTCGGCCTTGAGTGCCCGTACGAGCTGGTCGCGCTTCAGGCCACCGAAGGCCGCTGCATCATAGCGAAGGATGTACAGATGGTGGGCGTGCGCGGTCACGCGCGGGTCGCGCCGCAGCGGCCTGATGCCCTCGATCGCGGCCAGTTCGCGATCCAGGTAGGTGGCGGCAGCCTCGCGCCGCGCCATCTGCTCCGGCAGACGCTCCAGTTGGGCCAGCAACAGCGCCGCCTGGAACTCGGTCAGGCGTTCGTTCCCGGCCAGGATCTCGTGCCGGTACCAGGCGCCGTCGCGCACGCGGCCGACGTTGTGCAGCGACCAGATCAGCTCGGCCAAGTCGTCGTCGTTGGTGACCAGGGCGCCACCTTCCCCGGCATTGAGGTTCTTGCTGGCCTGGAAGCTGAAGGTCCCAAGGTTGCCCAGCGCACCTACCCCCTGCCCGCGCCATGCTGCGCCATGGGCCTGCGCCGCGTCCTCCAGCAGATACAGGCCGTGGCGCGCGGCCACCTCGCCCAGCGCATCCATGTCGGCGGGACAGCCGGCGACGTGGACCGGCACGATGGCCCTGGTGCGCGGCGTGATCGCCGCCTCGGCGGCCGCGGGATCGAGCAGGTAGGTATCCGGATCGATATCGGCGAAGATCGGTATCGCGCCGACCTCCAGGGCCGCCGAGGCGGTGGCGATAAAGGTGTACGGCGGGACGATCACTTCGTCGCCGATACCGACACCCAGGGCGCGAAACGCCACGCGCAGCGCCGCCGTGCCGTTTGCCACGACGACGCAGTGGCGGGCGTCCTGAAGGGCCGCGAACCGTGTCTGGAAACGCTCCACCGCGGTGCCGTCGATCTCACCCCAGCGTCCCGAGCGCAGCACGTCGAGGAGCGCCCGCTCCTCGCGTTCGTCCCACACCGGCCACGCCGGGAACGGCCGCTGGCGTACCGGTTCGCCGCCATCGATGGCTAATCTCTGCTGCACGCTATCTCCATATGACTCTGAACTAGCTACGCCCCGATCTGTTTGCGCCGGGCGCGCTCGATGTTGACGGCGGCACCGATGAGCGACAGGTGCGTGAAGGCCTGGGGGAAGTTACCCAGTAGCTCGCCGCTGGCGGGGTCGGCCTCCTCGGCGAACAGCAGCAGCGGTGAGGCGAAGCCCAGGAGTCGCTCGAACCGACGTTGTGCCTCCTCAACCTCGCCCAGGTGCGCCAACGCATCGACCAGCCAGAAGGAGCACATCAGGAAGGCGCCCTCCTCCGTGTTCAGCCCATCCTGGCCCTGCCGCGGGTCATAGCGGCGCACCAGCACACCCTCACCGAGCTCGGATGCAATCGCCCGGACCGTGCTGCGCAGCCGCGGGTCCCTGTCCTTGAGGAAATGCACCTGGCACAGTCGCAGCAGGGAGGCATCCAGGGCGTTCTCGCCGAAAGCCTGGGTGAAGGCCCCGCGAGTCGCCGAGTAACCGTGGGCGATGACGCGTCTCCGGATGGCGCGGCGGGCGGCTTTCCACTTCAGTGAATCGTGTGGCAAGCCAAACTTCTCGGCGAGGCGCAGGCCGCGATCCACCGCGACCCAGCACATGACCTTGCTGTAGGTGAAGTGGCGATTGGGGCCGCGCACCTCCCAGATGGAGGCGTCCGCCTCGTCCCAGCGCGCGATGGCCAGGTCCACGATGGCCCGCAGCTCGCGCCACAGATCCGCGCCGATCACGCCGCCGAAACGCGCGTAGAGGTACGCGCTGTCCAGCACCTCGCCGTAGATATCGAGCTGCAGTTGATGGGCGGCGCCGTTGCCGATGCGCACCGGCCTGGAGCCGCGATAGCCTTCGAGGTGATCCAGCTCGATCTCCTGCACGCCGGTCTGGCCGCTCAGGCTGAACAGGTTGGGCACATCGGGCGCGTGACCTCCGATGCCGATGTGCACGAGCCACGCGAAGAAGTGGCGCGCTTCCTCGATCAGCCCGAGCTGAAAGAAGGCGTACAGGGTGAAGGAGGCGTCGCGCAGCCAGGTGAAGCGATAGTCCCAGTTGCGCGGGCCGCCGATGAGTTCCGGCAGGCTGGTGGTCGGGGCGGCCACAATCGCCCCGGTCGGCGCATAGGTCATCAGCTTGAGGGCCAGCGCCGATCGCCAGACCGGCTCCTGAAACGGACCCTGGTAGCGGCAGCGACCGATCCATTGCCACCAGTAGTCTTGCGTGGAGCGGGCAAGCTCGCGCGCCTGCTCGACCGACCAGTGGGGCGGGCGGCACTGCGCCTTCGGCGTGCAGCTCAGCGCGAATGCCACGGACTCGCCGGCCTTCACCGAAAACGTTGCCTGCCTCCCCAGACTGCCGGCCTGTGACGCGACGAAGCACAGGTGGGACTCCTGGACGTCGGCGTGGAATACCTCCTGGCCGCCGGCGCCCGCCGTGAACGTCGCGTCGCAACGAGCGTAGTCGGGGGCGGCCACGATGTCGTGCGCCATGGCGACCCGGCCTGTGAGGCCGTCGATCAGCCGCACCAGGCGTGGCCGGCCGTCCTGGTCGCCGTTGGCGTCCGGGCGCTCTACGATCGGCATGAAGTCGGTGACGGTGACCACGCCGGTGTCGGTAGCGAAGGTGGTCTGCAGGACGTTGCTGCGGTCGCGATAGCGCTGGGTCACGCGGTAGGGCGCCCGCGGCGCGAGCCGCCAGTAGCCGCCCTTGCGCGCGTCGAGGATGCGGCCGAACAGCGAGCCGTCGTCGAAGCGCGGGAGGCACAACCAATCGATGCTGCCGTCGATCCCGACGAGCGCCGCGCTGCGGCAGTCTCCGATGAGGCCGTAGGCGCCGATGGGGAGATAGCCCTCGCTGCGTTGCAGGGCCACGGGTAACCGTCCTCCCTTCTGACTTGCGGCGTCTTAGCAGGCCCTTGGAATTGCAGTATACATCGATCCCGCCCTCCGGCGACCGCGGGGCATCACGCTCACGACCGTCTCGGGCTACTCCGGCCTGCTGGCGGTGCCCGGCCGGATCATCACCGACGACTTCGCGCCCAATGACCTGCCGCGCGTACGACAATCCCTATGCCGATCAAACCGACGTGCCACTGTGCGATGGCTACAGCATGAACGTGCACGACGGCAACTGGGAGTATCCGGCTACGCAGCGCTTTGCCCTGCCCGTGGGCGGTCATTGTCCTGCCCGTCACGAAGGGCTGAACCCTCTCAGCTCACCCAATGGAAGGACCAGGCGCCCGTGGGCGCTATTGATCGCCATCGCCGCGGCTGCGTAGTACGCCAGCACCGCGCAGACCAGTCCGGCCCAACCTCCGGCCTTCATGACCGTCGCCGAGCCTTTGGCGATCTCACCCCCTCCATACAGGCCGCAGGACACGGCAAGGCAGAACAGCACGCCGACCAACACGATATTCCTCGATACGGCGGCGACCATCAGTACGAAGGCGATCAGCGCGAAGCTGGCGAACACGATGCCCGTGATGCCCATGCCGGCCGACGGCCCAGCAACCAGTCCTGCATGCTCGAACAACAGGAGGAGGGCATACGTGGCATTGAAGCCACCAAAGGCGCAGAAAAAGGTCGCGGTCAAGGTGTCGCCCTTGCGGTAGCTCCACATGCCGGCCAAGAACTGCACGAAGCCACCAAAGATGAGCATCACAGGCACCGCATAGAGCAAGGTCGATGTGGGAAACCAGCCGCTGAAGACGCTGCCGAGGGTAAACGTGCCGGTGGCGAAAGCAAACAAGCCGAGCGACGCCGGCTCACCCACGCTGGCAGCAGCGTGCGCTTCTTCTCGCTCGATCTCTTCTAGGGGAAGTGCCGACCGGATAGGTCCAGCCGCAGTCCAACGTTCAGTAAATGTGGCCATGTGTGGCCTCCTTGTGCACATTGATCCAGGATGGTGCTGCTGATCACTCTCGTTGATCGGTCAGCGATCCTTGAGGATGTGGTTAGCCCACCATCACGCAGCGCTGTGGGCAACAGGACGATATTATCGCCGCGTCTATTGTCGCCTCCTTTCTCGCATGGTATCAGCGAGGCCTCCGGAGAGGTCTGGCGCTAGAAGGCCACACCGCTCATGGACCGATTGCCCACCCACTATCTCGGTAGTGTGTCCGCTACTGTCTATTAACCCTTTGCGATTCTAACCCTCTGTGCTAAAGGCGTTACCAGGGGGCGATAGGTGGGAGTCGACCGCAAGTTGAAGTCGCTGCTTGTGTGGCTCTGCCGGTGACCCCGGATATGTTGCTCAACCGCCTGCATAGCTTCCTTGAGCGAGACGCTCTCCCGCACGCGCGTGTCCGCCTCGCCCCGCTCACTCGTGACGAGGGCATCCCATGCCTGACCACTTGGCCCATCCGGTCGCCGGCACACGACATAGCCAGAGAGGAGGGCACGGCCCTCGAGACAGTAGATCCATAAGGTCGGGCTTTGTTGCTCCCAATGCCCCATACCGCCTCCACTTTCGGGCTCGAATCCCCGGCCGTGTACCCAGCGCCTGCAGGGACAGATCAGCGGCTCCCCCCGACAACGGGCCACCACTCTCTCGGAGAGCACCGCCCTCCCGGCCTCCCTGCCGTACCCGGGTGGGTCGGATCATGCCGGCGGGGCCGGTAAAGTGGGCTGAACGCCCCCTACACATCCGCACGCACGCCAGTGCCGATATGGTGCCTGGGACGAGCGTAGCGTCCGGCGCCAGCCCAGGCCCAGCCGAGTGTGGCCGGCAGGAGGTCAGGCCTGCCCTACCCCGTCTATCCCAAGTGGCAATGAGGAGGGAGGAGGTAGGGCAGGCCTGACGTGGAGGCTTTAGTCGGTCGGCGCGGGCACGCTTTCGGCCACCGGTGCAGCCTCAGTTTCTCCCTCGGCAGTTGGACCAGCCGCACCCTCGGCGGTTGTCACTGGCGCGCCTTCGGCCACCGGTGCAGCCTCAGTTTCTCCCTCGACAGTTGGACCAGCCGCACCCTCGGCAACTGGTCCATCTTCGCCCTCAGCAGTTGGACCAGCCGCACCTTCAGTGCTTGCAGTTTCATCGGAGTCGCTCATCAGTCTATCCCCAAGGTGGTGCAAGCATCGCACCCGCACCACCGCCCTACCATGCCTTGCCGCCTCAGAAAAACAACGAACCGACCCCTCACCACGAGTGGTCGGTTTCGCCAGTCGCTCAGCGCGGTCTTGGCGGCCAAGAAAACAGGCCGCGCGTCAATGCGCCCACACAGTCAAGTCTAGTGTCCCGTACCTCCCATCACGCCTCCTCCAGCACCGCGGTCGGGTGCCCCGCCCTATGGACCCGTGGATGCGAGCGCTCCTCCACGCCACGGAACTGCGGTGACCGCCCCACTCTAGGCATCACGACAGCCCCGCGGGCTGCTCAGCGGGCCGCCGGCCTGTTCGCCTGGTCGGTGCGCGTGCTCCTGGTACTCAACAGACAGGGCACAATGGGGGTCATGAGCAGCCCGTTGGCCGTAGTATACACGCGTGCCGCTGTCCCAGCAAGATGTCGCGGGGCTCGGGGC
>Ga0070738_10008069_pt1 | contig 10244 bp, 9 predicted proteins | sample Coa_R2_2_FD_66446 | JGI IMG/M metagenome (GOLD analysis project Ga0070738, IMG submission 66446) | Surface soil microbial communities from Centralia Pennsylvania, which are recovering from an underground coalmine fire - Coalmine... | ecosystem: Environmental > Terrestrial > Soil > Unclassified ... | reverse complement strand
GGGGGGGGGGGGGGGGGGGGGGGGGGGGGGGGGGGGGGGGGGGGGGGGGGGGGGGGAGCGGGGGGGGGGGGGGGGGGGGGGGGGCCGGAACGCGCGGAGCAGGGGCGCGAACCGCGGGCTTGCCCCCCCACCCAGCCTCCCCCCCGCTCCGCGGGGGGGAGGAGATCGGGCGGGGCAGCGCCGCCTTCGCGACCGGAGCTGCTGGCGCCTTCGCGACGGGTGGCGCCGGTGGCGCGTCACCGGTCGCTATGTCGATGAGCTTGAGCGACTCACCCACCTTGGCCGGAACGCCGGCTGGACGAGCCCCGTCCTCCTCCTCCTCGGTGACGGGCGGCGGCCCGTCCTCCGCCTTGCGCGGCGGACCCGCACCGAAGAAGAGGCGCGCATCGTCGTTCTCGACGGCCTCCGCCTCGGCCTCGTTACGGGCCTTCTCGAGGAACTTGTCGAACTCGGGATCGAGGTCGTGGAGCGGCGCCTTCCGATCCGTGGCCGGAGCGGCCTTGGGAGGAGGAACGGCCGCCGCGACCTTGGCCGCAACGGCGGCCACGGGCGCGTTGACCTTCTCCGTCAGCTTCTCGACGATCTTCTGGTCGCGGAACTTGGCAAAAGCCGGGTCGAGCGGACCCTGATTCGTCTCGGGCACTTCGCGCCTCCATGCTTGAGAGCGCCTATGCCCAGCCCATTGCTCCGGAATCCACTCTAGCCACGCCCGCGTCGTGATGCCAAGTCCCCGGAACGACGCCGCTTGCGAGATCCGGAACCGACGGCTCCCCTTCATGGAATGGATACATGTGGAAGGGGACACTGGGAGGGTGACGACTCTCCGCGTGCCGACGCCCGCGCTCCTCGTCTCGCTCTACAGGGAGCACGAGCGAGGGCTCCGCGCGTTCCTGCGAGCGCGGCTCCGGGACGCCACGGTCGTCGAGGACCTCTGTCAGGACATCTTCCTCGCCGCGCTCGCGCGAGGCGTGCCCGAGGGCGACTGCGGGCCGTGGCTCTTCGCGATCGCCCGGAACAAGGTCCTCAAGTACCACCGCGACCGTAAGACGAGCGCGCCCCTCGTCCCCGACCTCGTCGCGCGCGGCGAGGCCCCCGCTCTCGCCGCCGGCGACGCCGAGGAGAGGGAGCGGATGCGCCGAGCCGTCGCGAACCTCGAGGAGGAGCTCCGCGAGGCCGTCCTCATGCGGTACGAGGGCGGGCTCGACGCGGGGCGGTGCGCGGCCCTCCTCGGGATCCCCGTCACGACGGTCGAGAGCCGCCTCAAGCGGGCCCGCGAGGCGCTCGTCCAGAGCCTCGCCTCGGCGCCTTCGCGCCAGGAGGTCGCCCCATGACTCCCGACGAGCTCGAGGACGCGCTCGCGCGCCACCTCGCTCCCGAGCCGCAATCCGATCCCAAATGGATCCGTGAGCTCGAGTCGTCCGTCTCACCGGCACTGTTCGAGGCGCTCATGCTGAGGCAGAGACTCCTGGAGACGCTCGTGAACCGCGAGGAGGAGTCCGCGCCCGTCTCGGTCGCGGTCGCGGGGAGCTTCGTCCGCTGCCCGTTCTGCCACTCCGAGGTCACTCCCCGGGCGAGCGACTGGGTCGCGTGCCGTGCCTGCCTCGCGCGCCACCACGCGGCGTGCTGGCGCGAGAGCGGCCGCTGCGGGACGTGCGGCGATCCGAACGCTCTCCCCTCGGCAGCTCCGGCACGCCCGAGCGTGCGCTGGCTCGCGCCCGCGGCGGCGGCGGCGGCCATGTTCCTCGCCGTCCTCATCGCGGTCGGGACGTTCACCCGCGACGGCCGCCGCGACCGCGTCGCCTCGCTCGTCCACCGGGCCGTTCACCCGGTCGCGGGCGCGACGATCGACGAACGGCTCGCGCTCGCCCTCGCCGCGCGCGAGCTCGCGCCCGAGGACCCCGCCGTCCTCGACGCCGTGAAGAAGCTCGAGGCCGAGCACCTGCGCCTCGCCCAGGACGAGGCGGACGAGCGTGCGCGCGAGGTCCAGCGGGTGAATGACGTCGTCGCCGCGGTCGCGAGCGAGCGTGAGTCCGCGAGCTCCGAGCTGGCCGCGGTGCGAGCCGACCTGAGGAAGGAGCAGGAAGCCGAGAGCGTGAGAGTCACGGCGCGCGAGGACCGTGCCCGCGAGCTCATCGAGCAGGCCGCGGGCCTCAAGCCCACGCCCGAGGCCGCCCTCCTCCTCGCCCGCGCCCTCGCGCTCGCGCCGCGCGCGAGCAAGGTCCGCCGCCAGGCCGCGGACGACCTCGGGAGGGTAGAGCTCGTGCTCGCACGCCGGGCGGTCGACGTGGGCGACGCACGCGCCGCTTCTTCGTGGCTCGAATCGCTCGAGGCGGCCGAGACCTCGGCGGATCAGGTCGCCGAGGTCCGCGCTTCGCTCGACAACCTCGTGAGCGGAAAGAAGGACATGGCCGACGCGGCCGAATACCTCGAGCAGGACAACCTCCTCGATGCCCGTCGCGCCTATCAGCGCGCGCTCGACCGGGGCGTCGCCCCGGAGAAGATCGAGCCTCTGCTCGGCCGGGTCACCATCCGGTGCGCCGAGCGTGCCAAGGAGCTCGTCGCGAAGGCGAAGGTGTACCTGGACGCGAAGCAGATCGACGAGGCCGTCGCCGTGGCGAAGGAGGCGGCGACCTACGACCCCTCGCTCCGCTCGCTCCACGACCTTCACGACTCCCTCGACGAGGCCCTCGTGACGCGTGCGCAGCGGGATGCCGACCGTCTCGCGGCGAGCGCGGACGAGAAGGGCGCCGTGGCGGCGCTCGACCGCGCGATCGCGGCCATGCACAACCAGGAGCTCGTCGAGAGGACCCTCCGGGCCGAGCGTAACCAGCGGCAGCGGCTCGTCGAGGATCCCGACCTCAAGGCGAAGTTCGTCTACGTGAGGGGCAACGTCGGGAAGTCGTACCTGATCGCGCGAAGCCTCGTCACGAACGAGGAGTTCAAGAAGTTCGTGGACGGCGAGGGCTACGCTCACGCCGAGTACTGGACGACGCTCGGAAAGCGGGACTTCGACACGTACAAGGACCAGACCGACCGTCCGGGCCCGCGCAACTGGGTGGACGGGAGCTATCCCGCGGGCACGGAGCACGAGCCGGTCCGCGGTATCACCGCCTCCGAGGCAGCGGCCTACGCCACGTGGCTTTCGTCGCGCGGCAGCCACCCTGGCTCACAGGGGAGACGAGCGACCTATCGGCTCCCGAGCTCGACCGAGTGGGAGGTCGCCGCCAGCTACGACCCGAGGACGGAGAAGCCGTCCACTTACCCGTGGGGCGATCAGTTCGACGCGACCGCGCTCGTGCTCGGCGCCGACTCTCCACCCGCGGCGGGCCGCGGCACGAAGAAGCCCTCGCCCATGGGACTCCGCGACGCCTGCGGCTCTCTGCGCCAGTGGGTGCTGGACGCTCGCAAGGCCGGCCTCAAGGGGTCGGACTATTCGTGCGACAGGAAGAAGGCGGAGGAGCTGGCGCGCGTGGCGAACACGTCGGCCGTGACGAAGGACACCGAGGACCTCCTCCACTGCGGTTTCCGCCTCGTTCGCACCCTCGACTGACGCCGCGCTAGAATCTCCGCGGAGGGGCGGCGTGCTCCGGCAGCGCGTCCTCGAGGCGCTCGTCACCCGCGAAGCGGAGCCGCCCGCTCCCGTCGCCATGGTCGAGCTGGTCGAGTCTCCGAGTGCTCCCACGCCGAAGCGGGAGAGCTCGTGGGTCGCCTGGACCTCGGTCGGGACGAGTCTCCTCGCGCTCCTCCTCGTCGTGATCGGACCTTCCGCGCGGAAGGCCGAGCCGACGCTCGCGGCGCACGACCCGGTCGAGCCCGCCCTTCCGAGACCTCCCGCCGACGACGGACGCGACGAGATCGCTGCCCGCGAGAAGGCCGAGGCGCGCCTGATCGACCTCGAGCTCGACCTCGCCCGTCACGCCCTCGAGGAGGGCGACGTCGCCCGGGCGGCCTCGTGGGCGCGCGAAGCCCGCAGAGTCTCGAACACGGGCCTCCGCTGGCGCGCGATCCAGTCCGTGTTCGCCGCGATCGAGGAGCGCGAGCGCCGCGCGCCTCTCCCGGTCGCCTGGAGCGACCGGGCCCCGGCCGAGCCCGAGGCGGCCACGCCAGCCGCTCCTCCCCCGGGAGAGCCCGCGCTCGTCTGGGTGCACGCGGGCGACGACGACCCCGACGCGTTCTTCATCCAGAAGGACCCCGTCACGAACGCCGACTACAAGAAGTTCGTCGCCGACGGCGGCTACTCGAACCTGTTCGAGGACTGGGAGGGGCTCGACCCCGAGGTCCTGGCCTCGCTCGCGAACGGTCCCTGCCGCTGGAATCACGGAGTCTCGTCGCCCGCCGACGACGCTCCGGTCCGGGACGTGACGTGGCGCGAGGCTCGCGCCTACGCGCGCTGGCTCTCGCGGAAGACGGGCGGCGTCTACCGGCTCCCCAGCGCGAAGGAGCGCGAGAGGCTCCACCTCTCCGCCTTCGAGCTCGACCGCATGAAGCGCGCCGAGACGCCCGATGGCGAGACCTCGCAGCACCTCGATCAGGGCTTCAGGCTCGTCCGGGTCCCTCGGTGAGCGCTCTCACTTCGAGAGGATGAGCGAGAGGGCGATGTCGTCGCCCATGCCGCCCTCGTCGACTCCGTTGGGGCCGATCGAGTAGAGCATGACCCCGTCCGGCTTGTGCCGGTAGACGTAGGGGTGTCCCCACGGGTCGAGGAGGAGCCCGGTCTGCGTGTCGATCCGGCTCGAGTCGACGCCGTAGTAGGTGCGTTCGGGAGCGTCGCGGCGCTTCTGCGCGAGCGCGGCGAGGAGGTCGGCACGCTCGGCCGGGACGGCCCCGCTCCCGCGCTCCGAGGCGAGCTTCGCGAGCGCCGAGACGATCGCGTGGACCTCGGTGTCGGCCGCGGCTCGCTCGGCCTTGACGCGCCTCGTGCGCATGGCGGCGTAGGCGAAGTACTCGGCCGACAGGAGCGCCACGCCGAGCATGAGGATGAGGAACAGGGCCGTGTTCATGCCGAGCCGGCGGCGGCGCCGATCGCGGCGCTGCTCCTCCTCGCGCTCGATCGAGCCCCGGAGCTTCTCGAGGAAGGGCGCCCGTCGCTCGGCGGCCTCGCGGGCCATGGGCTCCATGGCCCGGACGAAGACCGACTCGAGGTTCTCCTCCGCCTTGAACCGCGGCGAGCAGGAGGGGCAGCCGGACCCGAGGTGCTCGTCGAGCCGGGCGCGGTCCTCGGCCGAGAGGTCGCCGAGGATCCTCTTGTCGAGGAGGGCATCGAAGGGGCAGACGGCGCTGCGCGGGAGGTCGGTCACGGCTCCGCCTCCTCGAGCGCCTCGGTCGGCGCCCCGTCGAGCGCCGCCTGGAGCATCTTCACCGCGCGGTGGATCCGGTTCGCGATCGTCCCGTCGGGCTCGCCGAGCTGGTCCGCGATCTCGCGGTAGGACTTCTTGTCGAGGAACCGGAGCGTGACGACGAGCCGGTACTTGTCGGGCAGGCGCTCGATCGCGCGGGTGACCTTCGCGTTCTCCTCGCGCGCCTCGAGCTCGACGAGCGCCGCCGGCTCGCCCGCGGGGCTCCCGTGGACCTCCTCGTCGAGGGGGACCGACGGGTCGCGCCGGTCGCGCTTGCGGATGTGGTCGAGGCAGATCTTGAGCGTGATCCGGTAGAGCCAGCCCGGGAACTTCTCGCCCTCGCGGAGCGACTCGATCGCGCGGTAGGCGCGCACGAAGGACTCCTGCACGAGGTCCTCGGCGTCGGCCCGGTTGCGGATCTTCTGGTAGGCGAGGATCGAGACCATGTTGTAGTAGCGCTCGCAGAGGACGCCGAACGCCTCGCGATCCCCTCGTTGCGAGAGGAGCACGAGCTCCTTGTCGGGCGGCCCCTGGGCCTGCGGCTGCACGCCCTGACTCTAGCGATAAGGCGCCGCGGGAGCGAGGCGCTCGCGCCAGGTCGGCTCGAAGAAGGTCTCGTTCCGCATCCGCGCGAGCGCGACGGCCGCGTCGTCGCCGAGCGCCGGGTCCTTCACGAGCGAGGCGAGCGCGTTCTCGACCTGCTCGTTCCTCCCGAGGCGCCCCAGCACCTCGACCGACGCGCGGCGCGAGTCGAGCGGGAGCTCGTCCGTCGCGAGCGCCGCCGTGGCGATGCGGAGGAGCGCGGCGCGCTCGCCGAGACGCGAGAGCGTGCTCGCCTGGGCCCTCCGCTCGGAGATCGTCGCGTCCTTCAGGTTCGTCTCGAGCGCGTGGGAGATGAGAGCGCGCCCGCCCTTCTTGGTGTCGTCGTCGAGCGTCCCCTGGGCGAGCGCGTCCACGTAGGCGCTCGCGTAGAGCTTGCGGACGACCGGGTCCTGGTCGAGTTGACGCGCGGCGCGGACGAGCGCGGCGCCCGCGATCGAGGCTTCACTTCGACCCAGGGAGAGGACGGCGGCGCGGCGGACGGTCACGTTCGGGTCGGCGCAGAGAGCCTCGAGCACCGGGACCGCCCCGTCGAGCTTCCGCTCGGCGAGGAGCTGGGCGACCGAGACCCGGACGACGGCATCCTTGTGCTTCGCGAGCTCGAGGAGCGTCGCGAGCGGCGCGTCCTCGCCGCGGCAGGCGAGCACCCAGCAGACGCAGGCGCGCGCGATCGGAGGGAACGTCTTGTCGTCCGCGATCGCGCGGAGCCGCTCGCGCGGCTCGTAGCCGAGGTCCGGGATCCGGGCGAGCGCCTGGGCGGCCGGACGCTCGACGGGGAAGCCGAGGCCGAGGTCGAAGAGCTTCACGATGTCGGCGATCCCCGGCCGGTCGCCGCACGTCGCGATCCCCGAGGCGCACGTCGCGAGGAGCACGGCGCTCTGCGGGCCGCCCTTCGCGGTCGCCGCCTCGAGCACGCTCCGCAGCGGCGGGCCCGCGAGCGGATCCTCGAGCACCGAGAGGGCGCGGACCGCCTCGAGCTTCACGTCGTCGTCCTTCTCCTCGTCGAGGAGCCGGGCGAGGCTCGGGACGGCCCCCGGGTCGGGGACGGCGGCGAGCCCACGCGCGCCCGCGCGCCTTAGGCCGGAGTCGTCGGCTCCGAGCGCCGTCGCGAAGAGCGGCTTCCCGAGCGGGCTCTTCATGGCGGCGAGCGCCGCGAGCGCGGCGGCTCGCTCGTCGGAGGGGCGCTTGTCGTCCTCGGCGACCTTCGCCGCGTCCGGGGCCGCCTTGGGGTTCTTCACGATCGCGAGGACCGCCATGGCCTCGATCCTGAAGAGAGGCGAGCTCTGCGTCTGGAGGCGCTTCTGGATCGCGGCGGTCGCCTTCTCGCCGAAGAGCGCGCACGCCGACGTGACGGGCTTCTCGACCTTCACCGAGTCGAGGGGCCGCGTGCCCTGCGGCCCGAAGACGTTGACCTCGAGCGGCTCCTGGACGTTGTCGAGCGCGTCCACGAGCGGGTAGACGGCGTCGAGCGCTCCGGCCCCCGCGAGCGCGCGCGCGAGCCGCGCCCGCGTCGTCGCGAAGCCCGCGACCCCGAGCTTCTGGATCTCCTGCCGGGCGCCGTCCCTCGTGCGCGCGATCTCGCGCAGGCAGAGCTCGATCCGCTCGTCCGAGAGAGCGTTCGCGCCGAGCTTCGAGAGGAGGAGCGGCACCGCGTCGGCTCCCGCGTCGACGAGCTTGTAGGCGGCCCGGAATCCGTCGGGGTTCTTGAGCTCGTCCACGAGCGCCGCGAGTCTCTGGGCGTTCGCGCCCTCGTCGCCACGAGCCAGCGCCGCCCCGAAGATGAACGGGATGATGAGAAGGAGACCCCGGCGCATTCGTGCTTCCCTCCGTTCCTCAACTTACACCCGAGTTGCGAGGGCCGCGTGGGGGAGCGGAAGGGACTCCCCGCAAACGGCCTCGTCACCGCCTCTTAGCAATATACGTCCGAGACGCGGCACGGGCTTCGCCCTTCGTGTCCGCATGGCGAAGGAACAGTCCGAAACGTCCGAAACCGAGCAAGACTCGCGAGACGTTGCGATCTTCCTCGACCTCGAGACCCGCGACGGCCGCCGCGCCGTCGAAGTCCGCGCCGTCCAGCCGCTCGCCCAGGGCTTCTTCGCCTCGCCCCGCTCGACCCTGTACTCCTGCGCCTACTCGACCCAGGCCGAGCGGATCCTCGCCCTCCAGCGGGCGCGCCTGTTCTGCGACCTCCGGGGCCGTCGCGTCGTCCACTTTGGCTGCGCGGTGGACCGTCGAGCGGCCTGGCAGTAGACTTGTCGCCCTCAGGTCGGCCCCGTCGTCTAGAGGCCTAGGACACGGCCCTTTCAAGGCCGCGACACGGGTTCGAATCCCGTCGGGGTCAGTCGACCGTCGCACTGGAACACGACGCGGGAAGTCGGGACGCTTTACCGTGTCCAGCGCGGCGAACTGTCCCAGCTTCCCTTACGGAACGAGCAGCACCTTCCCGAAGTTCCCGCGCCCCTGAATATAGGCGTGGGCGTCGCCCGCCTTCTCGAAGGGGAACGTCTTGTCGACGACGGGATCGAGGATCCCCTGCTTCGTGAGGTCCAGGATCTCCTGGAGCATCGAGCGGAGCTTGGGGGCCTCGTCCCAGAGGTGGCCCATGTTGACGCCCTGGACGCCGCGGTTCTTGTCCATGAGGTCGAGCGGCTTGAACTTCGGCATCGAGAGGAGCCCCGTGAGGGCGGCGATGATGCTCCGCGTCGTGCCGGGCGCGAAGCTCGAGGCGCCGAACAGGTAGAGCCGCCCGAGAGGAGCGAGGCAGCGGTAGCTCTTCTTGAACGAGGACCCGCCGACCGCGTCCAGGACGAGATCGACGCCGTGCCCGTCGGTCGCCTTCATGACCGCGGCCTCGAAGTCTTCCTTCGTGTAGTCGATGCAGTGCGCGACTCCGAGCTCCTTCAAGCGCGCGTGCTTCGAGCCGCTCGCGGTCCCGAGCACCTCGGCCCCGCGCCACTTGCAGATCTGGAGGGCCGCCTGCCCGACGCCGCCCGCGACGGCGTGGACGAGGACCTTCATGCCCCGGCTCACGTTGCCGAGGTGGACGAGCATGATCCAGGCCGTGATGTAGTTGACCGGGATCGCGGCGGCCTTCTCGAAGCTGAGCGAGTCGGGGATCGGGAGCGCCGCGACCGCCGGCACCGTCACCACCGAGCTGTAGCCTCCGAACCGCGTGAGGGCGAGGACGCGCGTCCCGATCGCCATGTCGACGCCGGGACCGACCTTGTCCACGGTGCCCGAGACCTCGTAACCGACGACGGTCGGGAGAGGCGGCGCGTCGGGATAAAGGCCGAGCCGGGCCATGACGTCGGCGAAGTTGACGCCGGTCGCCGCGACCTTGATCCTCACCTGGCCCTGGCCGGGCTCGGGGTCACTCGCCTGACGAGTCTCGAGGACCTCGGGCCCGCCCGTTCTCGGGATCCAGACTTGTTTCACGCGCCCCTCCGCGGGGGCGGATTCTACGGGATCGGACGGCTACGTCGTCGCCTTCGGTGCGACCTGTCCCTCGCCGCCGATCGCCATGTAGGCGAGCCCTCCCGCGGCTCCGCCGAGGAGCGGCGCCACCCAGAACAGCCAGAGCTGCTGGAGCGCCCAGCCGCCGACGAAGACGGCGGGCCCGGTCGAGCGCGCCGGATTGACCGAGAGGTTCGTGATGGCGATGCCGATCAGGTGAATGAGGGTGAGGGCGAGGCCGATGACCATCCCGGCGAAGCCCTTGGGCGCCCGCGCGTCGGTCGCGCCCATGATGATGAAGAGGAAGAAGAACGTGAGCACCGCCTCGGCGACGAAGGCCGACGAGAGCGGGAAGAAGTGGATCGCGGGCGTCGGGTCTCCGTAGCCGTTCGAGGCGAAGCCCGCCTCGGAGACGTGCACCCAGTCCTTCACGATGAACTTGAGAGTCGCCGCCGCGAGGATCGCGCCCACGACCTGCGCGATCGTGTAAGGCACCAGATCCTTGGCGGGCGCACGCCCTCCGACGACGAGGCCGAGCGTCACGGCCGGGTTCAAGTGGCAGCCGGAGATATGACCGATCGCGTAGGCCATGGTGAGCACGGTGAGACCGAACGCGAAGGCCGCCCCGAGCCAGCCGATCTGGCCCACGTGCTCCCCACCGACCACGGCTGTACCGCAGCCTCCGAAGACCAGCCAGTAAGTCCCCAAGAGCTCGGCCGCGAGCTTCCTCTGCATGATCCTCTCCCCTCCTGGATCGACCGGCGTCCCGCGACCTCAACTATGGCTCGGTCACTTCTCCCGCGCCGCCCAGGTGACCTCCTCGGGGCGCTTGTCGTCGCGGAGCCCGAGGAAGAC
>Ga0070738_10008067_pt1 | contig 10247 bp, 8 predicted proteins | sample Coa_R2_2_FD_66446 | JGI IMG/M metagenome (GOLD analysis project Ga0070738, IMG submission 66446) | Surface soil microbial communities from Centralia Pennsylvania, which are recovering from an underground coalmine fire - Coalmine... | ecosystem: Environmental > Terrestrial > Soil > Unclassified ... | reverse complement strand
CCCCCCTGTCCCCCCTGTCCCCCCTGTCCCCCCTGTCCCCCCTGTCTCCCTTGTCCTCTCCATGTTCATTAACATGCCATGAAAAGTCAGACTCCCCATGCCCCTAATCCCCACTCCGTGGAGGCCCCGAGTTCCCCACTGCCCACTCATATGTCAGACCCCAACATCAATCGCCTACTCGGCAAACGCTACCAACTTCAGGAGTTAATTGGTACTGGAGCAATGGGACGAGTTTATCGTGCCAAGGATGTTTTGTTGGGAGGTGTATCTGTTGCGGTTAAGTTTCTTTCTCTCTCAATTCAATATCAAAAGATGGGATTACAGGAACGCTTTGAGCAAGAGGCAAAAACTTGTGCGCTACTTGGGCAAAAAAGCATCCATATTGTCAGAGTTATGGACTATGGCGTAGACGAGAATGGCATCCCATTTTATGTTATGGAATACTTACCTGGAAGGAGTCTGAGCAATCTCATTCGGGAGCAACATTTGTCTTTACCAAGATTTTTAAGTATGGCACGGCAAATGTGCTTAGGGTTACAGTGCGCTCATAATGGTATCTCGGTTAATGACAAAATATACCCCATTATTCACCGCGATATTAAGCCAAGTAATGTATTAATTATCGCTGATCCCAGCTTTGGAGAGTTAGTCAAAATTCTAGACTTTGGGATTGCTAAGTTGTTGCAGTCAGATAACAGTGATACTAACTACTATTTAGGAACTCTGGCTTATTCTTCTCCTGAACAGATGGAGGGTAAGGAATTAGACAATCGCTCTGATATTTATAGTTTGGGTGTGATGATGTTCGAAATGTTAACAGGTAAGATGCCATTAGTGGCACCATCTCACTCTTTTGGAGCTTGGTATAAAGTACATCACCATCAAAAACCATTATCTGTTGCGGAGATTGATCCAACATTGCAGATCCCAAAGGAGTTAGAGAATTTAGTCATAACTTGTCTTGCAAAAACACCTCAAGAACGGCCTCAAAATGTTGGTGAAATTCTTAGAGTTTTAGCATCCTTAGAACAGCAATACACTAAAGGCATTGATGCGTTGTCATCTACTCAAATCATTTCATCAAATCAGTTTGAACAAAAAAAGCAAGTCAAGTTATTCTCATCTGTGTCAAATGATGAAATTGCACAAGCTTCGTGTTGGCCGCAAAGTAAACCCATTGCTGATATAGTTTTTCCCAGTCCTGTTTATCACAATGGAGAACTTTCAGCAGCACTCTGGGTGATGCTACCACAATTAGAGATTCAAAAGCGTTTACTCTGTACGCGTTATCATCAATTTCTTTTCCTCACAAGTCCACATCCTATGTTGCTGTGGATTAACCTTCTCTACAATCGCCACTATGGTGCCAAGTGGTTTCCTTACTATCTTGACCTCAAAACTAGTTTTGGACGAGAGATCACTCGGATACTAGGACAAACAGGTTATTACCGTATGCTGTTCTTTGCGCGAGAAGCTCCAAGCCAGTGTGCTCATGTCATATTTCTCAGTATTGCCTCTGCCCAACGCCAAAGATTACAACAGTGGATGACTCTTAGCAACACACAAGTGTCTTCAGCCAATCCTCAAATGAGTAAAAGTATACTCAAAGCTGAGTATGAAAAAATTAAGCTCTTAATTTTAGCAAAGCTAGAAGCAATGGATATGGACATCCCTCTAGACTTTTCTAACAAACTGTAAAGAACTGTAAAGAATCGAGGTTAGCAGTCAATACAAAAATCTCACCCGTGGCTAAGGTGAGATGAGATGAAACAAGCTTGCTTTCTACAGAAGATTAATTTTTGTAAAAAAAATGTTATACAACTCTCGAATCTAGATATAAGATATAAGAAATATAAATAGTTGCAACATAACAAACTACACTGTATAGGTTATGTTTCACCTGTGTAGATGTGCTGTATACAAATCCATCTGTTTACAGTAGCCGTAATAAGATGAGTTAAAACAGGAAGTTGGCATGGGTATTAGTGACTAAATTGAAAGCCAATTAAGTCTACACAAGAATTATGTAGCCACATGGTTTATTAAGTTCTTAAGTTGACGCCCCGGCATCCCCGGCTCTTTTCCGCTTTGGAACCTAGCAAGAGAAGGAGGTCGCCCACTGTGACATTAAAGGTTATGCCCAGGAGGAACCTGAATCTAAGCCCCACTGATGCTTGAGAAGCTCTTTATAAGTTGCTTCACGGACTACCATCTGCTCATAGAGTTTAACTAAAAAATCTTTGGCTTGCTCATGACTCATGTGTTGTACTTGAGTTGCGAATGAGCGTATACTGAATTGCTGTTCCAAGGTCAGTTCGGTTGGTTCGTTCATAAAAACTCCAAAAATTAATATGAATTTAGATGATCCGGCTCCAGTAGTTCCATAATGGTAATTTACTGTAGCTAGACTTGTCTTACACTTATCCTACATATTACGAAAGATAACAATGATTTGACAAGTTGCCCATACACTTATGGCTACTTTTTTTATGTATTGTTGACTTACAACTAAGACTATTGATATATACCCCAAGTCTACTAGTGTAGATTTAGGAAATCATCCTCCACTAGATTGTGAAATTTAGTTGAAGCACAGCATATTACTTCACAGAAACCAGTCATTTGACTTCGTGAAGTTATAACTTTTGGAACCTTAAAATATTTGTATCAACTTGGAACTGAGAAAAAAGCTCAGGCTGAACAAATTGGTGAGTATATCTACTGAAAAGTTGCCTTTGTCCTTTGTACAGACCTACTACAAAGTAGCTAATTGAAAATTATCGATAAATGATGCGAAATTTGAGTTACGAATGACAAAAGACTGTTGTAGGGTTGTTGGAATTAAGAGTCCCCACCTTCAAGTGAAAGGTAAGGTGGGAAATGTCAATCTAATGTGTCAATCTAATGCGACAAGAATGACTGTAATGTTGTCATGGCCTCCATGCTCTTTTGCAGCCTCAATGAGGGAGAAGGCAGCTTTTTCAAGTATTGGCATTTGTTTGAGGTAAGCAGCAATCTTTTCGTCGGCAAGCTCTTCTGTTAAACCATCACTACATAACAGTAAGCGATCGCCTAGCTTCACATCCAGTGGTTGTACTTCAACAGCATGTAAGTCTTCACGTCCCAAACAGCGCGATAATACATGACGGAATGGATGAATCCGCGCTTCATCAGACGAGATTTCACCCATTTTCAGCGCACGTGCTACCCAAGTATGGTCTTCTGTGATCTGTTCTAATAAAGATTCTCGAAAACGGTACAGCCGAGAGTCTCCAACATGAGCATACAAAGGAGACTCTCTATCCGGGAAAATGACGACCACAGCAGTTGTTCCCATGTCAGCACGCTCGGGATGCTGCTGCTGATCCTGTAAAATTGCCTCATTAGCCTGCCACAAAGCATTCTCTAGTAGCTCTTCTCCAGAGAGAGAATAGCCCCAATTTGCTACCAAGTATTCTTGAATTTTCTGCGTAGCAATGCGACTTGCTTGCTCACCTCCTGCATGACCACCCATACCATCGGCAACAATAAAAAATCTTCCTTCAGGATCTATGTAATAAGCATCTTGGTTACTAGAACGAATCAATCCCGGATCGCTGAAACCAATAAAATTAAGTTTCATATACTTTTAAAAAAATTAAGACATTCGGTCATAACGGTCGAGGCGTAAAAGGAGTTGAACTAGCAGTCCAGATACTACCACTGCTATTAAACCAGCAAGTATAGCCAACCATATATAATCCCTGACTAATAAGATCGTAGCTGAAAGTGTAAAACCACTGATGATAACAGCGTAGGTAAGTCCCAGCTGAATACTGGTTTGCCGTCTTAGCAGGCGCTCTGTTTCTATAGATCTGACCCGCACACGCACATCTCCCCGCTCTAGTTTTTCTAGTGTATCTTCTAGTCTACGTGGTAGTCCAAGTGCAGTACTACTAACTTGAGCGGCTTGACGACTTAATTCATTGATAAAGCTATTGCCCTCAGAACCATTCATATTGCTCATAAGTTGCATTGCATATGGTTTGGCAACTTCCATAAAGTTAAATTCTGGATCTAACCCTTTACCTACACCCTCCAGAGTCGAGAAAGCTCGCATGACAAAAGTGAAGGTAGCTGGAAATCTAAATGGTTGATTATACGCTATCTCGTACAAATCATCACTAATGGCAGCTACTGATTGGTTTTCAAATGGCTGATCCATAAAATGATCTAGCATGTACTGGACAGAACGCCTTACTGGTCCCATATCCTCGACAGGCGCGATCGCCCCCAAGTTAATCAGGGACTGAACAACGCGATCGCCATCTTTTGAAGCAATCCCAAACAGTGTTTCCATCAGTCCTTCACGGATGTTAGCCTTAATCCGCCCCATCATCCCGAAATCGTAGAAGATTAAAGCACCTTCGGGACTAACAGCGATATTACCTGGATGAGGGTCAGCGTGGAAAAAGCCATTATTAAGCAGTTGAAGGAGGTAAGCTTGCGCACCCTGACGAGCAAGGACTTTCCGATCCAAACCAGCTGCTTCCAGAGCTTCATACTGACTAATTTTAATCCCAGGCATATACTCCAAAGTGAGAACTCGCGAGGAAGTATAACGCCAGTAGACACGGGGAACGTTTACCCAATCGTAGGCACGAAAATTGCGGCGAAAAGTATCAGCATTACGTCCTTCACTAAGATAATCAATCTCTTCCCAGAGTATACGGCAACACTCCTCATAGATACCCAACCAATCTCGTCCTCGCCCCCAATCAGGATGATTTTGAAAGTAGCGTGTAATCCCCTTAAGTATTTGTAAATCAATCTCAAAAAGCTTTTTGAGCCCAGGGCGTTGTACCTTGACAACAACTGCTTCTCCCGAATGTAGTACAGCTTTATGTACTTGTCCCAGACTGGCAGCAGCTAGAGGAATAGGTTCAAAACTTTGGAAAAGCTCTGGAATTTTTCTCCCTAGTTCTTGCTCAATGATTGCTTCCACCTGTTCATAGCTAAATGCTGGTACCCTGTCTTGCAGTTTTACCAGTTCTTCCACATATTCGCTAGGAAATAAATCAGCACGGGTAGAGAACAATTGTCCAACTTTGATAAAGGTTGGACCTAAGTCTAGTAGAGTATTGCGAATCCAAACTGCTTGAATTTTACGTCTTGCAGCTTTTTTGGCTTCGCTCACTCCACCAGAGTAGCTCCATGATTTGTTATAAAGCCAAAGTCTGAACAATAAGGTCCAAACAAAAGACCAAATGTCCACAAAACGCCGCCTACGAGAGTAGTTTTCCCGATTCCAACGGTATGCCTTATTTGTATAACCCTTTTCCATATGCCTTGCGTACCGCTGGTTGTCTACCGAGTCAGTAAGAAGAAAAGACACTCTGATGCTTAATAAGTTAACAATTAACAGTTGACTGTGGATAGTCAGCAGCCAACATCCCCCAATTTCAGATCAGCCAATGCCTAGACAGAATTACTACGATAACGTTGCAATTCTGTACGTAAAGTAGCAATTTCTGCCCGCAGTTCGTCAACCGATGCTTGCACATCTACTGGCTCTGAACTGGTTTGTCCAGAACCTGTAGAGGTATAAGAACTAGCTCCAGCAGCTTCTGCTGCTCGATTTGCGCGCTCGAGTACTTCTTCTGTAAACTGACGTACCTGCTCTCTGGCTTCAGCATCAAACTTGCCAAGTTCGCTCAAGGCATCAGTTAAAGCAAACTCTAATTTTTCTGTAAGGACTTCCGCTAGTGCTCTGCCCACAAAAAACGCTTGTACAAGGTGGTTACTCATAATAAATTTTTATTACGCTCATCCGCAAACAGATTATAACTTGCCCGTCTGCTTTGGTGTTTAATACTTTAGAAGTTAAATTGTTTGGCTGGGTGTAAAAAACTTTAGGCGTTCTTGCCAGTGCTTGGCGACAAGCCCTCTAAGGTAAGAAGGAGGTTGCCACTCGGTAATATTTTACCCTACTCCCCAACGCCACTTGCTACAACGGAGGTACCCTCCGCTACGCAGTGGCTCCTCCCCACTTAAAAGTCAGAAAGTTTTCAGTTTTTTGTACCCATACTCTTAGGATAGTAACTAATCACCTAGACTGACTACAACACTCAATTGGGTATCTTCCTGCAAGGTAGATCGATTATGAAGATACACGCTCACTTGATTCACCTTTAGTCAGTCTATCAACAGAGGGACTAAAGAAAGGTTAGCTCTGTCTATAGTTTGGATATTTCATCATCTTTTATATAAATTTTACAACCTCAGTTGGAAGAAGCTTTTCAATAGAAAAACTATTATTTACCTAGGCTTCATCAAAGTATTTATTAGTTAATAAAACCATTAAAACTGAAAGTTAAGAATATTTTACCCTTGTCTTTACTATTCAGTTTTTAAAAATGACTGAGAGTAGTTTTTGTCTTTTTTCAATTATGAATACAACTGATAAAAACCAGAATGACCATAATCCAATGTCCATGGTAACTGATATTACACAGAGGTTATGGGATGCAAAAGTAGTAATTATGATGGGACTAGCAGCTGTATTGTTTCGAGGTTGCTACTACAGTCAGAAAATTGTTGAGCCTTCACAGATTGTTACAGCATCTAATTCTGTTTACGCCACAACAGGTGATCTTATAGGTAAGACCGTAACAATTAGAAGTAAACCCCTACAAAAAATTGGTTCAAGCTCCTTCACTATTGAAGATAAGCGATTCTTAGGTGGTAAACCAATCGTTGCTATAAATGCTTCAGGTACACCTTTTGATTTACCGACTGACCCAGACACACAAGTTCAAGTTACAGGTCAGGTGCGTAAATTAGTACCTTCAGAAATAGAGCGAGAGTTTCATTTAAGATTGCAAGATAAGTACTATAAAAATTACACTAATAGACCTGCAATCATTGCGCGTTCTATTGCGATCGCACCGGAAGTTGAACAAATCACTCAAAACCCCAGCCAATTTTATGGTAAAAAGCTGGCAGTTATGGGTAAAGTTGAAAATATTGAAACTCCAGTTTTATTTACCGTGGATCAAAACCACTTTAGCAATACAAAAGAATTGCTGGTTTTATTGAAAACTCCACCAAAAAAGGCTATTACTCAAGATCAAACCATAGCTCTAACAGGTGTCATTCAACCATTTGTTGCTGATAACCTCGCAAGAGACTACAAACTCAACTGGGATTCGGGAATGAAAAAACAGATGGAAGCGACCTATGGTCATACACCTGTACTAATTGCAGAAGTTGTCGTCTCTCGCTAAAAATTATTTTGGCTTGAACGAAACACTTGTCTGACAACTTCCAAAAATCTGTGTACTGTTGGTGAAGTGTCATGACGTCGCCAAATCATATTGATCCCCACTTCTGGCGTTGGCTCTTGTAAGGCTTTGTAGACAACTCCAGTGCGTTGAAGATGCTGCAGCGAAGCGGGTACAATTGCAACACCCATATCAGCCGCAACCAGACTCACTATTGTCTGCATTTGGATCGCTTCTTGAGACACTTGTGGACTAAAGCCCGCCTGTTTGCACAAACTAATGAGAGTGTCATAAAGTCCAGGCGCATATGTTCGAGAAAACAAAACAAAAGATTCACTGCAAAGCGATGCTAGAGAAATGTTAGATTGCTTTGCTAGTGGATGTTCTTCTGGTAATGCGACAACCAAAGTCTCCCGAAAAACGGTTTCTGTCTTAAATTGAGTGTCTTCAACAGGCGGTCGGACAAACCCGACATCGATTTGCCCTTCTTTGAGCCATTGGGTTTGCTGATTGGTTGTCAGTTCTCGTAATTCCAAAATGACACCAGGAAAATCAGTGCGGAACCTACGGAAAATAGTGGGCAGAACATTATATGATGCAGAGCTGACAAAACCAATCGCAAGTTGCCCAGCTTCACCACGGCTAGTTTTTTGTCCTATTTGGATTGCTTGCTCAAGCAGCTTGAAAATACGTTGCACTTCTTCTAAAAAGACCTGTCCTGCTTCTGTAAGCTGCACTGTTCGTTTAGTACGGCGAAACAAGTCAAAGCCCAGTTCTGTCTCTAGTTGACGGATTTGTTGACTTAAAGGTGGTTGAGCAATGTGCAATCGCTCGGCTGCCCTTCCAAAGTGTAGTTCCTCTGCCAGAGTGAGAAAGTAGCGTAGATGCCTTAGTTCCATATAGTTCACTAATTTATATTTTTAAAATATTACTTGATAGGGAAAAATATATTGGACAATCATCTTGAGATTTTTTAGTGTAGTGATGAGCGAATCAACTTAAATTTCTTCAATACAGGCAATATTAGGATTGTTTTATGTTAAAAACTCAATGGGATGCCACTCTTTATGAAGGCAAACATGCTTTTATTTGGCAATACGGAGAAGATTTACTCAATTTATTATCTCCAGAACCAGGAGAGCGGATTTTGGATCTTGGTTGTGGAACAGGTCAGTTAACAGCAAAAATTGCTATGACTGGAGCTGTTGTACTGGGAATTGACGCTGACCCAACAATGCTTGAAAAAGCAAGATACAACTATCCTCAACTGCAATTTGCAGTAGCTGATGCACGGAACTTTCAGGTAGAACAACCGTTTGATGCTATCTTTTCTAACGCCACTCTGCACTGGATTTTAGAAAAAGATGCAGTTATTGGCTGTATGCATCAAGCCTTGAAGCCTAAAGGTCGTTTAGTAGCAGAATTTGGTGGTAAAGGAAATATCAAGGCGATTGCGGAAGCGCTCTTGGGTGCCTTAGAAGCAACTGGTTGTCTATCACCCGAAATACAACTTCCTTGGTATTTTCCTAGCATTGGCGAGTATACCAGCTGCTTAGAAAAGCATGGGTTTGAAGTGCACTATGCAGTTTTATTTGATCGTCCAACACCTCTTTTGGATGGGGATACAGGTCTAGCAAATTGGATTCAAATGTTTACCAAAAGTATCCTGTCGGGATTGTCTACTGAACAACAAACCGATGTTATTCAAGCTGTTGAGCATCGTTTGAAGCCTGTGCTGTATCAAGATGGAACGTGGATCGCAGACTACCGTAGAATCCGCGTAGTAGCTGTTAAGGAATAGGTAGAAATAAGTCTAGGCTGTCTAGAGATGGATTTCTGCTGGCTAGGATTAACTGAGCGGTATTGTCTCCTAACTTGTACTACAAATTATTAAGAAAGACGTAGCCAACACAAAACTCACAAAAACATCACAATCTTATTTTAGGGTGACTTCGAGCAGTGTCCTCTTTGAGAGCAAACCATGTCCCCTCTATCGAGTGATGTAATAGAAGCAGGACGTATATATAGATCTACAGGCGCAATTCCGATCGATAAATTGCGCCCAGGGATTTATCGCGCTTGGGAAAGAGCGCACCTTCAAGGAGCGAATCCTCACATTTTACAAGTAGAGAAACTATCAAGATTAGAGACTGAGCGCTTATTAGAGCGAAACAGTTATTTAATTGATGTGGTTCGTCCCTATCTGCAAATGCTATGGCAAACGGCTGGGAGGGATTGTCACGCAGTCTTGTTAGGCAGTCGTGATGCAATTGTGCTTGATGTCATAGGCGATGAGCAGACTGTATGTCATTCTGAACCATGTGCGGTTCCTGGGACTCTCATGTCAGAAGCCGTAGCTGGTGTCAATGGTATTGGCACATCGTTAGTAGAAGAGAATTTTGTAGAAATTGTTGAAGCAGAGCATTTTATTAATAAGTTTTATCCGTTTATTTGCCAAGGAACTCCCTTACGGAACGATCAAGGAGAGATTGTTGGGGCACTTAGTGTCGTAGTGCACGGTGGTGCAAATGTTATCCAAAGGTTGAAAGAGATATTGCTGTGTGCTTCCCAAGGTATTGAAGCAGAATTTGTGGTTGCAATCTTAGAAAAAGATGTTCGTCGTGTACTAGCATCCAATCCTAATAACTATCAGCCATTAGAAGAACTGCGTCAAGATATTATTCAAGCGCATCAGGCAGCACGCATACAACTTGAGATGGGATCTCGTCTGCTTGTTAAGCGCTTAGACTATGCAATGCTATTACTTCAACAGGCAGAAAAATCAATTCAAATATTTCGTCGCCGTAGTAAAATTTGGCGGAATTTGGCATCACTAGAAGTTGGTACACCCCAACCAGTATCACTCACTGATGCAATCCGCGATTTAGTTGATCTCTTATCAACTGAAGCTGCAATTCGTCACATTGAAATTGTCACGCACTGGAACCAGCCGATTACAGTAGTGGCAGATTCAAAAAGTCTGTT
>Ga0070738_10008065_pt1 | contig 10251 bp, 8 predicted proteins | sample Coa_R2_2_FD_66446 | JGI IMG/M metagenome (GOLD analysis project Ga0070738, IMG submission 66446) | Surface soil microbial communities from Centralia Pennsylvania, which are recovering from an underground coalmine fire - Coalmine... | ecosystem: Environmental > Terrestrial > Soil > Unclassified ... | reverse complement strand
TCCTTCCGCGACGTGCAGGCGGCGCGCTCCGACCTCGAACGCGCGCAGAACGAGGCGCAGACCTATGCCAACCGCGTCGTGCCCGAGGCGCGCGGCCGCGCCGCCAAGATCATCCAGGACGCCGAGGCCTACCGCGAGCAGACCGTGGCCGAGGCCAAGGGCCAGACCTCGCGCTTCCTGCAGGTCTACGAACAATACAAGAAGGCGCCCGACGTGACCCGCGAGCGCATCTATCTGGAAACCATGGAGCGCGTGCTCGGCGGCAGCGACAAGACCATTATCGACACCGGCCCGCAGGGCGGGCCGGGAGTGGTGCCCTATCTGCCCCTGCCTGAACTCGGGCGCGCGCGCCCGGCGACCGGCGGCGGCTCCGCCGGAGGCAATCCATGAAGCTCAGCCTTACCGGCGGCGCCATCGCCGTTCTCCTCATTATTCTGGTCATCGTCGGCTACAGCACGCTGTTCACGGTGAACCAGACCAAGCAGGCGCTGGTGGTGCGCCTCGGTCAGCCGGTGCGCGTCATCACCGAGCCCGGCCTCAACGTGAAAATTCCGTTCATCGACACCGTCATCTACGTGGACAAGCGCATCCTCGACCTGGAGTCGCCGGCGCAGGAAGTGATCGCCTCGGACCAGAAGCGGCTCGTGGTGGATGCCTTCGCCCGCTACCGCGTGACCGATCCGCTCAAATTCTATCAGACCGTGGGCGAGGCCGGCGCCAGCTCGCAGTTGGCGATCCTGCTCAACTCGGCACTGCGCAGCGTGCTCGGCGGCGCCACCCTGGTCGATGTCGTGCGCAACATGCGCGAAGAACTGATGACGCAGGTGCGCAACCAGCTCGACCACGAGGCGCGGCAATTCGGCATCCAGGTCGTCGACGTGCGCATCCGCCGCGCCGATCTGCCGGAACAGAACAGCCAGGCCGTGTACCAGCGCATGCAGACCGAGCGCCAGCGGGAAGCGGCCGAGTTCCGCGCCCAGGGCAGCCAGAAGAGCCAGGAGATTCGCGCCAAGGCCGACCGCGACGTGACCGTCCTGCTGGCCGACGCCACCTCCCGGGCCGAACAGATCCGCGGCCAGGGCGACAGCGAAAGAAACCGGATCTTTGCCGACGCTTACGGCCGCGACCCGGACTTCTTCGCGTTCTATCGCTCCATGCAGGCCTACGAGCGCAGCATGCACCACAACGACACGCGGATGGTGCTGAAGCCGGATTCCGATTTCTTCCGCTTCTTTTCCGATCCCTCGGGCCAGCCGACCCAGGAAGCGGGTTCCACGACCGTTCCGCAGCCGCCCACGCCCTCCAAACCGAAATAGCTTCCCTCGTTTTGCCGCGCTGCGCGAGGGAAGCGCCGCCAGATTTCCGTGCGCCTTTGAGGATGCAGCGTATGTCCGACTTCCTGGCCGCGCTCGGGCTCGTGCTGGCGATCGAAGGCATCCTTTTCGCCGCCTTCCCGCTCGGCACCAAGCGCGCCATGGCCGCGGCCCTGGAGACGCCCGACAGCCGTTTGCGCGTCGCCGGCATCGTTTCGGCGGTGGTCGGGGTGGCGATCGTCTGGCTGGTGCGCCGCTAGCGGCGCAGCAGCTTGCGCGGGCGAGTCGCTTTTCCGCCCGAATCCCGTCCCTAATTTGCGCCGCCTCGACGTTGTGACCTTGCGCGCAGCGACGGACGAGGCCACCTTTGCAAAGCTTGACCCGTCAGGAGCCCGACTTCCATGTCTTGCCATTTTTTCCGCAATCTGCGGCACGGCGCGGCGATTGCAGCGGTGGCGGCGGCCGTCGTCGCGCTCCCGGCCTGGACCGCCGCGGCGCGAGGACCCGAGAACATCGCCGACGTTGCCGAGCAGGTGATCGATGCCGTGGTTAACATCTCGACGTCGCAAAAGGTGGACGTGCGGCTCGGCAACACGCCGGACCTGCCGCCGGGCTCGCCGATGGAGGAGTTCTTCGAGGAGTTCTTCAAGAACCGCCGCGGCCAGGGCGGCCCGGCCGAGACGCCGCACCGCATCAATTCCCTCGGCTCCGGCTTCATCATCGATCCGTCCGGGCTCGTCGTCACCAACAATCACGTCATCGCCGACGCCGACGAGATCAACGTCATTCTCAATGACGGCACCAAGCTCACCGCCGAGCTGGTCGGCAAGGACACCAAGAGCGACCTCGCGCTGTTGCGCGTGCACCCCGACAAGCCCCTGAAGGCGGTGAAATTCGGCGACAGCGACAAGCTGCGGCTCGGCGAATGGGTCATCGCCATCGGCAACCCGTTCAGCCTCGGCGGCACCGTCACCGCCGGCATCGTCTCGGCGCGCAACCGCGACATCAATTCGGGCCCGTACGACAACTACATACAGACCGACGCCGCCATCAACCGCGGCAACTCCGGCGGCCCGCTGTTCAACCTCAACGGCGAGGTGGTCGGCGTCAACACGGCGATCATTTCGCCGTCCGGCGGCTCCATCGGCATCGGCTTTGCGGTGCCCTCGGACTCGGCGGTCGCCGTCATCAACCAGCTCCGCCAATACGGCGAGACGCGGCGCGGCTGGCTCGGCGTACGCATCCAGCAGGTCACCGACGACATCGCCGAAAGCCTCTCCATCAAGCCGCCGCGCGGCGCGCTGGTGGCCGGCGTCGACGACCGCGGCCCGGCCAAGCCCGCCGGCATCGAGCCCGGCGACGTCATCGTCAAGTTCGACGGCCACGACATCAAGGAGATGCACGATCTGCCGCGCATCGTCGCCGACACGTCGATTGGCAAGGAGGTGGAGGTCGTCGTCATCCGCAAGGGCAAGGAAGAGAGCCACACGGTCAAGGTCGGTCGGCTCGAAGACCAGGAAAAGCTCGCGTCCGCGGAGGCCAAGAAGGGCGCCGCGCCGGAACAGAAGTCGGTGGTGCAGAAGACCCTGGGCCTGGAGCTCTCCAGCCTGTCCGATGACCTGCGCAAGAAGTTCAAGGTGCGGGACAACGTCAAGGGCGTGCTGGTCACCGCGGTCGACCCGAACGTGGCCTCGGCCGCCGCCGACAAGCGGCTGTCGCCAGGCGACGTGATCGTCGAAGTCCAATATCAGGCGGTCGGTGATCCGGCGGATTTGCAGGCCCGGCTCGACGCGCTCAAGGCCCAAGGCAAGAAGGTCGCGGTGCTGCTCGTTTCCAACGGCGACGGCGAAACGCGGTTCGTGGCGTTGACCCTGCAATAGCAATTTCGGACAAGCAGGCGCGATCCGCCCTGCTTTTTTCGCTGGCAGCAATGTCCGAACGACGCTGGCGCGGTTCGGCGCATGCCCGTATGTGTCGGAACCGCGAGCGAAAGCCCTGACCCGTGATTGACGCCGTCATGCGCCGGCAAAAGACCGGTTCGACCCTGTTTGCCGTGCTCGGCGCCATCAGCTTTTGCCATCTTCTGAACGACCTGGCGCAATCGCTGCTGCCGGCGATCTATCCGCTCCTCAAAAGCGCCTTCAGCCTCAGCTTTGGACAAATCGGCCTGCTGTCGTTGGTCTATCAAGGCACCGCCTCGCTGCTGCAGCCGGTGGTCGGCCACTACACCGACCGCAGGCCGCAGCCCTATTCGCTGTCGTTCGGCATGGCCAGCACGCTTCTCGGCTTGCTGACGTTCGCGTTCGCGCCGAACTTTCCGCTGCTGCTGGCGGCGGCGGCGCTGCTGGGCTTCGGCTCGGCGATCTTCCATCCGGAATCCTCGCGGCTTGCGCGGTCGGTCTCGGGCGGCGCGCACGGGCTCGCACAATCGCTGTTCCAGGTCGGCGGCAATGTGGGCAGTTCGCTCGGCCCGCTGTTCGCCGCCTTCGTCATTCTGCCGCGCGGCCAGCACAGCCTCGCCTGGTTCGCGCTGGCGGCCCTTGCCGGCATGATCATTCTGCTGATGCTCGGACGCTGGCACCGTGACAACCGCAAGCCGGTCCAGGCGTCAGCCCCGCTGACGGTCAGGAAGGCAGCGCTGCCGCGCCGGCAGGTCCGGCGCGCGCTGGCGATCCTGATCGCCTTGATGTTCTCCAAGTTCGTCTATCTGGCGAGCATCTCCAGCTACTACATTTTCTATCTGATGCAGCACTTCGGCGTGACGCCGGAAATGGCGCAGATCGATCTGTTCGCCTTTCTCGCCGCCTCCGCGGCCGGCACCTTCTTCGGCGGTCCGATCGGCGACCGGTTCGGGCGCAAGACCGTCATCTGGGGATCGATCCTGGGCGTGGTGCCGTTCACTCTCGCTCTGCCCCATGTCGGGCTCACAGCGACGATCGTGCTCAGCGTTCTGATCGGCCTCGTGCTGTCGTCGGCGTTCTCGGCCATCGTGGTTTACGGGCAGGAATTGATGCCGGGCCGCGTCGGCATGGTGTCCGGCCTGTTCTTCGGCATTGCCTTCGGCATCGCCGGCGTCGGCGCCGCGGTGCTCGGCGCGGTGGCGGATCGGACCGGCATCGATTTCGTGTACCGGGTCTGCGCCTATCTGCCGTTGATCGGGCTCCTGGCGGCGTTTCTTCCCGACATCGAGGGCAGTCTGCGGATCGTCACCATCGATCGGTCAAGCCAGGCCTGAGGGACGCGCGGGCGCACGCCTCTTTTTCCGTCAACCTTTTGCGCCTATATTTGGTCCGCCGGCGCAAGCCGGCTATGGCGATAAACGGCCGTCGTAATAAACCTTTCGGACCCGGGGGCAGTACCCGGCGACTCCACCAATCCCAGGGGTCGGGCATCGGCAGCCCGGGATCAGGAAGCAAGGCAGCGAGGATTCTCCTGATCCCTGATGTCGGTTTTCCCGGTCCCTGAATCACGGGGTCGAAACAGGATCGACGAGGGCGTAAAGGACGCGCTTTTGCCCGGCATGGTTCCGCCGTTATCGGGCCGCATTCATAGTTGCCAACGACAACTATGCTCCGGTTGCTCTGGCCGCGTAAGCGGCTTGAAAGACCGATCTGAAGCCCTGGCGTCTTAGCAGCGCCAGGCGGGGTTCGGAGGCACCCGGCAACAGAAGCCTCCACTTTTGCGGAGGACGAAAGGACACCGGGGACAGGGCTGCCGTGGACCTCTATGATCGTTGCCCAGCCGTCCCTGTTCATCCGTCGCCCCACCATGCCCGTCGATCACATTCGCTATGACATCCTCGCGCAAGCGGCCTTGCGCGGCGTGGTGCGCACGGTGCTCGCGGACGCGGCAAAGAAAGGTCTGCCGGGCGAACATCATTTCAAGATCACCTTCAACACCGCCGCGCCGGGCGTTCGCATTTCCGAAGGTCTGCGCGCCCGCTATCCGCAGGAAATGACCATCGTCCTGCAGCATCAATTCTGGGACCTGGCTGTCACCGAGCACAGCTTCGAGGTCGGGCTGTCCTTCGGCGGCATTCCGGAACGGATCGGCGTCCCGTTCGAGGCGGTGACCGCCTTTTACGATCCCGCCGTGCAGTTCGGCTTTCAGTTCGAGATCATCGAGACGGCCGCTCCCGGCGAGACCGCCAAGCCGAGCGAAAGGGCCGCCGGCGCGGTCACGCGCAAGCCAGAATCGCTGCCGGCGCCGGCCGCAACGCCGCCGACCGATCCTGAGGGCGGCGGCGAAATCGTGCGGCTCGACCGCTTCCGCAAGTCGGACTCCAGAAACCGCAAGTCGGAAAAGTGATACCCGCCGTGCGGCTTGCAACGCGCGCATGAAAACCCGCACCGAAACCGACTCGCTCGGCCCGATCGAAGTGGCCGCCGATCGCTATTGGGGCGCACAGACCGAGCGCTCGCGCAACAATTTCCGCATCGGCGAGGAGCGCATGCCGCGCGCTCTCGTCCATGCCCTCGGCCTCGTCAAGCGCGCGGCCGCGGAAGTCAACCGCGAACTCGGCGTGCTCGATGCGCGGCGCGCCAAGGCCATCATCGAGGCGGCCGAGGAAATCGCCGCCGGCAAGCTGGACGAAGAGTTCCCTCTCGTCGTCTGGCAGACCGGGTCCGGCACGCAGACCAACATGAACGTCAACGAGGTGATCGCCAACCGGGCCAACGAGCGCCTCGGCGGCGCGCTCGGCGCGAAATCGCCGATCCACCCCAACGATCACGTCAACATGAGCCAATCGTCAAACGATTGCTTTCCGACCGCCATGCATATCGCGGCGGCGCAGGAGATCGCCGGACGGCTCGTTCCGGCGCTCGCGCACCTGCAGGCGGCACTGACGGCCAAGAGCAAGGCGTTCGCCTCGATCGTCAAGATCGGCCGGACCCATCTGCAGGATGCGACCCCGCTCACCCTCGGCCAGGAATTTTCCGGCTACGCGGCGCAGGTGAAGTCCGGCACCGCCCGCGTCCGCGCCGCGCTCAGGGAGCTTTATCCGCTGGCGCAGGGCGGCACCGCGGTCGGCACCGGCCTCAACGCCAAGCGCGCCTTCGGCAAGCTGTTCGCCGGCCGGGTGGCCGCCATCACCGGGCTGCCCTTCGTCAGCGCGCCGAACAAGTTCGAGGCGCTTGCCGCGCACGGGGCGCTCGCCTTCGCTCACGGCGCGCTCAACGCGCTGGCCGCCGACCTTTTCAAGATCGCCAACGACATTCGCCTGCTCGGCTCCGGTCCGCGCTCGGGGCTCGGCGAATTGCTTCTGCCGGAGAACGAGCCGGGATCGTCGATCATGCCCGGCAAGATCAATCCGACCCAATGCGAAGCGCTGACCATGGTGTGTTGCCGGGTGTTCGGCAACGAGACCACCGTGGCGGTGGCGGCGAGCCAGGGCCCCCTCGAGCTCAACGTCTACAAGCCGGTCATCGCCTACGCGGTGCTGCAGTCGATTCGGCTCCTCGCCGACGCCGCCGTCTCGTTCGCCGATCATTGCGTTGTCGGGATTCGCGCCAACGAGCCGCGCATCCGCGAATTGACGGAGCGCTCGCTGATGCTGGTCACGGCGCTGGCGCCGCGCATCGGCTACGACAAGGCGGCGCAGATCGCCAAGGCGGCGCTCGCCCACGGCACCACGCTGCGGGAAGAGGCGCTCAAGCTCGGCTTCGTGTCGGCCAAGGAGTTCGACCGGCTGGTGCGCCCGGCGCGGATGACGAAGCCGGATCCCTGACCCGCGTCAGCCGCATTCCGCTGCGTCACCCGCCGGCGCGGCGGCGATCGTCGCCTCTACCGGCATAGCGGGCACCGCCGGCAGATGAGACGTGCCGCAAACCGGTCTCGCCTATGTTGTGTCACAGTCGCGCACGGCGGCCGCACAGTTGAGATCACGTGAATACCTTGGGATGACGCAAGGTTTTGCAGCAAGATATGCTCGCGGCTGGTCGCCCTTGCGCTCACGCGTCTTGGCTCGGCCAAGAATAAATGAAGCGGCCGCGGCCGGCGGCATCGACTATTTTTGTCGGACGCGCTCGAACGCCCGCGCCGGCGCCGCCGCCGCTCTCAAGCAAGCGTGTCTTGCCCGCGCGATCGGTACCGTCATACTCCCGCGCGGCACCTTCGCCGCGTGGCGTCCGGCGTCCGGCTGCCGCGATCCAGTCACCATCTCGGCTCAATGTTCAGCGAGTGACGCCGCAATGGTCCCAAACCGCCCCCTTCAACGAAGACCTTCGCCGACCGTCGAGCTTGCATGGGCGAACTCGTGAATCTGCGCACGGCGCGCAAGCGCGCCAAACGGCGGCAGGCCGAGCACGAGGCCGCGGCCAACCGGATCGTGCACGGCCGCTCCAAAGCCGCGCGCGAGCTGGAGCGCGCGCAACGCAAGAAGGCGCAAAAGGATCTCGAACAGCACCGGATCGAGACAGGAGACGGACAATGAAATCGACGGTCGTCAAGCGTTCGATCGTCATCGCCGGACACAAGACCAGTCTGAGCCTCGAGGATGCGTTCTGGAGCGCGCTGAAGGAGATCGCGCTCGCTCGGCGCGCAACTCTCTCCAGCCTCGTCGGCGCCATCGATTCGGAGCGCCAAGAAGGCAATCTGTCCTCGGCCATCCGGCTGTTCGTGCTCGACTATTATCAGAGGCGGAGCAACGGCGGCGGCGCCAGGAAAGCGGCCCCGGGCGAGATCATGGCCATGCCGCCGCCGGCGGCGTCAGTTCTGCAACCGGAATAGCAGATCGAGCGGCGAGCGCAGCGCCGGCTGCGGCGCGGCCGGACGGGCGGAGCCGGGTTCGGCCGTGGCCGTCGTCTTGTCGCTGCCGGGGGCGCTGCGCGGCGCCGCCGGCTTGGCGCTGGTGGCGGGCAGCGCCGCCGTGGGAGCGTGATCGACGCGGCCGGACGGCGCGCCGGTTCCGGTATCCGGCCGCAGCCGATCGAACGCCCGCGGCCCGGGCTCGCCCGGCGCGGCGCCGTCGGCGCGGTCAACGGTTTCCAGCGCCGTGCCCATCGACAGAAAGCGGACCGCGGGCGACGGCGGCCGCACCACTGGACCGCGGACCTCGGGCCGCCGGTTGGCCTCGACCGATTCAATACGCCGGGTCTGCAACTCCGCGGCGCGCAGCGCCAACCACCCGACCAGCGGCGACAGGTCCACCTTTCTCTCGGCTGCGCCGATCGGACCCTTCACGGTGACGGCCAGTTGCGGCCGATCCGAGATCAAGGCATGGGCCGGCGGCGGCACCGAGAGCGTCATGCGGGCATCGACGGCCGCTTCGTTGAGGTCGAGAACCCCGTCGAGCGAAAGCGCGCTGCCATCCTGGGCGTGCAACTGCGTGTTGCTGAGCCGGAGCTGCCCGCCGGTAATCGTGACTTCGGCATCAGCCCGCGGCACCGCGAACCGGCCTTTGTCCATGGCGGCGCCGACCGCGGTGCGGATCTGCGGCGCCTCGAACGAGGGGGCCTGGTCGGCGGCGTGGATCGCGGCGGCGAACGCCGCGGTGTCGAAGCCGGCAAAGCGCGCATCGTTGAGCCTGACAGTGCCGCCGCCGTGCAGGCCGGCGATCAGGGCGGCGGGGCTCTGCCCGATGCTCTCCCCGTGCAGTTTCACCGTCAGCGATCCTTCGATGGCCTTGGTGTCGGGGGCGACGAGGGCGGCGGCGTTCGCGCCGGCGAGTTCGACATGCCCTTGCGCGGCGAGCCCGTCCGGGCCGCGGCGGAACTCAAGTTCGCCAGTGAGGCGCCCGCCGGCGAGGCTGCCGTCGAGCTCGCGGAAGGCGATTTCCGCGGGCTGCAGCAGCATGACGCCGTTGAAGGCGTTCACCGCCAGCGCCGGCGCAAGCGCAGCGCGATCGATCTTGAAGGTCACGGCTCCGTTCAGGTTTCCGAACGCGCCGGTGCCGGGCGGCGCGTCCGACCACGGCGCCGCGGCGCCGGCCGGCGCGCGCGGCAGTCCGAGCAACGCGGCGGCGATGGCCGCCACGTCCACGGCGTTCGCGGCGATTTCGCCGTCGACGCCGATCGGGTTCGACAGCTTGAGGTCGAGGCGGCCGCGCATCGACGCCTTGCCGGCCGTCACGTCGAGGTCGGTCACCGTCAGATCGGCGCCGGCAACGCCGATGATCGCGCTGGCCGCGAGCGCAACGGCGCCGCCGGGCGCGCCGGTCACGGAATTGCGCAGCGGCGTGAAATCCGCGGCCGACGCCTTCACATGCAGGCTGCCGCTCGGCGGCTGCCCGCCGTGCAGATGCAGCGTGCCATCCGCGGCCGCGGAAAAGCCGCCGGCGACGGCGAGGCCATTGACGCGGATGTCGCCGTTCAGCGGCCCGCCGACGGAAATGGTCATTTGGCCCGGGAGCTGGTCCACGGCGAACACGTGATCGAGATCGAGCAGCTTCAACAACGCCCCGCCGTCGTCGGCGTTGAAGCGGCCGGCGATGCGCACGGTGGCGGCGTCGGGCCGCGCCGGATCGCCGGTCGTCTCGCCGTTGAAGACCAGGCGCAAGGCGCCGACCGTTCCGCCGAGGTCAAGCTTGGCGCTGGTGGCGGCGCCGGCGGAGCGATCGACCGTGAGGACGCCGTGCACTTTCGCCGGCGCCAGGCGATCGACAACCGGCCGCAGGACGCCGGCGACCTGCGGCGCCAACTTGCCGGCGATGTCGGTGAGGCCGGCCAGGGTTCTGGCGTCGAGGTCGAGCGTGAGCCGCCCGCGCGGCCGCGACGACAGCTCGTCGAGGCGTCCGCTGACCTGGAGCGCGGCCCCGCCGAGGTCGCCGATGGACAGCCGGTCGATGTGCAGGATGCCGGTGTCGAACTTGAGCTGGGCGTTGACCATGCGCGCGTCCACGCCGGCGAAGGTGGCGCTGCCCACGTCGAGGACCAAAGCCGCCCGGCGCGGCATCTCCAGCGCGCCGTCGGACAAGGCCGCCTCCGCGAAGGACACAACG
>Ga0070738_10008064_pt1 | contig 10254 bp, 11 predicted proteins | sample Coa_R2_2_FD_66446 | JGI IMG/M metagenome (GOLD analysis project Ga0070738, IMG submission 66446) | Surface soil microbial communities from Centralia Pennsylvania, which are recovering from an underground coalmine fire - Coalmine... | ecosystem: Environmental > Terrestrial > Soil > Unclassified ... | reverse complement strand
CGTCAGCGCCTCGACCTATCAGGAATTGGGAAGCCGGGGGATCGGCTTTAACAAGGCTGAACAAAAATATGGCTCAGACCTTGCTTTTGACGTGGAAGACCTCGCCTCGGCCTTTATTCGCCTTGCGGACGGGGCAACATTATTTCTTGAGACGAGTTGGGCTACGCATAGCGGCGCGCAGGATGACTACGGGGTCGTCCTCTATGGAACGCGCGGCGGCGCAGACATTCATGTTCGTAATCACACGACGGAAAAGACCTTAACCGTTTACACCAACCAGGCAGATGTGCCTGTGGATATCTATCCGCAGACGCGTGGGGGCGAATTCCACGCGGGGGTGACGCGGCGGTTCATTGAGCAGATTCGCAGTGGCAATTGGACGGGGCTGCACGGCACAGAGGCGTTGCGTCGCTCACGTATCATCGATGCCTGTTACCGATCGGCTCTGGAGAAACGGGAAATACCTCTTGAGGAGGAAGAGTCACTGTTATGACAGCGATGATACGGGTGACAATCTGGAATGAGTATCGGCATGAGCGGCATTCACCAGAGGTAGCGGCAATCTATCCTGAGGGGATGCATATGGTACTCGCGCAGGCATTGAAAGATGAGCAACTTACTATCCGTACAGCTACCCTTGATGAACCGGAGCACGGGCTGAGCCAGGAGGTTCTGGAGAGCACCGATGTGCTGATCTGGTGGGGTCATATGGCGCATGAAGAGGTTCAGGATGAGGTTGTGAGTCGGGTCCAGCAACGTGTACTCAATGGCATGGGTTTACTGGTGCTGCACTCCGGCCACTTTTCCAAAATCTTCCGGCGTTTGATGGGCACCAGTTGCGCGCTCAAGTGGCGAGAGCAGAACGACCATGAGCGCCTCTGGGTAGTCGCGCCTGGCCATCCCATTGTTCAGGGAATTGGCGAATATATTGAGTTGGAGCGAGAAGAGATGTATGGGGAGTTTTTCGATATTCCACAGCCGGAAACGCTTGTACTGGTGAGTTGGTTTAGTGGTGGAGAAGTTTTTCGCAGCGGGTGCTGCTACACGCGTGGGCAGGGGCGGATATTTTATTTTCGTCCTGGGCATGAAACGTTTCCCACGTATCACCATCCTCAGATTCAGAGGATACTCGCCAATGCCGTCCGTTGGGCCGCGCCGACGGGTTTGACCCCGCTGACCTGGGATCATAAACCCGAGCCTCTGGAGCGTTAGGCGGGTCTTCTGGAGGTGGGTGGGAGAGGCGACGCCTCTGACCTGTCAGATTCCAAAGGGGGTGGAATGCTCACATTTTCTGAGTCAAGTCCAGGTTGACAGAGCCCGCAAAATCGGGCATGCTTTAGGGAGAACCAATGCGCCATTGATGATACGAGTCGTGTGTTTTTGGTAGATGAACGTTATTCTCTCTTGAGAGGAGGCGCTTCATGGGTAATTCCAGTACTCTCACTCGTTTCCTGATCGGGCTTTCCGCGTTGATCATTCTAGGCGTTGGCCTTCGGCTCATGTATTACGGTCTGCAAACCCAGCTCAGTTCCTCCCCCTCGCTGGGTATCCTGGCTTTTCTTATCGGCATTGTATGCTTCGTCGCAGGTATTCTGATCGGCGTGCTGCTCTTCGACAGGTATTCTCGCCGCGTCTAAAAGCTATCGCTTCCGCGCCCCTTTACGAGCTTTTCTGTAGAGGGGCATTTCATGGTCTCTCCATTTCTGGCCTCATCTCCCGGTCGGCAAAAGCTGGCTTTGTTCCTCTTGCTTATACTAAAACAAGCCTTCCTTAGCGGCGTATGCTCTGGTTAGGGGAGTGCAAGCGAGAATGTCCGGCGGGCAGAGAAGTTATGAGAAAGGAGACGGGCTGCTTTTAGCCAGCGAGACTTGTGATATGCGGCAAGAATCTATGACAGAGCAAACTCCTGCGATAAAGGGCCAGGTCCCCACCCTGGCGCAGAAATGTGGGGCGGAATTTCTTGGCACAGCCTTTCTGGTATACGGAGGGTGTGGCGCGCTGACCGGCGCGGGCTATCTCACGGGAGGCTCTTCGACATTCAGAGGGGCTGATCTTCTGGGAGTGGCGCTCGCGTTTGGCCTGGCGATTAGCATAATGGTCTACGCCATCGGCCATATTTCGGGGTGCCATATCAATCCTGCTGTCAGCATCGGGCTGGCCTGCGTGCGCAGAATGTCCTGGGGCGAGGCCGGGGCATATATTGTCGCTCAACTATTAGGAGGTCTTCTGGGGGCCTTGCTGGTGGCTGTCACCTTTGGAGCGGGCGCGGCGAGGCTGCTGGGCTATGGGGCGAGCAATTACAACCCGGTGTTTGTCAACTACTTTGGCGCAATTGTCGTTGAGGCCATCGGGACCTTCTTCCTGGTTTTTGTTGTGATGGCGATGGTGATAGACAGGCGCGCGCATCCCGGTTGGGCCGGCCTGACCATTGGCCTGACGGTAGCAGTTGGTATTCTGGTCACGGGCGCAGTGACCGGAGGAAACTTTAATCCAGCGCGCGCTTTTGGTCCAACGATCATCCAGATGCTGTTTGGCGGGGCCTATCCTTTCGGCCATCTGTTTGTCTACATCATCGGTCCAATCATCGGTGGGGTGGTGGGTGCGTTCGCCTACGAATACCTGAGCGGGCTGCGTGCGACGGAGCCAACGACCTATACCGGTGTTGAACCTGGGCCGGGCGATTAAAGAGAACCGGGGGGACCGCTTCCAGGCGAGCCACCTGGTCTTTGGTGGCTATCTGCTTCGTGTTTTTTCGTATTCCAGCACGGGCGAAACGAGCTCCGCAGCCTCGCCTGACAGATGCGTTATGCAGGCCCAGCAGCGCAGGCTCCCGGTGACGATCTCATGGTCGCGCGTGGTCAGCTCAATCTCGGTGATTGCACAATTGTGCATGCTCGCATGGGGCAGATCGTTGCTCGCGTTCGCGCAAAAGTTGTGCACGATCCCGGTAAGGATACCGCCGTGAGCTACGACGATAATGCGCTGGTCCGAGCGCCCGTGTGTGACTTTCAAGAGGCCGCGCCGCGCCCGCTCGACCAGTTCGCGAAAGTTTTCCCCGCCTGGAAAACGCACCTCGACATTTCCCCTTGCCCACTCTCCCACCACCTGATCGTGCAACCTCCATGCAGCCTCAGTGGGTGGCATCAATTCCAGGTCGCCGACATGGACCTCGCGGAACTCCTCGATCGACGAGACCGGCAGTCCGTGAGGGCGTGCGATGATCTCCGCCGTCTCACGTGCGCGCTTGAGCGGCGAGGTATACACGGCATCGATGGCGAGCGACTTGAAAAATTCGGCGGTCTGCTCTGCTTGCAGCACGCCTTTCGGGGTGAGCGGATAGTCGACGAGTTTATAGGAAAATTCTTTGGTGATGTTAGCGAGATTCTCTCCGTGTCGAACCAGATAGAGGATATTGGTATAGGTACTACTCATACAAGCCTTTCAAAAAAATGGTTATACAGTTTTACTGTACAGTCGGCAGCGCCGGCTGTGGGTCACTCACACAAAAAGATGAGCCTGTTCATGGCTCATCTTTATCGTATGACATAAGTGCGGTTCTGGCAAGGTGAGCAGTATGAGCGAGCGATCGGCGGCACTTTCCCCATACTTTCTGCCAATTCCTTGCCCGGTGAGGATTTATCCGGCTGGTAGACCAAGCTCGATGGCGATTGCGTGGAGCGGCTCGGTGTCGGTCCAGACGGTATGATCGACATGCGCAGGCCAGAGTACCGCCTCACCGGCCTGGACGATGCGTGTCTCCCCGTTGGGTCCGCCGAGGCGCATCGTGCCCTGGCCGCTGATCACCAGAAAGAGGATGGGATGGTCGGCCTGATGTTCGTCCATCGAGGCGTGGGCATCAAAGTAGAGCGCAACTACGTGCAGATCGGTCTCGAGCAGCAGTGGCAGGCCGTTGCATCGCTGAGCCATTGCCTCCAGCTTTTCAGCGGGCAGGCCCGCGCCGTTGATCGCGATCGGAACTGCGTAGAGGCCGGGATGCCCGCCGGGAACCTTTGTTGTGAGATCAGGGCCAAAGCGGCGAATTTGTATGTACATATCAGAATTCATTGCTCTTCTCTTCGACGCAACATCAGCGACTGAAAATGCCACCTCACTTTTTCGAGTGGTATGGTCTTGAACGAGACAATTTCAAAGAAGCGGCCAGTTACCTCACGCATAAAATCATCCGTATGGTGAGCGAAAAAGCGGGGGGGCTTGTGCCAATCTTGCGCGTGGAGGCCCTCCTCTTCAGCACCGCCATAAACGCCGAGGAAGAAAAGTCCGCCTGGCTGCAAGAGGTCGCGCAATTTTTGCAAAACTGCCGGGAGATCCTTCGTGGGAACATGCAGCAGGCAGTTCAGCGCATAAATGGCATCAAAAGAGGCGGGTGGGAAATCCAGGTGTAAGAAATCCATGGCGTAAGCTTCCAGCCCCTTTTCGCGGCAAAGTCTGACCATTGCCGGCGCGAGATCGGTGCAGATCACATGCAATCCGTTGTTCTGGAAGAAGAGACTATCGATGCCGGTGCCGGCTCCGATTTCCAGCAGCGTGCGTTTATTCTCTCGTTTCAAGAGGTCCAGAAAGTTTTGTCGTTCAGCGAGCTTCCACTCCTCTTTCTCACGCTGATTGCGATCCCGGGCGCTTTCGTCGCTATATGCTGCGCGCAAATTTTCCAGCACCTGCTGATAATCCATCATCTTGTCTCCTATTGTGCGGTCTGAAACCGTTCTATCGAAAACGGCGCGAGGTCCAGATCTGGGGCATGGCCAGAGGCCAGGCGGGCGATCAGCGCGCCGGAGTAGGGACCGAGCTGGAGGCCGGAGGCGCCGTGTCCGGTTGCCAGGAAAACGTTCTCGACCTGTGGAACGCAGCCCAGGACCGGCAAGCCGTCGGGCGTGGCGGGGCGGAGGCCGACGCGTACCTCTTGCAACGTGGCATTGGCGAGGCCGGGGGCTATGCGCAGCGCCTCGCTCAGCACCTCATGCACGCCGCCGGCTGTTGCGCGGACATCGAAGCCCGCGTGATGCTCGCGTGTAGCGCCCACGACCACGCGGCCTGCCGGGAAGGTGAGCAGATAGTGCGAGTGAAAGCCCATAACGATCGGCCAGCCGCTTGCCTCTGCCGGACCTTGCAGATGCAGAATCTGCCCGCGTTGCGGGTAGACTGGCAGGGAAATCTCCAGCGTTTGCGCAAACCGGCCTGACCACGCGCCGGCGGCAAGAATGAACGTATGGGCGGCGAACGCCTGGCCATCCACAACCACCTGGGTGACACGGTTCCCCTCGCGTACCAGTGCCGCCTCGCTCTCACTCACAACAATACGCGTGCCGCGCAACTGCGCCGCGCCGCGCAGCGCGTCGCGCATCAAGCGACCGTCCAGCCGGGCAGCGTCGGGCGCATAGAGAGCGCCATACACCACACCCAACGGAGGACAGAGCGCGCGCGTCTCCTGGCTGCTCAACAAACGCACGGGGCCCAGGTTCTTCACACCGGCGGTCTGGCGCTCTTCAAGCAAGCGCAGGAGAAGAGGCAAGCGTGCAGCCTCCTCCTCGGAAGTCGCGATATGCAGCAGGCCAACGGTCTCATACCCGGTCGTGCTCTCGCCATCCTCGGCCAGATGATTCAGCAGTTCCTCGTAATAAGCGGCGGCGCGGAAGGCCAGCGTGAAAAAAGCTGCGGACTGATTGAAGCTGGCTCCCGGCGCAATAATACCCGCGCCGGCGGCTGTCGCCTGACCGGGTTGGACCTGATCGATAAGCGTCACCCTGGCGCCGGCGCGGGCGAGATGGTAGGCTGCGCTTGCGCCAACGATCCCGCCCCCAACGACGATGATATCGTCCATGCTGCTTGCTCCTCATGTTTGATCTCTCGTCAGTGTACGAAATTTCCCGCAGAGGAGCAACCATATCCTACGGAGACGCTACTTTTGGTACTCTTCTTTCAACTCGCTCTTATATGTCTTCAGCAGTTTTTTCACCTTTGGATCGATTACCAACATGCAATACGGCTGAAAGCGGTTGTTATCATAGTAATCCTCATGATACTCTTCCGCCGGATAAAAATTTGTAAACGCAGAAATTTCAGTCACTATGGGACTGGTATACGCGCCCGACTTTTCCAGTGCCTCCTTTGAAGACAGAGCAACGCGCTTTTGCTCATCGTCGTGATAGAAGATTGCCGAGCGATACTGAGTGCCGACATCGTTGCCCTGGCGGTTCAGCGTTGTGGGGTCGTGAGTAGCCCAGAAGATCTCCAGCAGCGTCTCATAAGAGATCACGGACGGATCAAAGGTGATCTGGATAGCCTCAGCCGCGCCCGTCGTGCCGGTGCACACCTGTTTATACGATGGATGTGGAACCTGAGACGCAGCGTATCCTGGTTTCACCGCCAGCACGCCCCTCAGCCGTTTGAAAATTGCCTCTGTGCACCAGAAGCAACCTCCTGCGAGTGTAGCAGTTTGAGTCATTATTTTCCTCACTTGTTAGAGCATCTGTTTGGGGCAACCGAGGTTGTCCACCGGGCGATTGCTAGCCCTCAGCCTGTTTTGTCTGTTCGGGCTGGAAATTCAGAGCCACCGAATTGATACAGTAGCGCTGGCCAGTTGTTTCGCGCGGGCCATCGTCGAACACGTGGCCCAGGTGAGAGCCACAGTTTTTGCACACGACTTCAGTGCGCCGCATAAAGTGCGAGAGGTCCTCACGCAATTCGACGGTGCCCTCAGCGATCGGGCGATCGAAGCTTGGCCAGCCTGAGCCAGACTCAAACTTATGCTCCGACGAGAAAAGCGGCTGTCCACAGGCCACGCACTGGTAGACGCCGGTGTCGTGATTATAGTAGAGGGCACCGCTAAACGGGCGCTCCGTCCCCTTCAGGCGGCAGACGGTATACTGTTCGGGCGAAAGTTTTTCTTTCCAGTAGGTTTCCGGCATATCTCGTAGATTTTTCTCCATACGGCTCCTCTTTCCTGTTCAGGTTTGGTAATCGGGACATAGTGTACAGGGATAGCAATTGACATCTCGGTTCACGAACGGCGGAAGCATTTTTTACCTGTTCGTTCATGCTTCCATTGATACAAACAAAAGCGCGGGGAAGTTTGTTTCCTGGCGGATGATGTTTCGGCACAAGACATACCACACAGTGTCCTGTGCCGAAACATGCTCTCTCTCTCTTACAACCTCCTCAGGCGGGGCAGGATCTCCTTTGCATAGAGCTGCAAGAAACGCGACTGGTCGTCGCCTGGCGCATGAAAGATCAGGTGAGTAAAGCCAAGCTCGATATAGGGGCGAATCTGCTCCACATGTTCTTCGGGATCGTTAGAGACCAGCCAGCGCTTATGGGCCTGATCGGCGACCGTCTGGGCCTTTTTCTCCATCTCGCGGGGATCATGGATATCGACTTTATCCTCAGCGGGCAGCGCGAGCGCCGCCCAGATACGTGTATCCTGGAGGGCCCGTGCGCGATCGGTATCGAAAGAGACCTTGACCTCGATCGTCTTCTCAATGCTCGCGGGATCGCGGTTTGCGGCCTGCGCGCCTTCCGCAAGAGCCGGGAGCAGTTGCTCGCGATAGAGCGCATCGCCCTTCCCGGAGGTGCAGATAAAGCCATCTCCGGCCCGTCCGGCAAACTTCGCGGCCACCGGTCCGCCCGCGCTGATGTAGATAGGGATAGGCTGTGCAGGCTTATCATAGATTGTCGCATTGCGCGTCTGATAAAACCTGCCCTCAAACGTAACCAGCTCCTCAGTCCACAGGCGGCGAATCAGCTCGACCGCCTCGCGCAGGCGAGCCAGGCGATCTTTAGCCGGCGGCCACTCGCCGCCGGTCACGGCGATCTCGTTGAGCGACTCACCGGAGCCGACGCCCAGAATCATGCGTCCTGGATAAAGCACGCCCAGCGTGCCAAACGCCTGTGCGACCACCGCCGGATTATAGCGAAAGGTTGGCGTGAGCACGCTTGTGCCCAGGAGCACGCGCTCGGTACGTTCGCCCAGCGCACCCAGCCAGGAAAAGGCGAAAGGCGCGTGCCCATCGGTATGTCGCCAGGGCTGGAAGTGGTCACTGATCCAGACGCTATCGAACCCGCACTGCTCAGCCTCAATAGCGAAATTGAGCAATTCGCGCGGCCCAAATTGTTCAGCCGATGCCTTGTAGCCTAATTTCAATGCATGTGCCAATGTGATGCTCTCTCCTCTATGTTCTATCTTGCACCGTCCTGCGCTCCGCGTCGAAATTTCTTTGCCTGAGCGGGACGAGATAGTTGTGTGGAACCCGTCAGATCACCTTCTAGGATATGCCAGGGAGCCTCTCTCCGACAAGCAGAGCAGATCATATTGGGCAGCGAGATCCGCTACCGACTTTTTGGCCTACCCCTCTGCCTGGCGGAGCGGGAGGGCCTGACAGGTTCACCATGTCCATCTTGCCTTCCCGGCGCTCGCCGGCCCTCTGTCTGGCCGAGGAAGCGCCGAAGGCAAGGCTAAAATGTCACGGGCAGAGCGTTCAGGCCGCGAAAGACCTGGCTGGGGAAGTGTTCAATCGTTTCGGCAGCCAGGCGCGGATGGGCAAAGGTGCGCAGGAATGAGCCAAAGGCGATCTCAGCCTCGACGCGCGCCAGGGGAGCGCCCAGGCAGAAATGGATACCCTGTCCGAAGGCCAGGTGGCGATTCTCCTGGCGGCGCAGATCGAGCGTCTCCGGGTGCGCAAACTGTGCGGGATCGTGGTTAGCCGCGCCCAGGCAGAACAGCACCTCCTGTCCGGCGGCGATCTCTTTATCCCGCATTCGCAGATTCGTCGTAGCCACGCGCGAGGTCAATTGTACCGGGCTGTCATAGCGCAACAGTTCCGCCACCGCAGTGGGCAGCAGAGCAGGCTCGGCGCGCAGCATCTCCATTTGCTCAGGATTGCGCAGCAAGGCCAGCAGGCCATTGCCAATCAGATGGGTGGTTGTGCCATGTCCTGCCGCCAGCAAGAGCACGCAGTTGCCCAGCAACTCCTCCTCGCTCAGCACATCCCCCTGTTCTTCCGCCTCCTGCATCGCCTGCAAAAGGGTATCGCGCGGCGTCTGGCGCTGTTGCCGGATCAGCGCGCGGAAGTATTCCATGAACTCGTTCACGCCCAGCAGGGCCTGAACGACCTGCTCAAAATCCAGGCCCCCGCCATCCAGCAAGACGCCAAAGTCATGAGTCCACTGCGTAAAGCGTTCGCGATCCTCTGGAGGCACACCGAGCATCTCGGCAATCACAATTGCCGGCAGGGGATAAGCCAATTCGCTGATGACCTCCATCTGTCCCTTCTCCTGCGCGGGCGCCAGCAGCTCATCGACCAGTTGTTGGATGCGCGGGCGCAGCTTCTCAACCATTCTCGGCGTAAACGCTTTCGCGACCAGCCCGCGCAGCCGTGTATGATCTGGAGGATCCAGAAAGAGGATTTGTCTGGTCAGGGCCGTGATAGGAGGCTCAAGGCGCTTTCTGAGTTCCGTTGGTATCCAGTCAGTGCCGATATTCATACGCTGTGCCGAAAAACGCTGGTCCCGCAGGCCAGCCATGACATCAGCGTAACTGGTCAGCACCCAGCAGCCTCCCTGCTCCTCATCCCAATAGACCGGATCGTTCTCGCGCAATTGTTGGTAGAGCGCATAGGGATTTTCCAGGTAATTCTCCTCAAGTGTCTGGCGCAGGCTGAGTCTATGCCCGCTCTTTGTTGCCACTGTTGCACCTCTTTCGTAGAGACTGCTGATAGCACTGTTTGCTAGCTCTCTTTGTTATAGCACATTGTGCGGCCTGACTTCTTCGCCTGCCAGCGTTCTCTCGCATCGAAAAATGCAATTTCTTAGCAGGTCTAGATTGAAACAAGAGTACAGTGATACTTCAGAACATGGGGAGGGAAGGAAGGCCGACAACACAGATTATTTTGTGCTCTGCCTCTTTCTACGCAAACCGACAGAGTATTGTTGCATCTCTCGACCGGACCGTTTCGCATAGTAACGAGGGAGGAAAGCTCAATGATCAAGTTGAGTAAGCTCAGCGTTGCAGTGGTATTCAGCCTGCTGCTGGGCCTGGCGCTGTTTACGACCGGCGCGTTTGCTCAGAGCGCGGATCAAAAGATCGATCGCGGCCATATTCGCGCATCGGCACGTGCTGTTGTGGTAAACACCAGGGGAATCCAGCGCCCGCATGGTTGGGGAGATGGTTGGGAGGGGGACGGTGGGGGGTTCGACGGCCTGCGCGTGGCGTTTCATGAAACCGTGCGCTGTACCTCTATG
>Ga0070738_10008063_pt1 | contig 10254 bp, 9 predicted proteins | sample Coa_R2_2_FD_66446 | JGI IMG/M metagenome (GOLD analysis project Ga0070738, IMG submission 66446) | Surface soil microbial communities from Centralia Pennsylvania, which are recovering from an underground coalmine fire - Coalmine... | ecosystem: Environmental > Terrestrial > Soil > Unclassified ... | reverse complement strand
GTCTTCTGTTGTAAAGGCCACTCGACTCACACCCCCATTCGGCAATTGACCAATTTCTGCCAGTTGCATCAGACTGTGGTTGAGGCGATCGCCATTGACTGTGAGCTTCGAAAGAACAGGCATTCGCATCCCCCCGTTTGAACGTGCAGTGGTTCCTGCTGCTTGTCGTCGTTTCAGCTTGTAACAAGGAACAGGCTAAACCTAAACTTAGAACAGCCTGACGGGAATCGGTAGTTCAAACTGTACATAATCAGCCTGAGATCTGCGGTAGACGTACGATTGAACCTTGAAGGCAAGGGGAGGGCAAGCGAGAACTGCCGCCTGACTCTCGCTCCGACAATGCTCACTTCCCAGCTCAGATGTTGTTACAAATCGAGAGGTCCAATGACGGAAACAAACGGTGTGAAGCGCGTGTTTATCTGTGGGTCGGCACTGCGGGGGCAACCCGACCACGGCAATCTTCAGTCGGCAACGTTTATTCGGGAGGCCAAGACGCGTCCCCAATATCGCCTGCATGCCGCAGCCGATGGCTGGCATCCGGCCATTTACGAGGTTAAAGAGGGTGGCATTTCCATTCCGGGCGAAGTATATGAGTTGACGATCGCCCAGTACGAGCACCTGCTGGCAACAGAACCACCCAATATGTATCCTGCTGACGTAGTGCTGGAGGATGGTGAAGTGCTGACGGCAATTCTCTACCCGCGTGAATTAGTTGAGGAATATCGCTGGCCAGATATTTCGCATCTCGGCGGTTGGGCGGCGTACAAAGCCAGCCTTGCGAAGGAGTAGGGGGACTGAAGCGTTGGGAGTGGGGAGTCGAGAGTGATTGATGGGCAAGTGATGGACGATCACACCATGATGCAGCGCTGCATTGAACTGGCACGGCAGGCGTTGGGACGTACGGCACCCAATCCGCTGGTGGGGTCGGTCATTGTGCAGGGCGGCGCGATCGTCGGTGAAGGGTTCCATCCTAAAGCCGGACAGCCACACGCCGAAGTCTTTGCGCTGCGACAGGCAGGCGATCGCGCCCGTGGTGCAACCCTCTATGTCAACCTGGAACCCTGCAATCACTATGGCCGCACCCCTCCCTGTTCGGAGGCGATCGTTGCTGCTGGAATTCGGCGCGTCGTCGTGGGCATGGTTGATCCAGACCCTAGAGTCTCTGGCGGCGGGATTGCACGCTTGAGGGAAGCGGGTATTGAGGTCACAGTCGGGATTGAAGAAGCTGACTGTCGCACCCTGAACGAAGCCTTCATTCACCGGATTCTGCATCACCGTCCCTTTGGCATTCTGAAATATGCCATGACGCTGGATGGCAAGATTGCCACCACGACGGGACATAGCGCCTGGGTGACAAGTCCTGCGGCCCGTGTGGAGGTGCACAAATTACGAGTCGCCTGCGATGCCATCATTGTTGGCGGCAACACCGTGCGGCGCGATAATCCTTTACTGACAAGCCGCCAAGACCCAACCCCGCTACGAGTGGTAATGAGCCGATCGCTTGATCTCCCCACGGATGCGCAGCTTTGGGATACCGAAGCCGTTCCCACAATTGTCTTTACGGAAGCAAACACCCGACCAGATATTCAAAAAACGCTGATGCAGAAGGGTGTTGAAGTTATTGAAACCACTCCCTTAACTCCCGCGAGTGTCATGACACACCTGTACGATCGCGGTTGCCTCAGCGTGTTGTGGGAATGTGGCGGCACACTGGCAGCAAGGGCGATCGCCGATGGATCTATCCAAAAAGTGCTGGCCTTCATCGCACCCAAAATTATTGGTGGCAGCACGGCACCTTCGCCTATCGGTGATCTAGGCACAACAGAGATGACAGAGGCTTTTGTCTTAGAGCGCATTCAGTGGCAGCAGATTGGCCCAGATTTTTTGCTGGAGGGCTATTTGCGGAGTCGGGAATCGGGAGTCGGGAGTCGGGAGTAGAGAAAGAGCGACGACTTATTTGTCCCTGCGGCTTGCAGTTCAACGATTGGCAAAGGGAAACTCACTGTGAACAGTCCAACGCTGTCCATCGTGTTGCAAGAGCGTGAGATGCGTTGCCAACCATTCCACCTCAAATGGGCGATGTTGAAACTCTGCCCAGGCTAGCTTGAAATTTTCTTTTGTCAAATCCCGAAAGCCAACGGTCATATGCGGCGTGAACGATCGTGCTTTCCCAACCGCATCGACAATGCCCAACGACGTTTCTAAATGAGTCGCTAACGCCGTCTGTAGCATCAGCAAGGGCGATGACTTGATGACATTGATATAAATAACGCGAGGCACAAACGCTCCAAAGCCCGACAGTGCAATAGGCATCGGCAACGTCTGTACCGCAAACTCGCGCAACGTTTCGCTGAGTCCGGTGATTGCCTCAAGGCTCCACTCAAAAGGAGGCTGTAAGGTGATGTGTGGAGGCGATTTGAGCGCCGCACGACTGTTATAGCGATCGACAAACACCTGCTTGATCGCATTCACCTCGTCCTGAATCGCCTGCGACGGTAACAAAGCAATAAAAAACCGAGCGGTTGCTGCACTCAAAAGGTTACCCTGTATACCCTACGACTGTTTGCTTGAGTATTTTTTGCCTGGACACTGAACGAAGGAACATGCGATCGACTCCAGAACTTGTAGCCAATAATCCCTTCTTACCATTGGCTATTCACAGTCTATCGTCTGTCGTTTCAGGCAAATTGCATCCTCGTTCGTTCAAACCCATCGTCTATTCAAAGGACACCTTCCATGCCGTGGTTCGTCAAAATTGAAGAAGGCATCGTCGATAAACCTGTCTTTGACCAATACGTGCCTGCCCACAAAGCCTTTGTTCGCAAGCTGATCGATAAGGGACATCAAGCAAAATCTGGCTATTGGAGCTGCTACGGCGGCGGTATGCTTTTATTTCAAGCGGCTTCAATGGACGAAGCCAAAGCGATCGTGGCACAAGATCCCCTCGTCGAAAACGGCTGTGTGCATTACAAGCTCTACGAGTGGCGCGTGGTTGTGGAGTGAGGGATGAGGGATGAAGGCTAAAGGATGAGGGATGAAAGATGAAGGATGAATTAGGTTACTTCTGCCTCCTGCTTTCTGCCCTCTAACTTCTGCCCTCTGCCTTCTGCCTCCTGCCTTCTGCCTTCCACCTTGTACCCACTGTCACCAGATGATGCTATCCTGTTAGGTGATCCGGACTCATGCGATCGCAACGCCTCAACCTTGTCAGGACCGGAAGGTAGCAGCAATACGGGATGCTTGTGATAGGCGTGAACTCCGGGTCGCTTTTGTTTGAGCGGCCATCCCTTCATTGTTTCGCTCACTACGCCATTTTTTATTCTTGTGTACGGTTTTCCCCCTGCAAGATTGATGACACGTTCTTGTCTTTGTTCCTATGCTGGAAGCGTTGGGGCGAGAGATCGTAATTGCTCGCGATTCCGCAATGTTTAAAGTCGAGATATTTAGGAGCGTGTAGCGCTATGGGTTTGGGAGATTTAGTTCAGAAAGCGGTTTACCTTGGCATTGGGGTTGCCTCTTATGCCGGTGAAAAGGCGACGGAAAAACTCGGTGAGCTGCGATCGCAAGTGCAAAAGCTGGCCGATGAAATGGTTGAACGCGGCGAGATGACGAGCGAAGAAGCCCGCCGCTTTGTGGATGACATGGTAAATAAAGCGCAGCAATCCGCTGGCGATGCCCCGCAGCCAACGCCACCGGCGGAGCCACGGCGTATTGAAATTATTAACGATGATGAAGAACCGGTAAAGACCACGCCCACCGATGTCGATCAAATGCGACAGCAGGTGATGGACTTGCAGGAAGAGCTACGGCGGCTGCGGCGAGACACCCCTTAACCAGTGAGATAAGCTATACTGAAGCGACTCTCACAGATGGAACGGCGGTTCAGTGCCGTGACGATGCTGTTGCCAAAGCGCCCTCCAAATCTGTGATTGCGGACGCTACTGAGCACATACGCTCACCACACAGATGTATGGAAAGTTGGTCGAAAGAGTTCTCCGAAATCGTGGAAGTGATGGCTAACGAGATCGAGCTATTCTTCACTGCAGTCGCGAAGGATGTTGGCGAAATGGTTGACGCATTCGTAGACGTGTCGGCAGAAATTGCCGAACAGGTGCAGACTGTCTTTGCCACTGAACTGGAACAACGCCTGGGTGAGCTGGTTGATCCCATCCTGGAAGCCTATCTTGGCATTGAGCTGGCGGTCGAGGAAACGGCCCAACCAGTGATCCACACCGTTGAACCGTTTTTGAACGATCGCCCCGCTTGCGTTGGGTGTCGCCACTATCACGGTCAGGTATACGGTGGCACAATGCTTGTCTGCGGGATGCATCCCTACGGTTGGGAAACCGACAAATGCCCCGACTGGCAGTCAACCTGGCAGGAATAGGGCGGTACATATCTCACCTTCAGGGTTGGATTAACGGAAAAAAGTGTCCAACGGGGCCTTGCCCGTGTCCGATCGCCAGCGCATAGTGTAGCGCGTTGGTCACATAGGCTTTGGCCCACTGGGTTGCTGGGAGCGGATCGTATCCTAGCGCGAGGTGGGCGGCGATCGCGGCTGATAGCGTACATCCCGTGCCGTGGGTATTGGTCGTGTTGACTGGCTCTACCGTCAATGTTTCAAGCTGCTGCCCATCAAACCAGACATCCACCCCACGCAGTTCGCCTTTCATTCCGCCACCCTTCACCAGTACGGCTTTCGCGCCTAATTGATGAATGCGCTGGGCCGCCGCCTGCATCGCTGCCAATGTCTGAATTTCCAAACCGCTGAGAATTTGCGCTTCGTAGCGATTGGGCGTGAGCACCGTTGCCTGCGGGATGAGTGCCGTTTTCAGCGTCTCGATCGCGGCATCATCGATTAACTGTGCCCCCGTACGGGAAACCATGACCGGATCAACCACCAGCTTCGTCAGCTTGAGCGCTTCTACCTGCGCTGCTACCGCCGTGATGATGGTTTGGTTCAGCAGCATTCCGGTCTTTGTCGCCTGCACGCCTATATCGGTTACAACCGCTTCCATTTGCGCTACGACGGCTTCGGGTGGCAGCGCATCCACGCGTGTCACACTCAACGTGTTCTGCGCGGTGACACAGGTTAGCGCACTCGTGCCATGCACTTTGTGAAACGCGAACGTGCGCAAGTCTGCCTGGATGCCTGCCCCACCGCCACTGTCTGATCCCGCGATCGTCATCGCGACCGGAATTCCTGCAATCCCAACGCCCTTCTGTTCACCCATTGCCTGTCTTTTCCCTCCAGATCCATCTTCATCAAACGCTCGGTTTAGGCCTCTTTGCGAGTCACCTGTCTCATCTTGAGTGCAAACAGCGGCGGGTAGCGTCTGCCCTGACCTCTAGGCGGATTCCTCCCGCACCCTACACCCTTCACCCCACACCCAGTAGAATAGAAACTACATTCCTTAAGAAATATTACAATCATGAGACTCACGCGGATTGACCTCAACAGTTGGTTGTTTCACATGGGTGGTCGTACGATTCTCGTTGACCCTGTGCTGGTCGATCCGCTGGTATTTTACGGACTGCCCTGGCTGTTTACGGCTTATCACAACACGCCGATCGCCTTCACGCCCGAAGCTCTGCCCCCAATTGATATGATCCTGATCTCGCAAGGGATCGATGACCATTGCCATAAGCCAACGTTGGAACGCCTCGATCGCGCTATTCCCGTTGTAGCGTCCCCCACAGCCGCGAAGGTCGTCCGGCAGCTTGGCTACCAGCAAGTTACTGCGATCGCGCACTGGGAGGAATTTACGTTAGGTGACACGCTCAGCATCACCGCGATTCCTGGCGCTGAAATTCAACCGGGTCAGGTAGAGAATGGCTATTTGCTGCGCGATCGCGCCACGGATGAAACGCTCTACTATGAGCCACATCTGTTCCCCACCAAAGTCCCTGCCGACCGGATGGGACGCGTTGATGTGGCGGTTGCCCCGGTCGTTGGTCAAGTGATTCCCCTGTTAGGGCAGGTCATCATGGGGCCACTCGAAGCAATGCATCTGGTGGCAACCCTTAAACCCCAGGTGTTTGTGCCCACTACGTTAGGCGATATCCGCGCCGAGGGTATTCTCCCCAAACTCATTCAAACGGTCGGCAGCGTTGAAGAGTTCCGCGATCGCCTGCTGGCCTCTGGCTTACCCACCCAACTGCGCGTACCTGCGCCGGGTGAAACGGTGGAGTTGAGCGCGATCGTGCGGTGATCGTGGGGAGGGAAACAGGCGAAGGTATTGAATTTTGAGATGAGAGGGGGTGAGGAACAAAACGTTTTAGCCTTTAGCCTTCATCCTTTAGCCTTTAGCCTTCATCCTTTAGCCTTTAGCCTTCTACTTCCTACTCCTCACTCCCCACAGCTCGATAATGCGGACAGCGATCGCATGGCCCACTCGGATTGACCGCGCATCGAAGCAACTCAGAGCGAGCATTATAGCGACAGGTACAATCCCCAATTACCCACTTTCCATCGAATAAACTGCCTTCTGTGACGGCCTCACACGGCTGCACGTAGAGCGCGATTTTATGGAGCTGATAGCGACCCGATCGCAACTGATAGCGATGTCGGCGCTCCAGAACCCGGTACGTTTGACCATCGACTTCTAAGTACGATCCTGGTTGCGGATTCCAGGGTAAGGACAGATGACCAATGGTCGCGTGAGGATGGTTCAGAATAATTTCTGCGGGTAGTGGATTCAGCTCCATAAGCAATACGATAGCGGTCAACCAATAAAATAAAGGGCTTCCGGCTGGGAAGTATACCGACCAGGAAGCCCAAGCTACGTTCTGAAGTGTTACGCTCCTTCGTGAGCACCCTGTGATGGGGGTGGTCAAGCGATCCGGCTCCAGCAGGGCGTTAGCCGTTTAGCGCGCCCTGCTGGAGCCGGTCAGACGTTGGACTAGGAAGCCGCCTGCCGCTCTTTGGCCTCCTTGATGACCTCTTCCGCGATATTGTTCGGGCAAGGGGCATAGTGCGAGAAGGACATGGAGAATTGCCCCCGACCAGAGGTCATGGTACGCAAGTCACCGATGTAACCAAACATCTCGCTCAGCGGCACATCGGCTTTGATGCGAGCGCCGGTGGGGCCTGTTTCTTGAGACTTCATCATGCCCCGACGACGGTTGAGATCGCCAATGACATCGCCCATGTAGTTTTCGGGTGTAAACACATCGACGTTCATGATCGGCTCCAATAGCTGCGGTGCCGCTTTAGGAATCGACTGACGATAGGCTGCTTTAGCCGCAATTTCAAACGCCATTGCGGATGAGTCAACGGGGTGGAAGCCGCCTTCCAACAGCGTGAATTTCAAGTCCAGGCAAGGGAACCCAGCCAGAACGCCCTTGTCGGTCATGCTGGCAAAGCCCTTTTCGACTGCAGGCCAGTATTCTCTGGGCACGCTGCCGCCGGTAACCTTCGACTCAAACTGGAAGCCAGTGCCCGGTTCACCCGGCTCGATGACATAGTTGATCTTGGCGTATTGACCCGAACCACCGGACTGCTTCTTGTGGATATAGCCGTCTTCAAGGCGCTTGGTAATCGATTCGCGGTAAGCAACCTGGGGTTTACCCACCTCAACTTCGACACCATGCGTACGCTTGAGGATGTCCACTTTGATGTCCAGGTGCAGTTCGCCCATCCCTTTGAGGATGGTTTCACCGCTCTCTTCATCGGTGACCATGTGGAAGGAGGGGTCTTCCTGCACCATTTTGGTCAGGGCAGCGACCATCTTTTCTTCGCCGCCTTTCGCCTTTGGCTTGACCGCGATCGAAATCACAGGCTCAGGGAAGACCATTGGTTCCAGCGTCGCCGGGTGCTTGGGATCGCAGAGCGTGTGCCCGGTTTGGACATTCTTCATCCCGACGATCGCGATGATATCGCCCGCTTGCGCCGAGTCGATCTCTTCACGCGAGTTGGCGTGCATTTCCACCAGACGGCTTACGCGCTCGGTCTTACCCGTATACGTGTTGAGGATGGTGTCACCCTTTGACAACGTACCAGAGTACAGACGGGTAAAGGTCAACGCACCGAAGCGATCGTCCATGATTTTGAATGCGAGCGCTCGCAGGGGTTTCGTGGGGTCCACCACCGCAAAGTTGCCCGTCTCATTACCTTCCAGATCGACTTCTGGCTGCGGTTTGACTTCCATAGGGTTGGGCAGGTAATCCACCACGGCGTCCAGCACCAACTGTACGCCCTTGTTCTTAAAGGACGAGCCGCAGTAGGTCGGGAAGAAAGCAAGATCGCGAGTCCCTTTGCGGATACAGCGCTTCAGCGTGTCGATGTCAGGCTCTTCCCCTTCCAGGTACTTCTCCATAACGTCATCGTCTTGCTCGATCGCCAGTTCAATGAGCTGTTCGCGATAGGCTTCGACCTGATCGACCATGTCCGCTGGCACATCTTTGATCTTGTAGCTCATGGGATCGCCGGAATTATCCCAGATCCAGGCCTTGCGGGTGAGGAGATCAACGACGCCCGTAAACTGCTCTTCAACCCCGATCGGCAGCACCATCACCAGTGGCTTCGCACCGAGGATCGTGTCTACTTGTTTCACCACACGAAAGAAATCGGCACCCGTGCGATCGAGCTTGTTGACATAGATAATCCGCGCAACGCCAGAATCGTTGGCATAGCGCCAGTTGGTTTCCGATTGTGGCTCGACCCCGCCAGAACCGCAGAAAACACCGATCCCGCCGTCGAGCACCTTCAGCGAACGGTACACTTCGATGGTGAAATCGACGTGTCCGGGAGTGTCGATAATGTTCAGCTGGTGGTCATTCCAGAAACAGCTTGTCGCAGCAGACTGAATCGTGATGCCACGCTCCTGCTCCTGCTCCATGAAGTCTGTTGTTGCCGCGCCTTCGTGAACCTCACCAATTTTGTGGATCTTGCCTGTCAGCTTCAGGATTCTTTCAGTTGTGGTTGTCTTACCAGCATCGACGTGAGCGAAGATGCCAATATTGCGATAACGAGTGAGGTCTTTCATAATTGCTCTCTAGATTGAATGCGACAAACCGTTGGTGACCACCTGCGAGTGGTGATAAAGGACGTCGGTGTGTCTCCGTAGCCATGCAGGTCGAAACTCCAGCCAGCTGAAAGAGTCAACCAGTTGGAATGCGAGGGATCCTTTTACACACTCATAGCTATATTTACAATTGTAAATTGTCGCGCTGTAAATATGGAGGAGACGGCTGTAAATGTGGCGAGATTCAATCAGCCGTTCAAGCCGAGTCTGATTGGTCGCGCTGGTGGCTTGACCGATGATGACATCGCCCCAGCCCCTTCACCGTGTCTCCGCATTCCCCGATCGCCTGCTCGCCTCTAGTCTACCCAGCCAGCGATCGTGTTCCCACGTCCAGAGTGATCGAAACCCGGCGGGCGATCGCAGGTTGGCGTTCTGACTCGCCGCGCCAAATGGCCACTGGCAATGGCGATAGCAACGGTGGTCAAACGTGCTGTTCCATCTCGGACTATCCTAGAAAAGCTGGATTGATAAATCGTGATGCTAAACATTTCGCAACTGCTGGCAGACGAGCTTGACCTCAAACCGTTTCAGGTGAGCAACGCGCTGGAACTCTTTGCTGAGGGTTCTACCGTGCCGTTCATTGCCCGGTACCGTAAAGAGCGTACGGGCGAAATGGATGAAACGCAGCTACGCGATCTGTTCGATCGCTACACCTATTTGACTGAACTGGAAGAGCGCAAGAAGGCCATCCTGGAAGCGATCGCTCAGCAGGACAAACTCACGCCTGAACTGGAAGCCAGAATTACCGCGTGTTTGCAGAAAAACGAACTGGAAGACCTCTATCTGCCGTACCGTCCCAAACGTCGGACGCGCGCCACGATCGCCCGTGAAAAAGGGTTGGAACCGCTGGCAGCCTTCATCAAAGCGCTCAACACACCGACGGCTGTGCCCGCTGATTTAGCCACTGAAGCCGCGAAGTATATGTCTGAAGCGAAAGGCGTGGCAACGGCTGAGGATGCGTTGAAAGGTGCCGCTGATATTCTGGCAGAGGAAGTGGCGGAGAAAGCGAATCTCCGAGCGTATTTGCGCGAGTACTTCATGGCGGAGGGTGTGTTGACCTCCAGCGTAAAAGGCGACCATCCCGAAGGCTCGACGAAGTTTGAGATGTATCGCAGCTATCAGGCAAAGGTGAAGGCGATCGCGTCGCACAACCTGCTGGCGCTCTATCGCGGCGAAACGGAAGGCGTGCTGGATGTCGAACTGGTCTTCGATGAAGACGCTGTCCTCT
>Ga0070738_10008061_pt1 | contig 10258 bp, 9 predicted proteins | sample Coa_R2_2_FD_66446 | JGI IMG/M metagenome (GOLD analysis project Ga0070738, IMG submission 66446) | Surface soil microbial communities from Centralia Pennsylvania, which are recovering from an underground coalmine fire - Coalmine... | ecosystem: Environmental > Terrestrial > Soil > Unclassified ... | reverse complement strand
TTTTTTCCCACTTAACCGACTTTTGCTGTGTGGAACTCTTAAAAGTAGCTGTTACTCTTAAGTAATTACTATATCAACGGCAAAAGTTTAGTAAGGATACTTAGAGCAGTAGTATCTATAATGCGCTATTATATATCGCTTTGAAAGTGGCGGGTGAAAAAACATCGATTAAATAATAATCTTTAAGTTAACAAATAACTGTTGGCATGAGATGCTCCTGGATTAAACCAACCCGCACTTTCACTAGGCTTACTGCTTTTCCATATCCTCACAAAGGCTCAGCTTCTATTATTTCTTTACAAGAAGCTAGGGAAGACTCTGGCTGATGGATTAAAAACGCATATTTTTCCACCACCTTGTTGCTTCATCAAGTGTTCTTGGATAACTTTCTAGTCAAACTGCCGGAGTTGCTTGGCATTACCAAACACTATCCGGGTAAATCACCATTATCAACTTAGAAATACAAACTCGCAAGCAGTTTGCTTTTGTTTTAAAGATGTAGTGAGATTGGTTATCTTGCACAGAATCTTATCTGAGTTCTTAAAGTTCCTTGTCCAGCTTCTTTTTAGACGCTAGGAGGTACTATCTAGTTAACAAAGATAAAAACATGCTGCTGAGTTTCTGCAAATTCTAACGTTTCAATGGCATGACTGAGGGATTGTATGGTTTGGAGGGTTAGAGGGGTGTGGTACGGAATGGCTTGACTTTATCACTGTGTTGCGACTCATTGTTGTAGGTTCCTAATTACTGTTCTATATCGATTTTTGAACTTTGCAAATAAATTTGACTATATACAAATATTCGTAACTTTGAGAACAAAACCAGAAAGTTAAAAATTCTTAAGCATAAATACTTAAGAGTATCTGCACTTGCAAAGTTCGGGAACCCGTACAACGGAAAATGTTGCCATAACACGCTAAGCTTAGGTAAATTAGCACTCAGGAGTTGAGAGTGCTAACTCTGGAGAAATTCGTATGGCAGCTGTATCTCTAAGCGTTTCAACAGTAAAACCATTAGGCGATCGCGTTTTTGTTAAAGTGAGCGCCTCTGAAGAAAAGACCGCAGGTGGTCTGTATTTGCCCGACACCGCCAAAGAAAAGCCCCAAGTAGGCGAAGTCGTTGCTGTTGGTGATGGCAAACTCAAGGACGACGGTGGTCGTCAGCCACTAGATGTGAAAGTAGGAGACAAAGTTCTCTACTCCAAGTACGCTGGTACTGACATCAAACTAGGGACTGACGAATACGTGCTGCTCTCTGAGAAAGACATTCTTGCAGTCGTCAGCTAATGGGTAATTAGGTAATAACAAGACTAAATTACCAATTACTCACGAAAATTTAAAGACAAAATTGACTGAACTCCTTGGACTAGATAAATATGGCAAAGCGCATTATCTACAACGAGAACGCCCGTCGTGCCTTGGAAAGAGGCATGGACATTCTAACTGAAGCTGTAGCTGTTACCCTTGGTCCTAAGGGTCGTAACGTAGTTTTAGAGAAGAAATTTGGTGCACCACAAATCATTAATGATGGTGTAACCATTGCTAAAGAAATAGAATTAGAAGATCACGTAGAAAACACTGGCGTTTCTTTGATCCGTCAAGCTGCTTCTAAGACCAATGATGCCGCTGGTGATGGTACCACTACCGCAACCGTTTTGGCTCATGCAGTTGTGAAAGAAGGCTTGCGCAACGTTGCAGCTGGTGCAAATGCGATTTTGCTGAAGCGCGGTATTGATAAAGCTACTAACTTCTTGGTCGAGAAAATCAAAGAGCATGCTCGCCCAGTAGAAGATTCAAAAGCTATTGCTCAAGTTGGTGCAATCTCAGCTGGTAACGACGATGAAGTCGGGCAAATGATTGCTCAAGCAATGGATAAGGTCGGTAAGGAAGGCGTGATTTCCTTGGAAGAAGGAAAGTCCATGACCACCGAACTAGAAATTACCGAAGGGATGCGCTTTGACAAAGGCTACATCTCTCCTTACTTTGCTACCGACACAGAGCGGATGGAAGCAGTGTTTGATGAGCCTTTCATCCTGCTAACTGATAAGAAAATTGCCCTAGTTCAAGACCTTGTTCCCATTCTGGAGCAAGTTGCTCGTGCTGGTCGCCCCTTGGTGATTATCGCCGAAGATATTGAAAAAGAAGCTTTGGCAACCCTAGTGGTTAATCGCCTGCGCGGTGTGCTGAATGTGGCTGCTGTCAAGGCTCCTGGTTTTGGCGATCGCCGCAAAGCAATGTTGGAAGACATTGCTATCCTCACTGGTGGTCAAGTCATCACTGAAGATGCTGGTCTGAAGTTGGAAAATACCAAGCTGGATGGTCTGGGTAAAGCTCGCCGCATCACAATCACCAAAGACAACACCACCATTGTTGCAGAAGGCAACGACTCTGCTGTTACGGCTCGTGTTGAGCAAATTCGTCGTCAAATGGAAGAAACCGAATCTTCCTACGACAAAGAAAAACTGCAAGAGCGTCTTGCTAAACTAGCTGGTGGTGTCGCTGTGGTGAAGGTAGGAGCTGCTACCGAAACCGAAATGAAGGACAAGAAATTGCGCCTAGAAGACGCAATCAACGCCACCAAGGCTGCTGTGGAAGAAGGTATTGTTCCTGGCGGTGGTACAACTCTAGCTCACTTGGCTCCTCAGCTCGAAGAATGGGCAAACGCCAACCTCAAAGGTGAAGAGTTGATCGGTGCTTTGATTGTTGCTCGCGCGTTACCTGCTCCTCTCAAGCGGATTGCTGAAAACGCTGGTCAGAATGGCGCGGTCATTGCTGAACGCGTTAAAGAGAAGGAATTCAACGTAGGCTTCAATGCTGCTACCAATGAATTTGTTGATTTGTTGGCTGCTGGTATTGTTGACCCTGCCAAGGTAACTCGTTCGGCTCTACAAAATGCTGCATCCATTGCTGGTATGGTGTTGACCACTGAGTGTATCGTGGTAGACAAGCCTGAACCTAAAGATAACGCTCCAGCTGGTGCTGGCGCTGGTATGGGTGGCGACTTCGATTACTAAGATTTGATAGTCCCCTAATTGTAAAAACAGCCTCTTCCTTTAGGAAGAGGCTGTTTTTTATGCAACCACTACTCTAGAACCCCAATTTCTTCAAGAAACTGGGGTTCTTCTTCGTCATCTACTTTATAACTGAACTGTATTGTATTCTGAACGAAGCGAAGAATTTCCCTCAAATCCTTTGCTTCATCCGTATAAATACAATAAAAATTAATAGTGAAGCAAAACTTAACAAAAGTACTTCCATCTAGCTGGCATGGCAAACTTAGCCTAGTGTATGCCAATCACCAAGGGACAACAACCCTCATTCATAATCAGAACCAAGCACCACTGAAAGTGCAACGCCCATTTTATCCTGAAGGGGAACAAGTGTGTCATAGCGTGATTTTACACACGGCAGGTGGTGTTGTGGGAGGAGATCGTCTCTCGTGTAACTTTCATCTCCAACCAAATACACAGGCATTAATCACTACGGCTGCTGCAAGTAAGATTTATCGTAGTAACGGGACTCAAGCAAGACAAAGCATTGAAATACACGTTGACGCTGATGCTTGTTTAGAGTGGTTACCCCAAGAAACTATAGTTTTCAACGGCGCAATCTATCGGCAAGACTTACGGGTAGAATTAGCAACGGGAGCCAGTTGGTTAGGCTGGGAAATCACCCGATTTGGTCGTAGTGCAAGAGGAGAAAAATTTTTGCAGGGAGAGTGGCGATCGCACACTGAAGTTTGGCAGCAAGGTGTTCCTTTGTGGATTGATCGGCAATGGTTACCTGCAAGCGAAGCGGTTTTTCACAGTCCTCATGGTTTGTATGGGAAACCAATTGTCGCTAGTCTAGCTTGGGTGGGACAACCTGTTTCACCAGAGATAGTAGAAAAAGCACTTTTGCTATGGTGTGGCAAAGGTGAAGCAGGTGTCACTCTTTTAGGAAAGGGATTATTGTGCCGATACCGTGGTTGTGCAACTTCGGAGGTGCGAAACTGGTTTACAAATGTTTGGCAGTTACTGCGTGTGTCCTTTTTAAACCGTAAGTACTGTCTACCAAGGGTTTGGCAGATGTAAACAACAGAAGAACCACACACAGATAGTAAGAGGGAGAAGATGCAACTAACGCCACAAGAAAAAGATAAATTACTGATTTTTACAGCTGCGTTGTTAGCCCAAAAAAGAAAGGAAAGAGGTTTAAAGCTGAATTATCCAGAATCAGTGGCATATATCTCCGCCGCTATTTTAGAAGGTGCGAGAGATGGCCAAACAGTTTCAGAATTAATGAGTTACGGTACTACCCTCTTAACACGGGATGAAGTGATGGAAGGTGTAGCAGAAATGGTGCATGAAGTGCAGGTGGAAGCAACTTTCCCGGATGGGACGAAGTTAGTCACAGTGCATAACCCGATTCGGTGATTCTTATGCAAAGGCACAAATTATGATTCCAGGAGAAATTATCACACCAGAAGGGGAAATAGAACTCAATGCTGGTCGTCCTACACTGAAGTTGCGTGTTTCAAACACAGGCGATCGCCCAATTCAGGTCGGTTCTCATTTCCACTTTTATGAAGTCAACAGCGCATTAAACTTTGACAGAGAGCAAACTCGAGGAATGCGCCTCGATATTCCCGCGGGAACAGCAGTCCGCTTTGAACCGGGTGATGACAAAGAAGTTACACTCGTCCCCCTAGTTGGTACTCGCCAAGTCTACGGCTTTAACGCCAAAATCAACGGACAACTCGATTCTTAATATTCTTCCTGATAAATTATGAGCTACAGAATGGATCGTCGCGCCTATGCGGAAACTTTTGGCCCAACAGTAGGCGATCGCGTCCGACTTGCTGACACAGAATTATTTATAGAAGTTGAACAAGACCTGACCGCTTACGGCGACGAAGTGAAATTTGGTGGTGGGAAAGTTATTCGTGATGGGATGGGACAATCCCCAATTGCCAACGCAGATGGTGCTGTTGATCTGGTTATTACCAACGCCTTGATTCTAGATTGGTGGGGTGTGGTCAAAGCGGATATTGGCATTAAAGATGGCAAGATATTTAAAATTGGTAAAGCTGGAAATCCCTATATTCAAGACAATGTAGATATTATTATTGGTCCTGGAACCGAAGCCTTAGCTGGAGAAGGAATGATTCTCACCGCTGGTGGAATCGACAGCCACATTCACTTTATATGTCCCCAACAGATTGAAGTGGCTATTGCTTCTGGCGTTACTACCATGATTGGTGGTGGTACTGGCCCTGCCACTGGTACAAATGCAACTACATGCACCCCTGGACCCTGGAATATTTACCGAATGCTCCAAGCTGCTGATGCCTTTCCAATCAACTTAGGATTTTTAGGAAAAGGTAATGCTAGCCAACCTCAAGGACTCACAGAACAAGTGCAAGCAGGTGCAATAGGTTTAAAGCTGCACGAGGACTGGGGAACTACACCAGCAGCAATTGATACTTGCTTGAGTGTGGCTGATGATTATGATGTACAGGTAGCAATTCATACCGACACGTTGAACGAAGCGGGATTTGTGGAAGATACGATTGCTGCTTTCAAACAGCGTGTTATCCATACGTACCACACCGAAGGTGCAGGTGGGGGTCATGCACCCGATATCATCAAGGTTTGTGGTGAAGTTAACGTACTCCCATCTTCGACGAATCCCACACGTCCCTATACCGTCAACACATTAGACGAACACCTAGATATGTTGATGGTATGCCATCATCTCGATCCCAGCATTGCAGAGGATGTTGCCTTTGCCGAGTCGCGTATTCGCCGCGAAACTATAGCAGCGGAAGATATTCTGCATGACTTAGGTGCATTTAGCATGATTTCTTCTGATTCCCAGGCAATGGGACGTGTAGGTGAGGTGATCATTCGTACCTGGCAAACAGCGCACAAGATGAAATTGCAAAGAGGAGACCTCAAACCAACTCATCTTTCAGCAGAAGAGGGACAACGCGAAAAGGCAGATAATTTTCGGGCGAAGAGATATATAGCCAAGTATACGATTAACCCAGCAATCACTCATGGGATTGCTCAGTATGTCGGTTCTGTGGAAGAAGGGAAATTAGCAGATTTATGCTTATGGCGTCCAGCGTTTTTTGGTGTGAAGCCAGAAATAGTGATTAAGGGAGGAATGATTGCTTGGTCGCAAATGGGAGATGCCAATGCCAGTATTCCTACACCGCAACCAGTACATATGCGGCCAATGTTTGGTAGTTTTGCAGGTGCGCGTCATGCCACATCATTCACTTTTGTTTCTCAAGCAGCTATAGAAAGAGAAATTCCTAGTCACCTAGGATTGCAAAAAACAGCAGTTGCAGTTTCTGGAACACGTCAGTTAAGTAAGCAGGATATGAAGTTAAATGATGCACTCCCGCATATAGAAGTCGATCCGGAAACTTATGAAGTGAGAGCGGATGGGGAACTGCTCATTTGTGAACCAGCAACGGTTTTGCCAATGGCACAGCGCTACTTTTTGTTTTAATTCAAGTGTCTTTTCAAATGAGAATTTGACTTATCATGGCGTATGGGTGAGTGTTACAACAATCTTGCTTTTGTACCCTATACATAGTTCAGTTCTACAATTTTACTAGCAATGACTGAATGGTCTAGTAATTATCCGCATAAAAGCTGAGCTTAATGGTCTCTCTCATGAGTTCTGCTAAGTTTGTATTAAGTACTTAAGTGCGCTTGAAGTTAACAAATAAAGTCTTGACGACAAACTTATACAACCCATCACAATTTATGCAATGAATTACGATGAACTACTGGTACTGATGGGCTGAAAAAGTTCGTAATTGTGTTTTAGCGTGCTTAGCGTAATTAAAAACCCCACAAAATTAATGAAATAGACTGCTGGTTAAACCTCACTAAAAATTTCAAGTTGAGTTAAGAAAAATTGCCAAGTCAAAAATGTGTTCTTGGTGAGGGATTGTCTCAAGTGAAAAACAAAAAAATGTTACAAATTAAAATAACTTTACAAATATTGATAAATCAGATCTCGCTCAATGATGTCACAATCTTCTAAATCTGACAAAATCCTGGTTGTAGATGATTCTCCAGATAACGTTTTTTTAATTAAAACTATTCTGGAGGAGGAAGGCTATACAGTCAGCACGGCAGAGAACGGCGCTAGTGCTTTAGAACAGATTGCCCAATTTCCTTGTGACTTAGTCTTACTAGATCTCATGATGCCAGGGATGGATGGATATGAAGTTACTAAGCGTATCCGGGAAAATAAGACATTGCCTTTTATCCCAATTTTGTTGATTACCGCTCATGACTCACCCAATGTTGCTCATGGCTTAGACTTGGGTGCTGATGATTTTATCCGCAAACCTGTTACAGTAGACGAGTTGCTAGCACGAGTACGATCGCTCCTGCGGCTCAAGCATAGTATAGATGAACGTGATGAAATTGCCCGTCAACGGCAAGATTTTGTCTCTCGCCTGACCCACGACTTACGCACTCCCCTAGTAGCTGCTGATCGCATACTGATGCTTTTTCAAGAGGGAGCTTTAGGAGAGTTATCACCACAAATGCAGGAAGTGATTGGCATTATGGCTCGCAGTAACAGTAACTTACTGCAAATGGTCAATACCCTGCTAGAAGTTTATCGCTTCGAAGCTGGTCGTAAAACCTTAGCGTTTCAGACAGTGAATTTATGCCAGTTGCTAGAAGAAGTGGCAAAAGAATTGGCCCCTCTAGCTGAACAAAAGCAACTTTCTATCAATCTGGATTTTGGTGAGCAAAGCGCCATCACCACAGTTATGGGCGATCGCCTAGAACTACATCGATTATTCACCAATCTAGTAGGTAATGCAATTAAATTTACTGATAGTGGTTCAGTGACTATCCGTTTAATTTCTGCAACCCCATTAGATCAAAACATTAAGGTTGAGGTAGCAGATACTGGTCCAGGTATTCCCCCCGAAGAGCAAGCAACTATATTTGAACGATTTCGCCAAGGAAGCCACAAGCGTTCTGGTAGCGGTTTAGGACTATATCTTTCTCACCGAATTGTCGAAGCGCATCATGGTAGCATTCAGGTGTGTTCAGAGGTAGGCAAAGGCAGTATATTTACTGTATATTTACCTATCAAACAATAAATATGTCATTTGCTGAAATAGTTCACAAACAACGTAATTTTTTTCTAACGGGTCATACCAAAGATATTAATTTTCGCTTTAAACAACTCAAGACTCTCAAAAAAGTCATCATCGAGTATGAACAAGCTATTTTCCAGGCTGTCAAACAAGATTTGCATAAATCTTTTGAGGAGACTTTTCTTACAGAAACCGTCTTGATTTTAAAAGAAATTGAATATGCTATTAAAAATTTGAAAGCTTGGACTAAGCCTAAACCAGCAACAGTTCCATTTCAACTCTTACCAGCTTCGGCAAAAATTCATCCAGAACCATTAGGTGTAGTTTTAATTATTGGTCCTTGGAATTATCCAATTCAATTAATTATTGCACCCTTGATAGGGGCGATCGCGGCGGGAAATTGTGCAATTCTCAAACCTTCAGAACTCGCTCCTCATACGTCTCATATTATAAAGGAGATAATCGTAAAATCCTTCGATCCAGCGTATATTGCAGTGGTAGAAGGAGGTGTAGAAGCTAGTCAGCAACTATTAGCCGAAAAATTTGACCACATCTTTTTTACTGGTGGCATATCTGTAGGCAAAATTATCATGGAGGCGGCAGCTACACAACTCACACCTATCACACTAGAATTGGGTGGTAAATCGCCTTGTATTGTAGACTCTAATATCAATACTGAATACGCGGCTAGGCGTATTACTTGGGGTAAATTTATCAATTCTGGACAAAGCTGTATTGCCCCTGACTATCTTTTAGTTAATAAAAATATTAAAGAAAGTTTGTTGCTTGCAATTAAAAAATGTATTCAAGAATTTTATGGTAACAACCCGGCTAGTAGTCCTAATTATGGTAGGCTTATTAGCCAAAAACACTTTGAACGGTTAGTGAAGCTTCTAAATCATGGCCACATCCTAATGGGTGGAGAAACTAACTCTTCAGAGTATTATATTGCCCCCACAGTCATTGATAATGTCTCTTTCGCAGACCCTGTCATGCAGGAAGAAATTTTTGGTCCAATTCTGCCTGTTATTGAATACACAGATATCACAGAAGCGATCACCTTAATCAACTCCAGACCAAAACCCTTAGCTTTGTACTTATTTTCTAACGACAAAAACCTGCAACAGAGAGTCTGTCTAGAAACATCTTCCGGTGCTTTAGGAATCAACAACACAATGATGCACTCTGGCATCTCATCTTTGCCATTTGGAGGTGTAGGTGACAGTGGTATCGGTAGCTATCATGGCAAAGCTGGATTTGACACTTTTACTCACTACAAGAGCGTCTTTTACAAACCTTTCTTATTGGACTTTAAGTTTTTATACCCCCCTTATGAAGGCAAATTATCTTGGCTGAAGCGACTCCTAACTCCTAATTCCTAACTCTCCTTCAGTCGCTGTACCGTTCTTCTGCCCATGGTTCGCCACGGTGGTGATAGCCATTACGTTCCCAAAAACCGAAAGCCTTGCGTTCCAGAAACTCTAAACCATTGATCCACTTGGCACTTTTCCAAGCATAGAGGTGAGGAACAACTAACCGCATTGGACCACCATGTTCTGGTGGTAATGGTTCACCAAATAGTTTAAAGGCAAAAAAGTTTTCTTCTCGTACGAAGTCTTCCATTGAGATATTGGTCGTGTAGCCACCGTAGCAGTGTTCCATAATATGAGCTGCTTTGGGATCAACCTCAATAACTTTGAGAAAGTCTGTTACTTTGATGCCAGTCCATTTGACATCAAGTTTAGACCAGCGTGTGACGCAGTGAAAGTCTGCTGTAAATTCGTGTTGGGGTAGCGAGAGAAACTCTTGCCATGTGAAAGTCATAGGTTTTGCCAAACCCCAAACCCGAAATTTCCATTCCTCTGTACTAACTTTGGGTGTTTCACCATAAGTTAATACAGGGAAGCCTTTAGCTAAGTATTGACCTGGAGGAACACGCTCATTCTCTTGGGTAGTGGGTTTCTGAAAAAATTTTCCTATCATAAATAGTCAAGAGTGAAAGGTCAATCATCAATAGCCAATAGTTAACAAGTAACTATTGACCATTGGCTGAAGAATTATGACTCCTCTTCTTCCTCTTCTTCTTCTGGCGATGGATAGACAAATGTGGAACGTCCAGTCAGAATTGACTTCCCTA
>Ga0070738_10008058_pt1 | contig 10260 bp, 9 predicted proteins | sample Coa_R2_2_FD_66446 | JGI IMG/M metagenome (GOLD analysis project Ga0070738, IMG submission 66446) | Surface soil microbial communities from Centralia Pennsylvania, which are recovering from an underground coalmine fire - Coalmine... | ecosystem: Environmental > Terrestrial > Soil > Unclassified ... | reverse complement strand
GTTCACGGAATCAAATGGATAGGGACTAAAAACCCGTGTCGGTCGGAATGGCTGCCCCCCGCGCGCTCTATGCCTGCGACCCCGACAAAAGCCGGGGGCGGCTCTATGCCGAACCGCCGAGCCGCACCCGCAGCGACTTCCGGCGGGATTGCGACCGGGTGATTCATTCCACCGGATTCCGGCGGCTGAAGCACAAGACCCAGGTTTTTGTCTTCCACGAGGGCGATCATTATCGCACCCGGCTTACGCATTCACTTGAGGTTGCCCAGATCGCCCGCGCGCTGGCGCGGCAGTTGGGGCTGGACGAGGACCTCACGGAGACGCTGGCGCTGGCCCACGACCTCGGCCACCCCCCGTTCGGCCATGCCGGCGAGAGGGCGCTGGATGCCTGCCTCAAGGGCCACGGCGGCTTCGATCATAACGCGCAATCGCTGCGCGTCGTCACCGCGTTGGAGCACCGCTATCCCGGTTTCGACGGGCTGAACCTCACCTGGGAATCGCTGGAAGGCATCGTCAAGCACAACGGCCCGCTGATTGCGCGCGACGGCAGCCCGCTGCCGCGCTACCGCGAACGCGGCGTGCCCGTCGGCATTGCCGATTTCGCGAAAGTTTACGACCTCGAGCTCTGGAGCTTCGCCTCACTGGAGGCGCAGGTCGCCGCGGTCGCCGACGACATCGCCTATGATGCCCACGACATCGATGACGGCTTGCGCGCCGGGCTGTTCTCCATCGATGACCTCGTAGTAGTGCCGGCACTGGGCGCGATGATTGCGGCCATCGACCGCCGCTATCCCGCCCTCGATTCGGATCGCCGTGGCGCGGAGCTGGTGCGTGAGCTGATCTCCTATTTCATCACCGCGGTGGTTCGCGAGACCGGGCTGCTTTTAGCCGAGGTCAAGCCCGCTTCGGTCGCCGATGTGCGCAACGCCGGCCGGCAGCTGATCGCCTTCCCGGGCGAGGTCGCAGGCACCGAAGCCACTATCAAGGCCTTTCTGTGGGAGCACATGTACCGCCATGAGCGGGTCATGCGGGTGATGACCGATGCCGAGCAGATCGTGTTCGACCTGTTTGCCCGCTATGAGCAGGAGCCCGATGATCTGCCAGTCGAATGGCGGGAGGGCACCAAGGAGGTGACCGGGGCCGCGCGGGCGCGGCGGATCGGCAATTTCATTGCTGGGATGACCGACCGTTTTGCGCTCACCGAGCACCACCGGCTTTTTGACTCGACCCCGGATTTGCGATAGGCGGCGGCGATGGCCGAGACCTCCGCAAGCCCGCATCTTTTCGCCGATATGCTCGCCCGGGTGCACGCAATCTGTGCGGACCTGGCAAAGCAGGGCAATTGGCCCGAGGGGATCGATTTCTCGCGCGTGGTGGTGGAACCGCCGCGCGATGCGAGCCATGGCGACATGGCGACGAATGCCGCGATGGTGCTGGCAAAGGAGGCGAAGTCGAAACCGCGCGATCTCGCCGACAAGGTCGCCGCGCGCCTTGCCGCCGATCCGCTGGTTACAAAGGTTGACGTTGCCGGCCCCGGCTTCATCAATCTGACCCTCAAGCCCGAGGCGTGGACCGACGCACTGCGAACCGTGCTGAGCGAGGGTGAGGCGTATGGCCGCATCGCGCCGCGCGGCGGCGCCAAGGTCAATGTCGAATACGTCTCGGCGAATCCGACCGGGCCGATGCATGTCGGCCATTGCCGGGGCGCGGTGTTCGGCGATGCGCTCGCCAATCTGCTTGTCGTTGGCGGACACGACGTCACCCGCGAATATTACATCAACGATGCCGGCGCCCAGGTCGATGTGCTGGGCCGTTCCGCGTTCCTGCGCTATCGCGAGGCGCTGGGCGAAACGATCAGCATTCCCGAAGGACTTTATCCAGGGGATTATCTGAAGCCGGTCGGGCAGGCACTCGCCGCCGAACACGGCGACGGCTTGTTGAAGCTGAGCGAGGCCGAATGGTTGCCGATTGTGCGCGACAAGGCGATCGCGATGATGATGGAGATGATCAAGGGCGATCTCGCCGCGCTCAACATCCATCACGACGTCTTCTTCTCCGAGCGCTCACTGGTGTCGGACGGCACTAACAAGGTCGCCGAAACGATCGAATTTCTGCGCGCGCGCGGCGATGTCTATGAGGGCCGCCTGCCGCCGCCGAAGGGCGCTGCCGTCGAGGACTGGGAAGACCGCGAGCAGCTGTTGTTCCGCGCCACCGCCTACGGCGACGATGTCGATCGTCCGCTGATCAAGTCGGACGGCTCCTACACCTATTTTGCGTCCGACATCGCCAACCACAAGAACAAGTTCGACCGTGGCTTTGCCGATCTGATCGACGTTTTCGGCGCTGACCATGGCGGCTACATCAAGCGCATGCAGGCGGCTGTGAAAGCGGTGACGGCGGGCAAGGCGGTGCTCGACGTCAAGATCGTGCAGCTCGTCAAGCTCCTGCGCAATGGCGAGCCGGTGAAGATGTCGAAGCGCTCGGGTGATTTCGTAACCCTGCGCGAAGTGGTCGATGAGGTCGGGCGCGACGCGGTGCGCTTCATGATGCTCTACCGCAAGAACGATGCGGTGCTGGATTTCGACCTGGCGAAAGTGATCGAGCAGTCGCGCGACAACCCGGTGTTCTACGTGCAGTACGGCCACGCCCGCGGTTATTCCATTTTCCGCAATGCGCGGGAGGTCGTGCCTGACCTGCCGGTGCGTCCCGAGGAGAGCGCCGCACGTCTGGCCTACCTCGCCACGGCGCCGGTTGGGCGGCTGGTCGATCCGGCCGAGCTCAGCCTGCTCAAACAGCTTGCGCTCTATCCGCGTATCGTCGAATCGGCGGCGGCAAGCCATGAGCCGCACCGAATCGCCTTTTACCTCTATGATTTGGCGTCCGAGTTCCACGCGCTCTGGACGAAGGGGCGCGATTTGCCGTATTTACGCTTCATTATCCCTGATGATGCAGGGTTGACTGTGGCACGGCTGGCCATGGTCCAGGGGGTCGTCTCGGTACTGGCATCGGGGCTTGCCATTTTGGGCGTCCACGCACCGGACGAGATGCGGTAGTCTTGGTTGAACGCGCCCCGGAAAGGGCGCCCAGTGGACGTATCACGGTAGTAGCCGGCCAGCATCTAGAGGCGAGAGGGGGCGGCCTTCTCGAGGGAAACTTAAGCATCACGATGGCTGATCGATATCAGGACAGAGCTTACGGCGCCGGCCAGGGTCGCAGCGGCGATCAGTATGGTTCTGACCGCGGCGAGGGTGATCCGTTGGCAGAACTCGCGCGGCTGATCGGCAAGACCGATCCGTTCGGGAAGGCAGGCGCGCCGGGACAGCCGCGCCCTGTGGCGCCGCGGCAGGAGCCTCGCCAGCCAGACATCCGGCAAAGGGACCCGCGCCAACCGGACATCCGTCAACAAGAGGCCCGCCCACAAGACTTGCGGCCACAAGACCCGCGCCCACAAGACTTGCGGCAGGATTATTACGCCGAACAGGATTACGTGCAGCCTGCGCCGGAAGCCGAACAGCCCGGGCCCGCGGGGCCTCCGGCCTGGATGCAGCGCGCCAATATCCGGCGCGAGCCGCCGAGGGAACCCGCCCGGGAATTTCAACGCGAGGTGCCGCCGCGCGAGATGCCGCGTGCGCTGCCGCCTGAGCCCGAGCCGGAAGCCGACGATTATCTCAGCGCGGTGCATCCGCTGCACCGCTATGCGCCGCCGCCGCAGCCGCAGGCCCCGCCGCCGCAGCCGGATCATTATTACGATGAGCAGCCGGCCTACGAGCCGCAGGCCTATCAGCCGCAGGCGTATCAACAGCAGGGCTACCAGCAGGAGCACGCCTATCAGCGCGATCCGCAGGAGGCCTATCGGGAAGCCGAGCAGGATCTGGATCCTTCGCGCTATGACGATGCGCTCTACGGGCAGATCGAGACTGGCGCGCAGGATTTCCAGCGCGATCCGGCCTATCCCGACGACCCCTATGCCTATCAAAGCGAGTACGACGAGGAGCTGGAGGAGCCGCAACGGCGCCGCGGCCTGCCGTTCAAGGTTGGCGCCGTGCTGGCGCTCGGCGTGTTCGGGGTCGCTGCAGCCTATGGCTATCACAGCTATTTCGGCACGACCCGATCCGGTGATATCCCGATCATCAAGGCCGACAATTCGCCGACCAAGGTCGTGCCCCAGCAATCCGATGCCAGCGCCAAGCTGCCGGACCGCATGGTAACGGGCGACGGCGCCGAGAAGATCGTGCCCCGTGAGGAGCAGCCGGTCGACATCAATTCCCGCAGTGTCGGTCCGCGGGTGGTCTTCCCGAACTTGAACCAGAACGCCAACCCGCCGGCGGCCGCGAGCGTGGCGCCGACCGCCATGCCCCCCGCGGCCCCGCCGGGCGCTGGCCCGACCGTGGTTGCAAACAACGGTACGCTGCCGAACGGCGAGCCGCGGAAGATTCGGACGTTCTCGGTCAAAAGCGACCAGCCTGATCAGTCCGCCACGCCGGTCACTCAGCCGCCAGCGGCGGCCTCGCCGCCGCCAGCACCTGCCGCCAGGAATGCCAGGATGGCGAAGGGATCGCCGACGCAGGCCAACGCCAGCGCCAGCGGGCCGATGTCGCTGTCACCGCAGGGCCAGCCGGTCGACACCGGCACCCAGGTGGCCTCGACCAGTCCGACCCAGATCGCGCCGAGCGCTGCGCCGGCCGCGGCCGCCGGCGGCTACCTGGTTTCGATTACCTCGCAGCCGAGCGAGGCCGATTCACAGGCCGCGTTCCGGGCGATGCAGGACAAGTACCCGTCCGTGCTGGGCTCGCAGTCACCGGTCATCGCGCGGGCCACCACCAAGAGTGGGGCGACCACCTATCGCGCGGGCGTTTCGTTCCCGACCCACGACGAGGCCGCAAAGTTCTGCAAAAGTTACGAGACCGTCGGCGGCCAGTGCTGGGTAGTGAAGAACTAGCCGGCCTTCCTTGACCCTCCGCATGCGGAGGGTCTAATCGGCCTTGCATGACCAAGGCCTTCATCACGGGTATAGCGGGGATCACCCTGACCGCCGCCGAGCGCGGTTTCATCGCGGCAGAGCAGCCGTGGGGTTTCATCCTGTTCAAACGGAATGTTGAAACCCCGGCCAAAGTTATTTCGTTGGTTGGGGAATTGCGGAAGGCCGTGGGTCGGCCGGAGGCGCCTGTCCTGATCGACCAGGAGGGAGGCCGGGTGCAGCGCCTCGCGCCGCCGCACTGGCCGGTCTACCCCGCCGGCGCCGTCTTCGGCCGCCTCTACGATATCGATTCGGCGTTGGGGCTGAAGGCAGCGCGTTTGAGCGCCCGGCTGATCGCCGATGATCTCGGCCAGCTGGGCATCACCGTCGACTGCCTTCCGCTGGCCGACGTCCCGGTCGCGGGGGCCGACGCCGTGATCGGCGACCGCGCCTATGGAACCGACCCGGCCAAGGTCGCGGCCATCGCCCGCGCCGTGACCGAGGGGTTGGAGGAGGGTGGTATTTTACCGGTCCTGAAACACATTCCGGGCCATGGCCGGGCGATGGCGGACACCCACTTCCGGCTTCCGACCGTCGACACCGACAAGAACGAGCTCGAACGCACCGATTTTGCGGCGTTCCGGCAGCTCAGCGATCTGCCCATGGCCATGACTGCACATGTTGTGTTTAGCGCGTTCGATGCCGCCCATCCGGCGACGACTTCTGCGACAATGATCGCTCAGGTGATTCGCGGCGTGATCGGGTTCCAGGGTCTATTGATGAGTGATGACGTGTCCATGAATGCGCTGGCTGGATCGGTCGCTGAGCGGACGCGTGCGATTGTCGCCGCCGGCTGCGACATGGTCCTGCATTGCAACGGCAAGCTCGATGAGATGCGGGAGGTAGCGCAAAACACGCCGCAATTGTCGGGCCCGGCCAAAGTCCGCGCCGACGCCGCCTTGGCCTCGCGCCGCGCGGCAAGACCGTTCGACCGCAGCGCGGCGCGCCGTGAGCTCGACGCATTGATCGCACAAGCGGGAACGGCTGGCGCATGACCGCGGAAATCCTGTCCTTTGAAACCGGACGGCCTGCCGAGCTGTCCGACAGCGAACCGGCATTGGTCGTCGATGTCGAGGGCTATGAAGGCCCGCTCGATCTGTTGCTCGCGCTCGCCCGCCAGCAGAAGGTCGATCTCGCCAAGATTTCCATCCTGGCGCTCGCCGACCAGTATCTGCACTTCATCGAAGCGGCGCGAAAAATCCGCCTGGAGCTGGCGGCCGATTACCTGGTGATGGCAGCCTGGCTCGCCTTCCTGAAATCGCGGCTCCTGCTGCCGGAGCCGCCGACGGCGGAAGGGCCGAGCGCCGAGGAGATGGCGACCGCGCTCGCCAACCGGCTGCGCCGGCTGGAGGCGATCCGCGAGGCGGCGAACCGGCTGATGAACCGGCCACAATTGCTGCGCGATATCTTCCCGCGCGGCGAGCCGGAGCAGATCGCCGAGGTCCGCCATCCCAAATATACCGCAACGCTGTACGACCTTTTGACCGCCTACGCCGTGCAGCGCCAGTCGCGCGTGCTGGCCTCGGTGCACTTGGCGCGCCGCACTGTGTGGTCGCTTGCGGAGGCGCGCGCCTCGCTGGAGCGGCTGATCGGCCTGCCCGAGTCCGAAGATTGGGGCTGCCTCGACGACTATCTCGTGAGCTATGTCGCCGAGCCCTCGCAGCGCGCCACGGTGTTCGCGTCGAGCTTTGCCGCGGCGCTGGAATTGGTGCGCGAAGGCGAGCTGGAACTGAACCAGAAGCAGGCGTTCGCGCCGATCTATTTCCGCAAGCGCCCGCCGCAGCCGCCGGCTGCTGCACCCGATGTGACCGTCGAGTAGTCGAAAGTGTTCGAAGTGTTCGAAGAAGGAGACCCAGCCATGGCAAGCTTGGCGGAAAAACGCGAAGCGATCGCCGAGGAGCCGGCGGCCGACGCCACGGATGAGCCCGTGGCACGCCCGGAGGAATTGCGGCTGCTCGAAGCGCTGCTGTTCGCCTCCGCCGAACCGCTCGACACCGCGACTTTGGCCAAGCGCATGCCTGAAGGCGTCGACGTCAAGGTGGCGCTGTTGCAGCTGCAGGCCGATTACGCCTCGCGGGGCGTCAACCTGGTGCGCATTGCAAACAAATGGACCTTCCGCACCGCCGGGGATCTTGCCTGGCTGATGACCCGCGAAACCACCGAGACGCGGCGGCTGTCGCGCGCGGCGATCGAGGTGCTCGCGATCATCGCCTATCACCAGCCGGTGACCCGCGCCGAGATCGAGGAGATCCGTGGCGTCGTCACCTCCAAGGGCACCCTCGACGTGCTTCTTGAGACCGGGTGGATCCGGCCGCGTGGTCGCCGCAAGACCCCGGGGCGCCCTTTGACGTTCGGCACCACCGAGAGCTTCCTGTCGCAGTTCTCGCTGGAGGCGCTCGGCGACCTGCCGGGCCTGGAGGAGCTCAAAGGCACCGGCATGCTGGATACGCGCCTGCCGACCGGCTTCACCGTCCCGACGCCCTCTGATGATCCGACCCTGCGCGAGGACGAGGACCCGCTCGAGCCGGGCGATCTGGAACTGACGCTCGCGCCGGCGCCGGATCCGGAGCCGGAAGGTGGGTCAGAGCCGGGAACTGGCGAGGAGTGAGGGAGCGGGCCGCAATCTCGGTACTGCCTCTCCCATTGTAGGCCGGATTGCATCGAAAGATGCAATCCGGGTGAGGGGTTTGCCTCCACAGGGGAGTCTCCCGACCGAATTCGCGAATAGAGGCCCTTCATCCGTCGCGGACCAAGGTCCGCGACACCTTCTCCCACAAAGGAGAAGGAAGAAGCCCGCAATTTAACGGTAGGCCAAATAGGCGAGCGTCAACCGTGATTTGACGTAGCGCTGGTCCTTGTTTTTGACACCCGCCAAGCCTACGTTTGCGGCAAGATCAGGCCGGGGTCCGGCCATTTCGTGTTTTGGAGGTTGCAGGATGGGTTCGCTTAGCATTTGGCACTGGATCGTGGTGATCGCAGTCGTCCTGCTGTTGTTCGGCCGCGGCAAGATTTCCGACCTGATGGGCGACGTCGCCCAGGGTATCAAGGCCTTCAAGAAGGGCATGCAGGACGACGACAAGGTCGCCGACACCAAGTCCGAGCCGATGAAGAGCCTCGATCACAACGCTCCGCCGGCAGGCGCTGCGCGGACGGACGTTGGCAGCAAGGCGGTCTGAGGCTAGCCACGCGACCACAACCGGGTCCCATCGCGTATCGGCGCGGATCGCGCGAGGCGGTTCGCGCAAGCGGAAGTATGAATGTTCGACATCGGGTGGAGTGAATTCGTTCTCATCGCGGTCGTCGCGCTGATCGCCATCGGCCCGAAGGAGCTGCCGGGCGTCTTGCGCACCCTCGGGCAATGGATGGCCAAGGCGCGCAAGATGGCCGCCGAATTCCAGAGCCAATTCCAGGAAGCCATGCGCGAAGCCGAGATGGCCGACCTCAAGGACAGTTTTGACGAGGTGCGCAAAGCCGCATCCGGCTTTTCGGCTGGCAATTTGATCTCGTCGCTGGAAAAGGACGTCTCCAACTCGCTCCGGGTCGACCCTGTCGAGAAGCCCGCGGAGCCGCCCGCAACGCCAGCGATCGAGCCGCCGGTCGCGCCGACCGAACCGGCCGCGCCGACGCCGCAAACCTTTGTCGAAGCCGAAACCCATGCGGCGAGCGAGCCGCTCGCCGTCATCAGCGAGCACCAGCCCGCCGTCGTGGAAGAGGCCGCCCCCGTGCCCGTGCCTGACAGCCTCAAGGACGCCGAAGCGTCATGACCGACGCCGATATCGAAGCCTCGAAGGCCCCGCTGCTCGACCATCTGATCGAGCTGCGCGCACGGCTGATCAAGTCGCTGCTCGGCTTCGGCATTGCGTTCATCTTCTGCTTCTTCTTTGCCAAGCAGATCTTCAATGTGCTGGTCTGGCCCTACGTCTGGGTCGCGGGACCGGAGAATTCGAAATTCATCTACACCGCGCTGCTGGAATATTTCATCACTCAGCTCAAGCTTGCGCTGTTCGGCGCCGCCTTCATCTCATTCCCGATCGTCGCAACCCAGATCTACAAATTCGTCGCTCCCGGCCTGTACCGGCATGAGCGCAACGCCTTCCTGCCTTACCTGATCGCAACCCCCGTATTCTTCGTGCTGGGTGCGGCGCTGGTCTATTTCGTGGTCTGGCCGATGATCACCCGCTTCTCGCTCGGCATGCAGCAGATGGGCGGCCCGGAGACCGCGCAGATCGAGCTGCTGCCCAAGGTCGGCGAATATCTGTCGCTGATGATGTCGCTGATCTTCGCCTTCGGCATCGCCTTCCAGCTGCCGGTGATCCTGACCCTGCTCGGGCGGGTCGGCATCATCACCTCGCGAATGCTGCGCGAAAAGCGACGCTATTTCATCGTGATCGCCTTTGTCATTGCCGCCGTCCTAACCCCGCCCGACGTGCTCAGCCAGTCGTCGCTCGCGATCCCGCTGCTCGCGCTCTACGAAGGCTCGATCATCGCGGTCAGCATCGTCGAGAAGAAGGCCGCCGCCGCGCGGGCCGCATCCGCTAATCCGTCGTCCACGGCCAATCCGGCGGAATAGGGCGCCGCTTCCCGCCGTAGCGCTCGCTGGAGCGGCATTAGCGGTTCCAAATCAGCTCCATTCAGGCTAGTTCATGCCCGCCATTGCGGGCGATTCAGGACCAGACGGCCATGCACGACATCAAATGGATTCGCGAGAACCCGGACGCCTTCGACGCCAGCCTGAAGCGGCGCGGACTGTCGCCGCTGTCGGCCTCGCTGCTTGGCATTGACGAGAAGCGACGGGCGGCCATCCAGGCTTCGGAGCAGGCGCTGGCGCGGCGCAATGCGGCGTCCAAGGAAATCGGCGAGGCCAAGAAGACCAAGGACGAGGCGCGCGTGGCGGCCTTGATGGAAGAGGTCGCCGGCCTCAAGGCAAAATTACCGGAGCTCGAAGCCGCGGCAAAGGCCGCGGACGAAGAGCTGCGCGAGGCGCTGTCGGGGATCCCGAACCTGCCGCTCGACGAGGTGCCCGATGGTGCCGACGAGCATGGCAACGTGCAGCGTCATGTGTTCGGTAACCGCCGCAACTACGCTTTTGCGCCCAAGCCGCATGACGATCTCGGCAACGCACTCGGCTTCATGGATTTCGAAAGCGCAGCAAAGCTGTCGGGCGCGCGTTTCGTGGTCCTGAAGAAAGGCCTCGCGCGATTGGAGCGGGCTATCGGCCAGTTCATGCTCGACCTCCACACCAA
>Ga0070738_10008056_pt1 | contig 10264 bp, 9 predicted proteins | sample Coa_R2_2_FD_66446 | JGI IMG/M metagenome (GOLD analysis project Ga0070738, IMG submission 66446) | Surface soil microbial communities from Centralia Pennsylvania, which are recovering from an underground coalmine fire - Coalmine... | ecosystem: Environmental > Terrestrial > Soil > Unclassified ... | reverse complement strand
TCGCGAATGAGGGCCGCGACCAGTTGCTCGGTCTCGCGGGAGGCGGTGCCGTTGCCGATAGCGATGACGCTGATGTTGTGCTGCGCCAGCAACCGGCGCAGGGTTTGCGCGGCCCTTTCTGACTGGTGCAGGTAGATGGTGTCGGATTCAAGATATTTGCCCGTCTCATCTACGACGGTGAGCTTGCAGCCGGTGCGGTAGCCGGGGTCGATGCCCAGGACTTTTTTGCCGCGCAGGGGAGGCTGCAAGAGCAGGTTGCGCAGGTTGGCGGCGAAGATGTTGATGGCGTGTTCTTCGGCCTGGCGCGTCAGTTCCACACGCACCTCGCGCTCCATGGCCGGGGCGAGCAGGCGTTTGTAGCCGTCTTCCATCGCCTCCTCAAGCTGCTGCGCGAAGGGAGAGCGTGGCCTGACGGGATAGTGCCGCGTGATATCGGGCTGCGCCTGTTCGTAGGGCAGAGTGATGCTGAGGCGCAGGACATCTTCGCGCTCGGCCCGGTTCAGCGCGAGAACGCGGTGCGGCACCATTTTTGTCACGCTCTCACTGAATTCGTAATACAGCTGGTCTCACCTGACCGGCTGGGCGCTTGTGCGCCCCGATTTCGATACCTCTTCACTCTACAAAACAACGGATGGAGGGAGAAGCTGGATAGAGGTATTTTGGACCACGCCTTGATTGAACAATCACATGATTCACAGGTGTCATCACATTGTTACATACAAACCGAACATTTGTGACAACATTGCTCCGTACAAAGCTGAACAATGGTAGTTATATTTGTACGCCGTATATTAACAATGTACAAACATGTTATTTACATTATTTTTGTGTGAATAACTTGACAAAAAAAACTATTTCATGCTATATTCTTTTTGCTATCTACTTGCTTTCACCTCATCAGAGTTAAGGGGAACTTTGCCGGGGGATGAGGGAAAGTACTTGAAGCTTTCTTGATCGGCTCTGTCGCATACCCGACGATTCTGTGGTATCCTGCGGCCTTTTTCAGCCGATACAATGCTTGCTCTCTGGAGGAACGATGGACAGTCACCTCAACGCCCCATTCGACAGGCAGGCTTTCAGGCAAGAGCTAGCGGTCTTGAAAGAATGGGATTCCATTCAGCAATCTCTCCTGTACTTTGCATCAACCAGTTCAGCCTCACCTGCTCCAAAGCAGTCCCGATGTACTCTCATTGAGAACCATATCACTCGTATTACGGCAGGTTGTGCGCGCATCTGGTGGCAACCTGTTGACCCACACAAAACACAGCCCCAATCCAGACTGGTCGAAATACGCTACCAGCAAATCAGATATGGGGTGCTAGAATTAGCGCCGGGATATTTAGTTTCACATTTCTTTCCGGCTATTCCTCAACGCTTCGCCGATCTCTGCGCTGTACTGCTGACCTTAGCCGAACACGAGGAACTGGTACGACACCTGTCTAAGGCACTGCCACCCATCCACAACCTTGAGGCTGCCAGATCGCTCAATCCCCGCGAGAGAGACGTGTTGCAGGGATTAGTGCTTGGTGAAAGTGAAGGCCAGATGGCCCAGCGCCTGGACATAGAGCCACCGACAGTCCATACTCACATAGGTCGGCTCTATCGTCGGCTTGAGGTTCGCAACGCGAAAGAGGCCATCTGGCGCGGATTTGTCCTCCGTTTGCTGGATTGGCTGAATTTGCCATGATGAGAGAATTTCCCTTTTTTGATGGAATTTCTCAACAGTATTTGAAGCTGCAAGAGCCTCTGAGGCCGAGCTAAAGCGGCTATTCATCTTCAAAGATGAATAATGGCCCGAAAAATTCATCTGCGGAGAGGAAGACAAAGACGAGAGGATCAGGTAATCTTTTAACAGAAACAGGGCCAGCAGCTTCTTTAAGCTGGAAGGAGAGAAACATGAAGGAACACTCGTCGTGCGTTTTTCAGTTTTCGACAGAGAGCAGACAAAAAGGCACGACGCTCTGAACAAGTTTGGAACCTTCGGCAAAGCGTCACAGGCGGAAGCCTTCGCATGCTATGAGTATAGCATGTGTAGGAGCTCCTGGAAAGAGAAAGGAAGTCATATGAAAAGCATTAGACTTATCCGACAAGCCCCCCTCAATGGCCTGATAAAAGGTACCGTCGTCGTAATGCTTATACTGCTATGTGTGATGACCATTGAGGTTCAGGCAATATATGCGAAAGGTCAATCGGGAGGGCCTAACGCTGGTCAAGCTGCCTGCCTTGAACCCGGTCTCAGTACCTTCATCGTTGGACCAAACGAGATCACGGGTAATGCAGATATCACGAATGGTTGTCCTGCTAACGTGAGCGGTTCAGCGAATATAGAGTCGAAGATTACAGACTGCCCGGGTGTAGGAAGCAGTGACAAGAACGCCTCTTTTACCTTCCAGCTTTCTCCTAATAAAACTGACTCGCAGGGTTTCGATGTGAAAGCTGGATGTGTTGTGTGTGTGAATCACAAGCCGTCATCTTTCCCACCATTCCATGTTCAGATCATTGTTTCTAACATTACGGGAACATTTGTCTATAACGGCACTATCTACCACACAGGAGCCACTCCAAGTTCAGTCTCTGTAACAGATTTGCTCGGCAACAATCCACCGGAGGTTATTCCTCCTTGTCCATGAGCAGCATTTACTGTAACTATTCAGGATGAAATGATCGGATACATTAGATTAGCCCCCGCCAGCATCTGAAAGTGGTAGGGACTAATTTTAAAGACGAATTTTACGAGTATTTCTTTTTAAGCTGTATCTCTATTGAAGAGCTTACAGTCACAGCAATACTTATAGATGTTTGCCATAGAAGAGAGCCAGTTCTAGCCTGGAGGGCATATACTCCCCCGTCATCTGCGCCTATATATACCATCCCATCCTTCGTCGTTGGCGTAGACAATCGTTTCCCATGTGTTTTATAACGCCATAAAAGTGTACCATCATCAGCACGGAAGGCATAGAGATATCCGTCATTGGCACCAACAAAAACTATCTCTTGTATAGTTAGCGGTAATGCTACATTCTCTACAACTTTGTCGTTACCTAGCCGATGCTGCCAAAGCAATGAACCATCATTAGCTTTTAGAGTACAAACGGAGTCTTCCTGCCATTGCCTGATTCGTCTGAAATCAAAGGGGGAAATCTCTTGTTTAGCTTCAATGAGGCTGATGTAAACTATTCCGTTTACTACAACGGGTGACGAGCATATTTGACCATTTGTTTTATATTTCCAAGCAAGAAAGCCATTACTTGCATGAAGAGCAAAACACTCTTTATAAGAGCTAATATAAATTAATCCGTTTTGAACGACTAACGCGAAAGGGGTAGAAGCAGGAATTTCACATCTCCAGAGTAGAGAGCCAGTTTGAGCTTCTAAGGCATACACATATGGTTTCTCCGGGTAATTAACTGCCGATGAAACGTACACAACACCATTTGCCTCCGTGGGTGATGCAAAAAGAAATGGGCTTACTTTGTATTGCCAGAGAAGAAAACCATCTTTTGCCCGTAACGCACTTACCGTTCCCTCTGCAGTACTTATATAAACAATGTCACCTTTGAAAGTGGGAGGCCCCATAAGACGTCCATCTCCTCTAAAACTCCAAAGAAGAGTACCGTCATCAGCATGCAAGGCCTGCAGCATATTCTCGGAGAGATTGTTTGTATTCACATACATAATATCATCTTTCACTGTCATACTAGCAATGCCTTGAGTATGATAGCGTTTTTGTACTCCTCCATGACCTACCTCCAATTTATAGATATCCCCTTGTATAGCATACAGAGCTTCTGGAGAGGATATAATCTGGGGAGGAAGTATGCTGTTCTCAACGCTCATACTGTTTACTCCTTAAAAAACTTATGACGATCCTCTAAAGGGTATACTATGGTGGTCCCAAAAGTCAAGACATAACTCTTGTTGAACTACTTACGGGAATATGTCATATAATAATAGTCATGAATATGAATAGGAGGTGAAACATATGGCAGACCAACACTATATTGATCTTCTTAAGCAAGGCGTGGATAGCTGGAATCAGTGGAGACAAGACCATCCTGATGTACAGCCGGACTTATCTGGGGCAGACCTGAGCGAGCTTACCCTTGTGGGGGTGGATCTGAGTGAGGCCAACCTCAAAGAAGCAAAGCTTGTTGGAACAAATCTCCGTAATGCGCAACTCTACAGAACAAACCTTTATCAATCTGATCTTAAAAGGGCTAATCTAGATGGGACTGATCTTGGCGGAGCATTTCTATCTAGAGCAGACCTCAGCGAAGCAAGCCTGGTTGGAGCAGACCTTAGTGGAGCAAATTTGGTTGGAGCAGAATTAGATAAGGTAAATCTAGATGAGGCTGATCTTAGTGGAACACTCTTCAGTGGAGCTTTTTTCTCGAAGTTCTTCAATAGAACCCATTCTGCCTGAAAATACATGGCTGATCTATGGTGGTCCCGTTTGGCAAGACAGTTTTTGAGCAAAAATAAGACAAAGCTCAACAGTTCGAGAAACTCCTTTTCATTGACACATTTCACATTTGATGAACATCGCAGGGACGATATGTTCCTGTGATCACTCACTCTCCCGGTGGTTTTTGAACTGAAGAGACCATCCCCTCATGCTTCAGAAAGAAGAGAACCACCGGTTGCTTGATGCTTGCTGGGATCCCACTCCAGCATCTCGTTGTCTAATGAGATCACCTCGGCATCATTGCCAGGTGCAACTGCCAGGCAGGAAGGAGCCTCGTTGCTGAGAAAGCCTGCGGTTCCTCCCATGCTCAGAAGCGTCGGAGCCATCTCCTCAAGCCACTGCTCACGTGCCGGTCGGCGCGGCATTCCCGGAAGGAGCACCGTGCTTCCCTGGTCAATGACGAACGGATCAAGACCACTCTGCTCGCGAAAATGGTAGCCCATCAATGCCCACAAGCTGTCCGGTTCTCCCGATGCGGACGGAACTCTGGCTTTGGTGTGGTGGTTGTTCCCGCACCAGACGAGCAAGCGCTCTTCAGCTGGCAACTTGGCCAGAGCACCGATCAAATTGCGAGCTTGCATCAGTTCACGCCAGTTGTTCTGTTCCCGTTGAGAGAGTCCTGTCGGCTCTTGTTCAAAGTTTGCTTCGTAGGCAATAAGCGTCAATCCCAGGTCAAGGGCGGACTGAACAAACGCTCGCATCTCTGGTTGGGCCAGGTAGCCCACGGCGTTTGGCGGTACTCGCCTTGAGGCGTTGGCCTCTTCGACGACGGGCACCGAGAGTGCTTCCATGGGCCAGATGGCGCACACCAAGGTGATGAGCCATGGGCAAGAGTCGCTGCCCAATGCGTCGTGTGCGGATACAGCGGAACCAGCCAGCGTGGCACTCGTTGATCATGATGACACGAGATCGCTGATAGCCACACTCCAGGAGTTCCTCCACCGTTCGCCACCGCTGGGGATGACGTACTGGCTGTGGTTGCATGGGTTCCTCCTTCTGCAATTCGAAGCTCCTTTCCTTCCCGCAGGGCAGTGCCAACAATCGTCCTCAGATCGTCATGATAGGTGACCCTGATAGACTTGCCCTGGCGTTTGGTAATCCAACGCTTGATGGAGTCGTTCCTGATTGTAAAAGGTGAAATACGCGCGTAAGTTGCTCACGGCTTGATGAGAGAAGCTCACCCTTTCGATGAGTTTTCTCAACAGCGTCTGGGGCTGCACAAGCCTCTGAGGCCGAGTTAAGGCGATCATTCATCTTTAAAGATGAATAATTGGCCGGAAAATTCATCTGCGGAGAGGAAGACAGATTTCCAAAGAAGAGCTACTATTCTCAGTAGGTGAAAGCATCAGGTATAAAGCAGCAATTGCGAATGCCTGATATGGGGCTATAGTGCCTTCTATCAGAACTTCCAACGGCAAGTAGTGCAGCTTACATTTTACAGAAAGGTTGTTGGCCATATGACACAAGCATTCCGTTCGATGTTGGCAAAGCCACTGATTATGCTGTTTTGTTTTGCACTTCTCTTCGAAGGCTCTATGCTCTCTCAGGCATATGCCTTTTCCGGGCCTCTTCCTACTAAACCTCATACTCATCGGTATGGAGGACCTTATGGTGCTACAGATGTTTACCCGGCAGTAACCCTTCAAACATTTTGCATTCCTGGATGGAACTCCACAACAGATCAGGGAGGATACGCAGAGAATTATGCGGAAACGAATGGTTCCCAGAACTGTGCGCAGGCCACATGGAATCTTGGTGGAGCAGCTTATTATTATTGCAATATTTATTTATGGGTTCCATCATCCTATGCGGACGAGCCAAACTTAGGTGTAGGTATTTTCAGCGGTAGCACTCGAATAGCTGTTCTACATATTAACGAGCAAGATTATACAGATCAATGGGCTGAGCTTCCAGGTGACACTAATCAAGCAGACGTTACCAGGCTTCAGTTGAGTAACAATACCGGTGATTATGGACACTATATTGGAATAGGTGTGAACACACACTCCCTACACATTCATTGTGGATAGCAAGTTTCGTCTTGCTAACATCTTATAGCAAAAAGTCCTCATGGGCAAAAAGATTCGGGTGGAAAGGCAAGAATACGAGAGAGAGAACATCTTTCAGGTATTTGCTTTCGCTCGTATTCCTTGCCAGAAATCTATCCACTCTACACATAAAAACCTCTCAATGTAACATTTTACCCCTTGTAACGTTGTAGTGAGTGCGATACCTCAAATACAAAAAAAGAGGATAGAGGAATTGATGCGACTACATCAACAAAATGCAGATAATGAAGAGGAACATCTTCCTGGCGAAGCGGATTCCTTAACAGCCTGTCTATATCTGCGCTACGCGCCGAAGCTTCTTGCCTATTTATGCCAGCATATCTCCTCGTTAGAGGACGCTGAAGATATGCTCTTTTCAATATTTCTTATCGTCCTGGAACACGAGCAAACCCTTGCAGTAAGAACAGAAGACGAGCAGAGGGCATGGTTATGGAAGGTAGCCAGAAATAAGGTAATTGATTATCATAGGCAAGCCTATCGCCATCATCTTCTATCGTTGGAGTATGTAGCGGATATAGTAGACGACGAACGGGGGCCTGAACAGATAGTATTACGACAGGAAGAGCAGGATCAACTGCATACTCAATTGGAGCAGCTGTCAGCATTGCAAAAAGAAGTATTACAATTACGTTTTACAGCTGGCTTACGTTGTGCTGAGATCGCAGCAGTACTCAACAAGCGTGAGGGGGCAATACGTACTCTGCTTTCGCGCGCTCTAAATACACTGCGAAGCATCTGGACACAATAGAAGGAGCACATCATGGCAGACAATGATGATCTTTTCACTCCAGACGAGATCGATGAACAAATAGACGAATACCTGACCGAGCAGCCGGGTAATTCGTCCGAGTTCCATATCATCCAAACACTTCAACACCACTTCGCTCCTGATAAAAACTACGATCAGACTCTAGAAAGAGTCTGGCAGCGACTTGAGCATCAGGCACGTCTCCGGTCTGCTCAACATCAGACTTCCGGTACTTCTAAACTCCCACGTCACGTCACAACACAACAATTGAGGAGGAATTACATGGAAGACAGAAAGACAGCTTCTCGGAACGAAAGCAAATCTCCCAGCAAATTCACGATGATGGCAGCAGTTGTATTTCTTGCACTCTTGGTAGGAAGTATGGTGGCAGTGTTTCAACTTTCCCATCAGGGACGTAGTCTCACTGGCCAGGCAGGGAATTGTGCCATTACAAGCTCAATACAAAGCAACACTGCACAGGCGAATATCTACGCATTGGTCAATAACACAGTGTACCGGTTTAGTGGCACAACACATAAACAAGTCTGGTCTTTTCATATGTCACCTATTGGTGGTTCTGGATACACAGAGATCCCAGGAAAAGTTGTGAACGGCGTCTATTACATCCTCGGTACAAATACAGATGGATATTACTTCTATGCCCTGAATATCGATGATGGCACAGTGGATTGGCGGTTTAAGCTAGATGATACTCCACAGCTAGCAATCACCGCCAATCCGATCATCATTAATGGGGCCATCTATATATCGGAAGCGTCGATTACAAATGGCTACAGCATACTAACAGCCCTCAACGCTTCGACTGGCAAAATGCAATGGCAACGCCGTTATAATGATACTGGCATTTCCAGTATTCAGAAGCAGGGGGGAAATTTCGCTACCGGGTTACAGATTCAGGCAGCAACCAACGAAGCAATTTATGCAACAAGTCTGACCATCAAAAACGATGTACCCACTTTGAGTCTCTTTGCGATAAATGCAGCCGACGGTTCTCCTATCTGGCAAACCAGCCTGCATGCAAGTGAACAGGTGCAAGGGGGGCAAGTTGCTAATGGTGTTCTCTATCTTACTACAGGCTTCACAGGTACAAGCAGTAGCCATACTTCTGGACGTGTATATGCCTATGATACGGCCAGAGGGGCAGAGCTGTGGAACGTATCACTTGACGGCCAGCCCTACCGTCCAACTGTACTCAATGGAATCATCTATCTTGGAACTATTCACGACCCACAAGCATCGGGAGGAAGTGTCTACGCGCTCAGAGCAGGAGACGGTTCGCAAATCTGGCGATATAGCGCCCCTGGTGGCGTTTCGGCACCTGTAGTAGAGAATGGAGCAGTATACATTACTGTCTCACATAGTGATGGTAGTAAACAGGCATTGACTACCATTGATGCATCGAAGGGGACTCTCTGCTGGTCACATCGCACATCGGGTCAAATTACCCTTGAAGCTCCTCCGGCAGTAGATAACAACTTCATCTATCTCAGCACCTCTGGTAACAAAGTGAGTATCCTGGATGCTTCCGATGGAAGCACAGTAAGTACATTTGTGATTGGAGATAAGCCCATTTCAAACGGCTCCGATTATGCACAATTAACCCTGGCTCAATAATGGCTGGCTATGCGTTCTGCCAGCAGGAAGAGGAAGATACAACGCACAAAAGGATGGTAAGAGGCGCTGTGAAGAAATATTTTCACAGCGCCTCTTACCATCCGGTCAGAAGATGGAGTTAATGCTTTTAACCACTACCTACCCCACATCCCTCATACTCAATTGCACCCTCCCACGCTGCAAATCAACCTTGAGGACGCGCACCTGCACGACCTGGCCGACGGCAACCACGCTGAGGGGGTCTTTGACATAGCGGTCGGCCAGCTCTGAAATATGCACCAGGCCGTCCTGTTTGACGCCGATGTCGACGAAGGCGCCGAAGTCGACGACGTTGCGCACGGTGCCTTGCAGCAGCATGCCGGGCTGCAGGTCTTCTATTTTCAGGACGTCGTGGCGCAGGATGGGCGCAGGCAGCGCGTCGCGTGGGTCAAGGCCGGGCTTTTCCAGGTTTTCGAGGATGTCGTTGAGCGTGGGCAGGCCGACGCCGATTTTGCGGGCGAGGTCGGCCCAGGTGGCCTGCTCGTCGTTGCTGCTGTCGCCGGAGTTGGTTGGGCGGTTGCGCTTGCCGCGTCCCAGGCTGGATTGCAGTTTGACTAGCTGGCGGTACTGCGCGATGCGTTCGGCTGGCTTCTGTGCTTTGCCGTTGTCGCCTGCTGGGAGCAGGTCGAGCAGTTTGCGGGCCGCGTCGTAGCTTTCGGGATGGATGAAGGTGTTGTCGAGCGGCTCGCTGCCGCTGGCGATTTTGAGGAAGCCAGCTGCCTGCACAAAGGTGGCGGGGCCGAGGCCGGGGACTTTGAGCAACTCCTGGCGCGAGCGGAAGGGGCCATGCTCCTCGCGGTATTTGACGATGGCGCTGGCGACGCGGGCGTTGATGCCGGAGACGTGCTTGAGCAGCGCGGCGGAGGCGGAATTGACCTCGACTCCGGCGAAGTTGACACAGGAAACGACGACGCGCTCCAGCATGGCGGCCAGGGCTTTCTGATCGACATCGTGCTGGTAGAGGCCGACGCCGACGGCTTTGGGATCGATTTTGACCAGTTCGGCCAGCGGGTCTTGCAGACGGCGCGCAATGGAGATGGTTCCGCGCTGCGTGGCATCGAGCGTGGGGAATTCCTGCCGCGCTATCTCCGAAGCGGAATAGACGGAGGCGCCTGCCTCGTTGACGATGACGTAGCCCAACTGCCCGCTTTTGCCGCTTTCCTGCTCAAGCTCGCGCATGAGGCCCGCGACGAGTTGCTCGGTCTCGCGAGAAGAGGTGCCGTTGCCGATAGCGATGACGCTGATGTTGTGCTGCGCCAGCAACCGGCGCAGGGTTTGCGCGGCCCTTTCCGACTGGTGCAGGTAGAT
>Ga0070738_10008053_pt1 | contig 10269 bp, 8 predicted proteins | sample Coa_R2_2_FD_66446 | JGI IMG/M metagenome (GOLD analysis project Ga0070738, IMG submission 66446) | Surface soil microbial communities from Centralia Pennsylvania, which are recovering from an underground coalmine fire - Coalmine... | ecosystem: Environmental > Terrestrial > Soil > Unclassified ... | reverse complement strand
CGGTGAGCCAAGCCTGCGCGCCGAGCGCCTGGATTTCGGCGAAGAGCGCGGCGCGGCGGGTGCCGTCGAGATGCGCCGTCACCTCGTCCAAAAGCATCACCGGCGCGGTGCCGCGCAGTTCCGCCTGCAGCCGCGCCTGGGCCAGGAGCACGGCGATGAGCAGCGCCTTCTGCTCGCCGGTCGAGCATTCCGCCGCCGCCATGCCGGTTCCGGCGTGGCGGACGGCGATGTCGCTGCGATGGGGGCCCGTCGTCGTGGCGCCGCTCTCCGCATCGATGCGCCGGCTCGCGGCGAGGCGGCCGCGAAACTCATCCTCGACGGCAAGCGCCGGCATGGCGTCGAGCCATTCCTCGATGCCGCCGGTGATCGCCAGCCGCGCCCCGGGGAAAGGCTCGCGCGCTTCGGCCGATACCGCATCGAGCCGCGCGGCCACGTCGCGGCGCGCGACGGCGACGGCCACGCCATGCTCGGCCATGTTGCCTTCGAGCGCCGCAAGCCAGACCGGATCCGCCGACCCGTCGCGCAAGAGCCGCGCCCGCTCGCGCACCGCCTGTTCATAGGCGCTGACCCGCGCGGCATGCTCGGGATCGAATCCGAGCACCAGGCGGTCGAGAAAGCGGCGCCGCGCGGCGCTTCCTTCGGTGAAGAGCCGGTCCATCTGCGGCGTCAGCCAAACCAGATTCACATGCTCGGCGAGCGCCGCCTGGGTCTTGGCGGGCGCGCCGTCGATGCGCAGGAGCCGCCGCTCGCCGCTCTCGCTCGCGGCGTCCCGTCCCGTCCCGATCTGCACCGCGCCGCGCGGCGTCGCGACCGTCGCCGCCAGCGCCCAGGCGCCCGGCGGCGCCTCGGCCGGGCGCGCCGGCGGCACGCGCCGATCGATATCGGCAAGCCGGGCGCGCCGCAAGCCGCGGCCGGGAGCCAGGAACGAGATCGCTTCGAGCAGGTTGGTCTTGCCCGCGCCATTGGGCCCGGTGAGCACCACCGGCCTTTCATCCACGGTCAGGCGAGCCGCCGCATAGCCGCGGAAATCGGTCAGAACCAGGCGCGTCACGGCCAATCGCGCGGCGCCGGAATCGACATCCGCGCGGACGCGCGAAAGACCCTCCAGAGCGCCTCTCGGCATGGCCTTCATATGGGGATGATCGCCCCCCGCCGCCAGCATCCGCGGCGGCGCGCCCGCTTCATCGCGCACGCCGAAACTCTCAAACGCGCATCGGCATGAGGACGTAGAGCGCGCTGCCATCGGCGGCGTCGCGCACCACCGTGGGCGATGCCGCATCCGCCATGGCAAAGCGCGCGCCGTCGCCTTCGATCTGCTCGGTGATGTCGAGGAGATACCGCGAGTTGAAGCCGATCTCCAAGGGCGAGGCGGAATAGCGCACCTCGATCTCTTCGGTGGCCGTGCCGTTTTCCGGGCTCGTCGCCGAAAGGGTCAGGCTGCCGCGCTCGATGGTGAGCTTGACCGCCCGGCTCTTTTCGGTAGAGATCGTCGAGACGCGATCGACCGCCTCGGCGAACTCCTTGCAATCGACCTCGAGGATCTTGTCGTTGCCGGAGGGGATCACCCGGTCGTAATCGGGGAAGGTGCCGTCGATCAGCTTCGAGGTCAGCACGGCGTTGCCGAAGACGAAACGGATCTTGGTATCGGAGAGCGAGATCGAAACGTCCTGATCGACCTCGTCGATGAGCTTGCGGAGCTCGGTCACCGTCTTGCGCGGCACGATGACCCCCGGCATGCCGGTGGCACCCTCGGGAAGCGCGATCTCCATGCGCGCCAGGCGATGCCCGTCGGTCGCCACCGCGCGCAGCATCGCGACATCGTTGGTCTTCGCCGCATGGAGATAGATGCCGTTGAGGTAGTACCGCGTCTCCTCGGTTGAAATGGCGAAGCGCGTACGGTCGATGAGCCGCTTCAGATCGGCGGCCGAGAGCGTGAAGCTGTGGGCGAGATCGCCGCCCGTCATCAGCGGATAGTCCTCCGGCGGGAGGCAGGCGAGCGTGAAGGTGGAGCGGCCCGAGCGCAGGATCATCGATCCCTTGTCGCCGCCGACCTCGATCTCGATCTGCGCCCCTTCACGCAGCTTGCGTACGATGTCGTATAGGGTATGCGCCGGCGCGGTGGTGGCGCCGTTGCGTACGCCTTGGGCGGCGACCGAGGCGACGATCTCCAGGTCCATATCGGTGGCGGAGAGGGCGAGCTGACCGCTCTCGGCGCGCAACAGCACGTTGGACAGGATCGGGATGGTATTGCGGCGCTCGACGACGCTCTGCACATGGCCCAGCGCGCGGAGCAGCGCGGCACGTTCGATGGTCAATCTCATGGCTGACGAATTCACGCTGGTTATGGGCGGTCTCTCGGCGTCCTGAGACCCTTCGCAAGCCCCTCGAACGCCCCCGCCGCCGGGGCCGGGACGAACCCTGCGGAACGGTGGAGCACTATAGCATGAGGCGGTTGCCGCGTACACTGTCGGGACGGCCCGCAACGGGCCGCAGGCGCGAGGCTTTTCCGCCGCCGGGCGGGGCTTGCTTACGTCTCCAGCATGCGCCGGAGCAGCTCGATATCCTCGGCGAGGGTGCGGTCCACGGCGCGGAGCTCCTCGATCTTGCGGACGGCGTGCATGACCGTCGTGTGGTCGCGGCCGCCGAATTTGCGGCCGATCTCGGGAAGCGAGCGCGGCGTCAACTGCTTGCAGAGATACATCGCCACCTGACGCGGGCGGGCGACGGCGCGGGCGCGACGCGCCGAATGCATGTCGGCGAGCCGGATATTGTAGTGCTCGGCGACGCGCTTCTGGATCTCGTCGATGGTGACGCGCCGGTCATTGGCGCGCAGGAGATCGTGCAGCACCTCCTGCGCGCTCTCGATGGTGATGGCGCGGCCGACGAGCTGCGCATGGGCGCAGATGCGGTTCAGCGCCCCTTCGAGCTCGCGGACATTGGAGGTGATCTTGTGGGCGAGGAATTCGAGCACCTTCACCGGGATCTCGGCGCGGTGCTGGTCGGCCTTGGCCTGGAGAATGCCGAGGCGTAGCTCGTAGGTCGTCGGATGGATATCGGCGACGAGGCCCCAGCCGAGCCGCGAGCGCATGCGCTCCTCCATCCCTTCGAGATCGGAGGGCGACTTGTCGGCGGAGATGACGATCTGGCGGTTCTGATCGACGAGCGCGTTGAAAGTGTGAAAGAACTCCTCCTGCGTCGAATCCTTGCCGCTGATGAACTGCACGTCGTCGATCATCAGCACATCGACCGAGCGGAACTGCTCCTTGAAGGCCATCGTGTCCTTGAAGCGGAGCGCGCGGATGAACTGGAACATGAACTTCTCGGCGGAGAGATAGATCATCTTGCGCGCCGGGTTGTGCGTGCGGATGTGCCAGGCGATCGCATGCATGAGATGCGTCTTGCCGAGACCGACGCCGCCATAGAGGAAGAGCGGATTGAACGGCACCGAGCGGTTGCTGCCGACCGAGGCCTCCGCGACGCGCCGGGCCGCCGCATGGGCGAGCTCGTTGGGCTTGCCGACGACGAAATTCTCGAAGGTGAAGCGCGGATCGAGCGGCGCGCCGATCTCTCGGTCTTCCGTCGCTTCCGCGGCGCCTTCGCGCATGTCATCGGCGCCGGCAGGTGCCGCGGGCTGGGCGCTGCTCGGCGTGGCACCGCTGCTCACGAAGATATCGACGGCGGCGATCTTGTCGTTCTCCCCACTCCACAAGGCGCGGATGCGGTCGGCGTAATGCGACGCCACCCAGTCACGCAGGAAGCGGGTCGGCACGCCGATGCGCACGCGCCCCTCGCTCACCTCGGCGAGCGTCATCGATTTGAGCCAGCTCCGAAATGCCGCCTCGCCGAACTCGTCGCGCAAACGCCCGCGCACGCGCGCCCATTGCGATTGAATGTCGGTGCTCACGGCTGGTGTCTGTGCCATGCCCGTCACTCCGCGGCGTCGGGCAGGCGAGCGCCGAGGCGCGGCATCGGCGCGCGCGGCCCCGCGGCATTGGTCCGCACACGGACCGGCGATTCAATTTTCGATTGGCGGCACGCCGCCCGGCTCGATCTCGTCTCCACCACGTCCCCCCAAGAAGAAACTCACTAATACGCGCGCAAGTTCCCTCCGCTCGGCACAGCATTTTTCTGCGCCGATTTCCGTGCGATACGAAAACGCAAGTTACAGTAGGGTGCTAAGCTTTTACTTACTCGCCCACCGCTAAGCGCTTGCTGGCATTGATTGACGGAAGCATTGGCGGGTCATTTCTCTGCGCCCCAAAGTCGCCGTTACCTCCGAGAGCAAATGTAGCGAAGCGCGTCGTCGGATGGCAATATGATCGAAAGGAGAACGTGACACATTTTTTTCACGCTGTGGCTAAGCTGCCGCAGCGTAGCATGCGCAGTCGAGCAAAAGAAAAGGGCCGCAGCTCCGTTGCATGCGGCCCGATCTTCGCGTGGTGCGATCGAATCAGAGTGCGTTGATGCGCTTTGCCAGACGCGACAATTTGCGCGCGACGGTGTTCTTGTGCAGCACGCCTCGGAGCGCGCCGCGATGGAGCTCGGGCTGCGCCGCGGTGAAGGCGGCGCGCGCCACCTCCTTGTCGCCCGAAGCGATCGCCGTCTCCACTTTCTTGACGAAGGTGCGAATGCGGCTGATGCGCGCGCGATTGACCTCGGTGCGGCGCCGGGTCTGGCGGATGCGCTTTTCTGCCGAAACATGATTGGCCATCGGATGACCTGCCGTCTGCTGATGCTGTCTTGAGAAGCGGCGCTTATAGCGATGCGCGGAAATCCCGTCAAGCGCGCGAGCCGCGTTAACGATCGCGGCGGTTAACGGTTCTTGAACGCCGGCTTGCGCTTCTCGATGAAGGCGGCCATGCCTTCCTTCTGATCCTCGGTCGCGAAAAGCGAGTGGAAGACGCGGCGCTCGAAGCGCACGCCTTCGGCAAGCGTCGTCTCATAGGCGCGATTGACCGCCTCTTTGGCGATCATCACCGCGGGCCGCGACATCTCGGCGATGCGGGCCGCGACGGCGACCGCTTCCTCGATCAGTTTCGCCGCCGGCACGACGCGGCTCACGAGACCGCTGCGCTCGGCTTCCGCCGCATCCATCATGCGGCCGGTGAGGATCATGTCCATTGCCTTGGCCTTGCCGACGAAGCGCGTCAGGCGCTGCGTGCCGCCGGCGCCGGGAATGACGCCCAGGACGATCTCGGGCTGACCGAATTTCGCGGTCTCGGCGGCGATGATGGTGTCGCACATCATCGCGACCTCGCAGCCGCCGCCCAAGGCGAAGCCGGCAACGGCGGCGACGATCGGCTTGCGGCAGGTGGTGATGCGCTCCCACCCGCTGGTGATGAAGTCGCTGAGATAGACATCCATATAGCTCTTGCCCGCCATCTCCTTGATGTCGGCGCCGGCGGCAAAGGCCTTCTCGCTGCCGGTGACGACGACGGCGCCGATCGCATCATCGGCCTCGAAAGCGTCGAGCGCCGCGCCGAGCTCGCGCACGAGCGCGTCGCACAAGGCATTGAGCGCCTTGGGCCGGTTCAAGGTGATGAGGCCGACCGCACCGCGCGTCTCGACCAGGATGTTTTCGTAAGCCATCATCGATCTCCCGAGAAAGCGCAACGATGCCGCTATTGCGGCGACAGGGTGAAGCCGACGGTGAGCTCGCCGTCGCGCCCCTTGAAGTCAAGCCGCAGCACTTCGTCCTCGCGCCGCCATCGATCGGCGCCGCTCGCCTGCCAGCCGAGCTGCGGCAGCGTGCGGGCATAGAAGGCATGGACGGCGCCGCGCGTGACCTTGCCGGCGGCCTGCGCCTCGACGATGCGGCCTTCCGGCTTGTCGAAGACGAGGGACGAGCCGGCGATCGGCGTCAGTCCCGGCATCAGCGGCACGTCCTCGGTGCCGGCGACGAAATCCGCGGCCTGCGCCGGCGCGAGCGGTGCGCTGAGCAGCAGCAGGAGGGCGAGGTGTCGGAGCATGGGGAGAGCGTAGCGTCAGCGCTGACGCTTCGCACAGTAAAAAGTCGAGCGGCCGCCTTGCACGATGCGGCGGATGCTCTTGCGGCAATCGCAATTGGGGCAGGGCTCGCCCTCCTTGCCGTAAACCGCCCAGTGGTGCTGGAAATAGCCGAGCTCGCCCGAAGCCTGCACATAGTCGCGCAGGCTCGAGCCGCCGGCGGCGATGGCGCGGTCGAGCACGTCGCGGATCGCCTGGGCCAGCCGCTCGGCGCGGGTGCCCGTTACCGTTGCGGCGACGCGGCGCGGCGAGAGTCCCGCCCAATAGAGGCTCTCGGAGACATAGATATTGCCGAGCCCGGCCACCACGCGCTGATCGAGCAGCGCCGCCTTGATCGGCGTCGCCTTGCCCGCCAGCGCCGCACCCAGCACCGGCCCGCTGAATTCATTGCCGAGCGGTTCGGGCCCGAGATGCGCGAGCAGCGGATGCTGGGCGAGCTCGCTCTCGCTGGTGTAGTCGATGAGGCCGAAGCGCCGTGCATCGTTGAAGCACAGCACCGTGCCGTCGTCGAAGGTGAAGACGACATGGTCGTGGGGGTCGCGAGGCTCCGCCGCACCCGCGGCGGTCAGCACCAGGCGGCCGGACATGCCGAGATGCGCGATGAGCACGCCGCCGCCTTCGATATGGACGAGGATGTATTTTGCGCGCCGGCCCAGCCGCTCGATGCGCTTGCCTTCGATCCGCTCCCTGAGGCCCGGCGGCAGCGGCGTGCGGAGATCGGCGCGGTTGAGCGTCAGGCGCTCGACACGGCGGCCTTCGATCCGCAGTGCCAGGCCGCGCTTGACGGTCTCGACTTCCGGTAATTCGGGCATGGGGTGGTGTAGCGCTCCTGGGGTCGAGGGGCTATGTTGCAGCACATGCCGGGGAGCGACTCAAGCGGCGAGGCCGATTTCGGTTATCGCCGGGTGGCGAGCGACGAGAAGGTGCGCCTGGTGCGCCAGGTCTTCGACAGCGTCGCTCCTCGCTACGACCTGATGAACGACCTCATGAGCGGCGGCATCCACCGGCTGTGGAAGGCCGAGCTCATCGACCGCCTCAATCCGCGGCCGGGCCAGCTCCTTCTCGATGTCGCCGGCGGCACGGGCGACATATCCTTTCGCTTTCTCGACCGCGCCGGCCCCGGCGCCCGGGTCATCGTCTGCGATGTCACCGAAAGCATGTTGCGCCAGGGCCGCGACCGCGCCATCGATGCGGGGCGCTTGGCGGGGATCGAGTGGATCTGCGGCGATGCCGAGCGTCTGCCCATCGCGAGCGCCAGCATCGACGCCTATACCATCGCCTTCGGGCTCCGCAATGTCACGCAAATCGCCGCGGCGCTGCGCGAGGCACGGCGGGTGCTGAAGCCGGGCGGGCGCTTTCTCTGCCTCGAATTCAGCCATGTCGAGCTGCCGCTCCTGCGCCGTGCCTATGACCTCTATTCCTTCGCCGTGCTGCCGCGGCTCGGCGCGGTCGTGGCGCGCGATCGCGAGGCCTATCAGTATCTCGTCGAGAGCATCCGCCGCTTCCCCGCGCAACGCGAGCTCGCCGCGATGATGGAAGAAGCGGGCCTCGAGCAGGTGCGTTTTTCCAATTTGAGCGGCGGCATCGCCGCGCTTCATTCCGGCTGGCGGCTCTGACGGGCGGCGGTTGAGCCATGCTCAGGGTGATGCGCGCCGGGCGCAACCTCCTTCGATTGGTCGAGATCGTCTTCATCCTGGCCCGTTACGACGCCTTGTTCCCGGTCGAAGGCGTCGTCGGCTTGCGGCTCGTCGTGCGCACCTTGCGCATTTTCCGCCGGCGCGACCGGGCGCTCGCCCGCCTGCGTCCGGGCCAGCGGCTCGCCGCGGCCCTCCAGGCGATGGGGCCGAGCTTCATCAAGCTCGGCCAGGCGCTCTCGACGCGCGCCGACCTCATCGGCGAGGAGGTTGCAACCGACCTTTCGAGCCTTCAGGACCGCCTGCCGCCCTTCCCCGCCGCCGCGGCGCGCCGCGCCATCGAGAGCGAGCTCGGCCGGCCGGTCGGCGAGCTCTACAGCGCCTTCGACGACACGCCGGTCGCGGCGGCGTCGATCGCGCAGGTGCATTTCGCCGTCACCACCGCGGGCGAGGATGTCGCGGTCAAGATCCTGCGCCCCGGCATCGCGCTCGCCTTCGCGCGCGACCTCGATCTCTTCTTCTGGCTCGCCCATCTCATCGAGCGCGTCCAGCCCTCGCTGCGCCGCCTCAAGCCGGTCGAGGTCGTCGACACCCTCGCCAAGCTGGTGCGGCTCGAGATGGATCTGCGCTTCGAAGCGGCGGGCGCCTCGGAGCTGCGCGAGAATTTCGCCGACGATCCCACCTTCCGCGTGCCGCGCATCGATTGGCTGCGCACCAGCCGCCAGGTGCTCACGCTGGAGCGGGTCGGCGGCATTCGCGTCGATGACCGCGCAGCCCTTCTCGCCGCCGGCCACGACCTCCGCGCCATCATGGCCAACGCCGCCGACGCCTTCTTCAACCAGGTGTTCCGCGACGGGTTCTTCCACGCCGATCTCCACCCCGGCAATCTCTTCATCGATGCCACGGGCGCGATCGTCGTCGTCGATTTCGGCATCATGGGCCGGCTCGACCGCAAGACGCGGTATTACCTCGCCGACATGCTTCTCGCCTTCTTGACCGGCGATTACCGCCGCGTCGCCGAGGTGCATTTCGAGGCGGGCTATGTCCCGGCGCGGCAATCGCTCGATGCTTTCGCCCAGGCCTGTCGCTCGATCGGCGAGCCGATCCTCGGCCGGCCCATGCACGAGATCTCGCTGGGCCGGCTCCTCGCCCAGCTCTTCCAGGTCACCGAGCAGTTCCAGATGGAGACGCAGCCGCAACTCCTCCTGCTGCAAAAGACCATGGTGCTGGCCGAGGGCGTCGGGCGCATCCTCGATCCCACCGTCAATATGTGGAGCCTGGCGCGGCCGCTCATCGAGGATTGGATGCGCGAGAATCGCGGACCCGAGGCGCGCTTGCGCGACGCGGCGGCCGATACGATCGCCGTGCTCGAGCGCCTGCCGAGCCTCATCCGCGACGTCGAAAAGCTCGCCGGCACGGTCCTCGAAGATGGCGGCCTGCCGCTCCACCCCGACACGGTGGGCGCCATCGCCCGGCGTGGCGCCGTCGAATTGCTGGGCCTGCCGCTCTGGATCATCGCGCTGGCGCTGGTGGCGCTGGCGATCGCGTTATGGTAGCGGCCGGGGTGGCGTCCCGCTCGGCCTGATGTTTCAGATGTGTCAGCACTCGTTGGTTGTTTTGGCGGACGACCCATCGCACCATCGGCAGCCAATAGAGTACGGGATCGAGCCGAAGGATATGCGAGGTGCGCTCGATTATCTCCGTTCGACTATCCCCGGCTGGTACGAGTTCGAAGCTCGTGAGCGTTGTTTTGAAGTAGCCATTCACATGGGGAGCGTGGACATGTGGATAGGGACTCAATTCACGCATCGCAGGAACGTCGCTGATCACGGTGAAAGCGAGCTTTCGACCGGGAACCCACTCCGTCACGCGTTCAATCGCCGTACCTGTCGAGAAATGGCCATGACGCTCGGCCCCCACACCCTCGCCGATAACTTCGCCGCGTACAGGGTAGGCCACGCCCAAACGTGAATAGAGCGCCAGCGGCTCGTCGATTTCATCCATGTGAATAACCGACCGCCAAACCACTGCTGGCGGTGCATCGACCTCGATTGACTGCGAGGTTTCGAACTCCGTCATCGGCGCCAAAATGGTTTCCAACACGAAGACGATCGGCAAAAGTGCAACGGAAGATAGGGCCTGTGCCTTTGAGCGCCTGGCGCGGAGCGCGATGGAACGCCCGAAATAGCCGCCGATCAATGCGACGAAGAGCACAAGCGGCGAAGCCAGAAAAATACACACGACACCCTCCAGCGCGACGCCGACCAGGGCAGCAGCTCCGAGAGCGCTGGCCGCAACAACGATCTTCGATGTCTGTGCTCTTCCGATATCGCCGTCGCGGTTGGCGAAGAAAGCGGTCATGGCACCAATGGCGAAAGGAGAGAAGACGAACATTCCGAAGCCGTAAACGCCGAAGAAGAGTGCACCAAGCGCTACGGCAAGCAACGTCATCACCATCCCCACGGCCATGCCCCGAGCGGCCACGATCCACTTAAGGCGCGCCGGCTCGGCGTGATTGTTGCCCGTGATGGAACTCTCGATCTTCCTGGAAGGCGTCAATGACAAATACGCAATGACAATCACCTGGACAAAGGGTGCCATTGCCAATGCGGCGATCCACGCATTGGAG
>Ga0070738_10008050_pt1 | contig 10270 bp, 6 predicted proteins | sample Coa_R2_2_FD_66446 | JGI IMG/M metagenome (GOLD analysis project Ga0070738, IMG submission 66446) | Surface soil microbial communities from Centralia Pennsylvania, which are recovering from an underground coalmine fire - Coalmine... | ecosystem: Environmental > Terrestrial > Soil > Unclassified ... | reverse complement strand
CCCCCCAGGTCCCCCCCGGCCGGCCCCGCGCTCCGGGCCGCCGCTCGCTCGCTCCGCTCGCTCCCTTGCGGCAGCCCGGCTGGTCCGGCTTCATCTCAGCCCTGCCCGAGCTTGAGCCGCGCCCGGAGGCGCGCGTTCTCGATCGCGAGAGCGAGGTGCCTCGCGAGCGCCGCGAAGAAGGGCAGAGCCGCCTCGCGGAGCTCGTCCGCCCCCTTCCGGGCGTCGACGTAGAGGACGCCGATCCGGCCGAGGCCGAACTCCTTCGCGTCCGCCGCCGCCGCTCCTCTCGAGTCGGTGACCAAAGGCGCACAGAGGACCGTGGTCAGCCCGAGCTCGGCGATCGACTGCGAGGGATGCACGTTCTGGGTCTCGTCGGAGGTCACGACGTAGAGAGGTTCCCCCGAACGCAAGACCCGCTCCGGCACGCTCCGCGAGAAGCGCTCCTTCAACTCGAGCGGACGCCGGTCGCGACCGCGCGCGACGACGGTCGTCATGAGGCCCTGGTCGTCGGCGAGCATGAGGGCGCCGCGCTCGGCGCCCGTCGCCTCGATCGCCTTGTCCACGGCGAGGAGGCAGACCTCGCGGACCTCCTGCTTCGCCGAGAGCTGGGCGAACGTCTCGAGGAGGAGCGCGACGTTGTTGTAGTCGCTCGCGAAGTTGCCCGTGAAGATCCCGGCGAGCTTGTCGGTGCGCGGGGCGGCGACGCCGAGCTCGGGCGTCCAGAGCTCGAGCTTGTTCCGCCCGAGAGCCTTGGCGCGGTAGAGGGCCTGGTCGGCCTTGCGGACGAGCTCGACTCCCGTCGTCGCATGCGCCGGGCAGGAGGCGACGCCGATCGACACCGTGAGGCGGACCTCGCCGCGGAAGAAGCCCGTCTCCTCGGTCTTCCGGCGGAGCTTGTCGGCGACGACGAGGGCGCCCCGCTCGTCCGTCTCGGGGAGGAGGATCGCGAGCTCCTCGCCGCCGTACCTGAAGCAGAGGTCGTCGGTGCGGCACGTCTTCCGCACGAGCTCGGCGAGCTCGCGGAGGCACGCGTCGCCCGCGAGGTGGCCGTGGCGGTCGTTGACGCGCTTGAAGTAGTCGAGGTCCACCATGAGGAGCGAGAAGGGGACGCGCCCGTTCTCGAACCGCCGCTCCATGTCCTCGAGCTCGCGCTCGAAGTGGCGGCGCGTGAAGAGCCGCGTGAGCGGGTCGGTGATCGCCTGGCGGTAGAGCCGCTCCTTCAGGATCGCCGTCGTCGCGTGGTTCGCGAGCGTGAGGAAGAGATAGAGATCCTCCTCGCGGAACTGGTACGTGTTGACGTTCGAGTCGAGGTAGATGACGCCGAGGAGGCGGTCCTTCGCCTTCTCGGCGAACTTCCGGCGCTCGCTCCTCGGCGACGCCGCCTCCGGGGGCGGCCCGGCCCCGATCGCGAGCGGGACGCAGAGGACGGAGATCAGGCCGAGCTCCTTCACCGACGCCGAGCGCGCCGCGGGCTCGCGGTCCGCGATCGTCGGGATGAAGCAGGGCTCGCCGGTCTCGCAGACGCGGTCCACGATCGAGCGCGGATAGTCGCGCGGGGCGGGCTCGATCGAGCGCTTCTTGTCGTCGCGCGCGACGCGCGGCTCGAGGGCGCCGTCCTCCTGCTTCAAGAACAGGAGACCGCGCCGGGCGCGCGTCAGCTCGATGGCGATGTCGACCACGGTCTCGAGGATCGGGTCGAACTCGTTCTTGACCGAGTTCAGGAGCGCGCTCGTGTCGCAGAGGTGGCGCCAGCGCTCCATGAGGTCGTTCGGGAGGGCACGTCCCGGGGCGGCGCCGCGGCCCTGCGCGATCTCGAGCGGCGACGCGAACGACTCGCCCGTGAGGACGCGGTCGAGCCTCTCGATCACGTCGTGGAGGTCGTCCTCGCCGCCCTTGCGCGCGGGCTCCTCGGCGGTCGGCGGCGCCTTCTTGGCCTCGGGTCGTGACAAGGCTGCATCTCCCGGGCGAGAAGTTAGCAGAGGCGCGCTCCCCGGGCGAACCCGCGCGACTCCGTTCGCCCTGAGCGAGCGGTCGCGAGCCGTGCGAGCGAAGCGAGCGCGACTCGCGACCGCGAGTCGAAGGGCGTCGGCGCTGAGGTCCCTGCCCTTCGACTCGGGATCGCCCTCGCGCGCTTCGCGCGCTCCGGGCGATCCCTCGCTCAGGGCGAACGGAGGGGTGCATTGAACGAGGACGCATTGCGGTTACGCTCTGTCTCGATGAGCGACGAGGCGGAGGGGCTGCCGGCGACGCTCGGAGGGAGCGCGGCCCGGGGCGCCGTCGAGGCGGCCTGCCTCGCGACCTTCCTCGTTCCCTTCATTGCGACTCTCTCCCGCGACGCCGAATCGAGCGAGCTCGTCGCGGCGTGGGTCGGCCTCACGCTCGGCGGGGCCGTCTTCGCCCTGGGACCGGCCGCCTGGTCGCGCGCGGACTCGAGGATCGGGAAGGGGCTCGCCCTCTTCGTCTCGAGCATCGTCGCCGTCGCGAGCGTGGCGGCGCCCGTCCTGCTCGCGCAGCTCGGCGCGCCCCACGACTTCGCGCCCTACCTCCTCGCCTTCAGCTTCGCCGTCGGGCTCGGGCTCGGCCTCGGCCAGACGCTCGCGGGCGTGCCGTTCTCGATGGTCACGTGGCGGCAGGCCATGTCGTCGCGCGACTCGCTCGCGCGCGCGGCCATGCTCGTCACCTACTCGAGCCTCGTCTTCCTCGTCCCCTTCTTCGTCATCTTCTTCGGCATGCTCGGCGCCCCGGCCGAGAGGCTCGCGAACATGAGCATGCTCGTCGTCTACGTCTTCCCGATCCTCACCTTGCTGCGGATGGCCCTCGCGCCGCTCGCCGAGAACGGGGCGAAGGCGCTCCTCGCGAAGAAGCCCGTGGCCTCGACGCACGCGCAGGCCGTCCTCGCCTACAAGACCGCCTTCAAGGCGGCGAGCGAGTCCTCGGACGACGACGTGCGGATGCGCTTCCTCGAGACGGCCCTCGAGAACGCGCGGATCGCCTACGCGTTCTCCCTCACCGAGCCCACGGTCACGGAGCTCTCGGACGACCGGCGCCGCTACCTCGAGCTCATCTTCATGCTCGGGAGGACGGACGAGATCGAGACCGCGCTCGCCCGCTTCTGCGAGAGCCCGGCGCTCGAGGCCGAGCTCGCGCGCCTCCGCGGCGATCCCGCGCAGGCGGCCGAGATCGCGCGCCGCGTCGCCGACGCTCCCGAGACGAACGCGACCGACCGGGCGAACGCCCAGAGCATCCTGGCCCTCGCCCTCGCCGAGCTCGGGCGCTTCGACGAGGCCCGCGAGCGGCTCGAGGCGATCGCGCGCGCCCAGAAGATGGTGAAGCCGCTCGTGCCGCGCTTCTCGGCGGGGTCGGTCGCGGCGACGATCGACCGGCTCGAGGCGGCGGCCAAGCCTACCGGCACCCCCGTGCGCGCACGGAGCTGAGCGCCACTCACTTACGGAAATCTTTTCCGCTTCGCCGCGGCTCGTCCGTGATGAGAGTGCGTGCGAAGGGGAATCCGGGAGATCGTCGCGGTCGTGGTGCTGCTCGCGGGCGGCTGCGCCGATGCCCCCGAGCCTGCTCCCGCCCAGGCGGCGGCGCCGGCGTCCGAGCGCGTGAAGACGTTCGAGGAGGAGGCCGCCGGGGACGGCCCCTCGATCTCGAGCGACGACCCGCCCTTCGACCCGGCGCAGCTCGACGCCCTCTCGAAGAACGGGAAGCTCGCCCTCGCGCTCCGCGCCCTCGACAAGGTCCTCGCCGATCCGGCGAGCGGCGGGACGATCGTGCGCGCGGGCGGCCCGGACGAGCCGGCCTGGACGAGCAGCCGCGAGCTCGCGCGACGGCGGCTCCTCGCGCTCCCGGCGATCCGCGAGGAGGCGGCGCGCGTCCACGAGGCGGAGGCCGCCGACCGCTTCGAGCGCGCGTGGCGCGCGGGCTCCGTCGACACGCTCGTCCGCCTCGCCGATCGCTACCCGGCCGCGCCGTCCGCGGTCCGCGCGCTGGACCGCGCCGCCTCTCTCTACTTCGAGTCCGGGGCGCTCACCGCGGCGCGCCACGCGTGGACCCGCGCCCTCGAGACCGCCGCTCCCGACGAGCGCGCGACCCTGAGCGCGCGCATCGACACGGCGCGCCGCTTCACCCCCGCGAAGACCGAGACGGCGCCCGCCCGCCCGCTCGTCCTCGCCTGGCACCGGAAGGGCGGCGCTCCGCGCTCGTGCGCCGGAGACGAGGCCCTCTTCCTGAACGACGCGACCTCGGTCTCGGCGCTCGACGTCACGACGGGCCGGATCCTCTGGCGGAGGACGTTCCCGAAGGCCGAGCCGGGCCCGATCTCCGTGGCGCAGGAGCAGGTCGTGGCGGTCCGCGCGAAGCGCGTCCTCGTCCTCGGACGCACGAGCGGGGGCGTCGTCCTCGACGTGGAGCTCGGACGCGACCTCAAGGGCTCCGGGCACGACACGATCGACGCGGCGGCCTCCGACGACGGGCTCCTCGTCGTCGCGGCGCGCCTCGACGGGGAGCGCGTCCTCGCGGGCTTCGACCTCGGCCGGGCCGCCCTCTTCGTGACGACGCTCTGGGAGGGGAAAGGGAGGCAGGCGGCCCTCCTCGTCGAGCGCGACCGCGTCCACGTCGCCGCCGACGGGGCGATCGCGTCGCTCGGGCGCGACGGGACCGTCCTCTGGCTCCGCGGCCTCGCGGCGGCGGCGCCCTCCTCGCGCACCGACGAGCTCGTCGAGCCGCGCCTCGAGCGCGCGGGCGACGAGCTCGTCTTCACCGGCCCCATGGGCTCCGCCGTCTTCGGCGCCGAGAGCGGGCGCGCGCGCTCGGCGCTCGAGGTGCCTCCGGGCGGTCTCGTCCTCGGGGCCCGCGGCGCCGAGCCGATCGTCCTCGAGATCTCCGACCCCATGCCGCCCTCGGGAGTGCGCATGTCGCCCGACGAGGACGACGAGCGTCAGCGCGTCGTGACCGTCTCGGCGCTCCACGGGGCGAAGCTCCGGCCGCTCGGGTCGCTCGCCCGCGAGTGTCTCTGCGTGGGCCCCCCCTACGCGGGCGCGGTCGTCTCGGGGGTCCTCCTCCTCCAGGGCGACGGGAAGCTTCGCGCGATCGACCTCGCGACGTGGCGCCTCCTGGACGAGGTCGTCTGCCACGGGTGCCGTCCGGTCCACACCGCCGGGTCCGTCGTCCTCGTCGCCGGAGCCGATTCGATCGACGCCTACGCCGAGACGCGGCCCGCTCCCCCGCGCCCGCTCCCCGCGACCCTGAGCGACCTCCTCCTCCGGCTCGACTCTCCCTCGGCGCTCGAGCGCGAGCTCGCGTTCGAGCGGCTCGCCGCGCTCGCGGCGCGCGTCCACGCCGACCTCGTCGCGGCGCACGACGACCCCCGGAGCTCCGCCGAGGTCGTCCTCGCGACCGAGCGGCTCCTCCACCTCGAGGCGGTCGAGGAGGCGGCCGCGCACCCGACCCTCGAGCAGCACTTCGCCCCGCTCATGGAGCTCGCCGGCTCGACCTCGGACGTGGGGGCGCTCGTCCACCTCCTCGGAGAAGGCAAGGAGGACGAGGCGCGGGCATTCCTCGGCTCGAAGGCAAAGCTCGCGAGCGAGCTCGGCGCCTACATCCTCGACGAGGCCCCGGGCGACGTGAAGCTCGCCGCCGCCGAGCTCCTCGTCATGGCCGGCGGGGCTGCCGCCCGGACGCCCGCGAGCGAGGTCCTCGAGCGCGGGCTCCGCGACACGAGGTTCTCGGTCCGCTCGCCCGTCTACCGCGCCCTCTTCGAGCGAGGCGGGATCGAGGGGCGCGACCTCGCCGTCTCGATCCTCCCCAAGCCCGGGATCGCGAAGGACGACCACGCCGAGCGCGAGATCCGCAAGCTCCTCGAGAAGAAAGGGGACCCCGACGCCGAGAACCGCGCCGACGTGCTCAAGCGGCTCCTCGAGCAGCGGCTCGGGCTAGAGGCCGAGAACGACAAGTGAACGTGCGCGCTCCCTCTCGTCCCTGTACGTTGAGCGGCAGGGGAAAGAGTCATGCGGATCGCCGTGTTCTCGGCGTGCCTCGCCGTCGCCGTCGTCGCCTCGCCGACGCGAGCGGGTGACGAGCTCACGCCCGTCAAGCTGCCTCTCAAGGGGAAGGTCCGGGAGGCCGCGGTCGGACCCGACGGCACGCTCTACTTCCTCGAGGGCTCGGTCGTCCGCAACAGCGAGCCGAAGGACGAGCCGGGTGAGCACAGGGTCTTCGCCTGGGACCTCGAGAAGAACAAGGAGGCGTTCCGGATCGACGGGATCCCCGCCGGCGCCGTCTCGATGGCCGTCGTCGGCGACAAGCTCGTCGTCGCGTGCGGCAAGGAGGGCCTCGCGGTCGTCGACCTCGAGACGAAGGCCGTCAAGATGATCAAGGACGACAAGGCCGTCCCCAAGTGGGTGAGCCCCGACTCGTCCCGGGGACACGCGCTCGTCATCGTCGGGACGCGCTTGCGCGGCGACGTGCTCGCCAAGGTGGGCCTCGAGTCGGAGCACGGGATCGCGATCCCGACGGGCGCGCTCCGCGGCCACGTCGCCGCGACGACGGACGCGATCGTGGTCCAGACCCCCTTCGCCGACGGAGCGGTGGGCGGGCAGGCCGGCTGGCCGACGTTCCTGAGCAACCTGCCGGGGACGAGCCCCAAGATGTTCACGGGCTCCGCGACGAGCGCCCTCCCCTACCAGCCGATCGCGAGCCCCGCCGCGCTCAAGGGGACGAGCTTCGGCTGGAGGATCAACTTCGGACCCTTCAGGGCCGTGAACGGCGGCACCAACTTCCTCGTGACCCAGCACCCCCGGCTCCGCGCGACCGACGAGGGAACGGCCGTGATCTGCCTCGACGCGGACTGCTCGAAGATCCTCTGGACGGTCGAGAGCTCGAGTCTCCTCGGGTTCTCTTCGAAGAAGCCGCTCGCCGTCCTGAGGAAGAGCGAGGGCGATCCGAAGAAGCCGCCGGCCTCCGTCTCCAGGTGGGCGATCGAGGGCGTGAACGTCCTCGACGGGAAGACGATCTGGAACGCGACCGTCTCCTTCGCCTCGCCGATCGAGCAGACATGGCCCTACGACCCCTCGCCGCTCGCGAGGACGGTCGTCTCGTCCGGGGGCGACCACCTCGTCTTCGCCGTCAAGGACGCGAAGGCGGGCGCGAACGACGAGCCCGCCTGGTACTCGGTGGCGCTCCCGAAGGCGGGGCTCGAACCGACGCCTTTCCTCAAGGGCGCCCTCGCCGACACGGTCCACGTCGGCGGGACCTTCACCTTCGCGCCGACGGTCGAGCACGCGCCCAACGGCACGAAGTTCTCCCTCAAGACGGCGCCCGAGGGCATGACGATCGACCCCAGGACGGCGGCGCTCTCGTGGACGCCCGGTCCCAAGGCGATCAAGAACCTGGGCGAGATCGACGACGGCCGGCACCAGGTCGTCATCGCGGCGCAGATGGGCGGCGAGGAGCGGATCGTCACCTCGTTCGAGGTCGAGGTCCTGCCCGCTCCGCCGCGCGCCCCGGGGCCGCCGATCCCGAACCCCGCGTTCGTCGCCTGGTCCAAGGTCGAGAAGGGCTGGTCCTACACGGTGAAGTGCGTCTGGGGGACCGGCGACACGGGCGAGGCCACCTTCGTCCTCATGAGCAAGAACGACAAGAGGGTCGTCGTCTCCGAGCTGGTCAACGGCCAGAAGGCGGGCGACGGCATGGAGTACCCCGCCATGGCGAGGGAGACCGCCAAGACGGAGGCCGCGGGCGGCGCGGATCTGGCGGCCGGCGTCGCCGACCCGCTCATGTGGACCCCGCTCGCCAAGGGAAAGAAGCTGGGCACCGAGGAGGTCAAGGCGGCCGGCAAGAGCTTCTCGTGCGAGGTGTGGGAGATCGACGGGGAGGACCAGAACGGGGCGGTGATCCTCAAGCAGTGGATCTGCCCGGGTTCCCTGCCCGAGATCGTGAAGGCCCACGTCACGACGATCGGGCGGGCGACGAAGATCAAGGAGAGCCTCACGTACACGCTCGAGAAGGTCGGCGCGGTCTCGGCGAAGGGTCTCGCGCGGGCCGGTGGGGACGCCGCCGGCCCGGGGTCCATCGACGTGAGGGGCAGCCAGGGCGCCGACGGCGCCTCCGGGGAGGGCAGGGGCCAGCGAGGCAAGCCGGGTGAGAAGGGCGAAGACGGCGGCGAGGTGATCGTCACGCTCACCTACAAGGTGGAGAAGAGCGGCGACAAGCTCGTCCGGGTCCAGGGGACGGCCAAGGGCCAGCCGGTCGACTTCCTCATCAACCCGAAGACGGACAAGCTCCAGATCCTCGCCATGGGGGGCAAGGGCGGCACCGGCGGACAAGGCAGCCAGGGCGTCGACAAGGGCCCGAACGACACGGCCGGCAAGGGCGGGACCGGCGGCAAGGGCGGCAAGGGCGGCAAGGGCGGCAAGGTCGTCGTCCACTTCGAGGCCGGCCACCCCGAGCTCAAGGACCTGGTCTCGATCGACAACTCGGGCGGTGACGGCGGCGACCCTGGGTCGGGCGGCCCGTCGGGCGCCGGCGCCGTGAGCAACGGGGGCGACTCGGGAGAGGCGGGGGAAAAGGGACCGGACGGGCCGGCGCCCGTCTTCAAGGCCGCCGAGAAGTAGCTGGGCTCAGGTGTCCTTGAAGAGTGCCACGTGGCACTTGGGGCACGTCGTCAGGTAGAGCGGGAAGCTCTGGTGGCAGTTCGGGCACATCATGCGCGGCCCGACCGGTCTGGGCGCCGAGTCGTCGTTGGGCTTCGGCGGACGGATGAGCGGCGAGCCGAGCCCGATCACGTCGGGGACGTTGAGGGCGAGCTCGAGCCGCTCGCGGAGGCGTCCTATGAGCTTCTCCGCCACGTCCTCCTGCGGCCGCTCGGAGAGCGAGAAGAGCGGGTACTCGTTCGCGTGGCGGTCCACGATCGAGAGGGTGTAGGTGAAGCCGCGGACGTACTGCGTCTCCGACGTGGATCGCCCGCCCCCGAGCGCGGAGACCGCGTCGATGAGGAGACCCACGTCGTCGTGGTGGCGGCCGTACACCCCGCCCGACGAGTCCTCGCGCGCGTAGTGGTCGGTCCTCACCGCGACGCGGTAGAACTCGCCGAGACCTCGTGACATGCGGCTCACGGGGATCCCCAACCAGCGCGTCTCGACGTAGATCGTCTTCTTCGCCTCGTCGATCATGCCCGAGGTGGACGAGAGCGCGCCGCCGTCGAGCCAGCGGATCCGGTCCTTCTCCTCGTAGAGCTCGAACGGGCCCCAGCGGAGGCCGCCTCCGGGGAGAGCGACCGCCTGCCGGGGCTTCTGGGCGGCGATCGCGCAGACGATCACCACCCCGACCGCGATGATGAGGATGACGAGCTCGGCGGCGTTCACGGATCAGGTCTTCGAGAGGCGCTTCTGGACCTCGGCGAGGAACGCCTTCTGCGTCCCGCCGAAGAGCATGGAGAAGAAGCCGGTCGGCGCGTGGAGCTTCTCCTGGTCGACGTAGACCGAGAGCTCACCCGGCTGCCCCTTCTCCATGACCGGCGTCACCTTGAGCTTCTCCTGGATCTTCGCGGCGAGACCCGCCGCGTTCTTGGCGACGCTCCCTCACTCGTGGCAGTAGACGATCCGAACGGTCGCCATGACGGCACCTCCGATCCGATTGTATACACCACCCCGTTCGCCCTGAGCGAGCCGGCGCGAATCGTGCGAGCGAAGCGAGCGCGACTCGCGTCGGCGAGTCGAAGGGCGAACGGTGCAGCCGTTCTACTTGGCCCGGGCGTCCTCGCGCACCTCGTGGGAGTGGCGGATCCTGGCGGCGTCGAGCTCGCCCGAGGCGAGGCTCTCGCGGTAGTCCGAGATCCGCCGCGCGAGGTCGGCGCTCGACTGCGAGATCGGCGCCGAGGACATCTGCGCGAGCACGGTCGCGGCGTCGCCGCGCGCGACCTCGAGCGCCGCGTCCACGATGGTCGCGGCCGCTTCGGTGTCCGTCTCGCGCGCGAGCGCCTGGACGAGCTGGGACGAGACGGAGCCCCGGACCGCCGCCGGCGCCTGCGCGAGCGAGCGCGCGGCCGCGGCCCGCACGTAGGGGTCGGCGTCGCCCAGGAAGTCTCCCGTGCGCGCGACCTCGTCGGGGGTCGCGCTCGCGGTGCGCACGCCGGAGAGCGCGATCGCGCGCGCCTCGCCGCTCGCGGCGAACGCGGCCGCGTCGAGGAGGGCGGCGCGCGCCCTCGGCTCGAGGTCGCTCCGGTCGAGCGCCATCTCCTGGAGCGCGGCGACCGCCTGGTTCCGCGTCTCGG
>Ga0070738_10008047_pt1 | contig 10273 bp, 5 predicted proteins | sample Coa_R2_2_FD_66446 | JGI IMG/M metagenome (GOLD analysis project Ga0070738, IMG submission 66446) | Surface soil microbial communities from Centralia Pennsylvania, which are recovering from an underground coalmine fire - Coalmine... | ecosystem: Environmental > Terrestrial > Soil > Unclassified ... | reverse complement strand
AACGGCGTGTTCCAGTTGTAGCGATACGGCGGCTTGCCGCGCACGTCGCGCGCCCGGATGGACGAAAATTCGCCGGTGCGGAGATTGCGCCGGTTGATGCGGCCATCCTGCGATTCGCTGTAAACCAGGTCCGGCTCCTGCTCATCGACGCGGCACACAAAGCCATCGCCGCCGCTGATGACGATCCAATCCTCATTGATCGGACCCTGGCCGTCGAGTGTATGGCTTGGGCCGCCCCAGCTGGCGTTATCCTGCAAGCCGCCGTAGACACGGTAAGGCTGCCGGGAATCAATCGTCACATGATAGAATTGGCCGATGGCCATATTATTGAGATACTCCCAATGGGTCGCCCGATCGTAGGTCAAATAATAGCCGCCGTCGGTACCCAACAGCATGTGCCGGCCGTCGCGTGGATCGATCCATAACGCATGCTGATCGGAGTGAAAACGATCCTGCTGGTTAAAGGTAAACGTCTTGCCGCCGTCCTTGGAGCGATACAGGTCGATTCCCAAAACATACACATATTTGTCGTCGGTCGGATCGACGCGGATTTGACTGAAATACATGGGCCGCGGATTGACGCTATTGACCCGCTTCCACGTCTCGCCGCCGTCAGTGGACTTATAGACTCCACCATATTCAAAGCTGTTGGGTCCCTGTTGGTCCTGGACGTTTTCGCGTTGTCCACCGTACATGAAACTATAAGGTCGTTTCGGATTCACCTGCCCAAATCCGGGACGGCGGACTTCCAGGGTCAGCTCCTTGCTCTCCTTGTCGCGCAATACCTTGACCGTCACCTTGTCGCCGGGATTGTGGGCGCGGAACAATTCGATAAGTTGATCGAACGATTTCACATCCGTTCGGCCGACTTTCTGGATGATGTCGCCAACCAGAAGCCCGCCTTGCTCCGACATGCCGCCCGGAAAGATTCGCTCGACGCTCACGCCATTGGGGACGTCCGAGCCGCGGAAATCGACGGGCAAAGCTCGCCCGCCGCCCGGTCCCTGCGGCTCCGGCCGTCTTCCCAGCGTCACTTTGATTTCGAGGGCTTTCTTGTCGCGCTCTATTTTCAGGGTCAACGTGTCGCCGACTTTGTGCTTGCGGATCTGTTCGGCCAACTCTTCATACTTGCCAATGGCTTTGCCATCCGCGGCCCTGATGACGTCGCCGACTTTCAGCTCCGCCTTGGCGGCGGGACTGTTCGGCGTGACCTGCGTCAGCTTCGCGGCGCCCTCTGCGTCCTCACCGGCGACGCCGAGAAACACCGGACTCGGCGGCGTGCCCATGCCGATTTTCGCGCAATCGATGACGGCATAGACCACACTGGGATTCTTACGCGAATAATCGAGTCCAATGCGCCCCAGCTCACAGGTGGGCAATCCTTTGGTCAGCTTCTGGAACGATTTTCCGCCGTCGGTCGTTTTGTAAATCGCGCCGCCCGGTCCCCATTTCTTGATAGGATCGTAGGCATCATAGCCGTCTTGCAAGGCCGGTTCACCGCGATGGCTGTCGAAGCCGTCGCGCATCCGCTCCCACGTCGCCACCAACAGCGTCTCCGGGTCGGTGGGGTGCATCTTCATGTCGATGATCCCGGTTTTGTCATCGATATAAAGGATTCTTTCCCATGTCTTGCCGCCGTCGGTCGTCTTATATAATCCGCGCTCCTCGTTGGGACCATAGAGCCGGCCCAACGCACCGACATATACAATGTCCGGATTTTGCGGATGCACGATGACCCGGCCAATCTGGAAGGTTTTATCCAGTCCCATATTCTTCCAGGTCTTGCCGCCGTCGGTCGATTTGTACACGCCGTCGCCATAGGACACGGAATTGCGCGGATTATTTTCACCGGTGCCGACCCAAATGATGTCTTTGTTGGATTGGGCCACGCACACATCGCCAATCGATACGGTGGACTCGTGGTCGAACTGATGCTCGAAGGTGATGCCGTTATTGGTCGTTTTAAGCAAACCGCCGGAGGCGGTGGCCACCCAATAGATGCAAGGATCGGCCTCATACACCGAGAAGGCAACAATGCGTCCGGCCATCGACGCCGGACCAATGCTCCGCCACGAGAGTGTCTTGGTCCATTCGGAAGGAATCGCCGTGGCCGCCGTTGTTGGAGTGGTGGCCGGCATGCGCTTCAGTTCTTCGAGCTTTTTCGTCAATTCTTGGATCTGCCGTTCGATGTCGGCGATCAGTTTCTCACGTGGGGCGGCCTCCTCGGCCGCTGGTCCGGAGATGGCGAGCAGCATTACGAAGGAAGCCGTCAGGATGGCCCGCAAGAACCAGAACGAAGCTGATGTGCGCGAAATCATTGGTGTGCCCTCATAATTGCCCAACGCAGGTCGGAAGATAGCTCCCACTTTAAGTGGCGAGAGCGCGATATGCAAGTGAAAACAAAGGATATGTAATGGGGAATTGGATGCAGCCCACAGCGCCGGCAAGGGACGTCCTTGCTGGCGCTGCGGGCTGGTGGGGAAACGGCGCTACGGGTTAGAGCAGCCCCCGTTGGGGCACGGTCTCCGGACCGTGCCCCCATTGCCGACCGCAGGTCTCCCGCGTTCCGTGAAGGAGAGCGTCGATCAGAGCAGCTGGCTGCTCGCCGAGACGACGGCGGACTCGACGGGTGCAAATATTGTCCCGGACAAGGAGCCGGGGAAGGTTATTCCCAAGGCGGTGAAGGTGTCGATGGTCCCCGGATCGACGTAGTTGAATTTGACGGACAGGCCGAAGAGGTTGACGTCATTCGTCTCGCCGCCGGAGCTTTGGAAGGGCGGAGGAGTGGACGTGCTGGTCGGCGGCGTTCCGAAGCTGATTTGCGACGCGAAGACCGCGTTCATCACATTCAAATACACGGGCGAGAGGAAACTGCTGCCAACAAAGGTGTTCACGCCGGCCGTTGCACCCCCGTAAGTGACCTGAACCGTCTGGTTCTGGGCCACGGCGTACAAGGGCAACGAGGTCGAGAAGGTCGCCTGCCCGTTGCTGTTGACCCCTGAGGTTCCCATCTGGTTGTTGACGTTGAAGGCGACCGTGCCAGCGGTGACGGGCGTCGTGGTGCCTGTCTGCGTCACGGTTGCCGTGATCGTCTCGTTCGCCGATCGCGCAAAAAAATTGGGGGTGATGCTTATGGCGACGTTGGTCGTGGTCGCAATAGTGGCTGGCGTGACTCGATCCTCCAGCTGTTCCAGGCGCGGCCGGATCGTCGCGCCTCGCCGCTCGGGCGCGCTTCGGCCGCCGCGACGTGTGAACTTTCCGTTGATTTCTCGCAGCCATCCGAAAAGAGTCATGGTGCATTCCTCCAAAAAAAAGGATGATTAGGCGAGCTTAAATTGCACTCGATCAAGCTCAAGGATCAATGGGATATAGGCGTTCGTTGACAATCAACAAAAAGCGACAATTGGCGATAGGGCAGCGAGTCAGCTCGCCGCTATCTCGAATGAGAAGAAACGTGCTTCGTTGGACGCTCGCGGCGATGTTCGGCACTCTCCCTTGCCCTGCCTTCCTCGATACAGGGGCAGTCCGCAAGCGGACACGGCTTTGTTAAAATAGGCAAAATAGCCGGGGAGGAAAGATGTTTGTGAGAAAGAGCTGAAAATGGTCGGTCTATTTCAGAAATGGTTCTGGTTCCCAAACTCCCTTTGGGAACTCACTTCGCGAAACTCCGTTTCGCCCGTAGTTTCCGACGCTGGCGAGGGAGATGCGAAACAGAGTTTCGCGGACAGCGTTCCCAAACGGAGTTTGGGAACGAGAGGAGAGGAAGAGAGGAACGAGAGGGATCTCCTCTTATGGTAGGTGAATCGCATTCCTCACTTCTCCATCGCCTTGCTCTGGTGCCGTAGCGGTTTGCCCGCCAGTACATCCATGAATTTGCCATCGTCGATCGCTAGTTGGCCATTGACGAACAAATAGCGAACGCCAGTCGCGTATTGGTGCGGCTTGTCGAACGTCGCCTGATCGCGGAATGTCCGCGGATCGAAGACGACCATGTCGGCGAAATAACCTTCCTTTAAGTATCCGCGCTGGGGTAGATGGAGAATATCCGCCGGCAAGCCGCTGGCGCTGCGGATGGCGTGTTCCAGCGTAATGATCTTGTCCTCGATGGCGTAGCGGCCGATCTTGCGCGCGAAGCAGCCGTAACTGCGCGGGTGCGGCACCGTATCGGACGACGGCAGCATGGAAGAGCCGTCGCTGGCCGTGGCCACGAACGCTTGGCGCATAATCAGCCGTACATCTTCCTCGCTCATGCCGAAGTTGACGATCTGGGCGCCGCCGTTGCGTTCAATCTCCAGCACAATGTCGATGGCCGGCTTCTTTTCCCGTGCGGCGATCGCGGCCAAATCCTTGCCCTGCCAGGCGGGCTTCGGAGCATAACGCGCGATGCGGACGCTCTTGCCGTCCTGGTGCTGCTTGATGCCGCGTTCGACGAGCGGACGCAAACCAGCCAGCTGCTCCGCGTCGCCCAGGCGGGCGAGATAATCCTTCTGGCTGCCTTCGCGGAACGAGGTGGGGATCAACGTGGCTTTCAGGCTGGTGCTGCTGGCGACATAGGGATATTGATCGGCGCTGACGGCTTGGCCGGACCTGCAAGCTTTCTCGATCAGGGCAATCTCGTCGGCCGCCATGCCCCAGGCGCGTTGGCCGGACGCTTTCAAATGCGAGATGTGGACCGGCAAGCCGGCCTCGCGGCCAATCGTCAAGGCTTCGTCGATGGCGCTCAAGACGCCCGTGCCCTCATCGCGGATATGGCTGGCGTAAAAGCCGCCATGCCGCGCCGCCACGCGCGCCAACGCGATCAGCTCGTCCGTCTTGGCGTAAGTGCCGGGATTGTAGATCAAACCGGTGGACAATCCCCAGGCGCCGTCTTTCATGGCCTGATCGACCAATTCTTCCATCTGTCTTAGCTCATCGGCCGTCGGCGCTCGGTTGGCGTTCTTCATGACGTGCTCGCGAACATCGTTATGCGGTACCTGGTGGATCACGTTCGTGCCGATTTTGCCGCTCTCCAAAGTCTGAAAATACTTGGCCGTATCGACCGGCCCCGCGCCGCAGTTGCCGGTCACGACCGTGGTGACGCCCTGGTGCAGATAATTGCGATTGGCGCGGGTGGCCTTTTTCTGGAGCGGATAGTCGCTGTGCGTGTGCAGATCGATGAAGCCGGGCGCGGCGACCAAGTCCTTGCCATCGACGATGCGCGGCCTGCCGGCGGCGCTAAATTGGCCCACGGCAACAATGCGTTCGCCGCGGATCGCCACATCGCCGACGACGCCTGCCTTTCCGCTGCCGTCGTACAACGTCGCCCCGCGGATAACGACATCCGCTTCAATCGCCGGCTCACCCGGCACAAGCAGACACATTAGCAACGGATACAGGTTCGACATGACTGCCTCGAACTTCTTCTTGCCGGCCCGCGGCGCAAGCAAGGGAAGGCGTGAGCCTTGCTTGCGCTGCGGGCCGGCGAGGTTTACCACGGAATCACAGAGAAGAAAAATACGGAAATAGAGAGAAAACGAAAGAGGACGCCCGTTCTTTTGCCTTTCATTCCTTCGGTGATTTTCTCCGCGCTCTCTGTGACTCTATGGTTAGCTCTTCTGGGCAATCCTGGATCGATTCCATCCGCACAGCCGGCGCAATCCGAACAAGCACGAGTCCAAACTGCCCACCCTTGGGCAAGAGTTGTTGACCCATATCTTTACCAGACTTACTATATTATCAACATTACGCATTTTCTCCCTTTTACCTAAACGGAACCGAGAGGGAGAGGCAGATGAGCGGCCGTGGTGCGCGCCCGGAGAGGGTGCGCGCGTCGCCGCTCTTTCGGTGGTGGGTTCGAAGCCTGTGGAGGGCTTGCATGTACCAAGGTTCCTTGAGTTCCCTTTCAGTACTGGGAGGCTTGTTCCGATGTACAGTGTTGTTTTGATGATGGCGTTGACCAGCGGCGGCGATGCGCCGGCGTGGGGTCGTGGCTGCTCGGGCTGCTACGGCGGCTGCTTCGGTTGCTACGGCGGCTACAGCTGTGGCGGTAGCTGCCACGGTCGTAAACACGGCTGCTGCGGTTGCAGCGGCGGGTGCTGGGGCGGCGGCTCCGGTGGTTGCCACGGTCGTAAACACGGCTGCTGTGGCTGCCACGGTGGTTACTATGGCGGCTGCTACGGCGGCGGCTGCTACGGCGGCGCTTGCTTCGGCGGTGCTTGCTCCGGCGGCGCTTGCTTCGGTGGAGGCTATGGCGGAACGGTCGCTCCGGTTGTCCCCGCCGCGCCCGTGACCCCGGCTCCGGCCCCGGCCACGACGCCCAAGAAGACGAGCCTTGAAGGCGCCGCTCCGGCGACCTTGATCGTCAACGTCCCGGCCGAGGCGCGTCTGAGCATCGACGGCGAGGCCACCACCTCGACCGCGACGCAGCGCGTGTTCGTTTCGCCGGCCCTGAATTTCGGCCGCGAGTATCACTACACCCTCGAAGCCGAGTTCCAGAAGGACGGCAAGATGGTGAAGGTCACGAAGGAAGTCGCGGTCAAGGCCGGCGACGAGACGCGCGTCAACTTCGACGCCGAAGTTTCTGCCGAGATCGCCAGCCGCTAACGCGGTCACGACTCGCTAGGGACATGCCTTGCCTCTTCGCGAGGTCCGGCCTGCCGGATGAGGCATCTCCGCAACGCCTGGGGAGCAACACTGCTTCCCAGGCGTTTTTGTTTACATGCCCCTTCCCAAGCACATGATTGTCCGAGCCGCTTACTCCGCTGCGCCGCGTGCGCGGCTCGGACAAATCAAGCACGCCAGAAGTGGATAATCGTTGCAACCCATCCCTCCACATGCTAACTTCATCAGTTAAAGTCGAACCCGGTGCCGGAGGTAAGTTCCGTTGGGAGGATCGGTCTACCGATCGTGGGAGACGTCATGGAAACGTCCGCCAGCTTGTTGGAGCGCCTCCGCACGTCGCCCGACGAGGCGGCGTGGCGGCGCCTCGACGACCTGTATCAACCGCTCATCCGCCGCTGGCTGCTCCGCGACCCCTCTCTGCGCGAAGAAGCCGATGACATCGTTCAGGAAGTCATGAGCGTCCTCGTCCGAGAATTGCCCGGCTTCCAGCGCCGGCGGAACGGCTCCTTCCGCCGTTGGCTGCGCACCATCACCGCCCATCGTTTGGCCGCCTTCTATCGTTCGCGCAAGAATCGGCCCGTTGCCCTGGGCTGTCCCGCGGAAGAATCCCCCCTGACGCAGCTGTCCGATCCCAACAGCGAGATGAGCCGCCAGTGGGACCGCGAGCACGACCGCTACGTGTTGTCCCGCCTTATGGAGCTGATCGCGCCCATGTTCGAACCAACCACGTTGGCCGCCTTCCGCCGCACCGCTCTGGAGGGCATCGCGCCGGCGCGGGCGGCGAAAGAGCTGGGCTTGTCGCTCAACGCCGTCTTGATCGCCAAGTCTCGCGTCCTCAGCATGTTACGGCAAGAAGCGAAGGGCCTGATCGACTGAATGTAAATTTTTCTGAAAGGTTTGGCCGCCTCGCGCACTATTTGAACCAAGCGAAGCGCAGCCTGAACGAAGACGAAACGGACGGGGATGCGGTTGACGCATCCTTTCGGAGGAACGATCCATGCCGGACGCCGTGAGTTGCCCAACGCCGCAGGAACTAACAGCTTTCGGACTCGGCAAACTGCCTCAGCAAACCGCCGCTGCCATCGCCGCTCATCTGGAGTCGTGTGCCAAATGCGTCAAGGCCGTGGCCGATGTGACGCCCGATTCCTTCCTCGAAAAGGTCCGCGCCGCCGGGCCGGCTGGATCCTCGTTCCCTCCGAGCTTGGCTCAGCCGGGCAACGCGCCCAAGAGCGGGGAACGGCCGGCCGTGCCCATTGTCCCTTGTCCGGATGTGCCGCCGGAGCTGGCACGCCATCCGAAATACCTCATCTTGCGTGAGCTGGGCCGCGGCGGCATGGGCGTCGTCTACCAGGCGCGGCAGACGGTCATGGACCGGCCAGTCGTCATTAAGGTTATCAATCGAGCGCTGCTTGATCGGCCTGAATCCCTGGAGCGTTTCCGTCGCGAAGTACAGGCGGCGGCACAGCTGTCGCATCCCAATATCGTCACCGCCTACGACGCCGAACAAGCCGGCGAGCTGCACATGCTGGTGATGGAGTTCGTGCCCGGCCAGAGCCTGGCCGAGGTGCTGCAAAAGAGAGGGCCGCTGCCGGTGGCCTACGCCTGCCACTTCGCGCGTCAGGTGGCGTTGGGCTTGCAGCACGCCCACGAGCGCGGCATGGTCCACCGCGACATCAAGCCGCAAAACCTCATACTGTCGCTGAAAAACCAGATCAAGATCCTCGATTTTGGGCTGGCCAAGGTCGTCAGCGAGCGGAACACCGAAAAAGGACTGACGGAGTCCGGCGCCTACATGGGCACGCCGGATTATTGTGCTCCCGAGCAGGCAGAAGACGCGAGCAAGGCCGACATCCGCGCCGATTTGTACAGCCTGGGCTGCACCCTGTACTGCCTGCTGGCCGGTCATCCGCCGTTCCATGAGGACACAGTATTCAAGACTTTCCTGGCCCATCGTGAGAAGCAGCCGCGACCACTGCTGGAGTTGCGGTCAGATGTGCCTGCGGAGCTATGGCAGGTGGTGAAGCGATTGCTGGCGAAGGATCCGGCCCAGCGCGATCAGAAACCAATCGAGGTAGTGCAGGCGCTGACGCCGTTTGTCAAACCGGGTGCGAAGACGGAGCCGAAGAGCGGTTCGATGCCGGTGCGAAAGGTTGATCCGCCGGTTAAGGCGACGAGAATCGACGCGGATACGAACCAGGTCAAGAAGGTCCTGCGGGAGGTGCCTGGCAAAGCCATGCCCAAAAAAGCGCTCGCAAAGGAGGATACATCACCTTTCGCTAATCTGACGGACGCGGTCGTCGCTCCCAAGAATGTAGCGCAAGCTCGTAACGCATTAGAGCAATTGCTGCCGGCATGGTTGAAACGCCTCGGTAGGTTGGCAGTTGCGGCCGTCGTATTCGTCGCGCTAATTCTGACGGCGGCCATCATCATCAAGATCAAGGACAAGGTGCAGACGCCTGGCAGCGATACCGGCAAAGTGATGTCGTCCAAAGCCGGCACGGGCGAACCGGAGCCGCCTCCGACCGAGGAGGCAAAGAAGCACGAGGAGAAAGTCGAAACGCAACGGAAAAACGACGTAGCGCCCCCGCCTCTTGGACCTCCGTCTCTTGCACCGCTAATGCCGCCGAAACCACAGGCTTTGGAAGCCCCCGTAGCCAAGAAGGATGATCTCGGAGACCAGCACTCACAGCCCAAGGCGGATCCAGGCAAGCAGGATGATGCGGAGACACTTACCAAACGTGGCCTTGATCTTCTGAACAAGGGCGACGTGGAGGGGGCCATCGTCGAGTTTCGCCGGGCAATCCAACTCAATAAATATCACCACGGAGCCCATTGCAATCTGGGCAATGCCTTGCTCCAAAAGGGCTACATCGAAGAGGCAATTTCCGAGTGTCGACGGGCCATCGAACTAAAGGAAAAAAATGGGAAAGATTGCCCCGCGGCCCACGACAACCTGGGTTCTGCCCTTTGGGAAAAGGGTGACTCGGAGGGTGCCATCGCTGCCCATCATCAGGCCATCGCCCTCGAGCCGGATTTCGCCGAGGCATACAGCCACCTCGGCGCAGCCCTATCTTGTCAGGAGAAACATGCCGAAGCGGAGGCAGCCTTCCAGAGGGCCATCGCCCTCAAGCCGGATAGCGCCGGGGTATACACTATCCTCGGCGGAACCCGATATCGTCAGGGGAAATATGCCGAAGCGGAGGCGGCCTTACGAAAGGCCATCGCCCTCAAGCCGGATAGCGCCCTGGCATACAACAACCTCGGCGCAGCCCTAATGAGCCAGGGGAAATATGCCGAAGCGGAGGCAGCCGTACGAAAGGTCATCGCTCTCAAGCCGGATAACGCCGTGGCATACAACAACCTCGGCAAAGCCTTAAGGAGCCAGGGGAAACATGCCGAAGCGGAGGCAGCCTTCCGAAAGGCCCGCGACCTCAAGCCGAAGTAAGTCAAGGTTCACTAATATCTGGGATAGGCCCTACAGCACCAGGACTGGGTCACCGACGATCTGGGCCTCCTGCGGCTCGGGGATGAGCTGGGCCGGAAACGCCCTTCGGGGAGAAAGTTTAAGGAACCTAATCGGGTCCGCAAAGACCCTGACACCCTTTGCTCACGACTTTTTCTGATCGGTAGAAGGAATAAATCGGTTGACCTTATCGGTAGTGAGGATCTGCAA
>Ga0070738_10008044_pt1 | contig 10274 bp, 4 predicted proteins | sample Coa_R2_2_FD_66446 | JGI IMG/M metagenome (GOLD analysis project Ga0070738, IMG submission 66446) | Surface soil microbial communities from Centralia Pennsylvania, which are recovering from an underground coalmine fire - Coalmine... | ecosystem: Environmental > Terrestrial > Soil > Unclassified ... | reverse complement strand
CGCATGCTCGGCTACGACGTGCTCCATCCGATGGGATGGGACGCCTTCGGTCTGCCGGCCGAAAACGCGGCGATCGATCGCGGCATCGATCCCGCCGTGTGGACGGCCGAGAACATCCTCAATATGCGGCGCCAGATCCGCCTGATGGGTACCGGCTACGACTGGTCGCGGGAGATCGCAACCTGCGAACCCGAGTACTATCGCTGGAATCAGTGGCTCTTTCTCCGCCTCTTCGAGCAGGGGCTTGCGTATAAGCGTGAAGCGCCCGTCAACTGGTGCCCGCACGACCAAACGGTGCTCGCCAACGAGCAGGTCATCGACGGGCGCTGCTGGCGGTGCGACCATCTCGTCGAGCGCCGCAACCTGTCGCAATGGTTCCTGCGGATCACCGCCTACGCCGATCGGCTTCTGCGCGATCTGGATAAACTCGACGGCTGGCCGGAGCGGACGCGCGTCATGCAGCGTAACTGGATCGGACGCAGCGAGGGCGCCCGCGTGGCCTTCCGCGTCGACGGAATCGATGCGGCGATCGAAGTCTTTACGACGCGCCTCGATACGCTTTACGGCGCGACCTTTCTCGCCGTCGCGCCCGAACACGAGATCGTCGAGTCGCTCAAGCAAATCGTTTCGCGCGAGCAGGCATCGGCGATCGAATCCTTCGCGCAGCGCCTCAAATCCAAATCGGAGCTCGAACGCACCAGCCTGATGGAGAAGGAAGGCGTCTTCACCGGCGCCTACGCGATCCATCCGCTTTCGCGCGAACGCGTGCCGATCTGGGTGACGAACTACGTGCTGGCCGAGTACGGCAGCGGAGCCGTCATGGGCGTGCCGGCGCACGACGAGCGCGATTTCGCTTTTGCCAAGCAGTACGGCTTGCCGATCGTTGCGGTGATCCTTCCAAGCGACGAAGCAACGGCGGCGCCGCTGCGCGCGCCTTTCGTCGAGGACGGAAGGCTGATCGGCAGCGACGACTTCGACGGAATGTCCAGCGCCCGCGCCCGAGACGCGATTGCGCAACGCCTTTCCCAGAGCGGCGCCGGCGCCAAGAGCGTAGGCTATCGTTTCCGCGACTGGCTGATCTCGCGCCAGCGCTATTGGGGTACGCCGATCCCGATCGTGTACTGCCAAACCTGCGGCCAAGTCGCCGTTCCCGACGAGCAGCTGCCGATTCTGCTGCCGCCGCGCGAGCGTCTGAGCGGCACCGGGTCGCCGCTCGCCTCGATGACGGAGTTCGTCGAGACCAGTTGCCCGGCGTGCGGCGGACCGGCGCGCCGCGAGAGCGACACGATGGATACGTTCTTCGAATCGTCGTGGTATTATCTGCGCTACCTCGACCCGCACAACGACGTGCGGCCGTGGGATCCGCAACGCGCTGCGCGTTGGATGAACGTGGATCAGTACATCGGCGGATCGGAGCACGCCGTGCTGCACCTGCTCTACTCGCGCTTCTTCTACAAATTCTTCCACGACCGCGGCTGGGTCGCAGGCCCGGACGAGCCGTTCGCGCGGCTCTTCCATCAGGGAATGGTCTTGCGCGACGGCGAGAAGATGTCGAAGTCTCGCGGGAACGTCATCGGAATCGACGAGACCGCGGACCGGCACGGCGTCGACGCGATGCGGCTCTTTCTGCTTTACGTCACGCCGCCCGAAGAAACCAGCAACTGGACCGACGATGGAATCAGCGGCCGGGTTCGGTTGCTCAACCGCATTTGGCGCGCCTGCGAACCGCTCTGCGACGGGAACCAGGACACGCTCGCGCTGCCCATGACCGATACGCCGGAAGAGAAGGCGCTTTTGCGCGCGGTGCACGCCGTCGCGAAGTCCGCAACCGACGAAACGCTGACGCGGCGATTCCATTACAACACGACGATCGCCAAACTGGACGAGCTGGTGAACGCGATGACCGCGGCGCCGCCGGGTACGCCGTCGCCGGCATTGCGCTACGCCGCGCGCGCTCTGCCGATTCTCATCGCTCCTTTCGCGCCGCATCTCGCCGAGGAGCTGTGGGAGCGCATGGGACACCGGACGTCGGTCCATTTGGAACGCTACCTCGTCCCGGACGAACGCGCGCTGGCCGTGGACGAGATCACGCTGGTTGTGCAAGTCAACGGCAAAGTTCGCGCGCGGATCTCCGCGCCGCCGGGGATGGCCGAGGAATCCGCCGTGGACCTGGCGCTGGCCGAACCCAACGTGCGGGCGCATCTCGACGGCAAGAGTATTCGCAAGCGGGTTTACGTTGCCGATAAGCTGCTCAACTTCGTCGCCGGATGAGCGAGCGGCAGCAGTCGACCGACGTCTGCATCGTCGGCGGCGGTCCGTGCGGCGTCATGCTCGGCGTGCTGCTGGCGCGCGCCGGCGTCGAGGTCGTCGTGTTGGAGAAGTATCCGGACTTCTTCCGCGACTTTCGCGGCGATACGGTTCATCCGTCGACGCTGGAGCTGCTCTACGAGCTGGGCTGGCTGCCCGATTTCCTCGCGCTCCCGCACAACGAGTTTCAAACTGCGAGCGCCGTGATCGCGGGGGAGCCGGTGCAAGTCGCCGACCTGTCTCACCTGCCGACGCATTGCAAGTTCGTGGCGCTGATGCCGCAGTGGGATTTTCTCAACTTTCTTGCCGAGCGCGGCCGCCGTTATCCGACCTTTCGACTCCTGATGAGCACGCAGGGCGTGGGCCTGGTCGAAGCCGATGGCCGAGTGACCGGTGCGCGAGCTTCCGGTCCCGCCGGCACGATCGAGATCGCGGCGAAGCTCGTCGTCGGCGCGGACGGACGTCATTCGACGATTCGCGACCTCGCCGGCTTCGCCGTCACGGAACTCGGCGCGCCGATGGACGTTCTCTGGCTGAGGGTTCCCAAGCTTGACGGCGACGCGACGCGGCAGTTGGGTTGGGTGCGCACGGGACATATGGTCGTTCTGCTCGATCGCGGCGACTATTGGCAGTGCGCCTATCTCATCGCCAAGGGTTCCTATCCGCAACTGCGAGCGGACGGCATCGAAACGCTGCAGCGGGGAATTGCCGAGACCGTCCCGATGCTCGCCGATCGCGTCGCGGAGATCGACGATTGGTCGAAGGTCGCGATGCTCGACGTTCGCGTGGACCGGCTGGACCGGTGGCATCGTCCGGGGCTGCTTTGCATCGGCGACGCCGCGCACGCGATGTCGCCGATCGGCGGGATCGGCATCAACCTCGCGATTCAAGATGCCGTCGCAACCGCGAATATACTGGCATCATCGCTGCGCGCGGGGCGGACGCCAACCGATGAGGATCTACATCGCGTCCAAGCCCGGCGGATGTTCCCCACCAAGGTAACGCAAGCGTTCCAAACGTTCGTCCAGGATCGCGCGATCGACCCGCTGCTGCACGGCGCCGTCGTCAGCGCGCCGCCGCTGGCCGCGCGGCTCTTCGACGAATTTCCGGCGTTGCGCCGCCTGCCCGCGCGCTTGATCGGCATCGGCGTCCGTCCCGAGCACGTCCGCACGCCCGACGTTTTTTCGAAATGAGAACTCGCTAGCTCAACCCTTCGCGCGTCAGCATTTCCGCGTAAATCTCGCGCACGCGCTCCAGCGTGTCGATTTCTTGCGCCGGCTTGTCGTCGCGAATGCGCACGATGCGCGGAAAGCGGAGGCTAAAGCCGCTCTCGTGCAGATCGCTCTCCTGGATGACGTCGAAAGCGACCTCGAGCACGACCTGCGGCTCGACTGGGATCTCGTGAGCGCGCGCCTTCCGGCGCTGCTGCGATAACGGAAGGCGGTGCGCTAAGAACCACTGCGTCAGCCGCGCGATCTCGGCATCGGTGAGACCCGAATACGCCTTGCCGATCGTGGCCGGCTCACCGTCGTCGCCGCGCACGGCAAACGTGTAGTCGGAGAGCACGCCGGCGCGCTTGCCGTTGCCCCATTCGACGGCCACGACGACCACGTCGAGGGTCGAAAGCTCGCGCTTGAGCTTGAGCCACCACTTGCCGCGCCGGCCCGGAAGGTACGGCGCATCGGCACGCTTGAGCATCAGGCCCTCATTTCCGCGCGCGCGGGCCGCGTCAAACGCGGCGTTGACCTCGGCGCCGGCGAGCTCGCTGCCGCTTTCAAAGGGCGCGTGCCGCAGTTGCGGACGCTCCTCGAACAGCTGCGCGAGCCGCTCGCGGCGCGAGGCGAGCGGCTCGTCGAGTAGTAACTCGTCGCCGGCGGCGAGCAGGTCGAAGACGACGTATGCGAGCGGCACCTGCCGCAGCATCGCTTCTTCGATCTCTTTGCGCTGGAGACGCGCCTGAAGTAGGCGAAACGGCAACACGCGCCCGTCGCGCATCGCGACGATCTCGCCGTCCAAGATCGCGTCGACGGCCATGCTTTCCAGCGCCCGCGCGATTTCGGGATACGACGCCGTCACGTCGTTGAGGCGGCGAGAAAAAATGCGGGCACTGCCGTTACGCACGTGCGCCTGGGCACGGATGCCGTCGTATTTGTCTTCGAAATGCCAGGCGCCCTCGGCAAGATCTTTATAGACGTCGCCGTACGGAATCGGCGTTGCGAGCATAAAGCCGATCGGCGTGCCGTACTCGACGCGCAGCTCGCTGAGCGTGCCGTGTTTAGCCGCCAGCGCGACCGCGCCGGCGTCGCCCGCCGCCATCAAGCCGCGCCGGACCTCGGTGGCTCCGGCGTCGAAGGCCTGCGCGATTGCGTCGAGCACGAGCCCCTCGCGCAAGCCCACGCGCAGATCGCCGGTGACGATCTTGATCACGTACGTCGCGACGAGCGGCGAGTCGCAGGCACGAAGAATTCGCTCGAGGACCATCTCGCGGCGCCGGCCCGCTTTCTTGCCCGACGCAGCCGCCAGTTCACCGAAGAGCGCGTCGAGCGACGCCGGCGTCAGACGATCGCGAAAGAGCATCGCATCGCGCGGCGGCCGCACGAGCGCGCCGAGCGCCTCGCCCAGATCCCCGGTCGCGCGGTACTCGGCGCCCAACCGTTGGGCTTCGAATTCCCACACGCGCTGCGCGACGGCCACGATCGCGCGACCGCCGATCGAGAGCGTGCGGCGGTCGCGCGCGGCAAACGGACCTCCGCTGAAAAACCGCGCGGCCGCAAGGAGATCGGGGTCGTCGAGCTCCCGAAAATATTCGGCGAGCAGCGCGATCTTTTCGAGTTTGCCGGCCCGTTGCGCGATCGCTCGCGCGGTCCGCGCAAAGCGCTCCATCGCGCGGCTACGCTAAGACGCCCGGCGGCCTGCGCTCGAAATATTCGTACGTCGCGCGAATGCCGTCGGAGAGTTGGGTCGCCGGCGACCACGAGAGCTCCGCGCGGGCCTTGGCCGAATCGAACTGCGCGTCCCGCGCGTCGCCCGGGCGGCGTGGCCCTCGCTCGACGGGCGCGTCGAAACCGGTGATCGCCACGAGCTCGCGGTAAATTTGATTGACGCTGGTCTTGACGCCGGTTCCGATGACGTAGCACTGGCCCGAACCGGCTTCGAGCGCACTGAGGTTGAGGTTGGCGATATCGGAGACGAAGACGTAATCGCGGGTCTGCTCGCCGTCCCAGTCGATCCGGACGCTCTGACGCGCGAGAAATTTTCCGATGAATATCGAGATGACGCCCGCTTCGCCGTTGGGATCCTGCCGCGGCCCGTAGACGTTCCCGTAACGCAGCGCGGTGAAGTCGAGATCGCGGTTTGCGTGGAAGAAGCGAAGGTAGTGCTCGCCGACCATCTTGCTGATGCCGTACGGCGAGGTCGGCCGCTGCGGCGTCGCTTCGGTGATGGGGAAATGCTCGGGCGTTCCGAAAGTCGCGCCGCTCGATGCGTAGACGATCTTGCGCGCACCGCTGCGGGTTGCGTGCTCGAGCACGTTGAGCAGGCCCACCACGTTGACTTGCGCGTCGTAGATCGGGTCGCGCGCCGAGATGGCGACGGAATGCTGCGCGGCGTGATGGTTGACGACTTCGGGCTTGAAGTCGGCGAAGACGCGGCCGATCGCTTCGTCGCGAATGTCCATGTGGACCAGCGAGATGCCGTTTCGGACGTTTGCGCGTCGGCCGCCGCCGTGCTCCCACAGCGAATCGACGACGAGTACGTCGTGTCCGGCCTGCGCATAGGCGTCGACGACGTGCGAGCCGATGAACCCGGCTCCTCCGGTGACGACGATTCGCAAGAGACCTCCTCTTATTCGGCGTGAATGCGCTGGACGAGTTCGCAACTCGTCGCAGGAGAACGACGATGCCCCCGTTCGCCATGCTTCTCTGCGCCGCAGCGTCAGTACTCGGAGCGCTCCTGGGCGCACCACTCCAAACCGAGGTGCGGGTGCTCGCAACCGGCGCCCTTGCCGCAACCGCGGTGGCCTGCGTTCTCGTGCGCGTTCCGCCCGCGCTCGCGGCGCTCGCCGGGACCCTGCTGCTCCTCTCCGCGGCGAACGCATCGCTGCACGAACGCGGCGAGCGCGTCGCCGGCGAATCCCGAACTGCCCGCTACGCCGCGACGCTCTTGGCGGCGACGGCCGCGGCCGACGGATCCACCGAGGCGACGATGTCGCTGGACGGGGGCCGTACCGTGCTCGCTCGCCTTCGCGAGCTGACCGCGCAGCCGGGAGCGCGCCTCATCGTGCGCGGCCGGCTCGAGCCCTTCGATGGCCCTCGCAATCCGGGTGAGCCGGACGCGGCGCAGCTCGAGCGGGAACGCGGCTTGGACGCGCGCCTCGACGGCGCGCAAATCCTCGCGACGGGTCCGCCCGACCGATGGGACGCACGAGCGTGGCTCGGTCGCGCGCACCTGTGGGCGCACGCGCAGCTTCGCGAGCGGTTGGGCGAACCAAATGCGTCGGTACTCGCCGGCGAGCTGTGGGGCGAACGTTCCGCGTTGCCGCCGGAACTGCGGGCCGAGTTTCAAGAGACGGGCACCGTGCACGTTTTGGTAACGGCCGGCCTGCATCTTGGGGCCGTTGCCGCCTTGGCCTTGGCGCTGCTGACGGCGATGACGCTGCCACGCTGGTCGGCGTGCCTGGCGGCAATTGCCGTCGTTTGGATCTTCGTGTGGTGGAGCGGCGCGCAACTGCCCGCCGTGCGCGCGGCGACGATGGCGACGGCGGCCCTGACGGCGCGAGCGTTCGGGCGCGCCGCCTTTTCTTGGAACGCGCTCGCGCTTGCCGCTCTTGCGATTTCGTTCGCACGTCCGCAGAGCGTCGCGACGACCTCCTTCGCACTCTCGTTCTCGTGCGTCGGCGCCATCTTCATCTGGGCTGCGCCGCTCGAGCACTGGATCGAAACGCACGTCGCATTGCCGGATCGGGTGCGGGAAGCGGTGGTGCTCTCGCTCGCGACGCAGATCGGCGTCTGGCCGCTCGGCGCGGCGTCGTTTCTGCAGTTCACGCCCTATGCCGTCGTCGCAAATGTCTGCGTCGTGCCGGCCGTCGCCTTGACGATGAGTTTGGGCGCCGCGCAGCTGCTGCTGGCGTGGTCTGCGCCGCTCGCACAGGCGTGTGCTAACCTCAATAGCTGGTCGCTCGCGTGGATGCTCGGCGCGGTTCGAACGATCGGCACAATGCCCGCGGCGGCGATCGCGGTAACGCCCGCACCTTCGTGGTGCATCGCCGCCTACGATGCGGCTGCCTTGATCGCTCCGTGGCTGTGGCGGCGCGGCGCGCCGACGCTTGCCGTCGCCGGGATGGCGCTCGGGGTCGTCGCCGTGCTCTGGCCGCCGCGCGCCTTCGACCCGCGTCTACGCGTTACGGTGCTCGACGTCGGTCAGGCGGACGCCATCGTCATTGCGACGCCGCGCGGTCACGCCATGCTCGTCGACGCCGGCGGGCGGCTCGAGCGGTCGACGCAAAGCAGCGGCTCCGTCGCGGAAGACGTCGGCGAGCGGATCGTGGTGCCGTTTTTGCTGCGTCAAGGAATCCACGCGCTCGACGCGATCTTCATCTCACATCCGCACGGCGATCATGCCGGTGGCGTCGCTCCGACCCTCCGGCGGCTGCGCGTCGCCCAACTTGCCGACAGCGGACAGCGCTACGGCGGCCATGCGTATCGCGACGCAATAGAGACGGCGCGTCTCGACGGCGTGCCGATTCTCTACCCGCGCGCCGGAGCGATCTGGCGCACCGACGACGGGATCGTTCTGCGCTTTTTAGGGCCCGCGCTGCCGCTGATTGCCGGCTCGCGCAACGACATCAATGAAAATTCGATCGCATTTACGCTGCGCTATCGTAGCTTCTGCATGCTCTTCACCGGCGATGCCGGCGCAGCGGCCGAAGCGCGCTTCCTCGCCGAAGGCGTGGATTTGCACTGCGACGTGCTCAAGGTCGGCCATCACGGCTCCGCATACGGCTCCACGCCGGCCTTTCTCGCCGCCGTCCGGCCGCGCTACGCGATCGTTTCGGTCGGGCGGCACAATATGTTCGGCCATCCGGCGCCCTCCACGATCGCGACGCTGCAGCGCTTCGGCGCCGTTATCTACCGCACCGACGAAGACGGCGCGGTGACGATTGCGACCGACGGCAAGGTGCAGATCGCGACCATGCTGCCGCGCCAACTCGCACGATAAAAGAACTCAACGCGTGGAGGCGGTCAGCGTGCGGCACGTTTGAAACAGAATGCCGAGCGTGCATACGAACGCCACGGCGCCGATCGCCTTCCCCGCGTTTGCGAACGCGTCGCCGACGAGCGCCAGCGGCTCGGCCCTTCCGCTGAATACGATCAAGGCGGCGAGCAGTACGCCGAAAAGGCTCTCGCCGACGATCAAGCCCGAGGCGACGAGCACGCCGAGCTGTTTCGCGCGATCGGCGTTTTGCTGTCTGGCGGCCCAGCGATTGTACGCCCATCCCAAGATCGCGCCGAGCACGACCGGCGCCGTCGTCGAGGCCGGCAGGTAGATGCCCAGCCCGACGGCGAGCGGCGGCAGGCGCATCAGCTTGCGCACGCGCAACAGCTCGTCGAGCGCCACCATCACCGCACCAACGATCGCACCGATCCCGATGAGACGCCAATCGAGCACGCCGCCGATCACGCCCTTTGCCAGTGCCGAGATCAGCGTGGCTTGCGGTGCCGGCAACGGCTGCGCGATCGCGCCGTGCGGTGCGACGGCCCCCGCGAAACCATAGGCGCGATCGAGCAGATCGAGGATCGGCGGAATAACGAGCGCGCCGGCCGCGACTCCGCCCACGAGCGCGACCTGCTGGCGCCACGGCGTCGCGTCGACGAGCTGGCCCGTCTTGAGATCTTGCAGATTGTCGTTGGAGATCGTTGCGACGCAAAGCAGCACCGCCGTTACGGCGAGCGCGTAGGCGATCATCGGCAGCGCCGCGACGCGCACGTAGCCGCTGCCGATTGCCAGCACCACGAGCGCGGCGCCGATCACCGAGAGAATGGCCAAGCCGGAAACGGGACTGTTGGAAGCGCCGATCAGCCCCGCCATATAGCCGCACGCGGCCGCAACGAAAAAGCCGGCAACGACGACGTAGACGACGCCCGCCGCCGTCATCGCGGGCGCGATCGGCGCGAGCCGTCCGCCGGCGAGAAAAGACCACAAGAGCCATGCCAGCGGGACGAGCAGCGCGAGGCTGGTGAGGGCGACGATTCCGATCGGCAAATCGCGTTCGGTTCGCGGCAACTGCGCCGCCGCGTCGTTTCGCCGGCGCGATGCCGCCAGCGCCGACGTGACGCCGCGCGCGACGGGGCGCATCAGCCGTCCGAGCGACCAGAGGGCGGCAACGCCGATCGCGCCCGCGCCGATGAACCGGACTTGGTGCGCCCAGACCGCGGTTGCGACATCGACGGCCGCGCCCGGTGCCGGGTGCAGCGCCGTCAGAACCGGCGTTGCGATGCCCCAGGCGATGACGAGCCCGGCGAAGATTGCCATGCCGACCGAAAGTCCGATCAGCTGGCCCGCGCCGACGAGCGCGAGCGATAGAGAGAAGCCGATGCCCGTCGCGGCGGCGCTCCCGATGCGAAAATAGGCAACGAGTTGTCCCGCGAAGACGCGGGTTGCGACGATCGCCGCGAAGGCCGCGGATGCCGCGCTGCCGGCGACCAGCGCGAGCAGTCCGGCGCGATTGCCCTCTTGCGCGGAACCCGAACGCGTTCCAACCCGCAGCACTTCGGCGGCCGCGACCCCTTCGGGGAACGGCAGGTCGGAGCCGGTGACGAGCGCCCGGCGCAACGGCACGCTATACATGACGCCGAGTACGCCGCCGATCGCGCAGATCGAAAAAGACTGCAGGAACGGAAAGCCGCTCCACCAGCCGATCATCACGAGGCCCGGCAACACGAAAATGACGGCCGAGAGGGTGCCGGCAG
>Ga0070738_10008041_pt1 | contig 10275 bp, 5 predicted proteins | sample Coa_R2_2_FD_66446 | JGI IMG/M metagenome (GOLD analysis project Ga0070738, IMG submission 66446) | Surface soil microbial communities from Centralia Pennsylvania, which are recovering from an underground coalmine fire - Coalmine... | ecosystem: Environmental > Terrestrial > Soil > Unclassified ... | reverse complement strand
GTTGCCTGATATCTTCGCCGCAAATGGCCATGTCGCCGATGACGTGAGTGTGGTGACCCCGACACTTCACTATGCGGAACCGCCGCTGCTCTTCCATAACAAGGACAAAGGAAAATTTGAAGATGTGACGGACAAGATGGGAGCGGCTCTGCGCCGGCCGATTGTTGCGCGTGGCGCAGCTTATCTTGATTACGACAACGACGGCGATCTTGATCTGGTTATCAGCACCAGCAATGGTCCCGCGAAGCTGCTTCGCAATGACAACGGCAATCAAAATGACGTGCTGAAGGTCAAGACAATCGGAACACGCTCAAACCACGACGGGATCGGCGCGAAAATCACCGTGAAAACAAACACAGGCTTGCGCCTCTTTCGCATGGTCAAAGATGGATCAAGCTATCTCTCGCAAAGCGAATTGCCGCTGACCTTCGGCCTGGGAAAGCCCGACGGAGACAAACCCGTAAGTCTGGAAATCGTCTGGCCAGGCGGGAAAAAAGAGGCGGTCGAGAACATCAAGCCAAATCAGTTCATCACTCTTGAAGAAGGCAAAGGCATGATCTCTGCGCAGCCGATTGTATTTCAGCATTAAAGTGTCGTCATTCTGGCGACCTGCGGGGGGGGAAAGAATCCGTGATGTGTGCGGCCAGCCCGCAATTTGTGCTCTTAGGGATAAAATTCGCAGCTTTCAAGCAATTGCGTAATTTCTTCATGCGTCGCCTCGACTTTCGAAGCCGAACAAAACAGATCCTCTGCATCGACCGGATACCAATTACGACGGTCATCACGGCAGAGCCCGGCTACATCAATCGGATCAATTACTCGACGAACTTCCTCAATCAGCTTCGACGAGTTCTGTTCCGTGCGCTCCAGTAGTTCCCGGCATGCAGGCCCGAACGTTGGGTGACCATGTAGCAGAAATGACGTCGCGAGATGTGGCTTTTTCAATCGACGAGCCGTCTCAGAAAAGCTTGCTGCGGCAAAGTACAGCAGCGAGAGCGCGGCGAAGGCAGAAAAGTCGCTCATATTCGCATACAGCCCGCCAATCAGGCGCGCGGTTGCGTGTAATTCTGTGTTTGTCTGTTCCGCATACTGCTGCAATCGCTGCTGGAAGTGCGACGATCCCCAATCTCGCCCAAAAATCTCTGCGAGTCTGCTGATACCCAAAAGCGTGAGCGGAAATCCGGTTGAGAGCAGGGGATCGACGAATCCTGCCGCAGAAGGAAGCAGCGACCAGCGTTCACCGCAGATCGCGCCGCTTAGAAATGAAAGCCGCGGCGCATGAATAAACCGGCGTTCGGCCTTTGCTTCCGCAAATTGCTCTTTAAGATTCGGCAGCAGATCCAGCAGCCGCTCCCATGCAGGTGCGCCATCGCACAAATGCAATCTGGTTGCCAGCTCATCCGTTGCGGCAACCCCTGCGCTGGTCATGCCATTGTTGAAGCGCAGAACCCATACCCAGCCGCCATCAAAAACGTGATGCACAGCCGCATCGTCCGCTGGATATGGCGGCGTTTCCAATTCCGGCTCAGTCTCCGCACGCCGTTTCACTCCAGAGAAGTGACTGTAGAGCGCCTGTGTTCCTGGGTAATCAGGAAATTGCGCTTCCGGCAGTTGTAGCGCGCGATGAAGAAATCCGCGCGGTCCAGTTGCATCGATGACAAATTTGGCCCGAAAAGACGCAGTAACGCCTTCCTTTATTCCCCCAAGGGTGATCCCGTCTGCATCTTCCGTCAGCGTGTCCAGCCGGACCTCATCCACATAATCAACGCCGGCCTCCTGCGCCTGCTGGACCAGAAATGCATCGAAGTCAGCACGATACCAGTGAGTGTCCGCGATTCTGTCATGTGGGCTTGCCGCTACAAGAAGCTGATTTCTACGCCCCGGATCGGGAGCATCAGCCTGACCGAGCACGTGATGGTAAAAAGTAAAACCTCGCTTCAAGCCGCATGGAATCTCAGGATGATGCTTCTGCCAGCTCCCCCATTTCGCCAAAGGCTTGATGGCCGGCAGGTCGTATCGTGTCGCAAGATCTTCAAGCAGCAGGTTCGAGAGCGGAGTCGATGACTCCCCAATCATGAAACGTGGATGTCTGCCGCGCTCCAGTAAAACGACTGAAAATCCCAGCCGCCGCGCAATCATGGCCATAAGCGAGCCGGCAAAACCCGACCCCACAACGGCGATGTCGTACCTCTTACTCAACGCGTGTGCTCAACAGGAGAAGGGATTGTCTGTGTCAGATTCATCGTGCGCAGCCGGCCAGCACGCTCAGGAGGTACATCCCATAGGTCAACGAATACGCGGCCCCTGTTAAGAGCAATGCCGTATTCTGCTGCTTCTTCCACAAGATCAAGACGTGGCGGAGTAAAGACGCCCTCCTTCGCCAAAATATCCATCGCTCCATTGCCGCCGCGCGTAGGAATCAGTATTGCTGCGGTTGCGCCGCAGTCGAATGCAAAATCAAGCGATCGCTGTGCCCAGAAGAGGGATTCTTCGGGTTTCATAAATGGCGGCTGAACAAGAATGAAAACCCGCAAATCGATGTCATTTCTACGCAGAAAATCAGCCGCAGTCGAAAACTGATCAAGTGTCATCCGTTTGTTTAGCCGCTCCAGAACCTCCGGATGAGCCGTTTCGAGGCCCATCGCAACTTCCAGCCTGCCCGGCAGCATGTCGCCAAATTTCAGGCAAGCATCCCCAATCAGCGCAGGATGGCACTCAACAATGACCCGTTCAAATGAGCGAACGCAGGCCGCAATCGCCGGGTAGTCCTTTGAAGGAATCGCCTTCGGATCAAAAAAACTGCCGCTGTTATAAAGCTTGATCTGTTGCGCAGCAGGCAGTCGTGACAGCGCGTAGTCGATCTGTTCAGGAATCGCGCCATCTGGAACCGCCTCCGTCAACGTATTGCGCCAGAGGTCACACATCAGGCAACGCCACGGGCACTCGCGATTCGTCAGAAACACCGTAGCTACCGGCACGACTTCTCCCGCAGCTGAGCGCTCTTCTTCCACAAAAAACGCATAAGGCCGCCGCGGATCAAGGGCATTTCGCTTCGGTCTTTGCGAGAGAATCCATCGGTCGCGCTCTGCGGCCTGATCTGGATAGGGCGAAGTCGGCATCACTGATACAGAGACAAAAACTGTTTTCTATATTCCACTTCGCGAAAAGGCAATTTCCGGCGCAGCGCATCTTCCGGCAAAGCGCCATGCTGGAAGCGACGCTTCGGGAAAACTGGCATGTTCATCCCTGTCAGCTTTTCGATCCCTCGCGAAACGATTTCGCCTTTTAATTCATAGAGACGTTCGACGCTGTAATCCGTCAGCTTGATAAAGGGAATTGCCTCCGCAACCGCAACCACATTGGGTCGCGTATACGGACTGAACCCTCGGAAACCGAAATGATGCCCCGGAGCATAGGTGCGCGTGTAAGAACGGCTGAGTCCGCCGCTGTAAGTCAGCGAGTGCTTGATTTTCCCCACACCCCAGCCCTCCTGATACAGCATGCGATTATGCACCACGCTGCGAATCGTGAGTTCGGGGTTCTCCTCGATGGGATAGTCCTTAAGGTTCTCATCTCCGCCATCGCCATCCAGCAAATAGCGCCACTCCGGATATCGTGCGCGAATCCCCCGACAGAGCGCCAGCGCCATGGTGGCCGATTCAATATCCAGTGGTTTGTAGTCTTCTACAATACGGATTGTCTCCTGCGGGTTAAGAGTCGAAGCGTCCGCCTCAATGGTCTCCAAAAATAAGCCCAGACCGAGCGCATCCAGAAACGCGCGCGCCTGCTGCACATCAGGACCATTCCCTAAATCAAGAACAAAAGCCTTCAGCCGTCCCGGATGCATGCCCCGTTTCTGCATGACATGGTAAGCAGTAAGAAAAACGCTGCCGCTGTCAATCCCACCTGAGAAGCAAACGCCGACAGGCTCGTTGGTAGGTACACGAGCAAGCCACTGCGAAATTTCTTCAGCCAGCGCGCTGATATAAGCCTTGCCAATTTGGTCCAGATCAGGCGGCAATGTTCCCAACTCCGGAGTAAAAAACCGCGTGTAGACCGGATCAGGATCAGGGCAGCCAACCAGTTGTATCTCGACCACGTGATGCGCCGGAACCATCCGCGTATAACTAGGATGAAATTGCCCATCCAGCCCTTCGCTTTTAAGCCATTCGTAAATGGTGTCAATTCGTGAAGCGACGACCAGCACAGGCCCTTCCTGCCGCTTGGCCAGGAAATACCGCATAGGCCGGTCGAGCGACCGGGCCATTTTCACCGTTTTCCCCGAGCGCACGATTAAGGTAAACGACCCCTCAATATTGCGAACAGCTTCGGCAGGCTGTTCCAGCAGCAGACGCTGCGCCTCTTCCACTGACAGGTTGTAGATCTGGTTTGTTTCCGGCTCGATAAGATCGACGACTCTTTCCACGTATTGCTGCACTGCAATCCTCTGTTATGGGCTGGACTCACCACAGTTTACGCTCTTTAGCGCTGCCATGCCGTTCGCAGCGTCTTCTATAATCAATTGCGCCCATGCGACCACTTTTCACTCGCTTCGTTCCTCTCAGAAATGCACAAACCGCCGCCCTTTTGTTGCTAAGCCTGGGCATGGCTGGCATATCGAACGGGAAAGCGCTCGCCGCTGATTCCGTCGCCGCCGCGCGAGCGAACAATACGGGTGTCGCATTGATGAACCAGCAGCTCATGGAGAAGGCGCTGGCAAAGTTTGAAGAAGCGCGCAAGCTCGATCCATCTTCGGCAATCCCCGCTCTGAATCAGGGTATTGCGCTGCTCTATCTTCGCAAACTGCCTGAAGCGGAAGAAGCGCTAAAGAAGGCTGGCTCCATTGATCCGAATAATGTGCGCGTCTGGTACAGCCTGGGGCTCACGCACTTCACGGGCGATAATCCGTCGCTCGCCGTCGATGACTTCAATCGCGCTCTCAAGATCGATGCTAACGACGCAGACAGCCACTACTATCTCGGCTCGCTCTATCTCAATCTCAAGAACTACCCCAGCGCCATTGCCGAATTCGAAAAAGCGCTAAAGATAAATCCGTTGCATGCCTCCGCTGAATTCGGGTTGGCAAGCGCCCTGCAGCGTTCCGGCAGAGTCCCTGAAGCACGCGAGCATCTGCGCCGCTTTCAGAAGATCACCCAGACGAAAATCGGCACTCCTCTGACCGTTACCTATGGCGAGCAGGGACATAACGCCACCGTCGAGGACATGCTGGCCCCTTCACAGCCTGCCGGCCCCATGATTCCAGTTAAATTTGTGGCTCAGGGCGAAGCAACAGCCTCATCCACAACAAAGGACGCAACCGGCGGAGGCGCATGCATTCTCGACGTTGAAGGCAAAGGCGAGAAAGACATCATCGCCATGAGCGATGGTGATGCCGCGATTCGCATCTACAAGCCGGTACAAAACGGCGGACTGGAAGAGATTCCACCACAGCAGGCAGGGCTGGCAGTCAGCGGTCATGGAATCGCCTGTGCGGTCGGCGACTACGATAACGATGGCAAGCCCGATCTGGCCGTCACTCTAACCGACCGCGTCATTCTCTTCCACAATCTCGGCCGCGGCAAATTCGCCGACACAACAAAAACCGTTGGCATCGAGCAGCTGAACCATCCCGCAGGCGTCACCTTTGTCGATTTCGACCATGATGGTGATCTCGATCTCTATATAACAGGCTCCCCGCTTGCACCTGGCAAAGGCCCAGGCGTCCTCTGGCGCAATAACGGCGATTCAACCTTCACCGAGTGGACCAGCCCAACCGGACTCGCAGGAACCGCAGATTCCGCAGGAGCCACTTTGTCAGATATCAACAATGACCGTGCTGTCGATCTTGTCGTGACCGGCTCCGCCGGCTCTCCAACAATTTATGAAAACCAGCGTGAAGGCGCTTTTAAGCCGGTATTGCTCTACTCCGAAACAGGATTGGCTCCAACCCGCGGAATCTATATCTTCGACTTCAACAAAGATGGCTGGATGGACGTAGCTGTCACCCATGCAGGCTCACCCGGCATCAGTCTCTGGCGGAACATTGAAGGCAAGCGTTTCGAACGTGTCTCCCTGCCCATCACAGGCGCGACCGCAGCATGGGGAATCACAGCAATCGACATAGACAATGACGGCTGGATCGACCTCGCGGCCATTGTGGAAACCACAAGCGGACCGGAGCTGCATGTGTGGCGCAATCTGGGCGCGCAGGGATTCGAAGATGTAAGCAATGCCGTGGGCCTAAGCAAGTTGAAGCTCACAAATCCGCGTTCCGTGATTGCTGCTGATATCGATGGCGATGGCGCGGCCGATCTGATTGTTACCCAGCTGAATGCTGCCCCGCTGGTACTCCGCAACATAGGCGGTAACAAAAACCATTCTCTGCGTATCGAGCTTGCAGGCCTGGCTGATAACAAATCGGCAATTGGTACTAAAGTCGAAGTCTTTTCAAATGGCCATGTGCAGAAATTCGAAGTAGCCGGAGGCAGCGGTTATCTGAGCCAGGGATCGACAGAAATTCTCGCCGGCCTGGGTCAGGCTGAAGGTGCGGATGTGGTCCGCCTGCTCTGGCCTACGGGCGTTCCTCAGGATGAGCTGGATGTTGCCGCTAACAAACCCATCGCATTGCAGGAACTGGACCGTCGCGGAAGCTCCTGCCCGGTTCTCTTCGCCTGGGATGGCAGCAACTACCAGTTCGTCTCCGATGTCATCGGCGCAGCAGTTGTCGGTCACTGGGTTTCTCCAACCTCAACAAACAACGCCCGACCGGACGAATGGATCAAGGTTGACGGCTCAACGCTAAAAGCCCGCAACGGCTATCTCAGTCTGCGCTTCGGAGAGCCGATGGAAGAAATCAACTACATCGATCAGCTGCGACTCGTAGCCATCGATCATCCCGCGAACACAGAAGTCTATCCAGACGAGCGCTTCCTGAACGAGCCGCCCTTTGCTTCCGGAGCCACCGTTGTCGCGTCTCCACAAACGCATGAGCTTGCCGGAGCATGGGACGATCAGGGACGTGATGTTCTGGCGCTCCTCGCAAACCGCGATCATAAATACGTCCGCGACTTCACTAACCTCAAGTATGCAGGCTATGCCAACATGCACGCGCTCACGCTTGATTTAGGCGAATGGTCGCCGCAAAACCCGCTGCGCCTGTTCATGCACGGATTCATTGAGTACTTCAGCGCCAGCTCCATGTACGCCGCGTGGCAGGCTGGCCTGCAGCCAATCTCTCCCTATGTCGAAGCGCAAATGCCGGATGGAAGCTGGAAGCGAATCATTAACGATATGGGTTTCCCCGCAGGCCTCCCGCGCACCATCGTCGTTGACCTCTCAGGCAGGCTGCCGCAGGGCACACGCCGCATCCGCATCAAAACCAATCTGCAAATTTACTGGGATCAGGTGCTCGTCGACAACGGCCCTGAGAGTACCGCAAACACACGCCATACTGAGCTGCCACTCGCGATGGCGCATCTTGCCTTTCGCGGATACCCGCAGCAGGTAGAAGGCGAAACACCCGGCGATTTGACCTATCACTATGACCGCATCAGCATGACCGGACCGTTCCAGTGGCAACGCGGCAGCTACACAAAATATGGCGACGTAACGCCCTTGCTGCGCGGAATCGACAATCACTACGTCATCTTCGGCAGCGGCGAAGAGATCGATGCCGAATTCAGCAATGCGTCATTGCCGCCGTTGCCGGACGGATGGAAGCGTGACTACTTCTTCTACGCCAACGGGTTTGTCAAAGATATGGATTTCTATGAAGCCATGCCCTTCACCGTGGCCGAAATGCCGTTCCACGAAATGAGCGCATATCCCTATCCGGCAACCGAGCACTATCCGGAAGACAACCGCTCTCTGAAATACCGGCTGAGCTGGAACGACCGCTTCGAATCAGGCGAACGCAAGCAGCGCTTCCAATTCGATTACGAACCGACAATATCGCAACCAATCACACATTGATAACAGGTGTTGTCATCCTGATCAGAGCGAGTTGATTTTTAAAAACCACTGATTTATCGAGAGATAAATAAGCTGTTTTTGGCTGTGTAGGAACTGTGCAGGCGATTTCTCGAACGCGGGACAATTTTTCCCCCTTATTGGATGGCGCTTGTCCCAGTGTCCTTCGTTCGCCTTGAACAACCGCGTCGCTATTCCCAATTTCACACATGATAAAGGCATTATCACGCGTGAAAACTCTTTACCGTAAAGCCCATTTGCAATGTTTTTGCAAGTCGTAGGCCGCTTGCCTTGCCACTCGCTATGCCCCTGCTGGTCGCGGCTCCAATAGTTCTGCCGCTCCGACGCAAACTCCCGCTCATGGTACGTCCGTACCTGCGAAGCTGACAGCGGTTTGGAAATCGTCAGCATAGAGGCATTCTATGCCAAGTGAACACAAGCCAACTTGAACGTTACCAATCTGCACAACGAGTGAATGGGCGAACAAACACCCGACTAGATCACATCATTGCCATTGACCGAGCTGTTGGCAAAGTGAATGACGCAAGACCGCGACTATACAAGTAGGTTCGCGGCTAACCTCATACGGAACCCTTCAGCCTCCCAACTCTTGATCCGATCGGTGATAAAACTCATCACGGTTGGCTTTGCCTTACCAGAGAGGAATTCTAGTGCTTGGTAATACATCCGTTCTGCTGCCATTCCTAGAACAAACGTTGACACCTCATAGAACGGTGCGATTCGACGTTCATCAAGACCGTAGACTTTGAGGCTCAATTCAGCTTCACCCCAGACCACACTATCGTTAGTTACACTTTGTGCGACAATGCTGCGGAATTCTCCCCCATTCCACCACGTACCGTGGCTGTTTTTGAATTGTAGTAATCCATATTCATACGATAGCCGCAGATCACCTTCGAAACGGTCTGCCGATTCTTTGAATCGTCTAGTGAGCCTTCCGAGCCATCGCTCCCTATAGGCGAACGGCCAACTGCGATCTTTGCCCGGCACTGAGATAAAGAATAGGGGATCGTAAGTTTCGTAAGGATCATTTCCGTATTCTTCAAGAAACATATCAACGCAGTGCAACTGCCAAATAAAGAATGCAACTGCTGTATCCTCAAAAACAACTGCGTTGATATGTTGCGGGCCTATCCGCACCATCGGAAGCCCAAAGAGATTGCACAGAGTGTTCTTTTTTTCATCGTTCTTGCCGTCGTGGCCGCTGCCGTCAAACTCAATTGCCAGATATGGAAGTTCGTCTTTATAGACAAGTACGTCGAAATGCCCGGAAAGCGCATATCTGTACAAGTCATCGGATATACCTGAGTTCGCTATTGTGATCACGTCAGCGATGCGAACTTTGGCCAATGCTCTGGTTCCGGTCGCTTTGCCAACCTCTTCAGCAATGGCAAATGTTTGCGCTTCGCCAGTGTTGAAGATCGGTTTCAGGCGGTTCTTCAGTTTTTCCATACTTTAAGGTTCCATTGAGCAAACAAAATCAGCGATTCGGTGGTTGGCAAGTATTCTCAGTCCCACGCGGATGGGAACTGCGGAGACACAGAAGCTCAACCAGAACGATATTACTCTTGGTAAACGGACATACCATCATTCAATCCCCTTGGACTCATCCCACACAAACGCCTCTTTGGGTTTGTCCGTGGATTGGTCGGGGCCTTTGTCAGCGGGTGCATCGAAAAGTGGAAGCGTAGCTTGGACCGCTGCCGATGGTTTGGGTTGCTCTGCACGAACTGTCGGCGGCGGCGGTGACGGCCTGGGCACAACCGGCATCTTGCGCTCGATGAACTCCGGTTGTCTGCCGTGCTTCCTTGCGAACTGGAAGTGAACGGGAACAACTTTATTTTCCTGCTTGATAAAACCGTGCAACGGTTCGAGGCCGGAGATTTCCGAAGCCATGACAAGCGGCTTGGTTGCAATCTCCATCGCGTACGATTTCCTGCTCCCTAACAGCTTCATGCTGCGCGACTCCTTCAGCCGCTCCACTTCAATTTCCCCGATGGCATCGGAAATCCACTTGGCGGCGCGTGGCTCGGTGGTCTTGAAAAACAGCTTGGTCGCGGGCTGCGATAGCATGGCCTCGGCGTCCTGGCCGTAGCGTTTTTCAAGCTGGCTGCGCCCCTGAAAGCCCACCACGACGGGATTCTCGTACCTGCGGTTTTCTGTGACGGCGGTATGGAGCTGCGGCAACTTGTTAAGGCTTGCCAGCTCGTCCAGCACAAACCATACCGGCTTCGCCGTCTGGTCTTCGCAGTAGCCCATCATGCGAAGGACGAACAAATCGAGCCA
>Ga0070738_10008040_pt1 | contig 10279 bp, 10 predicted proteins | sample Coa_R2_2_FD_66446 | JGI IMG/M metagenome (GOLD analysis project Ga0070738, IMG submission 66446) | Surface soil microbial communities from Centralia Pennsylvania, which are recovering from an underground coalmine fire - Coalmine... | ecosystem: Environmental > Terrestrial > Soil > Unclassified ... | reverse complement strand
TGTTCCAAACCTCTGATGCCGTAAGGCGTTGAGCACAGCAGCCAGAGACACTGCAGCACCTGCACCAATGGTTCCAAACCTCTGATGCCGTAAGGCGTTGAGCACGGTGAAAGAATTGGAGTAGATGCCCCTGTTTTGCCTGGTTCCAAACCTCTGATGCCGTAAGGCGTTGAGCACCTCACAGCGCCGCCCACCTGGAAATAAGTCTCGCTAGTTCCATACCTCTGATGCCGTAAGGCGTTGAGCACTTGTTTACACAAGATTAGCGGATAGGACTGGTAGCCCCGTGCCTTCAGGTCAGGGTGGAAAGCCCAACGAGCGCTTTTAAGCGCCTATATCATGGTATTTTTGTACTATCTTGCCTGACGAACCATGCCGCGTAGTAAGACACCCTCCTTTGTTGTAGACATCCCCTTAGTGGTTGATTCCACTCAGGAGAAGGCGTTGCTCTCGCGGTTCCAAGCCGGACGGCAGTTGTATAACGCCTGTCTCAATGAAGCAATGGTGCGGATGGCGTTGGTGAGGCAATCGGCAGCCTATCAAACGGCTCGGAAGCTACCCAAAGGTAAACTCAGAACCGAAGCATTCAATACGGCTCGGACAGCTTATCGCTACAGTGAGTTTGCATTGCACTCGTATGCCAAGTTGACCGCTGACCGTTCCCATGGCTGGCAGAGAAGCTGGATGCGAATACGCAGCAGACTATCGCTAGCCGGGCTTTTAAGACCAGTGAACGGGTGTTGTTTGGCAAGGCTAAGAAGGTGCGCTACAAAGTGCCGACGCGGTTCCGCTGCATGGAAGGGAAGACCAACAAACAGGGCATTCGCTGGACGGGTGGGGGGCTGACTTGGGGAAAGTTGCACATCCCTGGCATGATTGACCCCGACAATGAGGTGATGCAGCACGGTCTTACTAGTCCCATCAAGTACATGCGCCTGCTGTGGCGCGAACTCAACGGATTCCGGCGCTGGTATGCCCAACTGGTCTGTGAGGGCTTGCCCTATGCCAAACCGAAAAATTATGTCTCAGAAGGCACTGTAGGGCTAGATCTGAATGTCTCAAACGTAGCGTTTGTGGCGGATGAGCAAGCTGGCTTACTGCCGTTTGATGAAGGTGTGTCCACGTTTGAACGAGAAATTAGTGCCTTGCAACGCCAGATGGAGCGCTCCAAACGTGCCAATAATCCCGATAACTTTGAGCCTGACTTCACGGCTCGACGGGGACGCAAGACAGTCAAGAAAAAAGGTAAGTCCAAGACGGGGAAACGTCAGTGGAAGCAATCCAATCGCTACCGAAAACTCGCCCGCAAAAAGCGGGAGCTAGAGCGTCGTAAAGTGGCTTATGCCAAGTCTCAGAACCGTAAACTGGTGAACGAGATTCTGCGGCATGGCAACCACATCAAGACTGAACGAGTGTCAGTGAAGGGCTGGCAGAAGCAATATGGCAAAGCCATTGCTGCCAAGTCGCCCGGATTCTTTCAAGCCGAGCTGGTGCGCAAAGCTGCAAACGCTGGCGGGTCGGTCACCCAGTTTTCGACTCAGAGTACGGCACTATCTCAAACGCATCTGACCGGGGAGCGCATCAAAAAGTCTCTCTCGGAACGAGTGCATCATGACCAAACTGGGATTGTAATGCACCGCGATTTGTTTAGCGCGTATCTGGCTCGATACGTTGTTCAGGATAAGCTCTCCTTGCAGGATGCTGTAGACCAGTATCCGGGGATGGAATCCACCTTGCTAGGGGCATGGGAGCATTTTCAATCTGCGAAGCGAGTAGGCGTTGCCGAAAGTCCGAAGTCTGAACCTCCGGCAGAGCAGATCCCTGGCAACTCCGAAAAGGCAAGCCAGATAAGCCATTCAGGGCTAAAAGCTTGCTAAAGGTTCGGAGGAATCCCCCAGCGAAGCGGTGCTTTAGCAGGGGGAGGTTCAAGGTCAGGTATACAGCCACAAACCCCACCCGGTACGATCGCATTGTCTGGTAGCTAGTGCGGCCTCAGTCATGCTTGGCCGCGGTCGTGCGATTGCGCGACAACACGGCATCAGGTTTTCGCGATCGGGAGTTCTGCCCACTGGGTTGTGTACCGCTGTGAGGGATACCCCAGACGTGTCTGCCAGTCTTGCTTCAACCCGACAGCTCCGTATTTGATCGACCCTGCTCCCAGTTGATGGTTGATTCGATCGAGTGCCTGCATCAGCTGCTGACTTTTGGGGGAAGCGGGCACAGCAAAGAAACTGGCCTGCCTGAGATCGGCTGCCACCAGTTCTGGTGCCGAGACGGCTGCTTTGTAGTATTGAAACCCTGGCTTAAAGATCGTGTCCGTTGCTGTCAGTGCGTGCAAAAGCAGTTGATCTGTATGGTTTGTGGGCACCTCCCATTTCACCTCCTGAGCCGCTTCGTATTGGGCTGTATGGGTCGCAAAGCGGTTGGTCCGCATGGCGATGATTAATCTGCGGGTCTCTAACCCCTCCTGCCGTAGTTTCTCGGCTAAACGGCTGGTATGGGTGGCAACAGCTTCTCTCATCTCGCTCAATGCCGTGACCGGACGACCAAAGCAGCGGGATACCATCATGCCTTGCTTGGGGTCGTTGGTGGACTCGACGGGTAAACAGGACATGCCACCGAGTTCCAGTACCGTCCTGAGGGTGATCACGCTGAACGTCTTTCTGATCCAGTGCTGGTCGGCTTCTTTGAGCTGGAGTGCCGTGGCAATGCCCCGCGATCGCAGTTTCGCAGCCGTTTGCCGTCCGATGCCCCAGACCTTGCCCACGTCTACTTGAGACAGTACGGCTTCCAGGTCGGACTGTGCGGTGAGATCCACTACGCCCTGAGTGCTGGGGTCTGACTTGGCCAGATGGTTGGCTACTTTAGCCAGCGTTTTGGTGGGTGCAATGCTGATCGAGATGGGAATGCCTGTCCACTGTTTCACCGTCTGCCGCATCTGCTGCCCATAGTCCAGCAGGTCGTACTCGCGAAACCCAGTTAAGTCTAAAAATGCTTCATCGACAGAGTATACCTCAACCTGTGGGCAAAAGTGAGCCAGCGTCTGCATCACCCGTCGCGACATATTGCGATACAAGGCTGGATTGGTCGAGAAAATGTGTAACCCGTGCGTCTGCACCAGGCGTTTCACCTCAGACCCCATCGCCTGCATCTTAATGCCGATCGCTTTAGCTTCGAGCGAGCGACTGACGACACAGGCATCATTGCCACTGAGGACAACAACGGGCTTACCTTCTAATGCCGGGTTAAAGACCTTCTCACAGGAAACGAAAAAGGCATTGCAGTCTGCTAACGCAATCAGTTTCGGGCGCATAGTCTGTGACTTAACCCATAACTTTGCCGCTCATTAAAGCATCCTTTTGCCGCAGTCCGACCTGAAATACTGACTCTTTCGTTGAGCGATCGCAGCCATTTTCCGCTTGAGTCAGCCATCCATTTGCCGAAAGTCCAAATTGAGAGCAACCCTTTGCCGAAAGTGCAAGAGCGGGTTATAACCTTATCTTATTTATCCGTAGCCAATCGTGACCAATACTTGCAGAATTTGTCAATTTTGTATAACGCCAGAGCTCAGAGTCAACTTCCGAGCGCTTCTAGATCCTCGTGAGGTATTATCTCTTACAGAAAAACAATCTTAGGAGCAGCAGCGTGCCCTAAATACAAATAGGCAGCCGATCGCAACACAATTTCGGAGTAGAAAATCTTTTGAATCTCTAAACTTGGTGCCCGCTTTGCCCTAAAGTTATAAGCTGCAATTTCTCCTGGCAGACTGAAGTCTGTCTTCGTCAAGAAGTGGTCATAATCGTGCATTCCCTGAAAAATAAAGCCGTAGATTGGATTGGGATACACAGAAGAATCGTAACTCTCCGCAGAGACCCAGAGATGCCCTTGCTCAATATCAGCAAACATCTCTTCAACAGTGTCGTAACGCATGTAATCGGCAAATTGCAGATTTAAAGGCAACTGATGAAACTCATCCATAAGCCAATCACAAAGCTGTGCGATCGTTTCGGCCGCAATCTTGGCAGGCTCGCTTCCCAGGTATAGTTTGGCCAGCGTCTCTGCTTGAGATGGAGTTATCTTTGCTTTTGTAGGAGTCATGTCGCGATCGATTGAGATATTGGCTGTGAAGCGCGATCGCTTGCTTTAATCAAAGCGGCTGCTTTTTCACCAATCATGATGGTGGGCGCGTTTGTATTACCGGTGGTGATTGTTGGCATAATCGAAGCATCAGCGACCCTTAAGCCCTCAATTCCATGTACCCGCAGTTCGGGATCTACTACCGACATTGAGTCAATCCCCATTTTGCACGTTCCCACCGGATGCCAAAAGGTATTGGCTGATTGTCGAATATAAGTTGCGATCGCTTCATTACTATTTATGTCTGAACCGGGAGCCAGTTCCTTGTCCATAAGGGCATCAAAGGCATTCGCATGAGCCAGTTGACGAGCGATTTGAATACCTTCTACTAAGGCTTGCAAATCAGCCTCATGCTGAAGGTAATTTACTTGAATCATGGGTGGATCAGCAGGGTTTACGGATCGCAGCGTTACAGTACCCCGACTTTGAGGATTGACCAGACACACAATAAAGGTAAAGCCTGGAATGTCAGGGGCGATCGCAGAACCAATCCACAGTGCTGGACTGAAGAGAAACTGTAAGTCAGGTGTCGCCCCATTGTTGCTGCTGTGTACGAATAGCCCTGCTTCGACGAGATTACTGGTGAGCGTCAGCGGGGGTAGCACCTGGGTAGACTGATAGCCAACGCCGACCAGTGGATGGTCTTGCAAGTTCTGTCCTACCCCCGGCAAATCAGCAACCACCGGAATGTTTAAAGCCTGTAGATGATCTGCATTCCCAATGCCAGAGAGCATTAACAGTTTAGGCGAATCGAACACACCCGCTGACAGAATCACTTCCTGATCAACAAAAACTTGATATAGCGTACCCTGATGCAGATACTCGACCCCAACAGCGCGGGTGTTCTCGAAGAGTAATCGAGTCACTGTTGCATCGGTTTGAACGGTTAGATTGGGACGATCAAGAATCGGGACGAGAAAGGCTGCGGCGGCACTGTGTCGCTTGCCATCTTTGATTGTTAATTGATACAGTCCTGCGCCTTCTTGGTGGGCACCGTTGAAATCAGCATTGCGATCGTAGCCAAGTCCTGCTGCTGCTTCGATAAATTGAGCATTGATGATAGAGGGGGCGATCGGATCGGTAACACTTAAAGCCCCATCAACCCCATGAAATTCAGACACGCCGTGCTGCTGGTGTTCTGATTTCTTGAAGTAGAGCAAGACATCCTCATAGCCCCAACCTGGATTGCCGAGTGCTTGCCACTGGTCGAAATTTTGACGATTGCCGCGAATGTAGATCATGGCATTGATCGCACTGGAACCACCGACTACTTTACCCCGCGAGCACAGGATTTTTCGCCCATCCAGACCCGGTTCTGGTTCGGTCCAATACGCCCAATCGACGGCCGTTCCCAGCAAACTTGTCCAGGTAGAAGGCGTTTGAATGTCCGGTTGAGTCGCTGGATTGCCTGCTTCGAGCAATAACACAGTGGTTTCAGGGTCTTCCGTCAAACGATTGGCAATCACACAACCTGCTGAACCCGCACCGATCACAACGTAGTTGTAGTGAGCCATGATTTGTTCTCCTGAGTTGAATCTGGCTCTGCCATTTGTTTCAAATTTGGCTCTGCCGCTTACTTTGCGTTTGGCTCTGTCATCTATTTCGAGTTTGGCTCTGCCAAATATGGGAAGTGATCACGCAATCCATCTGGCTTACCAACTCGGTCTGAGAAAGGAGTATTGGCAAGTAGACTTAACATCAAGTCGGGGGTATCGTCTGCCAACGCTCTCCCATTCCTGCCAGCAAATCCGTAGCCAACTGGTAGCTGTGGGTTATACGTCAAAACATCAGGTAAGAGAAACTGAACAACCTGCTGGCCGTAGGCTTGAGGATTAATTGTCGTGCCTGCCAGTTGTGTCACCTTTGCTGTGAAGGCAGCGATCGCTTCCCCATATTTGGCAACATCGTCTTTTGGCAGGCTTTTGTTGTAGGCATCTTTCAAATGCTCATCCTGAATAAACACTTGTTGAACCAGCGGAGTTGCTGCACGGTTAATGGTCTTCCACTTGCCTTCATGTTGAATGGTAGTCGTTCCCCACAGATGGATTGTCTCAGCCCCGAGAGCAGTGTTGGGCAACTCTAAGACGATCGCGGTCACATTGTGCCCTGCTAAAGCGTTTTCAGCCGTATCAAACACACTGGGATCAAACTGATTTTCTTCGATTAGCTTGGCAAATTGTCCAAACGCGCCCAGGTTGAAAAAGAAGGGGTCAGCAACCAACCCTGTCCACAGGCGACCACCATTATCGATCGCGATTACCTCGCCTGTATTACCTTCCGCTATCAGGGTGCCGTTACGATCAAATTCTGTGGCAGCACTACCTTCTAAACGACGCAACTCGATTCGTTGAATACCATTGGAATCAGGCTCTCCAAATGTAACGCGATAACCCAGGTCTTCAATCACGTCTGCATTGGTGTCAATTTTGAAATCATAGAGTGCGCCTGCCCGAAAGGTGGTTGGTGATACTTCACCCGCCAATGGATTGACAGCCATGATCAAGACCGTAGTATTTGCTGATTCACCTGCAAACACATAGATATCAGTAATATCTACTCGTCCGTCTTCCTTCGCTGTTGGGGAATCGAGATGATGTGACATGGATTTGTGTACTCTTTTTTAGGATTAAGAACTCACGAAACTTCTTCTAGTGGTGGTGTGGATTTCAATCCCCATACACCAACCCAACAACCTAACCCATCAACAATTAAGGTGAGCATCGCTGTAGTTTGAAATAGCAATCCCCAGCTTGCAAAGGAAACTTGAGAAACATGATCAGGGCTGATCACAAGCAAATGATTGTAAAGACCAAACAGAATGGCTCCAGCCATTGAACTGAGCAAGAGCCAGCTACCGACACGATCGAACGTTGTCCAAAGCAAAATGGCTGCAATGATTGGAGCTAGAAAAATCACAGCAACAATAAACACACTTTGTAGTGAAGAGAGGGAAACTGGAATCTTCACGTGCGCTAAACCATGCAATCCATGTGCGATCGCATGAAGGACCACGATCGCCGTTCCAGATTGAGCCAACTTCATGCGCTGAATCCTCCATCAATCATCAGGCTTGCTCCTGTGATGAATCCGGCTTCAGGACTGGCTAGATATGCCACCATCCCGGCAATTTCTTCGACAGAGCCGTAACGGGGCAGTGCCATCAATTTTTTTAGCATCTCAGCAAAGTCACCTTCGGGAGGATTCATGTCTGTTGCGATCGGGCCCGGTTGCACGTTGTTGATCGTAATTCCCCGTGAACCGAGATCTCGTGCCAGTCCCTTCACCAGACCTTGCAGCGCCGCTTTGCTCATCGCGTAGGCGCTACCACCGGCAAAAGGCATCCGTTCGGCATTGGTGCTGCCAATGTTGATAATGCGCCCGCCTTCTCCCATGTGTTTGACGGCGGCTTGGGTCGCCACAAAGACAGCGCGCACATTGACTGCAAACGTGCGATCGAAATCTGCCAGGGTGAGATCGTCGATCGGGGCGATTGCCAACACACCCGCATTATTGACGAGGATATCAATACCGCCTAACTCAGCTGCTGTCCGCTCAACGGCAGCAATCACTGCATCGGCATCAGCACTGTCGGCCTGGATGGCTAAAGCGCGAACACCCCGTTCTTGTGCCGCCTGTGCTATCTTGTCAGCCTGGTCAGGCGAACTGGTATAGGTGAGCGCAACATCAGCACCTTCACTGGCTAAACGGTTCACGATAGCGGCCCCGATGCCGCGACTGCCTCCAGTAACCAGTGCGCGTTTGCCCTTGAGTGTATAATTCATGTTCAATCCTAGGGAGAGGGTTGGATAATTTTTGGAGTATCTATGGTCGTGTTACTAACGAGCCATTCCAACGATCGCGGCTGGAAATTTAATTCCTGTCTTGCCTTAGCATTCGACACGCCACGCATTTGAGTACCGTAGTAAACCGCATCCGCTCCCCCCATTTGTATCGCATCCTCAACCGATATCTGTGGTGGTGGTGCCGCATTTAGCCATCGAGCATAGACAGGCAGCCACTCGCGCACCTTCAAGGGCTGATTATCCGCGATGAGATAAATGCCAGGGTTGCCTCGCTCTGCTGCTGATATGGTGGCGATCGCCGCATCCTCAATGTGCAGCCATGACCAAACCCCTTCACCATTGCCCACGATCGGGAATTGCTGCTGTCGTACCTGATTGGCAACATCACCATCAGGAGCAAACCAAGTGCCAGGTCCGTAGAAGAAGCCGTAGCGCAGAATAATTCCTTCCAGATCAGGTGCTTCCAACAAACGACGTTCAAGCTCTGTAACCACGCGAGCATCGGCGGCAACGGCGGGCGAACCATCAAACGCAAGTGGCGTTTCCTCATCTGCCAAACCAGAACCGGGAACGGCCCAGAAGGCGATTGATTGCCGCAAATATCGCCGTGTTCCGGCGGCTTGGGCTGCTGCCAGCACATGCGCACCCCCTTCTAACCGAATGCGGGTGTTGAACTCAGCGGCAGCACTCATGGACTCACGAGTGTAAGTTTTGGGATAGGCGGTGAGTTGCTCAATCACGACTTCGGGTTGAGCCTGGGTGATCACAGTTTCGATAGCATCGGCATCAAATACATCGGCGATTGCAGGTTCTACTCCCTGTTTCGTCAAAATTTGAGCTTTCTCAGAAGAACGGGTTAGTGCTATAACCTCGTGTCCTTGAGCCAGTAATTGAGCCAGCAATGGACGCCCAATCGCTCCCGTTGCCCCTGCAACAAACACTCTCATTGCCATACTCCTGCTTAAATTTAGGTGTAGGGACAGATTCTGCCAAAGTCTTTGGTATTAACTGATAGTTCTGTTGCTAAACCTGCCCTTACAGATATTTTGTTTTCTAAACATTTTAAAATCACTTATGTCAATGCAGCCTTGATTGCATCCGTGTCAATGTAAACGTCTAAGCGCACAATTTTTTCTTCGCGAACTGTCCAGACATGGGCTAAATTGCAACTGAATGGCTTCCCAGTTGGCGTTACAATGCCGATTGTTTTGCCGATCGCCACAATTTGTTCGCCAGCTGGAATGTAGTAAGCAATGTCAACCGTTGAATCAATCAGTGGAGCAAATTTAGAGAAGAACACTTTGCTTTCCTCTAAGCCTCGATAATGACGACCCCAGGGAAGTTCTTCGGTTTGATAGAACTCAATATCAGGTGACATCAAAGAGAAATACTTGGATAAGTCTCTGGCATTGAGATACCTATAAGCCTGTTGGACAATTTCTAGGGACTTCATCATCACTGCCTCATCAAGAGACTAAATAAATTTCGCATAGGGCGCGGCAATCTCCGTAATGCCAAACTTGCAAGGGCTGACGGATCGCGGTGGGTTGCTTCAACGTCGTCCAGTAAACCGGATACTTTGCGATCGAGCATGGTAGTCAAGCCGATGCTCTGGTTTTTGCAATGTCTCTATATTCTTCAGCGTTTACCGAAGTTAAACCAGGCAAGTTTCTCAGGATAAGGTTCAACTTAAACTCAACTTAAGCGCCATAAACCCTATTGAGCCTCTATAGTTTGTTAGGCTCGATCCTTCAGGCAATTCTCATGTCACTGCAAAAAAACAGACGTTATCGAGGGGTTGTCCTGACTGCTCACGGATGGGATAGGCTTCACACGGCTAAAGCTCAGGCTGAGTTCAATGAGATAGCTGGCGATCGCTTCACGCTAGAAGAACTCAGTGAGCGCATGGGCTTGTCCCTCAACACAGTTACTAAGGTATTGGAACGTACAGAACCCGTCGATAAGCGATCGTTGCAGTGGGCCTTTCGCGCCTTTGGGCTGGAATTAACCAGAAATGACTACACACACCCCAGCGCTGCTATTGAAGAAGCGGAGGCCATTACTGCAACAGAGCAACCTGATTGGGGAAGTACTCTGGATACTTCGGCCTTTTGTGGGCGTCGTGAAGAACTGGTATGCCTCCAGCAATGGGTCTTAGCAGACCAGTGCCGTCTCGTGCTGTTGCTGGGCATTGGTGGCATTGGTAAAAGTTCCGTAGCGGCTAAATTGGTGCAGCAGATTCAAGCCGAATTTAAGGTCGTGGTGTGGCGATCGCTGCAAAATGCTCCACCGTTGACGGAGTGGCTAGACAGTGTGCTGCCTGTCTTGCTGCGGGCGCA
>Ga0070738_10008038_pt1 | contig 10280 bp, 9 predicted proteins | sample Coa_R2_2_FD_66446 | JGI IMG/M metagenome (GOLD analysis project Ga0070738, IMG submission 66446) | Surface soil microbial communities from Centralia Pennsylvania, which are recovering from an underground coalmine fire - Coalmine... | ecosystem: Environmental > Terrestrial > Soil > Unclassified ... | reverse complement strand
CAAGGCCCTCGATGCGCTGTTCACCGCTGGCCGCTTGTGGGACGAAGGCAAGAATGTCGCGACGCTCGATCGCGTCGCGGCCGCGGTCGATGCGCCGTTTTTTGCTGCCGGGCCGCTCGCCGGGCCGAACGGGACCAAGGTCGATTGCCGCAACCTCCAAACCCTCGGCGAGCTCAGCGGCGATGCTGTGCGCGCCTGGCTAGCCAAGAGGCCCATCTTCCTCTCAAGCGCGGTTTACGAGCCGTTCGGCCTGACCGCATTGGAGGCGGCGCAGGCCGGTTGCGCGCTGGTTCTCGCCGACATTCCGAGCTTCCGCGAATTGTGGGACGGCGCCGCGCTTTTCGCGCCGCCCCGCGACCACGCCGCCTTCGGCAAAGCCGCAACGGCGCTCCTTGACGATCGGCTCCTCCGCCGACGCATGGAGCGCGCCGCGCATGAGCGCGCGCGCCGCTACGGCCTCGAAGCGATGGGCGCGCGTATGATCGCTCTCTATGAAGAGCTCGTCAGAGCGGGCGCGCCGGCGCCGGACGACCGGGAGCGCGCCGCGTGAAAATCGCCTATTTCACGCATTCTCTCGCCTCGTGCTGGAACCACGGCAATGCGCATTTCCTGCGCGGCGTGTTGCGCGAGCTTCTCTTTTCGGGCCATGACGTCGCCGCCTTCGAACCGCAGGGCGCCTGGAGCCTGGCGCAATTGCTGCGCGACCATGGCGAAGACGGCCTGACGCCCTATCGGCAGGCCTATCCTGAACTTTCGTCGGTTCCCTATTCCCGCGATATCGATTTGGAAGCCGCGCTGGCCCGCTGCAGCCTCGTCGTCGTCCACGAATGGAGCGAGCCTTGGCTTGTCGCCGCGATCGGCGCATTGCGCCGACGCGGGGCGACATTCACGCTGCTCTTTCATGACACGCATCATCGAGCGGTCAGCGATCCGCAAGCGATCCGCGCCTTCGACCTGAACGGCTATGACGGCGTGCTCGCCTTCGGCGAAGCGCTGGCCGCCGTCTATCGGCGCTGGGGCTGGGGCGGGCGCGCGTTCGTCTGGCATGAGGCGGCCGATACCCGCCTCTTCCATCCGCCAAGCCGCGAGCAACCGCGGCGCGGCCTGGTCTGGATCGGCAATTGGGGCGACGACGAGCGTTCGGCGGAGCTTGAGGAATTCCTGCTCGCCCCCGCGCAGAGCGCGAACCTGCCGCTCGACATTTTCGGCGTGCGCTATCCCGCGGAAGCGCAAGCCATGCTGCAGCGCTACGGCGCCAGGCTTCGCGGCTGGCTGGCTAACGCGCTCGTACCTTCTGTTTTCGCCCAAAGCCTCGCGACAGTTCACGTGCCGCGCCGCTTTTACGCGCAAAAATTGCCCGGCATTCCGACAATTCGCGTCTTCGAGGCGCTGGCCTGCGGCGTGCCGCTGCTTTCAGCGCCCTGGTCCGATGCGGAGGCTTTGTTCCGGGAGGGCGAAGACTATCTCGTCGCCCATAATGGGACGGAGATGACCACTCATATGCGAGCCGTCGCCAAGGATGCCGATTTACGGGCTACTCTGGCCAGAAATGGCCTTGCCGCGATTCGGGCGCGCCATAGCTGCGCGCATCGAGCGTCCGAACTCTTGCAGATCGCCGCGCGCATCAAGCAAGGCGCCGCTTTGGAGACTGCTTGATATGAAAATCGCGTTCTACGGGTCGAGCCTGCTTTCTTCCTATTGGAACGGCGCGGCGACCTATTACCGCGGCCTATTGCGCGATCTGGCCCGCCGCGGCCATGAGATCACATTCTACGAGCCCGACGCGTTCGAGCGCCAGCAGCATCGCGACATCGAGCCGCCCGCCTGGGCGAAGGTCGTCGTCTATGACGCCGCAAAAGACGCCATGCGCCGCGTCGTCGCCGAAGCCGCGAAGGCCGACGTCGCAATCAAGGCGAGCGGCGTCGGCGTTTTCGACGAGGAGCTCCTTGCCGGCGTGATGGCGGCGGCGAGCCGCCGCGCGATCCGCGTCTTTTGGGACGTCGACGCGCCGGCGACGCTCGCGGAAATGCGACAGGCGCCGGATCATCCGGTTCGCCGCGCTCTGCCCGATCTCGACGTTGTCTTGACCTATGGCGGCGGCCCGCCGGTCGTCGAGGCCTATCGCGCGTTCGGCGCGGCGTATTGCGCCCCGATCTACAACGCGCTCGATCCGGCGACGCATTATCCCGTCGCGCGCGACGAGCGCTTTGCTTGCGATCTTGCTTTTCTCGGCAACCGCCTGCCCGACCGAGAGGCGCGCGTCGAGAATTTCTTCTTGGCGGCGGCGGCGCTCTCGCCGAAGCGCCGCTTCCTCATCGCCGGCAATGGGTGGGACGCCAAGCCTCTGCCGGGCAATGTGCGGTCGCTCGGACATGTCTATACGCGCGATCACAACGCTTTCAACGCGACGCCGCGCGCCGTGCTCAACATCGCCCGCGACAGCATGGCCGAAACCGGCTATTCGCCGGCGACGCGGGTCTTCGAGGCCGCCGGCGCGGCCGCCTGCCTCATCACCGACGCCTGGCGGGGATTGGATCTGTTCCTGGCGCCCGAGAAGGAGATCCTGGTCGCCCGGGACGGGCGGGACGTCGCGGCGCATCTTGAGCGCCTCACGGAAGAAATCGCCCGCCGGATCGGCCAGGCCGCGCGGCGGCGCATCCTCTTAGAGCACACCTACGAGCGGCGCGGCGCGGAAGTCGACGCGATTTTGAAGCGCATTGCGCGGACGAAAGCGGAAAGGAGCGCGGCGTGAGCAGGCGGCTGCGCGTCGTCGTCATCGGCCTCAGCCTCTCCTCCTCATGGGGCAATGGTCACGCGACCACCTATCGCGCCCTGCTGGGCGCTTTCGCCAAGCTCGGTCACGATATCGTTTTCCTAGAACAGGACCAAGCTTGGTACGCCGATCACCGCGACCTCGCCAAGCCGGACTTTTGCCGACTCTACTTTTATCGCGACCTCGCGCGCCTCCAGGCGTTCCGCAGGCTGATCGCCGAGGCCGACGCGGTCATCATCGGCTCCTATGTCGCCAATGGCGCCGCGCTCGGCCGCTGGGTGCACGGATTCCGCCGCGGCGTAACCGCATTCTACGACATCGATACGCCGGTCACTCTGGCCAAGCTCGAGCGCGGCGAATGCGATTATCTCGCGCCCGATCTGATCCCTTTCTACAATCCCTATCTCTCCTTTAGCGGCGGCCCGGCGCTGAAGACGCTGGAAGAAGGCTACGGCGCGCCGGCGGCCCGCGCCCTTTATTGCACGGCGGACGAGACATTCTATCGCCCGCTCGCCCTGCCGCCGCGTTTCGATCTCGGTTATCTCGGCACCTATAGCGCCGACCGGCAGCCCGCTTTGGAGCGGCTGCTGATCGAGACGGCGCGGCGCGCGCCGCGTCTCAGCTTCGTCGTCGCCGGTCCGCAATTTCCCGACGCGATCGCCTGGCCCGACAATGTCGAGCGCTTTCAGCATGTCGGCCCCGCAGATCATCCGGCTTTTTATGCGAGCTGCCGCTTTTGCTTGAACGTCACGCGAGCCGATATGGCGCGCCTGGGCTTCAGCCCGAGCGTTCGCTTGTTCGAAGCGGCCGCTTGCGCCAGCCCGATCATCTCCGACCGCTGGCCAGGGATCGAAAGCCTCTTTGCGCCGGGTCGCGAAATATTGCTTGCCGACAAAACCGAGGAGGCGCTCGCCATCTTGCTGAAGATGAGCGAGACGGATCGTCGCGCTCTCGGCAAAGCGGCGCGGCGGCGGTTGCTGGACGCGCACCGGGCCAGCCATCGGGCGAAAGAATTGGAGCGCCATCTCATCGAGGCGCTCGACCGGGCGCGCGACGGCGTGGGCGGCCGCGCTCGCTTTGCCGCGACCCTGGCGCTGCGCTGCAAGGCCGCGCCCGCCGCACCCGAGGCGACCGCTCTGCGCAACTGAAAGCAACCGGCCGACATCGCGCCGGCGCAGGCAGCGGAACGTCGCGGGCATTCTCCTGTTCTTGACTGGCGACGCCGCGACGCATTCGCGGCCATTTGCAACGAGGGTTGCAAGGCCCGACTCATGCGTTTGTTGGATCTCCTGTTCGGCGCCCGCCTCGCCAATCGCGACTATGGCGAACGCAAGATCGGAGCGTTCGAAGGCCTGCCGGCCATGGGGCTCGACGGGCTCGGCTCCTCCGCCTATGGGCCGGAAGCCGCGCTCGCCATTCTCATTCCGCTCGGCGCCGCCGGCTCCGGCTATATCCAAGCCATCATGGCGCCGATCATCGCGCTGCTGATGATCCTGTTCGTCTCCTACTGGCAAACGATTCGCGCTTACCCCAACAATGGCGGCTCCTACATCGTCACGAAGGAAAATCTTGGAACGAATGTCAGCCTGCTTGCCGCGGCGGCTTTGATGATCGACTACGTCCTCAACGTTGCGGTCGGTATTTCCGCCGGCATCGGCGCGCTCGTTTCTGCGGTTCCCGTTCTCCAACCCTACATTCTTCCCCTTTGCCTGGGCGTCTTGGTCTTGGTTACTGCGGTCAATTTGCGCGGCACGCTCGACGCAGGCCGAGCCTTCGCGGCGCCGACATACGTCTTCATTGCGTGCTTCGTCGTCGTCATCGCGATCGGCGTCGCCAAAGCGATTCTTGCCGGCGGGCATCCGTCGCCGGTCTCGCCGCCGCCCGCCCCGCCGCCGGCGACCGAAACTCTGAGCTGGTGGCTTCTGGCGCGCGCCTTCGCGAGCGGCTGCACGGCGATGACCGGCGTCGAGGCGGTGAGCAACGGGATGAGCGCCTTTCGCGAGCCGCCGGTCAAATACGGCCACCGGACGCTCGGCGCAATCGTCGTCACGCTCGCCGTGCTGCTCGCCGGCGTCGCCTACTTGACCAATGCCTATCACATCACGGCGATGGATCAGACGCAGAGCGGCTACCGGAGCGTCTTGTCCCAGCTTGCGAGCGCCGTCATTGGCGAGAACGTCTTCTATTACGTCGCGATCGGATCGCTGCTGAGCGTCCTCGTCCTTTCGGCCAATACGAGCTTCGTCGATTTTCCGCGGCTTTGCCGCATGGTCGCGGAGGACGGCTTCCTGCCGAAGCCCTTCGCCATAGCCGGCCGCCGCCTGGTCTTTTCCGCCGGCATTCTCTATCTCGCCGCGACGAGCGGCGCATTGCTGTTCGCCTTTGGCGGCATCACCGATCGGCTCATCCCGCTCTTCGCCATCGGCGCGTTTCTCACCTTCACGCTGTCTCAGACCGGGATGGCGGTGCATTGGCGCGCCTCGCGCCAAAAGGGAGAGGCGCCGCGGGCGGTCCGGTTGCATTTCCTGATCAACGCGATCGGCGCGGCTGCGACCGGCCTGGCGCTGATCGTCATTATCCTTGCCAAATTCGTCGAAGGGGCTTGGATCACCATCCTGGTCATTCCCTGCGTGATCGGCTTACTGATCGGCATCAATCGCTATTACCGCTGGATCGAGAAAGAAATCTGCGATCCCGAGCCGCTGAAGCTCGATCGCGAGACGGCGCCAATTATTTTGATTCCCATCGAGGATTGGGACAAATTGACCGCCAAGGCGCTACGCCTCGCTCTGACGCTGTCGCCCGACGTGATCGCCATCCATCTCACGCACCTCTCGGGCCCAGAGGCCAAGGAGCATGAAAAGTCCTTAAGAGCGCATTGGCGGCGCGGCGTCGAGGAACCGGCGGAAGCCGCCGGCGACGCGCCGCCGAGATTGATGATTTTGCAAGCGCAATATCGCGCCATCCACGAACCCGTGCTCAAGCTCGCCGGCGAATTGGAGCAGAAATTCGCCGGGCGGCGCATTGCCGTGCTCATCCCGGAAGTTGTGAAGCGGCATTGGTATCAACATCTGTTGCATGCCGGCTATGCCGACCATTTGCGGCGGCAATTACTGCGTGAAGGCGATTCGCATCTGATCGTCATCGACGTGCCGTGGCGGCTATAACGGCGGCGGAACAGGAGGCCGATTGCAGGGTTAAGCCGCAGGTGAAGCCGGGAGCCCACCGGCGGAACTGCGTCAAGCTCGTGCCAGGAGGACGCAACGAAAGCGCTGAGCAGCGTTGGCGAAAAGGGCTCCGCCATCGGCAAATCGCAGAGAGCGTCATGCGCGATTTCGCCCGCGCCCGCGAGCAGATGGTCGAGAAGCAGATCGCCCGGCGCGGCGTGCGCGATCCGCTTGTTTTGAAAGCGATGGGCGAAGTTCCGCGCGAAGACTTCGTCTCGCGCGCTTTGCGCGACTTCGCCTATGACGACGCGCCGCTGCCGATCGGCGAAGACCAAACCATTTCGCAGCCCTATATTGTCGGCCTGATGATCCAAACGGCCGCGGTGAAGCCGGACGACAAGGTCCTGGAGGTCGGCGCCGGCTCCGGTTACGCGGCGGCGGCGCTCAGCCGGATCGCCGCCAAGGTTTACGCGATCGAGCGCCGTCCCGCCCTGGCCGACGCGGCGCGAAAGCGCCTCAGCGAACTCGGCTACGACAATGTCGATTTGCGGGTCGGCGACGGCGCTCAAGGGTTCGGCGAAGCGGCGCCTTTCGACGCGATCCTCGTCTCCGCCGGCGGCGAAAGCGTTCCACCGAAGCTTAAAGAGCAGCTTGTCATCGGCGGCCGGCTTGTCATTCCCATCGGCCCTCAAGGAAACGGACAAAGGCTTCTCAGGATAACCCGGCGCTCCGCGGACGAGTATGAGATCGAAGATTTCGGCGCCGTCAGCTTTGTGCCGCTCATCGTCCCAGAGAACGAAGGCGATAAAGCGAAGAGCGAGCGGCTGGCGTCGGAAGGATATCCCGGAAAATGAAACGGCGCGCCAGCGCGGCGTATCAAATCCCAGTACAACCTCCGCGCCTGAACATGGAGAGGCGAAACATGGCGAAGCGACAATCAAGACCGCAAAAGGAAACAGTCGGCCGCGTGATGCACGAGTTCAAGCACGGCGAACTTCGCATCCGGGGGAGCGGCCGCAAGGTCAAGAATCCGAAGCAGGCGATCGCGATCGCGCTTCGCGAGGCGGGCGCCTCCAATCAACAAAGCCCGAAGCAAAACCGCCGAAGCCTGAAAAGGACGAAGGCCAAGGAGCGGCGCGGCGCGACGGCGCAGGCCGAGGCGGAAGGAAAAAACACCGGGCGCCGCCGCTCATCGGACCGCGCTGGCGAGACGAGATCGGAGCTTTGCCGCGAGGCGAGAAAGCGCAAAATTCCCGGCCGCTCGAAAATGAACAAGAACCAGTTGGAGCGCGCGCTCCGCCGTTAGGGCGGCGTGCGCGCCAAGCGATCACCCGCGCCGGGAGGCGGCATGGTCGCCATGCGCACGCTTCTCGGCCGTGTCGCGACCGACAATCTTGCTGAAAAGGGAACCTTCCTCATAGACGAGCGCGAGCTTCCGCTTGTCGAATTCCTGAAAGAACTCGTCCCAGGAGATTTCCGTCAGCGCGTCGTGCTCGGACTGAGGATTGTCCGGAAACATGATGCGGATGATTCCGACATCGCCCTTCTGATGCGTGCGGCCGACCGCGGCGGGCTTGCCGCCCTTCGCCTCCGCCCATTTGCGAATCTCGTCATGATTGGTCGTGGTCTCGGACATGTCGCAATTCCCTTTTTCAAGCGATCGCGTTCAAGAGGCGTCAGGCCTCTCAGCCGCTCGTTTACGCGCCAGCCAGGTCTAAGTTCCCAAGGCGTCCTGGCGGCAATTCACAGAGGCCCTGCGGGAACCAAATCGCCGCGCTTGCTCTTTAGGAAAGGCGACGGAGCGCAGTTGAGATGCCCACCCGGATCGACGAGAAAGCAGCGTCCGAACCGAGAAAAGGAATGCCGAGCGCCCGAATAAGCGAAGGCGAATTCAAGGCGCGCTTTCGAGCGCAATTCATCGATCCGGCTTTCGACGGCTTGCAAAGCGATCTGGACCGCATCGCCGACGCGGCCTGGAGCGCGTACGAGCAGAGCCGGAAAAGTCCGAACACCCTCAAGGCGGGTCCGGGATTCGCCGACCCCGATTACGATTTGGCCGTCGATTGGCTCAACGCGCGCAGCGCCGTTCTCGCCGCGCAGGCGCAATACGAAGACCCGCGCCGGCCGGCTCGCATTCTTCTCATCAACGGCTCGCCGCGCAGCGAGCATACCTGCCCGGGAGAAATGTCGAAAAGCTGGCGCTTGGTCGAGATCGCCGCCGCAATCATTGCGACCGATCCCGGCGCGGAAGCCGAAATCCTCGATCTGTCGCGGCTCGCCTCGGAATATGGCCGCCGCATATACCCTTGCAAGGCTTGTTTTTCGACCTCGCCGGCGCTCTGCCATTGGCCCTGCTCCTGCTATCCCAACTACTCGCTCGGACAAACGCAGGACTGGATGAACGACATTTTCCCGCTGTGGGTCGCAGCCGACGGCGTGATGATCGTCACGCCGGTCCTATGGAGCCAGGCCTCGTCGCCGCTGAAGCTGATGATGGACCGCCTCGTCTGCGCTGACGGCGGCAATCCCGACCCGACCAGCACCCACGGCAAGAACGCCGCGGCGGCCAAGCGCCTCGAATTGCGGGGCTGGCCCTATCCGCGGCATTTGGCCGGACGCGTATTCTCGCTCGTCGTTCACGGCGACGCGGAAGGCGCCGAGCCGCTGCGGCGCATGCTCTCCGATTGGCTCAGTTCGATGCATCTCGTCTCCGCCGGCGCGATGGCGGAGATCGAGCGTTATATCGGCTATTATCAGCCCTATGCGACGAGCCACGCGGCGCTCGACGACGATCACGCGATCCAACAAGAGGTTCGCAACGCGGCGCGGATTCTTCTGCGGGCGGCGAAGGCCAGGCGCGCCGGACGCCTCAATCCGTTCGACCGTGACTTGCGCGAGCCGCGGCCAAAATAAACCGGGCCATGTCCCTCGTCAGTTCGCCGAGACGCGCAGGACGCGCCCGACGCCATACTGATCGCCGACCCGGCTGACCTTGCCATCGGCAAAGTCGATTTCGATCATGTCCTCCGACGAGCCGATCAGACCCGCCGGCTTGTGAGTATGAGCATCGAATATCTCGGTGGCGTCATCGCTGCCCTTATTGGGCGCGACATAGGCGTATTGGCCTTGGATGTCGAAGGTCACCCAATGCGCGCCGCGGCGGCTCTTCATGTCGACTCGCTCCGCCAAGACCGGAGCCATCGGGTCGCGCATGCTCCATATATAGACGTGCGGATCGTCCGCGCTGCCGCTTTGCCAGACCTCGCGCTCGTCGGGGGTCCAGCCGATGCCGTGCAACAGCCCCGGCTTGCCCGGCGGATGTTCAGGAAAGATGGCGGTGACGATGCGGCCGCTCTTCAGGTCGGCGACTTGCATCCCCCACAGGTCGGTAACGTTGTTCACCACATAGCGACTGACGCCATCAACTGCGTAAGGTCCGAGAATGCCGGCATAGGGGCCGACACGCGAGACGGCGTAGCTCTGGGGATCGATCAGATAGAGGTATTCCCCGCTTCCGTCCTCGGCTTTGGTCTCCTGGAAGAGCGGTCCAGACATGGGGAATTGAGCATCATGCGAATGGTTGGAGAAATAAACCTTGCGCTCGACGTCGCCTGTGGCGGCGTCCAGAACATTGATGAAGTCGGCCGAGGCGCCCTCCCATGTCGGGACGTACAAGAGCCGCCCATCCGGATGGATCGCCAATCGGTCCACGCCGGGAGCGATGACGCGGCTCCAGACCACGTCGTCATCGTAGACATTCAGGCAATAGATCATCCCAAGTCCCGAGCGCGTGCGGTAGGCGACGTATAGCCGGCCCGTCGCCGCGCTGGCCGCGACGCCTTTGACATCGCGCACGTCGCGGACCGTCGGGATGGTCTTGACCAGGCGATGACCGGCGCCGATATCATAGACGGATATGGAGCCGCGCTCGGCCGCCGCCTGATTGACGGCATAGAGGAAGCGGCCATCGCGCAGGTCGGATGCCTCATGCGTTGGATTGGCCGTTGACATGCTGCTCGTTGGCGCGGCGGGAGGCGGGCCAAGCATCACAGCCGCGACAGCAATCGCATAGGCCAATCGAATCCCGCGCCGTTTAACCGCCATTCGCTCGCCCCTCTGAAACGCGAGCGCAGCGGGAGCGGGGGCGACGCCTGGTCGCGTCGACGAGTCGGCATCCGCTTCGCCAGACCATGCGCCAAATCTTAGCGCATGCCGCTCAGCGCCGGTATCCTCCTTCCGAGATAGCGCAATCGTCTAATCGCGCCCGGCTCGCTGGATCGCCGGCGCGACGCTCAGACCGCGTTGCGCTTTCACAACTCCAGGCGTGCGATCTTGCGAGG
>Ga0070738_10008036_pt1 | contig 10282 bp, 9 predicted proteins | sample Coa_R2_2_FD_66446 | JGI IMG/M metagenome (GOLD analysis project Ga0070738, IMG submission 66446) | Surface soil microbial communities from Centralia Pennsylvania, which are recovering from an underground coalmine fire - Coalmine... | ecosystem: Environmental > Terrestrial > Soil > Unclassified ... | reverse complement strand
GATCGTGCTCAGATAAACAATCCAGGGTCGACGTGAAAAAATGCACCTAGAGCCTTTGCTTGAAAGGTACTCATTTCGCGATCGCCACTCAGCACAGCTGCGATCGCGTCTTCAGAACCCAGCAACTTGATTAAATCTGCTGGTTGAAGCTGCCGTTGCTCCATCAAAAACAGCAGTCGTGAACGAGGCGTCGAGTCTGCACCAGGCAAATAATGTTCTTGCTCAAACTTCTCAATCAGCGTAATCAGCAATGCGAATAGCTCATTCTCTTCTGGGCTACGGTCTGGATGATGCATTAACGCTTCCACGATCGCCAACGCTTCTTCATTTTCGGCTTCAGTTCGAATCAGTTTTGGCTGATATTGAGACAAAAGCTCACCATATTTATTGGCGTTAAAAGTAAGGGTCATGCTTCCACTGCTCCTTGTCATACTCTGCATGAGTCAGAACGTACTTGACATAAATCAACTGCCCTTTATAATCAATGCTCACAATTAAACGATACCGATTACCTTTAATGTTGAAGACCGTAAAGTTTCCAACCGCTTCAGCCTGCGGGAAAACTGACTGAACCTCAATTAAATTAGACCAATTAACCTTAATCGCAACCTTAAACCAGTCATCCAAAACCTCACGACAATCAGAATGCTTTTTGCCAAATTCACGCAAGCGTTTATAGCTGATGACGTGCATCGAAAAGACGGTTGCTCCCCTTACCAGGCTCTTATTGTAGCTTCAAAGTCCCAAGCTTTTATTTCACTTACCAGCGATCGCCCTTGACCCCACCTTGACATGGGCGATCGAGGCACGCGACGAGGTGCTCAAGCACATCAAGCGGTAGGGCGGCGTTGAGGACGCGATCGGGTGGGTTGAAGAGGAGGGGGCGATCGCCTGATGCCATCATTACCGATGCCGTTGTGCTTTACCTGCAAAACCAACCCAAAATGTCCAGCGATAAGCTCGTCCTGCTATGATTGTCAGTCCCAATACCGTTGGCAGGCTACCAACCAAGCTGGCTGCTGGTTGAAGTCGGCAGTCTGTGACGAGGGTAGCCCATCAAATGCCAGAGCACCGGAACAGGGAAGAGAGGATCGCTCGATCAATGGCTTTGCATAACTCACAATCATTCTGGTTTCAGTAGCCAGAAGCCAGTGTAGGTCATCCCAGAGTCATCTGGTTGCACCAGCAGGAAATGGAGTCCCTGGCTGATCTGCTTGCGCTGCTCAAATTGCCGTCCGGCAGCCATGACGACTGGATCTTCAAAGGTCGTGAGAATCCAGCGATCGACTAACCCAGCGTCTAAAATCAAGCCATCCGGTGCGCCGGGGATATGACTCAATGAAACGGGGTGCGCTTGCTGTAGCCAGTTTGCCAGCCGTAACGATCGTCGTCCAGCGTCAATCACAACACCGGGAATGGGTGTTGTGGAGGCCAGCCCCAGGTTAAGCGGCAGGAGTGGCTCGGGCATGTCGAGAATGGGGATCATACGATCGCCAAAAGCATCCACTACCTCCACAGCTGGTAACGCTGCAAATCGCCAGCGATCGCCCCATAGATTTTCTGGTAGCGGCAGGGGTGGCGGGATTTCAAGCCCCAACGATTCACTCCGTTGCCCGGTGCTGTTTGGCGAAGTGGCATACTCGTGCATTTTTTCTCGCAACCATCGTTTCAGTGTGGGGGTGCGGCGGGTTGGATCTATGGCAACGCCCAACCGCTTCCCGACGGTTGCCAACAAATTCAATGTTTGCGGTCGAAAAACTCGAATGCGATCGGGCAGTGGGTGTCCCGCAGCTGCCAGTGCTTGCAATTGAGCCACCAACCAGTCCACACCGGCCTGCGACTGTGGACAAACTGCGGTGTACTGAAAATCCCCTCCAGGATCGCAGACCAGCAGATCCCAAAGGGGGCTACTGGACTCATCCTGAAGGGGACGACGGTAAAAATCGAGTTCCCAGATGTGCATTCGTGGTTAGTAGTTGGTTGTCAGTTGTTAGATTCCTCTAAAAACCGACAACTGGCAACTAAAAACTCGTTAATAGGGCACGCTGGCCAGGCTCCGACCAACACCTGCGACCGATCCTGGTGCATAGACCTGGGTCACATAGTCGGCGATCATGCGATGGGTGTTGAAGGCCGGGCAGTTGGTCTTAATCGACGCCTTCATCATCTTGACCCAGCCGTGCGGCACACCGCTCTCGTCCTGATCGTAGTAGAGGGGCGCGACTTCGTTTTCCAGCAGGCTATAAAGGGCCTGGGAATCGATTTCGTCCTGGAGCTTCTGGTCGCTGGTGTGAGCATCTTGCCCGATCGCCCACCCGTTAAGACCTTTGCCATTGGCGTCTGCCTGGTAGCCTTCACACCACCAGCCATCCAGCACGCTACAGTTCAGTCCACCGTTAAAGCAGACTTTCTGGCCACTCGTCCCTGAGGCTTCCAGTGGGCGACGAGGGTTATTGAGCCAGACATCGACACCCTGCACCAGCTTCCGGGCAGTGTACATGTCGTAGTCTTCAATGAATGCCACCCGGTTCCAGATCCCAGGCTGCTTACACCATTCCAGCAATCGCTGGATGATGCGCTTGCCTTCTTCATCCGCTGGATGCGCTTTGCCAGAGAAAATGATCTGGATGGGACGATCGCTATTGGCAAAGATCTTCAAGGCGCGATCGGCATCCCGCAGCAACAAATCACCACGCTTGTAGGGGCTGAAGCGACGAGCGAACCCAATTGTAAGAATCGTGGGATCAAGGACGTGATCAACTGCTTGAATGCTCTCCCAGCTCTCACCCCGGCCCTCTCGTGCTCTTTTCAGCTTGGAGCGAGTATGGGCCACCAGCCGCTCTTTCAGCACTTGATGACGGTGCCATAGTTCAGCATCGGGGATCTGATCAGCCTTTGCCCACACGTCAGGGTCAACAGCTTTGGTCTCCCAGTCTTCACCCAAGTACTCGGTGTAGAGGTCTTTGATCAGCGCCGCTGTCCAGGTAGACGCGTGAACCCCATTGGTGATGTAACCGATCGGCACCTTATCTTCCGATCGCTCTGGGTAAAGCACCGTCCACATCTGTCGCGAGACATGGCCATGAAGCTCGCTCACACCATTAGCCGCGCGGCACAGGCGCAACGCCAGCACAGTCATACCAAACGGTTCCCAGGGATCACCCAGGCGACGCGCACCAAGCGCCAGAAACTGCTCACGCGATAGCCCCAACTGGCCCCAATAGTTGGCAAAGAAGGAATCCATCAGGTCAGCCGAGAAGACATCGTGACCCGCAGGAACGGGAGTATGCGTGGTGAAGACGCAGCGATCGCGCACCGATGCTTCAATGTCGTAGAAGGACTTGCTTGTACGCTGAATTTCCAACCGCGACACTTCCAGCAAGCAAAAGGCCGCATGTCCTTCATTCAGGTGGTACACCCCTGGTTCAATCCCCAGCGCTTGCAGGGCGCGCACACCACCGATCCCCAGGACAATCTCCTGCGCGATGCGGGTTTCCTGGTTGCCACCGTAGAGGTGTCCAGTCAGCCAGCGGTCGATCGAGTCGTTGTCATCCCGATTGGTGTCGAGGAGGTAGAGCGACACCCGACCGACCTGCACACGCCAGATCTGGATCTTGACGATCCGGTTCCGCACCTGGAGTTCAACCGTAACCGCATTGCCGTGCTCATCTTTCATCAGCTCCAGCGGCAAGCGGCCAAACTCGTTGTCGATGTAATAGTCTTCCTGCCAACCGGACTGGTTCAGCCGCTGGTGAAAGTAGCCCTGGCGGTACAGCAGCCCGATCGCGACCAGGGGGACACCCAGGTCGGAGGCAGACTTCAGGTGATCGCCGGCCAAAATTCCTAGGCCGCCGGAGTAAACCTGAAGCGACTCATGCAGACCAAACTCGGCGCAAAAATAAGCAACGGGATGCGCTTTTGAAATCTGGGGCGCAACGCGGCTCGCCCAGGTTGTCTCGGCTGTCATGTAGCGATCGAATTTCTCAATGACGGCATTCAGCCGTTTGATGTATTGGGGATCAGTCGCTAACTGAGTCAGGCGATCGTAGGCGATCGACTCCAGCAGAACAACCGGGTTGTGACCAGAACGCTCCCACTCATCGGGATTAATCGTTTCAAACAGCGATACCTGGTCAGCCGTCCAACACCACCAATAGTTATAAGCAAGGTCGGCAAGCCGTTTTAACGAACGGGGCAGCCTCTCACTCAAACGGGCAGCAGGTGCCGTAGAAAGGGAATTCACCATATAAGCGGATGCTCTTGAAGTTATAAAGTACTCGAAGCAGAGTTGGGATCAACCGGATTGTCGTCTATTAGTCAGGAAATCTTCGGTAATCCATCCTCTGGACTGAATTCGCCAACAGTTTGTTGCAAAAGATACAGAGAAGACAGTCTTATTTCATACGTGCAGGATCTAGATTGCCAGTCTTTTTACAAATCAGCAGGTTTTTTCATATTGTTTGCAGATTAGTGGCGGCCAGAGGCCGGAGGCAGAAGGCCAGAGAGGATGAGAACTGAAGACTGCACGTTAAGACCTGAAAGCTAACCCATGAATCCAGTAGGATGGCTATAGCATCGATTAAGTAAACTGCATTACACCATCCCGTTTATGAAGCCTGCTCTGACGCAACTTGGTACCGATATGACCCGCCTGACTGGAGTGCGGGCAATTATGAAAGACATTATTGAAACGTTGCGATCGGGCGCAGGGCAAGACTTCATCAACTTGAGTGCGGGTAATCCGCTGATCTTGCCAGAAGTGGAGCAACTTTGGCGCGATTGCACGGCTGATTTGCTGGCGAGTGCTGAATATGGCGACGTAGTCTGCCGCTACGGGGCGAGTCAAGGGTATCAACCGCTGATTGATGCCGTTGTGACTGACTTCAATCGACGGTACGGGCTGAGTTTAACGGAGCGCAACGTATTGATCACGCCCGGTAGTCAGAGCCTCTATTTCTACGCCGCAAATGCCTTTGGGGGCTATTCGAGTAGCGGCACCTTGAAGAAAATTGTGCTGCCGCTCAGTCCAGACTATACAGGCTATGGTGGCGTCGCGCTCAACCAGGACGCGCTGTTTGCCTACAAGCCATTTCTGGATATTGACGCGGTGGCGCATCGGTTTAAATATCGGCCTGACTTTAGCCAATTGTCGATCGATGAAGAGACGGGCTGTGTTCTGTTCTCTCGCCCCTGCAACCCAACTGGAAACGTGCTCACCGATGAGGAGGTGCAGAAAATTGCTGATCTGGCAGCTCCCTATGATGTGCCCGTGATTGTTGATTCTGCCTACGCGCCACCCTTTCCGGCGCTGAATTTCACCGCGATGACGCCGCTATTTGGTGAAAACATTCTGCACTGCATGAGCCTCTCGAAAGCGGGGTTGCCGGGAGAGCGGATTGGCATTGCGATCGGCGACGAACAACTGATTCAAGTGCTGGAGTGCTTCCAGACCAATATGTGCATCCATTCACCCCGCTATGGACAGGCGATCGCGGCACGCGCGATCAACTCTGGTGCCTTAGCCACTATCGCCGCCAATGTCATCCGTCCCTTCTACCAGAAGAAAATCAACATCATCGAAGCCACGTTAGATCGGGTCATGCCCGATGTCCCCTGGTTTTTGCATCGCGGCGAAGGAGCGATCTTTGCATGGCTGTGGCTCAAAGACTTACCCATGACCGATGGCGATTTGTACCAAGCGCTGAAAAAAGTTGGCGTCATTGTGGTTCCCGGTAGCTCCTTTTTTCCGGGACTACGCGAAGACTGGGATCACACCCGACAGTGCCTTCGCATTAGCTTAACCGGGACAGACGAGGAACTCGAAACAGCCATGACGCGACTGGCAGGAGTGGTTGAGCAAGTGTATCAGCGATCGGTGGTGGCAACGTGAACGAACCTTTAGCAGCACGGAATGGGGGAACAGGGGGACAGGGTGGCAAGGGAACAGAGAGTCAACGAAAAAAGCCTAAAGCCAGAAGCCTGAAGCGAGAAGATAAACGGCAGAGAGCAGAGTCCAAAATCAACGCCTCCCACAACCGTACAGCGGAAGCAAGCAATACCCCTCACTTTCTCACCATTGGCAAGATCGTTGCCGCGCAGGGCTTAAAAGGCGAAGTGCGGGTGTATCCAGAGTCGGATTTTCCAGAACGTTTTCTGGAACCGGGGACGCGCTGGTTGCAGCGATCGCCGACCACGAATCCAGAACCCATTGAGCTGGTGCGCGGACGCTACCTGGAGGGAAAAGGGCTATACGTGATGCAGTTTGCTGGAGTTCACGATCGCACCCAGGCCGAAGCCCTACAGGACTGCCCGCTGCTGGTGCCGGATAGCGATCGGCCCCCATTGGAAGAAGGCGAATTCCACGTACTGGATTTAATTGGGCTGGAAGTTTTTGATCAGACAACGCAGGCGCTAGTGGGAACAGTCATAGGAGTGATCCCTGCGGGCAACGACCTTTTGGAGGTGCAGCGGGCAGGGCAGGCTCCCGATGAGAAACCAATGCCGCCGCTATTGATCCCGTTTGTGGCCGCGATTGTCCCTGTGGTTGATCTCCACGAGCGCCGTGTTGAAATTACGCCGCCCCCCGGATTGATCGAATAACAGTCAAAATGGCTGTAGTGGTCAGCATGGATCGGCAGGGAGACAGGAATGGCAAAGCGAATACTGGTGACAGGTGCAACAGGTGGGGTCGGGCAACTAACGGTCGCCAAATTGATCGAGAGTGGCTATACGGTGCGTGTTCTCGTTCGCAATGCCCCAAAGGCACGGCAGTTGTTTGATGATCACGTCGAAATTGCGATCAGCGATATTCGCGATCCGGCCACGCTCCCTGATGTCATGCAGGCAGTTGACGCCATCATCTGCGCGACGGGAACGACGGCTTTTCCATCGCCTAAATGGGACGTTGCGATCGATCCCCACGCCAATCCGCTCCAGCAAGCGTGGGACTGGAGCCAGGTGTATTTCAATGCCGACTATCGACGCACGAAAACCCGCAATAGCCCGGAGCAAGTTGATGCGGAAGGCGTGCGTAACCTGGTAGTCGCCGCACCCAAAGACCTGCAGCGGTTTGTTTTCGTCTCCTCCTGTGGCGTAGAGCGCAAAAACAGCCCCCCGTACAATCTGCTGAATGCCTTCGGAGTTCTGGATGCCAAACAGCAGGGCGAACAGGCGATCGTGCAATCGGGGTTGCCCTACACGATCGTGCGACCAGGACGCTTGATTGACGGGCCATTTACCTCCTCTGACCTCAACACGCTCCTAAAAGCCACGACCAACGGTAAGTTTGACGTGGTGATCGGCACGGGTGACACTCTCAACGGGCAAACCAGCCGCATTGATGTGGCAGCCGCCTGTGTTGCAGCGCTCAGCGATGCCAACACTGAAAATCAAATTTTTGAGTTGATCAACCAGGGAACAAGACCAGCCGCGATCGATTGGGCCGCACTCTTTGCCGAACTCCCCGCACCCAAACAATCACCCTAAAACAACTTTGATCGGTAACACGGTGCCCGCCCAACACTGCCACAGGTCAACTGCCTGAATGTCCACATCCACCACCACGATCGCCGCCATTGCTACCGCCATTGTCCCTGAGCAGGGGAGCGTTGGGATCGTTCGCGTATCAGGGACACAGGCTGTGGCGATCGCGCGGGCCCTTTTCCATACGCCTGGACAACAAGTATGGGAGAGCCATCGCATCCTTTACGGTTACGTACGCCACCCCGCCACCCGTCAAACGGTGGATGAAGCGCTGTTGCTGTTGATGCTGGCTCCCCGCTCCTACACGCGTGAAGATGTGGTGGAGTTTCACTGCCACGGCGGTATCATACCCGTCCAGCAGGTGCTACAGCTCTGCCTGGAGCAAGGAGCGCAACTGGCTCAGCCCGGAGAATTTACGCTCAGAGCCTTTCTGAACGGGCGACTCGATCTAACGCAGGCGGAAAGCATTGCCGATCTGGTGGGGGCACGATCGCCCCAGGCTGCTCAAACAGCCCTCGCTGGACTGCACGGGAAACTCGCCCATCCCATCCGTCAACTCCGCGCCACCTGCCTGGACATTCTGGCAGAGGTGGAAGCCCGCATTGATTTTGAGGAAGACCTGCCACCGCTTGATGAGGTTGAGATCCAAGCCCGTCTGGCGCAACTGCTGACCGAGGTAACTCACATTCTGGCAACCGCCGATCGCGGTGAGTTGCTCCGGACTGGGCTCAAGGTGGCGATCGTGGGGCGTCCCAATGTGGGCAAGTCCAGCTTACTCAATGCCTGGAGCCGCAGCGATCGCGCCATTGTCACCGATCTTCCCGGCACCACCCGTGATGTGGTCGAGTCCCAATTGGTCGTTGGTGGCATTCCCATTCAGGTGCTCGATACCGCCGGCATTCGCGAGACGGATGACCGGGTGGAGCAGATTGGAGTGGAGCGATCGCGCAGCGCTGCCCAAAACGCCGATCTGGTGCTGTTGACCATTGATGCTCAGGCTGGCTGGACAGAGGCCGACCAGGCGATCTACGAGCAAGTGCGCGATCAGCCGTTGATTCTGATCGTTAACAAGATTGATTTGGTAGAGCCGTCAGCGGCCAGCGGTCAACAGCCCGCTATCGAACTGCTGTCCGACGCACCCATACCCTACCCCCCACACCTCACAATTAAAACCGCCGCGGCCCTCAACCAGGGCATTGAGGCACTGGAGTCCGCTATTCTTGAAAGCGTCCAAGCAGGAACCATTCAGGCAGCCAATCTCGATTTAGCAATCAATCAACGGCAGGCGGCCGCACTGACACGGGCAAAGGCGTCATTACAGCAAGTGCAAGGTACGATCGCCGATCAGCTACCGCTGGATTTCTGGACGATCGACCTCCGCAGTGCCATTCAAGCGCTGGGTGAAATCCTGGGTGAGGATGTCACCGAGTCAGTCCTGGATCGAATCTTCAGCCGTTTCTGCATTGGCAAGTAGCGCCGTGCCATCAGGTCCATGCCCGTTCATATTGGGGTGGGCACAGATCGTACAGGTCGCCATGCCCCAGCGCTTTCGCGGCCTGGAGCGGCCAATAAGGATTCCGCAGTAACTCACGCGCCAGCAGTACCACATCTGCCTGTTCTGTACGAATAATGTGGTCGGCTTGTGCCGGGGCTGTAATGGAACCGACTGCGCCAGTGGCGATACCTGCTTCACGACGAATGCGATCGGCAAACGGAGTTTGATATCCCGGCCCAGCGGGAATTTTCACCCCTGGCACCAGTCCACCGGAGGAGCAGTCAATCAGATCGACGCCCAGCGCTTTCAGTTTGTCGCTTAACGCAATGCTTTGGTTCAGATCCCAGCCGTTCTCCGCCCAATCTGTTGCCGAAATTCTCACCCAGAGCGGCACACTGTCGGGCAACACCTGCCGCACCGCCTGCACCACTTCGCGCAACAACCGAGTGCGATTGTCGAAACTGCCACCATAATCATCGTCGCGGTGATTGCTCAACGGCGAGAGAAACTCGTGCAGCAGGTAGCCGTGAGCCGCATGAATTTCAATGAGCTTGAACCCTGCTTCCAGCGATCGCTGCGTTGCCTGCACAAATGCCGCGATCGTCTGCTGAATATTCTCCACGCTTAATGCTTCTGGTACAGGGCTTTCTGGGTTAAAGGGAATAGCACTGGGAGCCACGATCGGACGCCAACCGCCTGCCGTTTCAGACACGGCTTTTCCACCGTCCCAGGGACGAGCCGTACTGGCTTTTCGGCCTGCATGTGCCAGTTGAATGCCAGCCACCGCACCAAAACGGTGCACCAGATCGACGACCTTTGCCAGGGGTTCAATATGCTCGTCCTTCCAGATGCCAAGGTCCTGGGGACTGATCCGCCCGCGCGCTTCGATAGCGGCAGCTTCCGTTATCACCAGACCAGCACCGCCGATCGCGCGACTCGGCAGATGCACCAGATGCCATTCATTGGCAAAGCCATCGGTGCTGGAGTACTGGCACATTGGGGAGACAGCGACGCGATTACGAACGGTAACACCACGTTGGGTAAAGGGGGTAAATAGATGAGGCATTGATGGGTATTCTCTGTCTAAATTCAGGCGCGAGTCTGTTTACCTTTCTACTAAAGAGCGAGAAACCCACTTTGTCGTCCTCTCGCCAGGAGAGATTTTAAGAGAATTTCGGTGATGCTCTAATCGTATGATCGCTCCCCAATTCGATGTGACATCGCTAGGCGCACATACTGGAAACTGAATTTCGATGAGGGCGCGATCGAAATTTTCTGGAATACCGCTTGCTGTAATCTCCGGTT
>Ga0070738_10008035_pt1 | contig 10282 bp, 11 predicted proteins | sample Coa_R2_2_FD_66446 | JGI IMG/M metagenome (GOLD analysis project Ga0070738, IMG submission 66446) | Surface soil microbial communities from Centralia Pennsylvania, which are recovering from an underground coalmine fire - Coalmine... | ecosystem: Environmental > Terrestrial > Soil > Unclassified ... | reverse complement strand
TGACGTGTGTCCGACTTTGCCGCGGAAGTCCGGCCGAAAATGACCCAAGTCACTGGCCCGGCTCTCCGGTGTTGGTGGTGTCCCGGCGATGGTAGGCGAGCCGCTCTTGGCGTGCTCGTTCGAGGCCCCGCCGGCGGGCCTCGCGGATGGATGCACCGCGTCCTTCGTGCTCGTCGTTCGGCGTGACGTAGCCGATGCCGGCGTGGAGCCGGACCGAGTTGTACTCGTGGCGCACCCGGCCGAGCTCGTGCTCCAACAGCGCTGGGTCGCCGATGCGCTCCAAGTGCGGCCACTCGCCCTTCACATGCCCGAACAGGGTCTCGATCCAGGCCTGGTCGGTCGGGGTGTGGGGCCGTCCGTGGTGCTGGGCGACGGCCATGGCGGCCATGAACGCCTTGGTGGCGTCGCTCTTCATCTGCGGCCCGTTGTCGGACACCGCGAGCAGGATCGGACGCCTGGGGTCGTCAGCCGCCAGCTCCAGGCGCTCGGGGGTGATCAGGTCGACGAGCCCTTCAGCGGTGAGGGCCTGCTCGAAGATGAGCTTCACCTGGGTCGAGGTCTCCTCGACCGACACCAGCGTGTCGATCCACTTGCGGCTGACCATGTCGATGATGGCGAAGGCACAGCGGCGCGCCCGGGTGAAGTGCGTCACGTCCCATCCCCAGATGCGGTTCGGCGCCCAGACGAGCCAGTCGGGCCACGGGCGACGCCCGACCGGCTCCCTCGGACCCCGTTCGGGCAGCACGAGGCCGTGAGCAGCGAGCACGCGCCGGACCGTCGACGGGGACACCCAGACCGTCTCGGTGTAGGAGCCCCGATGCGCGAGCTTGCGATGCGACCGGTCGACCTCACCCCATCGCTCTGCCAGGTCCAAGATCGCCTGGGTCTCCCACGCCAAGACGCCGTGCGCCGGGCTCCCGCCGGGGGCCTTGTCGATGAGGGTGCCGGTCGCACGCAGACGCTGGCGCCACCGGTGCACCCGGTCGTCGGAGACGCCCCACAACGAGCACACCCACGCCTGGGAGAACCCGGCCGCGGTGGCTTCCTCGACGTGCTTCAGCACCAGCTCTTTCACCTCGGCGGGGGCGCGCGCCGGGAGCGGGCCGCTCAGCCCCAGCCGGCTTTTCCCCGGACGACCGCCAGCTCGATGGCCTGGGCCTTGATCGCCTCGGTCAGCTGGGCGATCTCCGAGCGCGCAGCCTCGAGCGCCCAGTCCCGATCCTTCGCCGGCCGGCCGGGCCTGGCTGCCAGCGCGGCGAGGGCGGCGTCCTTGACGGTGCGGCGGATGCCGATGATGGTCGACACGTCCACCGTCCACTTGCGCGCCGCGTCCGCCTGAGTGATCTCCCCGGTGGTGATCTGCAAGAAGATCTCCCACTTCGTCTCGGCACTCAAGACTCGGGGGCGACGACGGCCCGAACCCATGCTCTCCTCGGCCACTGCATGCTCCTCTCGGTCGGACCGAGGAGCCTGTCAGTGTTGGTTCATTTCGCGGTGGACCCTCCGCGCCGAAGTCAGACGCAGAACACACCTCGACTGCTCGACATCATTCTGCGGAACCAGGCGGACGACATGATCACCGTGCGCGAATGGGAACATCCGCTGCTCCGGCGGGACAGCGAGCTGCCCTCGCGCGGCCCCGGAATGGAATAGACGGGCGAGTTCACATTCGAACGTTTCCACTGAAATCTCACCACGAGAATTCGTATTTCTCGACGAGACTTGCTTCCGCGTCGATTGTTTTCGCCACTTGAGACGTGAACAAAATCGGCCCGTAGACACTCGTAACTAGTAGGGGCACGGATTCGGGCTCTCCTGATAAACGGGTCGTCGCCATTACCGTGTCGGCGGCGGTTCGTCTCGGGTCCACACCGTCGGGAACAGTCCGATCCGGCTCCTGCCGGGCCGGTGGTCGCGGAGCCGCCGGTATGGGGATGCCGATCATCCGCCGAAGGAGTGGGCGCGGTGCGTAACCATGGGGACCGGCACAAAACCGCGCCCCGCTCCGGAGCCGATCCCCACCCGGTCCCCCGGCCGACGCAGGCCAACAACCTCGACCACGCGAACGCCGTCTCGTTGCTCCTGCTCGGGATCGGCGTCGCGGCCACCTGGCCTGCGTCGGTCGCCGGGGCGCTCGTGGCGAAGACCACCTGGCGGGCGACCGGCACGCCTATCGTGGTGCGATGGCTGGTCGCCGGGCTCGGCGCCGTCGCGGCGCTCACCGATCGGACGGCGCTCGCACCTGCGTGGTCCTGGCAGCTCGTGCTCCATGCCTTCGATCCGGCAGCCGCGGCCCCGGCCTGGACGACGATCGTCCACGCGCTCGGCCCCGAGGCGCTGCTCGGCCCGGCGCTCCTGGTCGTCGTCGAGTCGGCAAACCGGTCGTGGCGCCGGACCATCGCGGGCCAGGAGTGGGCGCGGTACCGGGCGATGACTGAGCGCAAGCGGGCGCTGGAGTGGGGATGGCACGGTCCGGCGAAGCCCGCACCGGCCGATGGACAACCAGCGCCCGTCCCGCACCCGCCGGGCGTGATCCGGCTTGGCACGATCTCCTCGTCGAGCCGCGCTTTCGACCTCGCCCTCAACGAGGTCGAGCAGCACATCTTCCTGCCCGGCGCCTCGGGCACCGGGAAGACGACCACGATCGGGCGGCTCGCCGACGGCGCGCTCGCCAACGGCATGGGCGTCGTCATCATCGACTGCAAGGGCACCGGACTCGGGGGACCGGCGCGGACGCTCGCCTCACGGCATGGCGTGCCGCTCACCGTCGTCGACCCCTACGACGAGGACTCGGTCGGGTACGACCCCTGTTCCGGCGAGCCCGCCGCCGTCGCGAACAAGATCGTCGGGGCGTTCTCGTTCTCGGGCGAGGCGGAGATTTACAAGCAGGTCGCGATGGAGGCGGTGCCGGTCATCTGCCGGGCGCTCTCCGCCGCACGACAGCCGGTCACCCTGGAGGCGATCTACCTCGCACTCGCCAAGGGCGGGCTCTCCCGGCTCGGTCGGGAAAAGGGGGCCGAGGAGCATCGAACCCGGCTCCAGCAGTTGGAAGACAGCGGCGGCAGCGTCGGCACCGCCAGGTTCGTCGGCCTCCAGCGACGCCTCGGCGCGCTCATGGAGGGGACGTTCGGCGACCTCTTCCGCCAACGCCCCGCGCTGTCCTGGCAGGAGGAGTTCTCGGCGCCCCGGGTTACCTACATCTCGCTCAGCGCGACCGGCGCGAGCGAGGACGTCGAGCTGTTCGGCCGCGTGGTCCTCCAAGACTTGAAGCAAGTCGCAGACGCTCGAATGCGCTCGATGAATCGCAACGATGTTCCGCGACCCGTGCTCGTCGTCATCGACGAGTTCGCGGCACTCCGGGAGGCGACTCAGGTCGTCGACCTGCTCCTCCAGGCGCGCCAGGCGAAGATGCCGCTCGTCGTCGCGACGCAGTACCTCCCCGAGCTGGTCGCCATCCGCCAGCCGGTGCTCTCGACGGGCGTCCTCATCGCGCACCGACTTGAGTCGAAGGACGCCGAGTTGGTCGCAGCGCAGTTCGGGACCCACACGACGATGCAGCTCACGGCACAGGTCGACTACGAGACCGGAACGAGCGAGAAGGGAAGCGTCCGCCAGGTCGAGGAGTACGACGTCCACCCGAACGACCTGCGAAGCCTGCCCGTCGGCGTCGCCGCCGTGCTCTCTCGTGTCACCGCCCGGCGGAACATCGTCCGGGTCCAGAGGTCGATCTAGTCGGGCGGCTGGGGATGACCGAGGACACCGAGCCGCGCCGGGAGCCGATCGCGCTCGGTCCGATCGCCAACCCGGACCCTCAGCCGCCCGACCCGACTCCGGCACGGTCCAAGGCAGTCGTGGAAAGCGTGCCCGCCGAGTACGACGACGGCGTGCAGTGGCTGAGAAGTGGGCTCTACCGCCATCCGTGGGCGGTGATCCTCTCCCTCCTCACCGGATGGACGGGCGTGTGGTTGTCGCTGTGGGGCGCGCTGCTCGGGGCGTTGCTCGGCATCCTCGTCGTCGCCGGGATCGAGACGAACCCGGCGGTGAGCCATGCCCTCTTCGACATCGGCATCGGCCAGGTGACGGTGCTCTCCGTCTTCCTCGGCATCGTGCTCGGTGCCGTCGGCGGCTTCCTCTTCGTCCTTCGGAATCTCTTTCAGTACCGGCTCATGTCCGTGTCGATCTCCTTTGGCATCGGCGCCATCATCACCACGTTCGTCGTCATCCTCATCGCCGCCTTCGAGCGACTCGGGCTCCGGCTTCGCGGCTATCGCCGCCTGAGCCGCGACGAGGTGCGCCGGATCGCGCCGCTCGTCCAGTACGTCGGGCAGCGGATGGATCTCGGGGCGCTCCCGCGCTTCGCCATGGACGACGCCGTGATCCCGAACGCGTGGTCGCACATGCGCACCATCGTGATAACGAAGGGGCTCCTCCAGATGCTCGGAGACGACGAGCTGGAGGCGGTGCTCGCCCACGAGCTGGCGCACTGGCGGAGCGGTGACTCCGTCGGCATGCGGATCGTGTGGGTCGCGGCACTCCCCGTCGCGGTCATCTACAACCTCGGCATGTGGCTCGCGGGCTCGACGCAGGGCCAGGCACAGCCGGAGACCATGGGCATCCGAGCACCCCGAGGCTTCCTCGCAATCGTCGGGTGGCTGATCGCCTGGCCAGCGTGGGTCATCACGACGCTCGTCATCGCCCCGACGCTCGCCGCTTCACAACGACAGTACGAGTTCGAGGCGGACGCTTACGCCGCGAAGATCGGGCTGGCGGAGCCGCTCACTTCGGCGCTGCGCAAGCTCGGCGCCTTCGAGGGCGGCCGGACGGGATGGGAGCGGGCGGTGTTCGCAACGCATCCGCCGATCGAGTTGCGCATCGAGCGGCTCCAGGAACCGCGGCCGGACGATGCCGAACTTCTCGAAGACGACCTTCGAGGGCCAACGTCAAGCGAACTGAAGCGGCTCCTCTTCTTCTGGCGGCGCCGGTAGCTCACTCACCGAAGCGGCGGTGTGACCACCAGCCGACGACGGCGAGCGCGGCCGGAAACGCGACCCACACCACGCCGACCAGGTCGAGGGTCGAGGGGAACGTCTGCATGGCGTTGACACCCACTGAAGCCCATACCGTTCCGACGATCCCTTCCTCGCAGGTTAGGAGCCACTCGATTCGTGAGGACGGAGCGCAGCCGTATGCGCATAGCAGAAGTGGCATCCAAGCCCACCATTCGCCGCAGCCAGCGGTCGCCACCATGGCGAGCGGAACGCCGACGGCTCCAAGTAGAGGCAGTCCTCGACGACTCCGCCATGCGGCCGCGATGATGTGAAGGCAAGCCGCGACCGTCGCTTGGAAGTCGTGGAATGGTACGAGTCGCTTGGGGCTCGGGACTCTCCCCGTTCCGGCTGCCGATGCCCACATCTGAAATGCCTTTGGAAGATCGGCAGACTCCATCATGGGTTCCGGCTGTCACCAGTCCCTGGCGTTCCTGTAACGAGACCGCCGCTGTCTACAGCGCAACCTCCGGCCACGAGATGCGGCGGCCAAGCCGCGGGGCGCTGCAAAGCGGTTCGCACTACGCCCTCCGCCGAGCGAGTTTCGAGCCGACGAACGCAACTGCTGCAAGCGCGACGTGGATCGCGACGGGAACGTGCGCCACAAACGCCAACACCTCGACGGCGACCGCGAGGACCACGTCCCATGCGGTCGGCCGGAACCAAGCTGCGGCGCCCCGTGCGCCGCGAACGAGGGATGAGATGGTGCCTGCCATTGGGGTTTCTCCAGAGCGTTGGATTCGACGCCCCGGAACCGCCGCGTCCGGCGGCGCCCGGAATGGGCCGAGGACGAAGTCCTCGCTCGCCCTGGCCTTGGAGGGCACCGGCCGCCCGGCGCGGCACCGTGAGGCGAGAGAAGCCAGAGCGTCAGCGCCGCTCACGGAGGAAGCCGGCAGGCTCCGGCTTTCCTTGTCGCGTCGCACCCGGGTCGTACGCTCGGTGCCCATGGCAACCCGCCATGAGCCGTGGCCCGGGCACGTCGTCGAGGGGATCGCCGACGTCCTCGGCGAGACGACGACCGGTCTCTCCGGTTCGGAGATCGCGCGGCTGTTGGAGCGCTCGAAGATCGCGGACGTTGCGCCCGGCGTCACGAAGCGGCACCGGCTTCGGATGGCGCTCCTCGCCCGCCAGGTACAGGACCAGGCGGCGAACTGCGTTATCCGCTTCGTCACGGAAGCGATGGAGCCGGTGCGCTACCGCGAGACGCCCGGCCTCTTCAGCGCCCGTCAGGATGCGCTGAACGAGGTCCTCGTCTTCCAGGGCTTGCGCATCAACGACGAAGGCAAGGTCGCCCGCGGCGCGCGGGCGGACACGTTGTCAGAGGCGGCGCACCACGCCAACTCGCTCCGGGCAGAGTTGCGGCGGCGCGGCGTGCATGCCGAGGTCGTGCGCTACTGCTCTCAGGAGGTGCTGGAGCGCAACGCCTTCCACGCCGCGTTGGAGGCGGCGAAAAGCGTGCCCGACCGGCTTCGATCGATGACCGGTGAACGCGGCGACGGTGCGGCGCTCGTCGACGCAACGCTCGCCCTTGGACGGACGGGCACGCCGAGGGTCGCCATCAATGGGCTCACGACGGACACGGAGCGGGATGAGCAGAACGGATTCGCCACGCTCTGCAAGGGGCTTCTCGCCATGTTTCGCAACCCCACGGCGCACGACCCACGGATCACGCGGTCCATCTCCGACGACGAGCTGCTGGAAGTGCTTACGGTCACGTCGATGATTCATCGGCGCCTCGACGGAGCGACCGTTCAGCCATAGGCGCCCCATCGTCGCGGTGAGCGACGGTCACCTGCCGTAGCGATGAGATTCGAGGCGGTGCGGCGGTCTTCCATGACGAGCACCACCGGATGGCTTCTGCTCCATGCGCACCCTGCCAGAACTCGGCCTATCGGGCTGCAAGCCCTGAAGTGCACTCGCTCCGCTCGGGGCTATTCCGCCCGGCCTCGCCCTGGCTTCCGGGAGGCATTCGCATCAGCTCACCGGAGGTGCTTTCCGACATGACCGCCAACAACAACCACCCAGATCTCCTCGCCCAACTGGCAGAGGGAGTCTCCAAGCTCACCACGAGCGACGAGTGGCAGCGCCACCTCGACTTCCAGAGTCGCTTTCATCGGTACTCGGCGAACAACGTGATGCTCATCGCCATGCAAAACCCGTACGCAACGCGGGTCGCAGGCTTCAACGCCTGGCGGAAGATGAACCGCTTCGTCCGCAAGGGCGAGAAGGCGATGTGGATTCTCGCCCCCATGGTCTACAAGCAGGAGCCGGAGCCCGAGGATGCCGATCCGACCAAGGTCATCCGTGGCTTCAAGTACGTGCCCGTCTTCGACGTGGCCCAGACGGATGGCGAAGAGCTTCCCGAGATTTGCCGCAAGCTCGACGGCGACGTCGTCGCCGGGGCGTACGCAACCCTTGTGAGCGTCGCCCACTCGATCGGGTTCGTGGTCGAGGACCACGCCTTCGAGGGCGGCCCGAACGGCGACTGCTCGCACGCAGAGCACCGCATCCGGGTCGAGGTCAGCAACGCACCCGCCCAGCGGCTGAAGACGCTCGCCCACGAGCTGGCCCACGCCCTGCTCCACGAGCACTACGAGAACCGCCCGCTCGCCGAGCTGGAGGCGGAGTCGACGGCGTACGTCATCTGCCTAACGCTCGGGCTCGACTCGGGCGACTACTCCTTCGGGTACGTCGCCACCTGGGCCGGGAGCGGCGACGAGGCGATCGCGGCGATCAAGGGATCGTGTGAGCGCATCCAGAAGACGGCAGCGACGATTCTCGCAGCCTTCGAGGTCGGCGAGCGGGAGGAGGCGGCATAACCGCCTCCTCCCTGGAGGGGCCTCGAAGCACCCTGGCGGGCGCAGGGCATTGTCGCACCGTGCCCGCCATGGCAAGGCGATGACGGAAGTGGTGAGCGCACTAGTCGTGGCACCTTTCCGCGGCCGTTCGACGGCGCCCCACAACGCGGTCATCCGCGACACCAGTTGAACCGGACACCGACGGCCTCGCCACGTCGTCGCCGAGGTGCTTCGCCGCTCACTCGCGGAGTACCGGCGATCAGCCTCCGACCTGATCGCCCTCGGTTCCGGGTCCGTCGGCCGAATGCTCCAGCGCGTAGAGCATCGCCTGTACGAGCCCGAGGTACTCCATCGCCTGCGGCATGTCGACCTCGCCGCCTCCCCTGTTCGCCGCGAGCCCCCTGAGAAACGTGAGCTGCTGGATCGCGTAGTGCACCGGCGGAGAGATCGTGCCGCTCTGCATCGCGGAGTTGGCAAGAATCATCGTCGCGACATCGGCGCCGTCCGTCGTGATGTCGCCGTACACGGCTCGACGGAGCGCTCGGTGGACGAGCATCTGCCCCTCGACGACGGCACCCGTCGCCGACAGCGATAGGAGGCTTTGCACCTCCTCGGTGTGCAGCTCCTCCGGCGTCGCGCCGGCCGGACGCACGACCCCGATCTCGACCATCTGGTCCGACAGCCGTGCCAGCACCTCGGGGAACGTCGGCTGTGGCGGTGGCGCTTCGGCGGCGGCCACCGCTGGCGCTGGCTCGCTCCGGCGCCGGTTGTCGAGCCATCGGACGAGCTGTTCCCGGAAGAGGAGGGCGACGACGACGAACGCGACGGGCCAGGCCAGCGAGCTGACGAGCGACGCGATGAACTGCCTCCCGTCCACGTCAGCCCGGTCCCCGGCGACGTGTTCGCACGCGAACCAGAGTAGGCGTGCATCACCGACGGTCAGGGGCGCCCGGTCCCGATGCCGGTGCGTCCCCGGCTCCTATGCGGAAGGATGGTGCCAATCACCGCAGCGGTTCACGATGCAACTGACCGCCCCACGGTCCTCACCACGTTGGCCGGGATCGTCTTCTCGTCTCGCCGCTGGACGGCACCTCGTTCCATGGCATGTGGATCGTCTGACGAACGCCATACGGGAAGCGAGCTTCCCCGGTAGCAGACGGCCGCCTGTCCGCTGCAAGCCCCAAGGCATGCTCGCCTCCGGCTCGGGGCTGTTCCGCTCGGCGATCCGCCTGCTTCTCACCGTGGCATCGATCCACACACCACGGAGGTGCACGCAATGTCCAGCAACAAGACCACCACGAAGGCGAACCCTTCCAGCCCCACGCGTCCGTCCCGCCAGGACTCGATCAACCAGGTGATCCTCGTCGGCCGCATCGTCGCCGCCCCGGAGTTGCGCCAAACCGCATCCGGCAAGCACGTAACGACCGCACGGATCGCCACGAACGGCAAGGCCGGTGCCGAATTCCACGACGTCGTCCTCTGGAACCAGCTCGCCGACTTCGCCTGCAGCTACCTCGGCAAGGGCCGCCTCGTCTCCGTCGAGGGACGGCTCCAGAGCCGTCAGTGGAAAGCCCAGGACGGCAGCACCCGGCGCACGATCGAGATCGTGGCAAGCCGCCTCCAGGCGCTCACCGGAAAGAGCGACGCACCGGCGGCGTAGCCGCACCGGCCACCCCCCGGGGAGGCACCCGCGCCTCCCCGGGTTCGTCGTGTTCAGGCGCCGATCCCGGCGTCCTCGTCACAGGAAGCGGGAATGATGGACCGATGCTCGACCTTCCCGCCGACATCATCCAGGCGCTGCCCGTCGACGAGCGCGCACTCCTCGTCCTCCGGGACCTCGTCGACACGAGCGAGTGGAACGAACACAACTACCTCATGACGAACTCCCGCGAGCCCGTCGGCCGGTCGCTCGCCGAGGCGATGGCGTGGCTGCGCGGGCACGCCTTCATCGCCCGCACTCCCGGACAGAGCACGAGAGACGCCATCTTCGTCACGGCTTGCGGCCACGAGGCGCTCCGTCAGGGTCTCGCCACCGTCCGGGCCGCCGACGCGCTCGAGAGCGGGCTCCACCCGCTCCTCGAGCAGCGGGTCCGGCGGCAGTTTCTCCTTGGCGAGTACGAGCAGACCGTCTTCGTCGCCATGAAGGCGGTCGAGGTGCGCGTCCGCTCGCTCTCGGGACTCGGCGACGCCATGGTCGGAGTCCCGCTCATGACCCACGCCTTCCGCGAGGATGGCCCGCTCGCCGACCCGGACGCCGTCCCCGCCGAGCGCCAGGGCGTGATGAACCTCTTCCAGGGCGCGTATGCGGTGCTGCGCAATCTGACCGGACCCCGCTTGATGGTCCACGCGCTATGCGAGCTGTAGCTGGTATCTGCTGAGCCACTCTTCGGCGAACTCGGCCGGCGATCGCCAGCCGAGCGAGCCGTGGGGCCGCTCCAT
>Ga0070738_10008033_pt1 | contig 10283 bp, 10 predicted proteins | sample Coa_R2_2_FD_66446 | JGI IMG/M metagenome (GOLD analysis project Ga0070738, IMG submission 66446) | Surface soil microbial communities from Centralia Pennsylvania, which are recovering from an underground coalmine fire - Coalmine... | ecosystem: Environmental > Terrestrial > Soil > Unclassified ... | reverse complement strand
GTCCCTCCGGCTGCGGGACGAAGCCCCGCAGGGTGTCGAGCTTGTCGGCCAGCGTCGCCCTGGACCGGCGCTTCCGACCCCGCGGACGGCCCCGGGAGGTGCTCAGGGTGGTCTCCCGACCATCCCGCTCTGGGGGCGGGTCGGCCGGCTGGGCCGGGGTGGGGACGGCGCGCTCCGGGTGGAGACTGGAACGCGTGACCGGGGCGGGCGCCGGGGCAGACTCCACTGGCATGGACTCATCCGCCGGACCGGCGGCCGGCTCGGGGACGCGCAGCGCCGCGCCGCAGGCCGGGCAATGGCCCACCCGGCCGGGCGTCGCCCCGGGGGCACGCAGCCGCTTGCCGCACCGGCAGACCAGGATGGTCACGGCGCTCTCGTGATTGCAGGACCGAAGCACGACCAGGACCCGCGCGCACGGCTCCGCGGTCGGGCCTCAGAGCCGGCCGGCCCACGCCGCCTCACCGTGCCGCCAGAGTGTACGGACCGGCCGGGCCCGGGTCAACGGCCGGGGCACGCAGCGTCTTCAAGAAGCGGACCAGGACCTGCTGCTGCGACGGCTCGAGCTTCTGGAACTTCGCGGTCACGCCGGCGGCCTCGCCGCCGTGGGCGGCGATCGCTTCCTCGAGTGTGCCGGCGCGGCCGTCGTGGAGATACGGGCCCGAGTCGGCGACGCCCCAGAGCGGCGCCGTCCGCCACTCGCCGGGCGTGGGCTGCTCGCTGGCGGCAAACTTCTCATTCGGGGTCGCCGGCGCGGGGATGATCGAGCCGTAGTAGCCGGTGGTCGACTCCAGCTCGGGTCCCATGTCGTGCAGCAGCATGTCCGAGTAGAGCCCGCCGACCGAGCCCAGCGACTCCGAATGGCAATCCGCGCAGCCGATCGAGCGGAACAGCGCCTTGCCGGTCTTGACCTCGGCGGCCAGGTGCGGATCCGCCGGAGCCGCCTCGATGGGTGGGGGCAGGCTGCGGACGAAGTCGGTCATCAGCCCGCATTGCTCGTCGGTCAGGTCGACCCCCTGGCCGCGATATCGGGGCTTGCCCAGCGGCGTGGGCTCGGGCCGGCCGGGGTTGGACAGCCCCAGCTCGTTGGCGCAGGCCGCCTTGACGAAGTCGTTGAGGGTGGCAAATTCCAGCTTCCAACCGAACCGGCCGATGCGGCCGTCGCTGAGCCGGGCCACCCGGCCCCGCACCAGGGAATCCCGCGCGCCGTTGAGCCCCACCAGGCGGGCCGGCGTCGAATGCTCCCGCTGATGGGCGATGATCGCATCGTCGGAGATCGCGTCGATCAGCCCGTCGCCAAACAAGGGGGGCGTGTTCCGTTGCGTGACCACCACATCGGGCGATCGGCGCCGGCTCCGGTCGGTCAAGACCGGCAAGGGAATCGACGGCGCGGCCGGCAGGCTGGCGTGCACCAGGTTCAGCGTTTCCTGGAACGCCGGCGCGATCGCCTTCTGGTGCACCACGCCCGACTGGGGCAGACCCTTCGGATGGGGCGCGACCAGGCCGTAAACCGTCACATTGTGCTGGACCGGGCCGCCCCCACCGGGCCCGCCCTGGCTATGGCACTCCACGCACGACGACGCGTTGAACACGGGACCGAGCCCGTCCCCCTGGGCCAGGGGATCGTTGTGGGTCCATCGGTGCGTGAACAGCACGCGGCCCAGCCGGGCCGACTCGGCCCGGACCGCCTGCGGACCGGGCCGCCAGAACGATCCGGCGATCTTCCAGACCGGGACCAGCAGCAGGACCGCGATCAAGGTCCGCGACAGACCCTTCCGCAACGGGGCGGCCATGATAGGCTCTCCATCCAGCGTGGCAGATCGATCGAATTGGGTGAACCGCGGCTTTGCTTTAGCCGCTCGGCTTGTCTTTCTTCCGCGACTTCTCCCCGACCATCTCGTCGAGCACGGCCCGGACTTCCTTGGCCTGGGCCGAGTCGAGGGGATGCGACTTCAGCAGGTGGAGCACCAGCAGGCCGGGCTCCCCCTGGTACAGCTTATCGACCAGGCTGTTGACCCGCTTCTGGCGGACCTCCTGGGTGGAGATCACCGGTCGATAAACGAAGGCCAGCTCGCGGCGGTCGCTGGTGACCAGGCCCTTGGATTCGAGACGGTCCAGCAGCGTCGCCACCGTGGCGTAGGACCACTGTCGCCCGGCCGCACGCAAGGTCTCCAGCGCCTCGCGGACCGTGGCCTGGCCGAGGTCCCACAGGACCTTCAACACATCGAGTTCCGAATCAGGAATGCTTGGGGGGCGTTTGGCCATCGGCGGTCGTCCCGACGTTAGAACTGGGGTTATCCCCATCCTCAATTAAAGTCAGTGGCGCAAACCAGAATCTCGGATGCGCGATGGGGGTGTGAGCGGACCATCACGCGCAGGAGGGAGCAGACTGTCCACTTATCCTAAGACAATTGTCTCACCAGGTCAATCCCCCCCTTTTCGAAAATCCGCTGGGAATCTCCCAAGAGCCCGCGGGGTGGGCTCACGCGAGCGCCTCTCGATGGGGTGGCGCACGCGGCCCGTGCCGGGGGCGGTCACCGGCGGCCGTTCAGGCCGCCTGCGATCGGCTGTGAAGCGCTCGAAGACCCGGCGAGCTCCTTCGGGCGGCGGCCGGTTCTCCCCAGACCAGCTCGGCTCGGGACGCGACTCCCCCACGGATCGACTCAACGACTCGGGCGACCCACGCCGCGCATGCGGTCGACACGACCGGACCCATGGCGTGGCCTGGGCATCGGCCAGCGCCGCCAAGCGCGGGTCAGGGGATGGAAACGAGTTGGTCGAGCCAGAGATCGTCGTCCGACTCCTCGGTTGCGTGCGCTCGTTGCAGGGCTGCCCGGAGCGGTCCGCGCAGGTTCTCCTCGAGCACGTATCGCGAGGGCAGGGATCAGGCTGACCTGGCGCCGACCGCCTCATCAGGTGACCGAGATTCGAGCCGCTTTCTGAGTTCCCCGACGCTCGGCGCATGGGTGCCGACGGCGCGGAGCGGATCCCCATCGGCCTGGTATCGAGCGACGTAGTCGCCGAATCCCAGCGCCGCCAGGTGCGCCACGATCTGGGCATAGAGCTCCAGGGGTGGTGTTGGGATCGAGCTCTTGTGGCCGGGCATGAGCCAGTTCAATTGCCGCAAGTGATCGGCGGGCCAGACCGGCAGCGGCGTGCCGAAGGCGTGGGCCGACTCGACCGAGACCAGTCCGTCGTTGGGTCCTTCCAGCTCTCCGAGCAGGGCATGAAGGCGCCGGAGCGGCCAGCAGACCGAGTCGGCGGGAGGGTCGCCGGCCACGCAGAGGCAGACGACATCCGGCGGCAGCGGGTTCCGCTCGTGGAACCGCCGCGCGGCTGAGCGCGTCACGTCGAGACAACCCTGCGGATCGATCCCCATCGCTGCCAGCACGTCATAGACCCGCCCAACGCGGAGCTTGACGAAGTCGGCCAGCGACGATCCGAGGTGCGGCGTACCGATCGTCGTCAGGCTCAGGACCCGCCTGTGCCCTTGGGGGTCGACCAGCAGCCGGCGCGCGTCGAGCCCGCCCAGGCTGTGAGCGATCAGGTGGACCGGCTCGTCGCCGAAGGCCCGGACGATCTGCTCGCGCAACCGCCGCGCCCGTGTCTCGACGCTGGCGATCGGCGGCACTCGCGTCAGCAGCACCCGGTTCCCCGCGGCCTGCAACGCCGCGGGAATCCCGCGGAAGTAGGTCGTCAGTGTCAAACGGCCCACGCCCAGCCGGGCGAATCCGCCCAGGCCGTGGGCCAGCACGATCGGCGCGTCCAGGCGCGCAAACGTCACTCGGTGCAACATCGATGGAAGCAACAGCTCGATTCGGTCCAGGGTCGCTCGCGTCAAACGCGACGATGACTCACGGATAATGCAAATAGAATACCAATCACGGGGTTGACAACGCCCACCCCTAACTTTCATTGTAGGCGGCAAGGTTCGTTCGTCGAGGGGCGCACCCGCACTCATCGGACGCGCACGGTGACGATTGCGTCGGGAGCAGGGTCGCGACGGAGACCGGTCATGCGGATTCGAGGGATTGTGCAGACTGCGACACTCCAGGAGAACCCGCCCGGGACCGACCAGATCGAGATGGTCCTGCGCGTCCAGGGAGTCGGACCCGGCCAGCCCCGGACCCTGGTCGTCCCCTACGCGCTGCTCCTGACTGATGCCGAGCTCGACCCGGATCTCGTGCGCGGCAAAGGGTTCCAGGCCGAGGTCGCGGAGGATTCGTCCGGGCGCTGGGTCGTCGCCGAGGTCGCCTTCGCCGCGGGCCGAGTGCTGCGCGCGCCCGAGGAATAGCCGAGCCGTCCAGCCGCCCCCTTCTGGAGCACACCCCCGCAGACGTTCCGCAGAGATCAACCGGTATCCGACACCGGCCACGTTCCGGCGATCAGGCGGCGGTAGAGCTCCAGGTACCGGTCGACGACGACGCGAAGCGAGAACTCCTCGTCGACGCGCCGGCGGGCCGCGGCGCCGAGGCGGCGGGCCGTCGCCGGGTCTTCGAGGAGCTCGAGTAGGGTCTTCGACCAGGCGGGGGCGGTGGCCTCGAAAACGAGTCGTCCCGTCTGGCCGTCGGTGATGAGGTCGGTGTTGCCGCCGATCCCCGAGACGATGCAGGGCAGGGCGGTCGCCATCGCTTCCAGGAGCGAGTTGCTCATCCCCTCGGCCACGCTGGGCAGGACGAAGACGTCCGCCGCACGGAGGTAGTCCGCCGGGTCGGTGACGGCGCCGGTGAACTGGACCCGGCCGGCGAGGCCCAGCTCGGCGGCCAGGGCGGCGAGGCTCTGGCGGTCGTGGCCCGGTCCGACCAGGATGAGGTTGGCCGGCGAGCGTCGGGCGACCTCGGTCCAGGCTTCGAGCAACAGCGGCAGGTTCTTCTGCGGATGGAGCCGGCCGGTGAACATCACCCGCGGGCCGGGCAGCAAGTCCGCGGCCACGGTGCTCTCACCGGGCCGGAACTCTTCGGCGTCGACCCCGCTGGCCATCCGGACCATCCGGCCGTCGGGGACCCCCAGGTCACGCCATTGCCGCTGGATCTCCCCCGAGATCGCCGCGAAGGCCGTGTTCGCCAGGATCGCGCGCCGGAGCATCCGGGAGCCGCGCGTGCGGCGCAGCTCGTCGGCTTCCCCGTAGGCGCCCGAGCTGGCCGGCTGCACGAGCGTCGGCCGGCCGCCCAGGAATGGTCGGGCCAGCCCCGTGGCCACCGCCTCCCACAGCCCCTGATGGGTGTGCACCACGTCGAACTCACCGCGCAACCGCCGCAAGGCCGCGATCACGCCCGCGACGAAGCTCAGCCCGAAAAGCGGGCCGGCCGCCGCGGTCTTGATCCAGCGATGAATGAAAACCCCGTGATAATCCTCATCGACGACCGGGTAACCCGGGATGGCGCGGGTCACGACATGGACGCCATGGCCACGGCGGGCCAGTTCCAGGCCCTGGGCCAGCGCCTGGCCCTCCGCCCCGCTGGCGAACGGGTGGAAATAACTCACCACGTAGCAGACCCGCACCGGCTGTTCCGCCGGCGCGCGAGGAGAGGGAGAGGAAGAGGGGTCGTCGATGGCTGTGGTCAAGAGACGTGGTGGGCAAGCACGGCCCACCCTACTCGGGTTCGTGGACGTTCCGCAGGTCCTGGAAATGCGGATAGTGGCTGAGGATCTCCCGCGCTCGCCGCGCCATCGACCTGGGCACGAAGACGTGGTGTCCCGGCTCGAACGGGAGCCCGCCGAAGATATTCATCGCCTGGCTGGCGTCGCTCCGCGCCGGGATCTCATCCTCCCGCAGCAAGCTGACCACCATCGCGGCTTCCACTTCGTTGGAGACCTCACACAGCAGAACTTCTTTGACTTCGTCCATCGGATCGAACTCCTCCCATTTCCGTCGGGTGCCCCGGTCGGGCGGCGCCACGCCCGCCCGCCCGGCCGGCCGTAAGGAGCACAGGCGAGGCGTCGGCCGGGGCACCCCTTGGCCGCGGATCCCCCTGATGGATCAGCGCGTGATCTCCAGGCTGGGGATTCGCCGCCCGCGGGAATCGGTGATCTGACCGTTGCTCACCCGGAGCTGGCTGACGGCATAGACCCGTCCGCTGGGCATGGTGACGTTCACGGTCCAGTCGCCATCGGCCAGGCTGACCGCGAAGCGACCGAAGGCGTCGGTCGAGGTGACCTTGTTAAGGTTCCGATCGGCCGGATTGGTGAGCGTGAGGCGCACCCCTTCTTCCCGCTCGCCGCTGGCGCTGGACTGGACAAACCCGGTGAGGACGTTGCGGATCGGAGCCCGGATGCTTCGGGACAAATTGGCCGGCCGCTGGACTTCCCGGCGCGTCTCGGCCGTCGTATTGTCCGGGGGCAGAGGCGCCAGGTCACCGGCAGTTCCACCCGGCGCGGTGGGTGGCTGGAACCGACTCTGGTCCGGATTCGGATTGGCCCCGGGGACGGTCGAGCCGGGCGCCGGCGACTGGGCACCCTTCTGAGCCTCGCTGGTTGCAGCCGCCTGGGCAGCCTTCGGACTCTCTGTCTGGGCCCCACCGGCCACGCCCGCCGCGGACCTTGGGGGGGTCGTCGTAGTGGGCTGGCCGGGTCGCGCCGGCTGGCCGGTCGGGGGGGGAATCGGCTCGGGGGCCGGCGGCGTCGGGGTATTGTCGCGGGTCCCGGGGAGGTCGTTGGGATAGCGCTGGCCTTGCTCGGTCTGACCGCCACTCCCGGCGGCGCCGCGGGCTCCCCCGCCCGCGCCGGCTGCCGCGGGCGATCCCGGGGGCGGCCCGACATCCGAGGGCATGGCCGCTTCGTCCGCCGGCTCGCTCGTGACCGCCCGCGAGCCGCCAGAGCCGCGCGGGGAGGTCGTGCCCGGCGGAGCCGACCGAGCCGGCGCCGCCGTCGAGGCGATCACCTCCGGGCACACGCATTCGGACGGGACCACGTAAGCACTCTCCCAGACCAGCGGAGAGCTGAGCACCGTCGGGACATACGAACGCGTCCGATAGACCGGCGTCGTGGGGTACACCGTCGGGACATACGTCGTGGAGTACACCGTCGGGACATACGTGCTCCCATAGCCGGCAACGGCCGACCGCTCCACAACCCGGGTCCGACCCAGCAGCCCGGTTCGGACGCGCGTCGTGGTGACGTAGCTCGGCGACACGACCGCCAGGGGATCCGCCCAGTAGGCCATCGCATATGATGTCGGAAGGAGGTACGCGGTCGGCTGAAGCCACGACCCGGCCACGACGTACGACGTGGGCAGCGCCACCGTGCTGCTCGTGGGGGTCACGTAGACTGTTTCCACCGTGTCGTGGTAACCCAGGGCCCAGACCGTGGACCCGATCCCGGCCCAGAGGATCGCGACGAAGATCGGCAACCGAAAGCCGAACAATCGCATCACTGGTCTCCTTATTGATCGCCAGGGAGTCCCTGCTCGGATCGCACCAGTCGATCCGGCGGTGCCAGGACTACCAGAATACCAGATCCGCATCGCCGAACCAACGCTTTGTCCTTTGGTCCGTGGTCCGTGGTTCGCGTCTTTGTCCGTGGTCCGTGGTCCGTGGTCCGTGGTTCGCTGACGCGGGCTGACTCACCTGGCCCGGGAGAGACCACGCACTCGAAGAGGGGCAAACACGGCGCACCGGAGCGGGAGCTCCGACAACGGACCACGGACCACGGACCACGGATAAAAGGAAAGGATTTACACGGCGCGGCGGGATTTGCGATGATGAATCGCAGCCAATCCCGAGGAGGTAGGACGACAGCCATGCTCAACACGCGCGATGCTATTGAGGTCCTGGATCACGACTTCCTGGAGACGCGGTGCAAGATCCTGGAGATCGCGGCGATCCTCGACCGGATCGACCGCGCGCCGGCGCGACATGGCGAGCACCCCGACCCGCGGCTCGGCCAGCTCCGGCAGGCACTGGATGCGCTCGTCGAGCCCGGACCCGGCCGCGCCGAGACCATCCAGCGGATCTTCTCGCTGGAATACGACCCGGCCTGGCGCGAGAAGATGAATATCCGATCCCGTCCCGAAAGGCTGAAGGCAAAAGGCTAAAGGCGGAATCATCAAGGCTGAGGGCAAAAGGCTCCGAGCTCCGAGGAAAGTCATGCACGCTCGGCCTGCGACGGCACTCCTGGGGTCGGAGCCGGCTTGAGCCGGCGGAGCCCCCGGCAGGCCGCGGGCACGACTTTCCTCGGACGTGATCAAGGCGGAATCCTCTTCCTTTTGCCTTCAGCCTTGAGCCTTCAGCCTTTGTGAGCCTCCTCGCCCAGGGCCAACTGGACCAACTGGGCGATGGATCGGAGGGCCTGGGGGGCGGCGAGGGAAGCGATGCCCCGGCGCAGGTGCAGCCGGAACTGACGAGCCAGGACATCCTCGGAGGTGCCCAGCCCGTCCCGCGCGCACCGCTGCTTCGGGAGGGCGAGGTACAGCTCGTGGGCCTCGCCGCCGAAGACCGGCCAGGTCATCTCCAGGTGGCTGTCGGCCGCGACGTCGATCGCGGCCGGCGGCGCGGGCTGACGCAGCGACAGGCCGAATGCCCACCGGCAGAGCACGTTCCTGTGGGCGATCCCCGTCCGCGCCTTCAGTCGGATCAGTGGCTCCTTGGCACCGGTCGAGACCTTCACTTGCTTGATGCTCCTGCGTTTTCGTCCGTGGTCCGTGGTCCGTTGCTGGGACATTGGTATCGCCAGGTCCGTCCCACAAGGCCCGGTGCCTCTAGCCCTCGACTTCGTTATCCCGCTGGGACTCGAGGGAGAGCGATTACGGACCACGGACAACCGACGATGGACAAGACCAAAAGCAGTCTTCTTCTTTCCCCCCTTGCGAAGGGGGGGCACGGGGGGGTGATCTGGGGCACGGCTCGGCTCCGTGTCCCGGGCCGGTGCGCCGGCGTTCCACCCCCCCGGACTCCCCCTTGGCAAGGGGGGGAAAGGGACCGGCCCCCGTTCGCAAGGGGGAAGGGTCATCGCCGTGGCCTCCGTGGAGCTTCTCGGACACGCTCTCAGACGGCCGCTCCGGGGTACACGACCCGGCCGCTGCCGGTTTGTACTAATTGGAGAAGGCCCCCCCGAAATTATGTCACATCACGTCACGGCCTTATGGCGATTGGACTTACGGCACGAAACTCGGGAAAAAAATTAGGTCACGCTCGTCACAGCCTTACGCCGCTTGGACTTACGTCACGCCACCGCATCCGATCCCGCCGCGCTGGCTCATCCCGGCGATCGCATCCCGTCAAGCTGGCGCGATGACGGTGACTTTTTCGGACCGAGCCGGATCTCCCGTGTGCGGGGCGGAGGCTCCCGGCGGCGCGGGCCACCCCTGGTCCTTCTTCAGGAAGGAGGGGAACGGATCCGCGCGGTCGCCTCGGTTGCGCTTCGCGTACACACTTTCAGGCGTTTCGATGGGCGACTGCGCCGGCGGCGCCACTCGATCGAGCAGGACGGCCACCGTGATGTCGCCCAGGACGTTCGAGGTGGTGCGGAACCGGTCCAGCAGCCAGTCGGCCGTCAGGAGGATCGGGATCTTGTCCACGGGTGACAATTGCTTGACACGTTCATCATGCCAATGGTTCGTCCGGTCCCGCCGGCACGCCAGGCGGGGAACGCCCGGCCAGAGGGTTCTGGCACAGATGCAGCTTGCTCGGATAGAATGTTCCCGATGCGACGCATCGCGCCCACGTCCGGGGGCGCCTGGAATCCTCTTTGCGAATGCAGGGCCAGATGGAGCCACCAGAATGACCAACGAGCCGATGGACCGCCGCGACGCCTTGCGTCGCATCGCCTGGACCGGCGCGACCGCCGGCGCCACGGCCCTGGCACCGTCCCTGATCCAGGCGCGCGCGTCCACGGGGGAATTCTCCCTCACCGTGCTGCTCGACGAGCCGATCGGGACCATCCGCCCGGCGTTGTATAGCCAGTTCGCCGAGCACATCGGCGGGGTCATCTACGACGGGATCTGGGTCGGGCCCGACTCGACGGTCGCCAACATCGACGGCATCCGCCGCGCCCTGGTCGAGCACGTTCGCCAGATCGGCCCGGTCGTCGTCCGATGGCCGGGCGGCTGCTTCGCCGACAAGTACCACTGGCGCGACGGGATCGGACCCCCGGCGCGGCGGCCCCGCCGCTTCGGCCGATGGCGCGAAGAGACCGAGACGAATCAGTTCGGCACCCACGAGTTCGTCCGCTTCTGCCGGCTCTGCGGCGTCGAGCCCTATTTCGCGGCCAATGTCGGCACCGGCTCACCCGAGGAATTCCAGGAGTGGATCGAGTATTGCAACGCCCCGGCCGGCACCACGACCCTGGCC
>Ga0070738_10008031_pt1 | contig 10285 bp, 13 predicted proteins | sample Coa_R2_2_FD_66446 | JGI IMG/M metagenome (GOLD analysis project Ga0070738, IMG submission 66446) | Surface soil microbial communities from Centralia Pennsylvania, which are recovering from an underground coalmine fire - Coalmine... | ecosystem: Environmental > Terrestrial > Soil > Unclassified ... | reverse complement strand
TTCACTCCAGTTTCAGAATACTCACAAACCAAGCGATCGCTGAAGTCGCACAACCTGACAGCAGGATATTGTCTTGATTGAGCGTGAGCATATGACAGGAGCTAGCAACTGAACGCAAGTAGATACAACCACCGAGAGAGGAGTGAATCAGAGGCACAGCATCATGGTGGAACGGTGTTGCCGTCCGTTGTCCTACAGGACACCCTGCAACCGTCCTACAGGACAAAGCTTTCGTAGAGGATTAAGATGCAAGCAGCAGTCACTCCGAAGCAGTCAGCATGTTGGAATCGTTAGCCCTGATTGGCGCAGCAGAACTGGGAAAAGTAGTACTTGAGAAAACCCTGGAGCTAGGACGAACAGCCGCTGAAGACTATGTGAAAGACTTTTTCAAAGGGTGTCTCAAGGGCGGGATGCTGGCAGCGAAACCAGAGATTGCCAGGAAAGCAACCGCCGCCGCCGTGCAAGCGTTTTTACTGTTGGCGGTGGATGAACTTGAAGACCAGGACATCGCCAAAGCAACGATCCGCGATCGTTACGACCAAGCGCTGGTGCAGTTTGTGAAAGATGAAGCGGTCAAGCCCATTCTAGGGAGTGCTTTTGAGAAAGACTGTCGCGTGATCGACGTAGCAGCCTTAGCCTCTCTCTGGCAGCGATCGACCTTCAAAGGGCAACCGTTTCCGACTCTACCAGACAGGTTTGACTGGCAGCATGTTGGCAATGAGTACCTGAGAAAAGTACGACGGCTGGTGCGCGAGACTCCAGAACTGAAATCACTTTTGGAAACAGAACTACTGGAAGACATTGCCCGTAACACAGCTCAAGTTTCTCCAGGCTTTGATGTGGCAAAGTACCGCAACAGCCTGCAAACCAGCTATGGCTACCTAAAGCTTTACACCCTCGACAGTACCGACCGGGTGGATGCGATCAAGCTGTGGCAGGTGTTCATTGAACAGACAGTACGGGAAGCATTGCCACCAATGCGCTATGAGTTGCCATTAGACCTGAAACGTCAATTGCAGGAACAAGGGCAATTAGAAGCAGATCTATCAATTGAGGCGTTGGAACACTATCGGCGGGAGTATTTTCAGCAATCTTCCCGGAAAGCCTTTGAGGCGATCGCAGCTTCTCCACGAGCTGTCATCCTGGGTGATCCAGGAGCGGGAAAATCGAGCCTGCTACAGTATCTCGCCCTGGAGTGGGTGGAGGGCAAAACTGAGACGTTGCCGTTACTGATTGAATTACGAGAGTATGCCATTGCTCAAGTGAATGGCTTTCTGGAATTCCTGCACAGGGGACAGGGTGCCGATTGGCAGTTTGACCAGCAGCAGCTCCACCAGTATTTATTGGAGCATCCAACTCTGGTGATGTTTGATGGGTTAGATGAGGTGTTTGATCGCGCTACTCAATCTGCTGTCATCGATGACATCATCCGCTTCGCCCAGCAGTACCCCCAAGCAAAGATACTGGTCACCTCGCGGGTTATTGCTACAACCCGGAACGCCTTCAACATGCAGAGTTCAAACATTTTACGATTCAGCCGCTAGATACCGACGAAATCCATGAGTTTATCGATCGCTGGTATACCCTTGCCCTGCTCAACGACCCGGACAAACCCCGCCTCATTCAGCGCTTGAAGGATGCGATCGCTAAATCCAAAGCCATCCAGAATTTGGCCGATAATCCCCTGCTGCTGACCATGATGGCCATTTTGAATCGACGGCAGGAGTTACCGCGTGATCGAGCGGATCTCTACGACCAGGCTTCACGGGTGTTGCTCTACCACTGGGATGTGGATCACAAGCGGTTACAGTTGCCGATGGACGCGATTGGGCGACGGGAAAAACAGGAGATGCTGCGGGCGATCGCCTACGAGATGCAGGCAGGGGCTGAGGGATTGAAGGGAAACTTAATTAGCGCTGAACATTTAACGCGAGCATTGATGAACTATTTGCGTGAGCAGGGTTTTAGCGAACCCCGCGAGAAGGCAAATCGGTTAATCCAGCAGTTACGGGAGCGCAATTTTATCCTCTGCTATAGGGGTGCTGACAGCTATGGCTTCATGCATCGTACATTCCTAGAATATTTTTGTGCAGTGGAGATTGTCGAACGCTTTAGTAAGCGTGGTATTGAAGGAGGAATTACCTTTGAGCAGTTACGCGATGAGGTGTTTGGGCAACACTGGCAAGATGAAACCTGGCATGAGGTTTTGAGGTTGATTTGTGGGATGGTTGATCCAAAGTTTGCAGGAGAATTGATTAAATTCTTGATGACAAGAGAGCATGATATATCGAAGTTTGTGGATGAGGAGTGGCTTCAGTTTACAGGTGAAGCAAGGCTGATGCCTGAAGGATTAATCAATTTATTGTTGGCTACAGACTGTTTTTCAGAAGTTAACAATGCCTCAATGATCCCAGAAGTAAAAAAATCGCTGCTCCAACAACTACAAAGTGAAATCGAGCAACCTCAGCTTCGATTGAGCCGTTTAGCAGCAAGCGAGATCTTTACTAGAATTACCCAGTATTTTGAAAATGATGAAATCTTGCTTTGGCTCAGACAACGAGTACAAGCGAAGGAAAGCTCAGTTGTACAATATGCTGCAATCATAGCAATTGCCGCGCATTGTTACGCTGATTCAGAGACATTGACGTGGCTTAAAGAGAACGTGCAGCAGGGAAACGATTGGGGCATACGACAGGGAGCAGTTGAGGCGATAATTGAGCACTACCGTGAGGATACAGAAACGTTTTTAATTCTCAAGCAACGCTCTCAAACGGATGAAGATTGGGGAGTACGTCGGGTTGCAATTGATGCAATTTCAAAATACTTTTGGAGTGAATCTAGCGTGTTTGAGTTGTTGTGTGATGTCGTCAGAAACGATCCATTTACACGCAATGTGTCTTTATCTTGGGAAGATAACCCTCGTCAATTTGCTCTGCAAGGGCTCCTTAATCACCATCCCAACCATCCCATCACGATTGAGCTTCTAAACGATAAAGCCGTTAATGACCAAGACAAGCAACTGCGAGAATGGGCACAGCAACAGCTTGAGCAACGAAAAAAGCAAAAGCAGTAGATTCTTTGTTAAGGCCCTAGCTAGAGCAATCCCAGACTTTTATCAAGCTTGAATCTAATGGCTCTGGTCCGCTGAAGTAACATCCGATCGCTAGCTATCCTGTTCGGCCGTTCTGAGTCAGTGCTATGTCGATGCACCGGATGAACTTGCTGCTCGATCGTTGGACTGGGCTTGTTGCGCCAGAAGACATCACTGCTGTTGACGCCGCTCTATATGCTGGATACTACCCAGGACACTCTGAAGCCTTACCACTGGTTGTGGTGGCGATCGCACTCCTTGTCCTGCTGCATTGGGCACTGCAAGCCAGTCAAAAGGCACGCCAGCGATAAGCCCTGACAGCATATGTCATCAACGCGACTCAACTCTTTGCTGTCCTACGAGACGGTCTGCAGTTGTCCTACAGGACACAGTCCAGGAGCACGATCGCGCTCCTGAGCTTGCTACTGCTTTCTCAAGCCTGCTTTTTCAGGATCAAAATGCTCAGGGAATTTAGTCAAATTATCGTAAGTAGCGCCCTTTAACTTGGCACCTGACAAATCAGCATGGCTGAGATCTGACCTTTTTAAGGTAGAATCTCTCAAATCCGCATCCTTTAGATCCGCATGGCTTAAGTTTGCTTGTTTCAGAAAGGCTTTTCTCAAATCAGCATGTTCTAGAAGGGCATAACTTAAGTCAGCATTTTTCATAATCGTATCGACTAAACACGTCGAACTCAAATCACCATGAGTAAGAGAGACTTCTTTCAAATTAGAACCTTCAAGATTAACAATAGGATCTTTCTGTTTAGAACCCTTTTGGTTTAAAGAAATTAAACTTTCCTCATTGAGAAACTTCAGCACTAACCCTTTTCGATTTCCGTCAAGCTCCTGCAATGTGCTTAAAGTTCTAGCACGAGCCATCTCACGCACTTCATTCCTCGGATCTGTTTGATGGCGTAAGTTTTTGTCGATTAGGAGCTGTGTCATCTGATCAAAGTACTGTGATAAAGCTTCTTGCCTGTATCGATCTGCCGCGATTGCCTCCTGTTGGGCATTTGCTTTATTAGTAAAGTATTCACCCGCAAAAAATAGAACGAAAGGTACAGAGGCACTAATTAATAGTTGCAGGTAATCCCACCCCTGCTTTTCACCAAGACCAGACCATTTCCATATTCTGCCTCCCGTTGATCGCCATGCTTTTGCCAGGACTGGAAGCGGTTCCTTTGCTCCTAATCGATACAGACGTCGATACTTGCTTAACGCTATCCCTAGCCGCGCGGCTTCCTGCTCCAATTCATACTCGTGTCGAAGCAAATCTGGTCCTTTATAGATGCGCTTAAAGCTTTCTCGCAATTGTTGCAAATCTTGGGGTTCTGAGGCTACTGTCTCGTTCGAGGCCGCTTGAGACGGTGCTCCTGGTGGACTTTGAACAAAGACCACTTTAGTAATAGATGAAGGCGGTTGCTGCGCTTGTTCTTGCAGTTCGGTTTGTGATGCTTCAGAGCCAACCTGCTGCTCAGTAGGCTCAACATGGTCAGTCATTGCTTGATTTTCGCCCGCAAATATTTTTACTTCCAGAGTATAGCAGTCTGAATCTAATTTCTATTAACCACTAAATAAGGCGATGCAGGCTTCAAATTACAGCTTTGAAGGGTACAGGATGAAGCCACATTTGAATTCTAGAGGCGCTACCTGACACAGCACGCTTACCCATTGAAGCGGCGTTTAGTGCTCTGTATAGTATGAAATAGAATACGGACCACACAAAAGCGATCGCTGGCCTACGCATCCCTCACTCATGGCATTGATTTAAGCCGCTAAGTGGCACTCTTCCAGGTTGGCTGCAATCTGCACCTTCAAATAGGCATCCGGTTCACAGGCTTGCCATAGCTCGTGCAGTTGGTCATCCCAGGTATCTACGACAAGACGTGGATCAGCATCGTAGCGGTGCGTTTGTTGCAAAATAACCGCCCATGTCTCCGGGAACCCAGTGCCATCCACAGCAGTTCTAAATTGCGGTGCTGCAAACCCTAGCTGCTGTGACAGGGAGAGGATGTCCCAGGCTTGGTCGCCCAGTGCCGTCAGGTTCAGCGCCACTCTAAACTCTCCCATCTCTGTCTTGAGTGGATTGAAGTTGCCTTCTATGCCTAGTGCCTGACCTTTACTCGCGCTTTGCATGGCTAGTTCTTGACCTCTACTCGAAGGGTACACGAATATCTGGCCGCTCTGCCACCACTACCGAGGGTCATTTTCTTGCAGCCCAGACAGGTAACAATCATCGTCTCATTGCTACGGCTGGCAGCCAGCTTTTCACCCAAAGCCTGGGCTTCTTCTGGTGAACGAGCATACACATCACGTGGCTCATCCCATGTGTTCTCTGGGTCTTGCAGCATTGGATGGACATTAGCGTTAAGGGTAGACAGCGCAAGGAGTGCAGCCGTCTTATAGGATACAGGACCGAAAAAAGCGATCGCCCAACTGAGCAGGCGATCGCGTCTGTAGTTGAGGTTGGTTTACCTTCAAGCCGCTGCTAAAACGCTTACCTGACGAATCGCCACCAAGTCGTACCCGGCGATCGGTCGGCCATGAACCGGATAGAAGAGGGTCAGTCCCTCTTTGTTCAAATAGCGTGGGTTACACAGGTCATACGCTTGCCCACCCTCATCGCTGTAAGGCACCATCTCAAAGCTCAAGACAGGCGGTTCGTGGCTCCAGTCACGCTGACTAGCAGAGCCATCCTGACTGAGGGTAACAAGAGCAAACGTCCAGGGTACCTGTGTTGATCGGCACTCTGCCACGGCGGCTACTTGCCAGTCCCGATCGTCGTAGCACTGAACCGTTCCCACTGCCGGTAGTGCATCAACCGTATCGAAAAAGGAGTCTTCGATCGACCGGTTGCCGAGCGCCTCACCCGCTGGCCGTTCATAGCCTGGGGGTAGTTCTCCCGCCGGGTAGATCACGATGTACTTAATGATGTGAGGCATCGCTAACGCCTCCGTGGGTCGTAAAAAGCCTCTGGGTGATTGGTTCAGCCAGAGCATTCGTATGAACTGCTTGCGCTTGTGATCTATCAGCCAGTGCGTGAATGAATGACTGGTCAGTCATCGTCAGAGTGATCGCTTGCAATCTTCTCATAGCTGTGTTCTCGGATAGGGCGAAGCCTGCCACGGTGAGGCCGTTACAGATTGACTACCGCCCGCCCATTTCCTATCGTCTTTGTCAGCGGTTGGCACGACTGCGGTTGGCGCATCAAAAACGACCTCCAACTTGAACCCAGCACCAATCAGCCGCTTGTACCGTTGTTTGCTGGCTTCTGCCTCGCCCCGCTGCTCACTTCTAAACAGCGTTCGGCGGGCGTGATTGGGAGCATAGAACACGACTGACCACATAGAGCCTCTCCGGTAGCAGGACTTCTCAAATAGTAACGCACTAATATCTACGGTGCGTTACTTTGGATAGAGATAGAGCAAAACAACGCAGAGAGGGTACGATCGATGGCGACGTCAATGAATGGTTCTGTGGCGACGAATAAGCCCAAGCTCAATGCTTATGTGAGTGAAGCGATTAATCAAGCCATTGAGAAGGAAATGGCTACGGAACGGCGTTCTAAGTCTCAGATGGTGGAACTCTTACTAGAAGAAGCACTGAAGGCGAGAGGGTATGAGTTTACAGAGCAAGACATGACAGGACAGCAGGACAGGACACAGGATTAGCCGCCAAACCTGCCTGCTTGAGGCGATTTTGATCGATCGTGACTTCAATCGGAAAAGATGCGAGACAGGACAATGCCTACTGAATCGTTATGGGGTTAGTGGTTGATATATCATCCGCTACAGGGAACGGGCTGGAGATTCCCTAATTCCAGAGCCAGCAGATGTACGGTATTTTGAGGGCAGAATACACCCGTACTTCTGCATCTCATGGGGCGACAGTAGCAATTGTTAGGCGACCGTACCAGCCGCAAGGATTTGCTCAACGGTAAGGGGCAGATTTGGCAGGGTGGGGGAAGCGATCGGTTGATTGCCGACGAATACCGTTTCCTCATACAGCCCCTCTTCCCATAGCAAAATTGTGACTTTCGCTTCCATTGGGTCCACAATCCAGTATTCAGGTACTTCCAGGGCCGCATACTCAGAACGCTTGTAGCGGTAGTCCCGCTTGATCGAATCGGGGCTAACCACTTCTACAATCAACAACGGGGCTGTTTGAAACACCGCTGATTGCCCCAGCAGTTCTTTTGCTTGTTCTTTAGTGACGATACACAGGTCAGTTAACCGGGACTTGTTGTAACCCGTTCTGACCCCCGTTTCGCGAAAGGTTAACCAGGGTCGGGAGAGCCGCTCGATCTCTCCATCCAGCCGCTGCTCTAAAAATTTAGTGACGAGAAAATGTTCAATGGTTGGCGGGTTCATCAGCACAAGCAACCCATCAATGAGTTCGTAATGGTTATCTGTACCGTCCTCATAAACGAGGTACTCCTCGAAGGTGAGACGTTGGATGGCGGTGTTAACCATAACGGTAAGGGAGGAATGTCTGTTCTTAGTGTATGAGGTGGTGAGTAGACTTCTTCAAGAATAAGAAAAACGGGCAGGCCAAACCACTAAACCCCTAAATTTAGGCATACTGCACCCGCAAACGGACTAATCCGCATACGCAACCTATGACCATTTCATACCTGGCTGAACGCATCCGAAACTCCGCTTTGGCAACCCGAAAAATCTTAATGACCCGAATCACGTGCTCAACGAACACACGCTTCTGACTGAGGGTTTGATTAAACTCCTTCTGCTCATCCGTTAGTTTCCCTTTGGGCGGTCTTTTATGAGGAGTCGTGGTATTGTCACGACCCACGTAAGCTTTATCTCCGATGAACTTCAGGTGCTCGGCCAACTCCCCTTAGGTTTGCTCAAACAGTTTGCTGTCGCCGCGGGGTCCCTTCTCCTCGAGCACCACATCCACCAAGTCGGTTTCCCGAGGTCGGGGGATGGCTTGATTCTTACGGATGTGTTGCTTCTTCTTGCCCGAATAATATTGTTCTTGCTCTTGCTCATCCTTGGGACGAGGAATGGGTTGTTCCCAGCTATCCACCAGCAGTGCTCCTTGAGGAAGTTCTGCCAACCACCGTTCCAATTTTCCTCGTTCAAGGCTCGGACACTCTTGCTGCCATTGTTCCAGCAAAATGGCGGGTAGGGACTCACGGATAGGGGGTAGCCTCTCATGGATGTCGTTCCATACCGTCGCTTCAGCACATCCAATGCTCAGGGCAAGCGACTGCATGGTCCAGTGTTGCCGCAAGTAGAGCAGAGTCACAAGCAATCGGCCTAAAACCGCGGCATCCTTCTTCCGTCCTCCACCCGCTTGGCGTTTTCGTTGAGGGCGTTGGGCCTGCCTGAGTTGTGCAGCGCGTTCTACTTCTGCCATTCGCTGCCACAGTTCCCACAGAGCGTCTGCTGGCAGGCCGACCATCCGTTTGCTTTGCTGGGGATGGGTGTTGAGTAGATGCACCAGACGATTGAAGAATGCTTGCTTCATCATTCAACCTCCTGACCCCTCCATTTTGACCGATAGACTTATTTTTGAAGAGGTCTAATGGTTTAACGGCAAGTTGAGCGATCGTGGCCTTGCTTACAGCTCGCATTGAGTATCCCGTGTTGCGATCGGGTTGATCCGTCGCGTACGAAGAACGCAGTTCATCACTGCCGCTCAGTGCCTGTGTGGAGAAATTTCCGTGCGTTTTTTGGGCGCTTAGTTGTGGTTATGAAACACCTCTTCCATGGTCACAGCCACGTCCAGGCCAAAACCCACCTACCTGGAACGTTAACCCCCATCCCTAACGTGAGCCGGGCGACCATTCAAACAAGACCCATGCTCACTACCACCCTCAGACCACTTCAACTTCCCCCCATCAACGCGTTGTTGCTGCAACCGGGCATTGCGGTTGAGCGGCTCGTCAAGCAAGACATCTTCATGCCCATCATCGATTCTGTAGCACTGCCTGACCCGGCCGAGGATCGGGTCGTGGTCACTTACCACAGCCTCGGGACTGATATATCTCAGACGATTGACCTCACGCTCGCCGACTTCATGCGGCCGTTCATGCGACTCCGACTGCAGAAGGCGCAGGACTATGACTGTGTCCCCGCTGGCACCGATGCATTCGATGTCGTGCACCGACGGCGACCAGACTCCCGCTATCGGGTCGAACGCCATGCCGTCGATGGGCGTACGTACCTTGACTGCCCCTGCCAGCACGCAGTCTCACAGGCTGTGTTCACCGAATTTCCGATAGTCTGGCAGCGGTTGGGGGAACAGCCCCACTGCAAGCACATCGTCCGGGCTGCCCAGGCATGGGGCATCGACCTGCCTGGACTGGCGATGCTGGTCTAACGGTGCCCTTAAGGGAGCCGACCGCAACTACCGCCTTCGTTGAACGGGGGCGGTGATTTTTGGCCGTCAGACCCACCCCCCAGTCACGCCATCTCCACCCCCAGGGGTGTCAACCCTCAACCCAACCCCATTCCCCATGACTCCAACAACAGCTGTGGACAACTCCACCGCCACCACCAGGCCGGTATCGCTCTACAACGCTGAGGCGCTACTCCAGCAACTGGAAGCGCTGATCGATGAGAACGATGATCTGGATGAAGCACAACTCGCTGACCTGGCCCAACAATACCTGGAGGCCTCTGGACTGACGACCGCGGCCATTGAGCGCTACTGCTTTGTCATTCAGAGACGTGAGCAGTGGTTTGCGAAACGGGATGCCGAAGCGAAAGCGCAGATGGCGATCGCCCGGGGGCTACGGGCACTGGCCAACCGAGACGAATCCCTCGTCAAACGGCTCAAACGCACGGTGTTGGAGTTCCTAGATCGCCGCGGTATCACCAAGTTCGAGACCGACTCCTTTGAGCTGCGTGCCCAGAACAATGGCGGCAAGCCAGCGCTCCTTATCGATCAGGACAACCTGCCCAGCGAGGCAGAACTGGCCGAGCACTTCCCGGAACTTTGCACCATTATCCTGGACGAGCGCAAAGTCAGGGAATTCCTGGAGCAACAGGAGACTCCTGAGCTCCGACGACCCGACGGCAGTCTCTTCGCCTCTCTGGTACGTGGCCGACGACTCAACCTCAAACCAACCGCGATGCCGCAGTAGGCTGGCGCAGTTTAACCCCAATTGGGGACAGTCGCGGACAGTAACGCCATCACGCGTCGATCAGTGTTCTCGGACTGTCGG
>Ga0070738_10008030_pt1 | contig 10285 bp, 11 predicted proteins | sample Coa_R2_2_FD_66446 | JGI IMG/M metagenome (GOLD analysis project Ga0070738, IMG submission 66446) | Surface soil microbial communities from Centralia Pennsylvania, which are recovering from an underground coalmine fire - Coalmine... | ecosystem: Environmental > Terrestrial > Soil > Unclassified ... | reverse complement strand
CGGCGCGCGAGGCGAGCGTGCCACCGGGGAGATACTCGAGGGCGATGAAGGGCTCGCCCTCGACCTCGCCCGCCTCGACGACCCGGACGATCCCCGGGTGATCGAGCGCCGCGAGGGCGCGTCCCTCGCGCCGCGCGCGCGCCATGAGCTCCGGGCTCGAGGCGAGGCCCGGCAGGAGGAGCTTGAGCGCGACCGTCTCGCCTCCGGCGCGAGCCTCGTAGACGGCGCCCGTGCCGCCCTGCCCGAGGAGTCGGACGACCTCGAAGCGCCCGACCCGCTCTCCCGCCCGGAGCGGCCTCACCCCAGGGCCTTCAGGATCTCCGCCTGGACTTCGGCCCCGAGCGAACGCGACGCCGCCTTGAGGGCGGCCTCGAACCGCTTCTTGTCGGACTTCTTCGCCGCCTCGCCGAGCCGCACGAGGACGAGGGCGCGCGCCTGGTCGTCGGCCTCGAGGTCGCCGAAGCCCTGGACGACCTTCGGGAGGCCCTCCTCGACCCGCCCCCCGGAGACGGCGACGAAGCCGAGCATGACGAGGCCGAGCGCCGCGCTCCGCTTGTCGCCGAGGCGGAGCGAGATCTCGCGGCTCTCGTCGAAGCACTTCTCGGCCGCCTCGAGCTCGTCCGAGAGGACGAACGAGTGGCCCTGGGTGTGGAGGGCCATGGCGAGCTTCGGCTCGTCGTTCATGTCGCGGGCGAGCGTGACGAGCCTCTGGATCATCTCGCGGGCGACGAGCGTGCCCTCGGTGTCAAGCGGCTTCATGGGTGATCTCTCCGATCTTGACGACCTTGATCTGGCGGGGGACGAGGAACGTGCTGACGAGGAACGCGACCCCCGAGACGAGCGCGATCGTGAACGCGCTCGCGAGCGAATCGGCGAGGCCGCCCCGCAGGAGGACACGGTCCGCCTCGGGGACCTTGGCGGGCTCGCGCACGATGACGTTGACTTCCTTGTGGAGCTCGGCCACACGCTCGGCCGAGAGGTGCTCGCGCGCGGCGCTCGACTCGATCGTCTTCGCGATGCCGCCCGCGAGCACGGACTGGATCACGGCGACGCCGAGGACGCCGCCCAGCGAGCGCGAGAACTGCGTGAGGGCGGTCGCCGAGCCGCGCTCGCGGTGCTCGACGCTCGACTGGACGCCGATGAGGAGCGGCGCCGCGGTGAGCCCCATGCCGATCCCGATCACGACCATGCTCGCCGCGATCTGGCGATAGGGCGTGTCGAGGCCGACGCGTGCGAGGAGGGCGTAGCCCAGGACGACGCAGATGCCGCCCACGACGGCGACGGGCCTGAAGCCCACCTTGACCGCGAGCCGCGGCGAGACGATCGAGCCCGTCATCCAGAGGACGAAGAGGTAGGCGAGGATCTTCCCCGCCTCGGTCGGCGTCTCGCCGAGGACACCCTGGATGTAGAGCGGCGCGAACGTGATCGCCGCGAACATGGCGATCCCCGAGAAGGGCCCGCCGAGCGCGACGGCGCGGAACATGGGGTAGCGGAAGAGCGCGAGGTCGAGGAGCGGCACGTCCGATCGGCGTTCGAACACGACGAAGAGCGCCATGAGGCCCGCGCCGGTCGCTCCGGCGGCGGCGAGCAGCCACCCGTCGAGCGTCTCCTTCATGCCGACCGCGACGAGGACGAGCGCGAGCGACGTCGTGAGGAGGAGGACCGGGAGGACCCGGAGCTTTCCGTGCGAGGGCTCGCGGGGCTCGCGCCAGGCGAGCGTTATGAGGAGCGCGGCGAGGAGGCCGGGCGGGACGTTCAGGTAGAAGACCCAGCGCCAGGAGAGCTTCTCGGTGATGAAGCCGCCCACGAGCGGCCCCGCGACGCTCGAGAGGCCCCAGACCGACGAGAGCCAGCCCTGGATGCGCGCCCGCTCGGAGAGGTCGTAGATGTCGCCGACCATGGTGAAGCCGATCGGCATGATCGCTCCCGAGCCCAGCCCCTGGAGCGCGCGGCAGAGGATCAGGTGCGGCATGGTGTGGGCCGCGCCGGCGAGCGCCGAGCCGGCGAGGAAGATCGCGATCCCGACGAGGTAGGGCGGGCGTCGGCCGTGCAGGTCCGAGAGCCGTCCCCAGACGGGGACGGAGACGGTCGAGGTCACGAGGTAGGCCGTGACGACCCACCCGTAGAGCTCGATCCCCTCGAGCGACGCGATGATCGAGGGGAGAGCGGTCCCGACGACGGTCGCCTCGATCGCGGAGAGGAAGATCCCGAGCATGACCCCGGCCGTGACGATCGCTCTCCGCGACATGTGGCCGAGAGCGTAACAGAAGATTCCTCAGGAGGCTGCGGCCAGGACGGCCTCGTCCGCGACCTTGGTCCCGTCCTTCATGCGGACGAGCCGCTTGGCGCGCCGCGCGACCGTCTCGTCGTGCGTGACCACGATCGTCGTCACGCCGGCGGCGACGAGCGAATCGAAGATGTCGAGGATCTCACGCCCGACCTTCGAGTCGAGGTTCCCGGTCGGCTCGTCGGCGAGGAGGAGGGACGGCTTCACGACGAGGGCGCGGGCGATCGCGACGCGCTGGCGCTCGCCGCCCGAGAGCTCGTTGGGTCGGTGCCCGGCGCGGTGCGCGAGCGAGACCCGCTCGAGCGCCTCGAGCGCCCTTCGCCGGCGCTCGCGAGTCGGCACGCCCTGGTAGGCGAGCGGGAGCATGACGTTCGAGACGGCGTCGATCCGCGGAAGCAAGTTGAACGTCTGGAAGACGAAGCCGATCTTCTTCCCACGGAGCTCGGCGAGGCGGTCGTCGGAGAGCGTCCCCACGTCCGTGCCCTCGAGGAAGTAGTGGCCTCCGCTCGGCGTGTCGAGGCAGCCGACGAGGTTCATCATGGTGCTCTTGCCGGAGCCCGAGGGGCCCATGATCGAGACGTGCTCTCCCGGCTCGATCGCCAGCGACACGCCGTGGAGCGCGCGCACCTCGTCGCCGCCGAGGCGGTAGGTCTTGGAGACGTCCTGGAGGTCGATGAGCGGCACGAAGCCCTCAGTAGTCCTTCTTCTCGTCCTTCTTGGGCTCGTCCTTCTTGGGCTCTTCCTTCTTGGGCTCGTCCTTCTTCTCGTCTTTCTTCTCGTCGTCCTTCTTGGCGTCCTTCCCGGGCGTGAACTTCTTGAGCTCGAGCGTCGTCGTGGCGCCGTTACTCTCGACCTCCTGCTTCACCATGCCGACGCCCTTCGCGAAGTAGTAGGTGATGGTCATGGTGATCGTCGTCTCGCCCGCGACGACTTCGCACTCGGATTTGGACGTGAAGGTCTTGTACTCGCCGGCCGCGACCTCGACCTTCTCCTCGCCCTCCTCGAAGTCGCCCTTGATCGTGGCGGTTCCCTGCTTGGACTTGACCTTCCACTTGGTCCCGTCCTTGGGAGGGAGCTTGAGGAAGCAGAGCGGCGGGTCGATCTTGGAGCCGTTGTAGCGGGACCGGCAGACGCCGTCGTCCTTGATCCCCACGTGCTCCGTCGCCGAGACCGTGCCGTTCACGCTCGTCTCGAGCCGCGCGCAGACGGTGCCCCCGACCTTCTCGTACTCGGCGACGGCGACCGTGACCTTCTGGCCGTTCACCAGGTAGGTCCACTTGGTCCCGAGCTTGAGCGGGTAGTACTCGGAGTCCTTGATCTCGGTGATCTTGGGGGAAGAGTCGTCGTCGTCGTCGTCCGCGATCGCTCGCGGCAGGACGACTCCCAGAACCGCGCCGACGAGCGCGACCGCCACCAGTTTCCGCAAAGGGCACCCCGCTGCCCCCGATCTTAAGTTCCACGCGCCGCCGGTCAATGCTAGGCTCGGTCCGGTGCGGCTCGCCGTCCAGTTCGCCGGGCTCTTCGCCCTCCTCGCGCTCGCCCTCTCCGCGCTCGCCGTCTCGCTCGTCGGGGGCGCCGTGAGGGACCGCGTCCAGGGTCAGCTCCGCGACACGGCCGAGCTCCTCGCGAAGATGAAGCTCACGAACGAGACGGCCCGGCTCCTCGCGCTCGTCGTCCACGCCGATGTCGTCGTCTCGGTGGGCGACAAGGTCGAGATCTCGAGCCAGGACGGGGCCGCTCCCGGGGACCTCCTCGAGTCTCTCGTCGCCCGCGTGGCGGACTTCACCGAGACGCGAGAGCACCTCGTCGTCTCGACGCCGATCGCGAACGGGCGCAGGCTCTGGCTCCTCTACCCGCGCGAGCTCGAGCGCGAGGAGAAGGCGCGCGCCGTGAGGCCCGCCATCCTCCTCTCCGTCGTCGGCGTCGCCCTCGCGGCGCTCCTCGGCGCGGTCAAGGAGCGCTCCGCCGTCGCCGAGAGGACGCGCGCCCTCGAGCGCCTCGTCTCCGCTCTCGCCCACGAGGTCAAGAACCCGCTCGGGGCCATCCGTTTGACGGTCGAGACTCTCCGCGAGGGCGCGACCGAGCGCGACCGTGAGGCCTTCGACGTGGTGACGGGCGAGGTCGAACGGCTCGCCCTCCTCGTGGACGAGCTCCGCCTCCTCGGAGGGCCCCAGCGCTTCGCGCCGGAGGCGACCGACCCGGCGAGATCGGTGGACGAGGTCCTCGCGCTCCTGCGGCGGACGCTCGAGCACCGCGGGCTCGGTCTCGACCGGCAGGGGACGGCGCCCCGGGCGCTCGTGGACCCGCGCGCCCTGAAGCAGGCCCTCCTGAACCTCCTCCTCAACGCGATCGAGGCGAGCCCGCGCGGCGCGACCGTCCACGTGAGGCTGGGTGGCACGGAGCGGCCGAGGATCGAGGTCCAGGACGAGGGGCCGGGCGTCCCGCTCGGGCTCGAGCAGAAGATCTTCGAGCCCTTCTTCACGACCAAGGAAGGCGGCACCGGCCTCGGCCTCGCCCTGGCCCGGAGGGTCGCGAAGGAGAGCGGCGGCTCCCTCGAGCTCGCCCGCGGCGAGCGTGGAGCGACGTTCGTCCTGGAGCTTTTGCGCGCATGAGCAAGGTCCTCGTCATCGACGACGACGCGGGCGTCTCCTTCGCGCTCGAGCGCTTCCTGAAGCAGGAGGGGTACGAGACCGTCGTCGCGCCCGACGCCGAGCGCGGCCTCGCGCTCGTGAAGGACAAGGCCTTCGACCTGATCCTTCTCGACCTGCGCCTCCCGGGCATGAGCGGGCAGCAGGCGCTCCCCGAGCTCAAGAAGCACGCCCCGGTCGTCGTCCTCACCGCCCACGGCTCGGCGGAGACCGCCATGGACGCCCTCGCGGCGGGGGCCCTCGACCACCTCACGAAGCCGGTCGAGCTCGCCGAGCTCCGGCGCGTCGTCTCGCGCGCCCTCGCTCCACCCTCGAACGTCATCGCGCCTCCGCCGAGCGAGGCGACGCTCGTCGGCCGCTCCCGCGCCATGCAGGAGATCGGGAAGAGGATCGGGATCCTCGCCCGCTCCGACGCGAGCGTCCTCCTCCTCGGCGAGTCGGGGACGGGGAAGGAGCACGTCGCCCGCGCGATCCACGAGCGGAGCGCCCGCGCCAAGGCGCCCTTCGTGCCCGTGGCCTGCGCCGCGCTCCCCGACACGCTCCTCGAGGCCGAGCTCTTCGGGAGCACGAAGGGCGCCTTCACGGGCGCCGTGAAGGACCGCCCCGGCAAGATCGAGGCGGCGAAGGGCGGGACGCTCTTCCTCGACGAGATCGGCGAGGTCTCGCTCGCGGGGCAGGTCAAGCTCCTCAGGTTCCTCGAGGACCGGATCGTCGAGCGCCTCGGCGAGGACGCGCGCCGCTCGGTCGACCTCCGGGTCATAGCGGCCACGAACGCCGACCTCGAGACGCGCGTCCGCGAGGGCCGCTTCCGGGAGGACCTCTACTACCGCCTGAACGTCGTCACGATCGAGCTCCCTCCTCTCAGGGAGCGCCGGGAAGACATACCGCTCCTCGTCGAGCACCTCCTCGCGAGGGAGAAGGCCGCGATCCTCCCCGAGGCCCTCGAGCGCCTCGTCGCCGCGAGCTGGCCCGGGAACGTCCGCGAGCTCCGGAACGCGATCGAGCACGCGGCCGCTCTCGCCCGGGGCGGCCCGATCGGCCCGGAGCACCTCCCCGAGACGATCGCGCGCCCGGCCCCGGCGGGCCCGCACGCCTACGACGCCCTGTTCGCCGCGGTCGCCAAGCTCGTCGCCGCGCAGGCGGGCGAGGCCGGCCTCCACGAGACGCTCGTCCGCATGCTCGAGCGCGCGGCGGTCCAGAAGGCCCTCGAGCTCACGGCGGGCAACCAGGTCGCCGCCGCCAAGCTCCTCGACATGAACCGCTCCACCTTCCGCAAGAGGATGGAGGAGCACGGGCTCAAACCCTAGGAGGTCTCAGCCATGGAACCCATGCACCTTCCCGAGGTCGAGAAGTTCCGCCCCAAGGAGGGGCCCCTCGCCCAGATGTTCGAGCACGCGCCTCCGGGCTCGGTCGCGCAGATCATGCACCTCTTCGCCTGGAAGCCCGAGGCGACGCGGCACCTCCAGCACTTCACGCAGGCCGTCATGCGGGGGCCCTCCGAGCTCCCGCCCGGGAAGCGCGAGCTCATTGCGGCGTTCGTCTCCGGCAAGAACCAGTGCTTGTTCTGAGTGAACTCGCACGCCGCGGTCGCGGCGCACTTCCTCGGGGATCGCAAGCTCGTGGATCGGATCATCCGCGATCACCGGAGCGCCCCCATAGACGACAAGGAGAAGGCGCTCTGGGACTACGTCCAGGCCGCCAACCGCTCGCGCGGGACCGTGGACAAGAAGTGGGTCGAGAAGGCCCGCGAGAAGGGCTGGTCTGACGCGGCGCTCTACGACGCGGCGACCGTGGTCGCCCTCTTCAACTTCTACAACGCCTGGATCGACTCGACCGGCGTCCACGACATGCCGGCCGACGCCTATCTCGGATCGGGGGAGCGCCTGGCGGAACGCGGTTACGTATTCTAGAAATGAGACCCGGCGGTGAACCTCTTAGGAGAGAACATGCGAAGGATCAAGCTCGCTCTCGCCGTGGCCGTTCTTCCCCTCATGGCGGCTTGCGCCGGTCCGCAGCCCCACATGCACGCCGCGCTCGACGACCTGAGGGCGGCCCGGGCCGAGCTCCAGGCGGCCGAGGCCAACAAGGGCGGCCACCGCGAGAAGGCCCTCGAGGCGGTCGAGATCGCGATCAAGCAGGTCGAGGACGGGATCGCCTTCGCGGCGGCCCACCGCTGAGAGGAATCGTCAGATCACGCTCAGCTCGGAGCGGTCGACCTTCTCCTCGTGTCCCCTGAAGTCGACCTTCACCTTGGGGAAGCCTTCGCGGATGAAGAGGACGGTCCCCTCTCCGAACTGGGCGTGACGCACCCTCATCCCGATCCGGATCTCGCCGGGCTTGGGCGGCGGGAGCGGGTCGGGGCTCGGGTGCCAGTCCGCGTCCTCGCGGCGCGTGCGCGTCCGGGGCGCGCGAGCGACCTCCGGGCGTGCCTGTGTGTAGACGCTCCGCGCGAGGCGCGGCATGACCGCCGGCGCGGGCGGCGCCTTGGGCTTGGGCAGGAAGTCGAGGAGCGGCGGGCACGGCCGCGGCGGCGCGAAGTCGCCCTCCTTCGCCGTCGCGACGACGGCGATGTCGGGCGGAGCGTCCGCCGTCGGGTCGCCGTCGGGCGTGAAGAACTTGTCCTCGTGCTTCCAGTCGAAGACGTGGACCGAGAGCTCGAAGCGGCCGTTCGGGAACGGGAGGAGCTTCCCGCCATCCTCTATGTCGACGATCCTGTCGCCGAAGCCGTCGCCCGGGATCCGCTCGCCGGGGCCGACGAAGAGCCGCTCGTCCTCGACGACGACTCCCATGCCCGCGACGTGCCCCTTCTCGAAGGGCTTCCAGGCCTCGGGGTAGCTCCCCTGGAGGAGCTTGAGCTCGTAGCGGCCGCCCTTTCCTCCGAGCGGCCAGACCGCGATCTTGCCGGTCTTCACGGGGTCGAGCTTGCCGTAGTCGTTGTCCTTGACCTCGTAGACCCAGGCCCGGGACTTACGGACGAAGTCCTTCATGCCCTTGGGGTCGTAGGCGCAGAGGATCGAGAGGTCGGTCGCGACGGCGATCCGGGGCGACGCTTGACCGTCCATGATGGGCGAGAGGTTATCACGGCAATAAATCCGGTGGGAGCGGCGTTGTCTCGATTGGTATCGTGTCCCCGACAAGGAGAGTTCATGCGCCTGACCGTGTTGGCACCCGTCGTCGTCGCCGCCCTTGGGTTCGCGATCGCACCCTCGACGCTGCGCGCCGACGACACCAAGGAACAGAAGAAGGACGAGAAGGTTGAAAAGAAGGACTCGGGCTGCGGCGACGGCTGCTGCCCCGAGGGCAAGAAGGACGAGGGCGGCTGCGAGGGTTGCGGCAAGGGAGCCAGCACCTTCGCGAAGCGGATCGAGTGCAAGGACTGCGCCGCCTCGACCACGGGCCCCTGCGACACCTGCAAGGCGTCCCTGAAGGACGGCAAGGTCTTCTTCGTCCCCGTCTCCGGGATCATGTGCGGCAACTGCGAGGGCGCCGTCTCGACCAAGCTCGAGAAGATGGAGGGCGTCCAGAAGTACGCCGTCTCGTGCCGCTTCAACGGGATCGCCCTCTTCGTCGAGCCCGGCAAGACGATCAAGCTCTCCGAGGTGAAGAAGACGCTCGGTGACGGCAAGTTCTCGATCGACGAGAGCGCCAAGCTCGCCGGTCACTACACCCTCATCATCGCGGGCGAGCACGACCAGAAGACCTGCTCCGAGGCCTGCGAGATCCTCTGCAAGCTCCTCGGGATCAAGGACTGCAAGAGCTGCGAGAAGTGCACGGCCGACGGCTTCGAGTTCGACGCGAGCGGCAAGGACGTGACCTTGAAGAAGATCAAGGACGCGCTCGCCGAGAAGAAGATCGCGCTCGCCGACGTCGAGTTCCGGGCTCCCAAGGCGGACGAGAAGAAGGGCAGCTAGAAGGAGCTCGATCAACGCAGAGACGCAGAGAACGCGGAGGAGACGCAGAGAACGTCGAGTGACGATCTCTGCGTCTCCTCCGCGTTCTCTGGCAAAAATCGGAGCAGACTCTCAAGTCCTTGTGCCGCCGAAAGACGGCGGACTCGGCCTTTGCTTCGGCGGAGGAGATCTCTCTCGCCTTCGGCGGAGCCGGCGACCGGGAAGCGGACCGCGCCGCCCCGTCGGCGGAAGGAATCCCTTGGGAAATCTCCCGGCGTCTCCTTATCTTCGGCGGCGAACGGGGGGATCGAAATGAGCTCGAGGGTTCTCGTCGCTTTGGCCCTGGTGGCGCTCCTCGCCCGCGGGGCGCTCGGGGCGACCTTCACCGTCACGACCTCCGCCGACTCGGGGGCGGGGTCGCTCCGCGCGGCGGTCGTCGCGGCGAACACGGCCGGCGGGGCGAACACGATCGTCTTCTCCGGCTTCGCCCCGGGGACCACGATCCCGCTCGCGACGAGCGATCCCTCGACCGTCTTCCCCTCGGTCGCCGCCCCCTATGGATCGACGGCGCTCGTCGTGTCCTCGACGCTCACGATCGACGGGAGCGCGACTCCGGGCCTCCTCATAAGCGGCACCAATACCCTGCGGATCTTCGCCGTGACGCCGAACGGCAACTTGACGCTCGTGAACCTCACGCTCGTGAACGGGCTCGCCCAGGGCGGCGCCGGCGGCGACGGTGGATTCCTCGGCAGCGGCGGCGGCGGTGGCGGCGGCGCCGCCGGCCTGGGCGGCGCTCTCTACGTCGATCAGGGAGCGAGCGTCGCCCTCCAGGGCTGCCTCGTCTCGAGCTCTGTCGCCCGGGGTGGAGCCGGCGGCTCGGTCGTCACCGGGAGTCCCGACCAGGCGGCGGGCGGCGGCGGTGGGCTCGGCGGAGCCGGGACCTCGGGCACGACGAACACGGTCACGCCCGGCGGTCCGCCGAACTCGGGCGCCGGCGGCGGCAACACTCTCCCGGGCCTCGCCGGCGGTCCGGGCGGTGGCGGCGGCGGTACCGCTGCTTTTGGGGCGAGCGGCGGCGCGGGAGGCTTCGGCGGCGGCGGCGGCGGTGGCCTCGGCGGCCTCGCCTCCCTCCCGAACGGCAACGGCGGCACGGGGGGCTTCGGCGGCGGCGGTGGTGGCGGTGGTGACGGCGCGGCTCCGTTCTCGACGCCTGGCTCGGACGGCGCCAGCGCCGCCTTCGGAGGCTCGGGCGATCCGGGCTCCGCGACCAAGGCCGGGGCGGGCGGCGGCGGCGCCGGCCTGGGGGGCGGGATCTTCGTGAACGCGGGCACGCTCACGGTGACGAACTCGACGATCACGCTCTGCCAGGCCGCGGGCGGTGCCGCCGGGACGGGCGGCGCGGGCGGCGGCTCGGCCAGTCATGGCCTCGGCGGCGCGATCTTCCAGCGGAACGGCACGGT
>Ga0070738_10008028_pt1 | contig 10285 bp, 9 predicted proteins | sample Coa_R2_2_FD_66446 | JGI IMG/M metagenome (GOLD analysis project Ga0070738, IMG submission 66446) | Surface soil microbial communities from Centralia Pennsylvania, which are recovering from an underground coalmine fire - Coalmine... | ecosystem: Environmental > Terrestrial > Soil > Unclassified ... | reverse complement strand
CGAAGGCGAATTCTCCGGACGCCAGATCTGATAGAAGAACTTCAATTCCTGCCCGGGCACCACAGCCAGAGCCTTGCCTGTAATGTAGGGATCAAAGCGCACGCCGCCCGCGGTGAAGGGAGCAAACTCCGCTAGAGATGGCTCAAGAGCCGTTGCTCGTGCGAACGGAATGGGATCACCAACATAAAAGTCCCGGCCGGTAACTTCCGGCACGGTCACCACGCGATCTGCGGTGAAGGCGGTCTTCGTTAAAAGATTGGTGAAGACAAAGTCGATCTTGAATTTGCCCGGCACCAGCGGCACCCAACCCTCGTAGGCCACCGGTTTACCCTTCACCGATTCCAGTTCTTCTTTGGTCAGATACTTGGCCACCTTGCGGCGGATGTTATAGATCTCTTTCCCGCTTGCCTCCTGTACTCGGACCAAAGCTTCTACTGAATAATAGTAGGCTTGATCCGACTGCGCCACGGCAAAGTCTTCCGGCTTGGGCAAGCGCAGCGCGTAGTGCAGCCGAATCTGTCCGCGGGAATCGCGTAACGGCACCGTCAGGACGTTGAGCAGATCGCTAGGCAGGATGACGCGGTGAGTAACATCTTCGTTCAACTGCCGCCGTAACTTCAGTTGCTCAACCGTAAAAGGGTTATTGGCCAGATCGTGAATCGTGCCCAGCAGCAAGTCAGAGAGCAGTGTGGAGTTCGCGTCAGCGGAATTGACGGGCTCATCTGGAAGCAGGGAAAGGGTGACGCGCGCCACCTCCCTTCCGAGAAGATGATCAATCTGCAAATACGACTGCTGGCGGCCCTGCTCCGCTTGAATGCCCGTGACTAATCTCTGAGGACCGTCCATGTACGGGCTGTACAAGCGGAAGTCCCCAAAGTCTTTCTCGTAAAAGACAACGTAGAAAAACGGCGGCAGCGCCGGGTGCGTGCTCTGGTAAAACCAGATCTCCATTCCCCGCACGCCGCTCTGCGCGACATATCGCGCCTTCTGTTGCGGAGGGCCCAGGGTGATATAAATCCTCCCCATGTCAGTCGCCCAGCCGTTGCCGTGGCTGCCGAAATGGTCGCTCGCATACTCCAGGCGCTGGTAGTGTTCGTCGCGGTAAGTGTTAGTCGGCGCCCCAGGGTTAGGATTCCGAATTTCCCAGAAATGCTCGATGAACTTGTCGCGCGCCTCGTCGCTGGTCAGCCCCTTAAAAGTCTCCCGTTCTTCGTTGGTGATGATGTAGGCGACGTCTTTGTTCAGCCACTGCTTGTACTTCGCCGACATTTTAGTGGAGTCGCCGGCGACGCTGACCGTGGACAATGCCGTCAGGAACCCACAGAAGCCAAGTGTGCAAACAAGGAATGCGCGGGAAAACCGCGAGGCCGCTGACACAGACATAGGCATGCAGTTCATTTAGCGTATTGTTTAAACAGCGCAGCGTCAAGACGCCCTGTAGATCAGACGTCGAGCAAACGCAGGCAGTTGTCTACATCTCCTTGACCCAGCTTTTCCCTTTTTCGAGGGTCATCTTTCTCGCGTGGGCGTCCCGGGGTGCCCCCCTCGGCTGGTGCTTCTCGCTTTGAGCGATCCTGCTACACTTTCCCTTCCGTGACTTTGCCCACCCCTGCCAAACCGCCTTTCCACGCCCCGGCGGGCGTGCCCGCGCTCGACCTGGCCCGGCAGTATGCCCAGCTCCGCGAGCCGATCCTGGCGGCCATCGAGCGCGTGTGCTCCTCGCAGCGCTTCATCCTGGGAGAGGAAGTCGAGGCGCTCGAACAAGAGCTTGCGGCCTTCACCGGCGCCGCCCACGCCATCGGATGCGCCTCCGGCACCGACGCTGTCTGGCTCATGCTGGCTGCCAGCGGCATCGGGCCCGGCGACGCGGTCGCCACCACCCCGTTCAGCTTCTTCGCCTCCGCCAGCGCCATCGTGCGCGCCGGGGCGCGGCCCGTGTTTTTCGACGTCGATCCCCACACCCTCAATCTCGATCCGGTGGGCTTGGACACTGGCTTGCGCGCGGGAAAACCGGGCCGCCTGCGCGCCCTGCTGCCGGTTCATCTTTACGGGCAATGCGCCGACATGGACGCCTTCGCCCGCATCGGCGCAGAGTTCCAGCTGCACGTGCTCGAGGATGCCGCCCAGGCGATCGGCGCCGGCTGGCGCCAGCAGCGGGCCGGTTCGCTCGGCCGTGCGGCCGCATTCAGCTTCTATCCCACGAAGAACCTCAGCGCCTGCGGCGACGCCGGCCTGGTCACCACCAGCGATCCGGAGATGGCCGAGCGCATGCGGCGCCTGCGCAATCATGGCAGCCCGCGCCGGTACCTGCACGAAGAGATGGGATGGAATTCGCGCCTCGACGCCCTCCAGGCCGCCATCCTGCGCGTGAAACTTCCGCACGTCGAAGCCTGGAACCAGCAGCGCCGCGAGCGCGCCGCCACCTACGACCGTCTGCTCACCCAGTCCGGGCTTGTGTCCCCGGCGGGCCAGGCCCCGGTGCGGATTCTTGCCGTCGCGCCGCCCGCGCTCCACGTCTACCACCAGTATGTGATTCGCGCCGGGCGCCGCGACCAACTGCGCCAGTTCCTGGCGGATCGGCACATCGGGAGCGAGATCTACTACCCGATTCCCCTGCACCTGCAGCCCGTCTTCGCCTACCTGGGATATCGCCCGGGAGACCTGCCCGAGTCGGAGCGCGCGGCGCGCGACGTGCTCGCCCTGCCCATGTTCCCCGAACTCACCGAGCCCGAGCAGCAGTGGGTGGTGGAGTCGATGGCCGAGTTCTACTCCTAGTCGTCAGCCCTCGCCCTGCGATCGCCGCGAAAGCGCCGGCCTAGTCCTTGGGCCCGGCAGGAACCAGGCTGTCGTTCATAAACTTCACCAGGTCGGTCTTGCTCCGGCTTGGCTTCGTTGGATGACGCGGCTTGCGGCTTCATGGCCGCACGGTTGACCGCCGGAGCGGGCTTGGCCTCGCCGGACTGCTGTGCGGAAGCCGCGGCATGCAGGGAGAAGACGACCAGGAGCACGGCGGCGAACGAAGGCATGCATTCTCCCGTAGAACAAAGCTTTCGCATTGAGACCCGAGACGGGCCGGATCATAGACGGGACACGGCCGGCGAGGTTAGAGTCCGGCGCGGCGCCGACTCAAGGGAACGCCCAATGCCGCCGATATCTCCCTCAGCAGCCATGGGAACCAACCCGCAGCCCGCGCCCGCGCAGAAGCCCGCTCCCTGGATCGCCCGCCAGCCCATCCTGGCGCTGGACGAAAGCGTCGAGGGATATGAACTGTTGTTCCGGGAAAACGCCGAGGAGCGCCGCTACTTTCCCGATGCCGCCGATGCCACCGGCGCCGATCAGGCGACGCTCGCCGCCATCGATACGCTGAATCTGCTGGGCCTGGAAGTCTTGTGCGACGGCCGCGCCGCCTTCATCAACTGCGCGCAGAGCATGCTGCTGAAGGGATACTTCGCGATGCTTCCGCCAGGGGAAACGGTGCTGGAGATTGACGAAGCGGTGGGTGCCGATGCCACGGTGGAGGCCGCGTGCCAGCGGCTGAAGCAGGCCGGGTACCGCATCGCCCTCGATCGCTTCGCGCCTTCCGACCCGCGGGCGCCGCTGCTGGACTACGCGGACTTTCTGAAAGTCGACGTCAAAAAGCTTACCCGCGAAGACAGCGCGGGCCTGGCCGCGCGCTACGGCACCGATCATCGCCGTATGCTCGCCCTCAAGGTGGAAAGCCGGCAGGACTTTGTCACCGCCAAGCAGTGCGGCTACCGGCTGTTCCAGGGATACTTCTTCCGCCGCCCCGAGCGCCTGCAGGCGCGGCAGATTCCCGCCAACCAGGCCACCTTCCTGCGCCTGCTGCAGGCCATCGCCAAGCCCCAGCTCGACTTCAACGAGATCGAAGACCTCATCAAGCACGAGCCCTCGCTCTGCTACCGCCTGCTGCGCTATTTGAACTCTCCGCTGCTGGGCCTGGCCTCGCCGGTGCAGTCGGTGCGGCACGCCTTGAACCTGCTGGGAGAACGCGAGGCCGTCCGCTGGATCCGCATGGCCACCACCCTGGTCCTGGGCCAGGAAAAAACGTCCGACCTGGTGCTGGCTTCGCTGGTGCGCGCCCGCTTCTGCGAGCTGCTTGCCCCCAAGGTCCCGCACGGCAACTCCGACCTGTTTCTGCTGGGCATGCTCTCGCTCATGGACGCGATCCTCCAAATGCCCATCGGCATCGTGGTCGAAGACTTGCACCTCGACGCCGGCATCAAGGCCCAGCTCGTCTTTGGCAAAACCGGCGAGAAGACGCCACTGTCCCCGATCTATGACCTCATGGTGGCGCGCGAAGCCGGCGACTGGAGCGCGGTCACCAGTCTGGGCAAGCAGCTCAACCTCTCCCTGTATTTCATCGCCGAAAGCTACAACGCAGCCATGAAATGGGGACACCAGATGACCAGCAGCACGCGCGCGCCCGCTCCGCCGGCAAAATAGTTCTTGCCTGATTGGTGAAAATGGATCCGGCGCCGGCTTTAGTGACGGTCCGCGCTCCGGCCTACGAAGGGATAGTACAGCTCCAGCTCAGCCATGCCTTGTCCCGGCCCCGCCAGGTTGCGGACCAACGGCGATGCCCGCTTCGCGGCCGGCTCCAGGGCGGAAAGCACGGGCTTCTCTTCGAGCAAGGGAATCGCCCGCAACAGTGCCTCGACCTCGCGGCGTACCCGTTCGAGATCCTGCTCTTTCTGGGCCAGAACTTGGCGGACGTCCAGCATGGGGGATTCCAGTCCAAAGTTTCATGGAGTCTTTCCTGCCGCAGTGACGGCAGGCAGGAAATTCCCGGGCTGTGCAAAAATCGGCTTCCCGATTTGGGCGAGCCAGGTGCGCTTCTGAGTCAGGAACCCCAAGGCGGTCATGGGCGGTTGCGTGCCGCGAGGCTGGAGCCGAGCGCGCTCATCGTCGACATGCATTGTTCCTGGCTGAAGACGCCGGCTGGCGACTCGACGACGGAGTGCTACCGCCTCTTCCGCTTCCCCGCCACCGGCCTGGGCGGCGCCTCGCCCGGGGCCAGCACGCGGCGCACGATCGGTGTGTTCAGTTTGTACTTGCGCTCGCCAATGTTGCCGGCCTCATCCTTCACCCGCAGGATGAACACGGGCAGGGTCCCTTCTTTGCCGAAATCCTCGCGCGTCACCGTCACCGGCAGCACGCCGTTCAGATTGCGCTCGCGGTAAGCGGTCTCGTAACGGTGCTTCTTTACGTTCCAGGTGAAGACATGCACCTTGTTGTAGTCGAAAGGCTGGCCGTCTTTGGGCTCGGTAAGCAGGGCCAGATACTGGGGGACCTTCTTGTCGCCATCCTGCACTTCGTTCAGCACGAAGAACCCGACGAAGCGCTGGCCCTCAGCGTACTGGGCGATTTCGAGCGGCACGTCGAGGTCGACCATGCGCGCCAGTACCCAGCCCGCGCGCCCCTCCGCATCGCGGATCAGCCACCAGTCTTCATACACCGGCCCGGCGGGCTGCTTGTCTTTCCGGAGCAGCGGATTGGTCGCCGGCACGACCCCAGTTCTTTCCGCGGTGCCGCGCGCCAGCACCGCCAGCTTCGATCCGGCGGCCAGCTGGTAAAGGTGATCGCTCTCGCGGCCAGGCGCAAGATGCAGGTTGGTTTCATTTTTGGTAACGCCGGTGGCCTGCGGCAGATCGTTCTGGTGGTCGCGGGTCAGGGCCTGGAATTTGTTGAACACTTCCTGGCTGATGAGGAAGCGCTGCTCGATCCAGCCCTGGACCCCGGTCGAGGTGCGCACCTGCGCGAAGCGCTTTTCGCGGTCGAGCACTTCCACCCGCTCGCCGTTCTTGACGGTTCCGATCTTGTTGTACACCTGGGCGACGCGGTCGCGCAGAAACGCCTGCGGGGCGGAAACGTACATCACTTCGCCCCCCGCGCCCCGGCCACGACGGCAGGCGGGCGCCAGCATGAGCCCGAGCAGGAGCAGCAAGCTCCACAGACGCCGTTGGGGGAAGGCTTTCACAGGGTGCTGACTCCAATATAACGCGCCGCGCTGGAGGAGGAATCGCCCCGGGGTTGCACGACAGGACACGCCAGAAGGCGCCCGCCGTCGCTCGTCCGCAACCAACGGCCTGGCCTGTCCACGGCACGGACTTTTGCCGGTTTCGGCTCCGCAGGCGCGCACAAGCGGGTGACGGAAGGCTCGGGCGCACGTCTTATCTCAAAGTTACCATTTTGCGTTTAAACGGCCCAGGATCGCCCGCCGGGGCTCCGACCGACCCAGACCATCACCCAGCCGCCAGACGTCGCTCTACGGCCCCCTAAACGCAATTAATGGGCATTCCGTGAAGCCTCCGGACCTGGCTCTCGGGCTCCGGAAATCCGCTCCACGGATTTTCAATAGCTTAGCTTATAGCGAACCATTTTGGGAAAGCTCGACCGTCTTGACGGACGTGGAGCTGGGTCGAGAGCCGGCGACCGGCCGCTGGCCACGGAGCCCTGGATTTCTGATATACCCTCAGGATGCCCGACGGCCCAGGCCTTTCCCAGGAACAGGGACTCCATCACCGGCTCACCGCAGGGCAGATGGCCATGGTCGCCGTGGGCGGTTCGATTGGCACCGGGTTGCTGCTCGGTTCCGCCAACGCCATCTCGCTCGCCGGGCCTTCCGTCATTCTCAGCTTTCTGCTCGCCGGCTTCATCAACTTCACCGTCGCCTGCGCCCTGGGGGAACTCGCCTGCGCACATCCGGCGGCCGGATCCTTTGGTGTGTACGGCGATCTGTACCTGAACGACTGGGCCGGCTTTCTGTCGCGCGGCGGGTACTGGGCCGCGATCGCCGTCTCGATCGGCGCCGAGATGGTCGCCTCGGCGGTCTATATGGCGCTGTGGTTCCCGCGCGTCCCGGCGCTGGTGTGGGTGGCCGCGTTTTCGCTGCTGCTGCTGCTGGTGAACCTGCGGGATGTCGGCGACTACGGGCGTTTCGAGTTCTGGTTCGCGATGGTGAAAGTGGTCACGATCGCCGCCTTCGTGGTGCTGGGCTCCGGCTTGCTGCTCAGCGGGCGCGTAACTCCGCAGTACACCGCCCAGGGCGGATTCTTTCCCCTGGGGCTGCTGGCGCCGCTGCTGGCGATGACCTTCGCCGTATATGCCTTCGGCGGCATCGAATTCGTCGCGGTCTCCTCCGGCGAGGCCCGCTCTCCGAGGGAAATCGCGAACGCCGTGCGCATTACCTTCGCCATGCTGGCGGTGCTATATATCGGGGCGATTGCGGTGCTGGTGGGGGTCATGCCCTGGAACCGCGCCGCAGAAAGCGAGAGCCCGTTCGTGACCGTGTTCCGGCTGGCCAATATCCCGGCGGCCGGTCACCTGATGAACTTCGTGGTGCTCACCGCCGCGCTCTCCGGCGCCAACGCCGCTTTGTACGTTTCCTCGCGCATGCTGTTCTCCATGGCCCGGACGGGCTGGGCCCCGGCGCGCCTGGGGAGACTGAACCAGCAAGGCTCGCCCAAGCTGGCCGTAATCGTTTCTTCCTATGGCATCCTGGTGGCCCTGGCCTTGGAGCGCTGGGCGCCCGGCAACGCCTTTGAGTTCATCCTGCGCGGCGCCTTCTTCGGCATGATCCTGTCGTGGGTGGTGTCGCTGGCCGCACACTTTTCCTTCCGCCGGCGCGCCTCGCCGGAACAGCTCCGCGCCCTGCCTCTGCGCTCGCCACTGGGCGCCTGGGGATCGGGCCTCGGGTTCGGAGTCATCTGCGCCGTGATTCTGAAAGGCTGGTGGGATTCGCGCGTGAACCTGATCAGCGGCCTGCTGTATTTGCTGCTGCTGACGGCGGCATGGGCGGTGATCAGGAGAACGAGGCATCCCCAGAGCTAGGGGTGGCTTCTGGCCAAGTTTGCCACCGCCTGCCAGCCGCCCTCTCCAAGCACGCCTACTTGCTCTTCCACCGGATCCCGGCTCGCGGAGCCGGCAGGGCGCAGTTCCCGCTGCGCGCGCCTTTGAGAAACGCCGTGACGCTTTCGAGCGTGAGTTCCTCGGTCTTGCCCGCAAAACCCACTCCGGCGAAGTTCATGTGGGTGGCGCCGTCGATTACGCCCAGCCATTTGCAGCCCGGCGACATGCCGTCGTAGGGGGCGGTGCGCCATTCCCAGCTTCCTTCCAGTCCCTTGTCGCGCGTGCCGGTGAGCACGAACAGCGGCTTATGAATCGCTTTCCACGAATCGCGGGTGAAGATCGACCCGGGACCCGAAGGCGACAGCGCCACGTAAGCGTCAAAGCGGTCTTCTCCGCGGACGCCAAGTTTGTTGGTGGCCCCCGCCTCGAAAACCACCGTGTCCGACCCCATGGAGTGGCCGAGCAGCACTCTGTAAGGACGATGGCACGGCTGGTCCGCCCACCGCAGCGCAGCCGTGAGATCGAGCATGCGGTCGTTCTGCAATTTGGGATCGGTCACCATGTCTTTCAGACCGCCGTGAATGCCTTCGTGAAAGATGTCTTTGCGCAAGGTGGCCGGTCCGCTTTCGCGATGACCCATCACCACCGCGAGATAACCGCGGTCGCGCAGGCCCTGGGCCAGGTAGGAGTACCCGTTCTCGGTGCCGCCCGCGCCCGGCGAGATGACCGCCAGCGGAGCGCATCCCTCGACCGGAGGTTCGAAAATGCGCAGCGGGGTCTGGGCCCCGTCGGAGCGGGGCGCGGTGAGGGTCTGCTGGGCGGCGGCCTGCAGGGCGAAGGCCAGCGCCAGCACTCCGATGGCGAGGATTCCTGAAAACCATGGTTTGACGGCAGGGGTGTTCGTCATGGGTCTCGCAGTGCGGCGCTTGGGCTCTGGTCTGGCGAACTGTCTTACCTTGCGCCGAGTGGAGGGGCACCTCGGCCGCTCCACTCCAGGAAACACGAACCATCATGGGGAGTTTCGCGGGCAAAGGCCAGTAAGAGGTTGGGTTCCCACGCCCCGGGGCGGTTCTCCGCAGTTTCCCATCGCCCGCCAGATGACGAAAGTGCCACTTCGCCCGGACTAGTCCTTCGGCCACTGTAAGGGCCCGGGCTTCCCCGCTAGACTGGGCATACTCCCTCAATCGCCAATCTCGCAGGAGGCGTTCGCGGCATGGGTTTGCTGCAGTGGTTCAGTCAGCACGGCATCCTGACGCTGCTGATTGCCTACATCCCGCTGATCGCGACGGTGGTGACGACCATTCTGAGCCTGGTGCTGGCGCGGGCCACGTTGCGCTACGCCGAGGCCAGCGACAAGAGCCTGGCCCTGGCCCGCGAGGAGTTCGAGCGCGAATGGTCGCCCGAGCTGCACATCAAGCTGGAGCGCGAGTCGCCGCACGACGCCAAGCTGGTGGTCACGAACCTGGCGAAAATCTCCGTGCTGTTGCAGATGGTGCAGATCCGCAAGATCACGCTGGGCGTACCGTCTTCCCGCTATTTTTTGAACGAACCGCTGGTCGGGGGCACGACCTGGATTGACGAGCTCGGCAAGCGCTTCTTCGACTGCACGGGCGAAGACTATAAAGGCGTGGTGGGCGTCTCGGTGACGTTCTACGTTTCCGGGCGCCTGTTCCGCACCGACTGGTTCCGCTTTCACACCGAGGTGGAGGCCGGCCGGATCTTGAAGATCCATCCCGTCAGCATCGCCGCGCGGCGCGTGCGTGTACTGGAAACCCGCAACCGCAACGGCAAGCGGAGGCGGGAATTGGTGATGGATGTGGTCGCCGGCACCTCCGGCGCGCACCCGAACCTTTAGGCCGCTCAGAGCCATGCAAGCCGTGCGCTCGAGCAAGCTTGTCCGCGAGTTACTTGAGCTTTTCGATCTCCTCGATGAGCCTTTGCTCAAAGCTCGATACCGCCTGTCGCCGCTGTGTATTGCCTCCCTGGTACGGACTGAACAGGAGGCTCCCACGTACGCGGATCCTCTTGCTCGCAAGTTCCTTGCCAGCGGCGTCCTGGATCACCAGGGTGCAATCCACCGTGCTACGGCCCGCGCCGAAGCCGACCATGAACCGCTTGGCCATGCTCCCGGAAGTAAACTCGTCCAGCACGATATGGGCGCGGATTGGGGCCTCGCCAACCTCGAAATTTGCGTCCTTCAGCGCGTTTCGCAGACTGTCGGCTACCTGATTGGGGGCCTGCTCTTCTTTCACCTTTTCCGGTTTCGGGACAACCGTCGGATCCACCTGAACGGTCTTCACGCCGGCCAGCGGTTTCGGCGTCGGAGCCTGAGCCACTGCGGCAAACACCAGCCATCCAAGAACCCATGGCAGCGTGACTTTGTGATTCATGAGCACACCTCCAGGGCCCGGTACTA